>MKWU01000334.1_pt1 | contig 90374 bp, 88 predicted proteins | sample 809101 | NCBI WGS metagenome assembly MKWU01 (sample SAMN05860141, study PRJNA318959) | sponge metagenome | host: Aplysina aerophoba | place: Slovenia: Piran, Adriatic Sea, Gulf of Piran | collected 2013-05-07
GCCCTGGGTTGCTGAGGAACATCGGGCTGCCTCCTGACTTCTTTACTGGTGAGTTGCTCCATAATCTGTCTTTTCCCTATCACATATCGACTGTCTATATCTCAAACATATACCGGCTGTCCATATCTCAAATATATACGGACTGTCTATATCTTAAGGAGCCGGAGCCGCTGACCGCTTTCGTTCCCGACGACGGACTCCCCCCAGGACACTCGCCCTGGCGACGGGCCGGGACGCTCAAGGCGGGAGCAGGGCGCCCCGCTCAGCGCCGCCGCGCGAACGGGGGGAAGGGCGGGGCGGAAGCGGCGAAGAACCATTGCAAAGTGAGACACTAGCGCGTCGCGGGCGGGCTTTGCTTGCGCAGGGTCTCGAAATCGGTTAGCTGTGAGGCATGGCAGCAAAGCAAAGCAAATTCCTGGTAGGCGCCCTGCTTATCGTCAGTGCGGTCGGTTATCTGATCTATACGAGCATACAGGAAACCAAGGTGTATTACTTCACCATAGACGAGTTTCTGCTCAAAAAGGCGACACTGGCCAATACCGATGTCCGGGTTGCCGGGCGGGTGCAGGCTGGCTCTATCCAGTGGGACCCGGCGGCGCTCAATCTGACGTTCCGGCTGATGCCTATTGAGCCGGGCACAATCCCCGTTGGCACAATCCCTGCCGGTGTCCCGGTCTCCTACCAGGGGATTTTGCCGGATATGTTTGCCGAGGGTCGAGACGTTATTGTCGAGGGCCTGTATACGCCGGAACAGCAGCTCGTTGCGTCGACGATCATGACGAGCTGTCCCTCAAAGTATGAGCCCGAAATCGAAGAGCGGCTCCAAGCGAGCTGATGGCTGAGCACTTTCTCAGCACCGAGCGACCACGGTCCCGATTTTCCGTTGCCATTCCGGCCTCCTATAGAGCAGTTCACCCATGACACACCTTGGTACCCTTGCCCTCTATCTTGCCAGCCTGTTGGCCGTCTACGCGATTGTGACCAGCCTGTGGGGCGTTCGGACGCGGCGGACGGCGTGGATTGCCAGCGGAACCCAGGCCGCCTATGCGGTCGGTGGCTGCGTGGTTATTGCGTCAATCGCCCTCCTGTACGCCTTGCTGACGCGGGATTTTAATGTCGAATACGTTGCGAGCTACTCCAGCTCCACCTTACCGTTGCATTATACGGTCGCCGCGTTTTGGGGGGGGCAAAAGGGCTCCCTCCTGTTCTGGGCGCTGATTCACTGCTTTTTTTCGGCGATCGTTCTCTTTCAGAACCGTACCAGGAACCAAGAGTTGATGCCGTATGTGACGGCGACGCTGATGACCATTGCCCTGTTTTTCCTCGGCCTGTTGTGTTTCATCACTCCGCCGTTTGAACGGCTGTCTTTCATCCCGGGCGAAGGCTCGGATCTCAATCCCTTACTCCAGAATTACTGGATGACCATTCATCCTCCGGCCCTGTATCTCGGCTTTATCAGTGCGTCCGTCCCGTTCGCTTTCGCCCTGGCCGCCCTTGCCACGGGGAAACTGGGCGACGTGTGGATCAGGACCACCCGGCGCTGGGCCCTGACCTCCTGGTTTTTTCTGTCTTTGGGCAATTTGCTGGGCGGCCGCTGGGCCTATGAAGTGCTGGGTTGGGGCGGCTACTGGGCCTGGGACCCGGTTGAAAACGCGGCGATTATGCCCTGGTTTACCGCAACCGCCTATCTCCACTCGGTCATGATTCAAGAAAAGAAAGACATGCTCAAGGTGTGGAATATGACCTTGGTCATCCTGACCTTTGTGTTGACGATTTTCGGCACCTTCCTGACGCGTAGCGGTGTGATCTCATCCGTCCATTCTTTTACCCAGTCCGGCTTGGGACCCTATTTCCTGACTTTTCTGGCCTTCATCCTGATCGTTTCAATCGGGCTGCTGCTCTATCGTCTGCCGGACCTGAAGAGCGCCAATGAGTTCGACTCCCTGTTGTCCCGCGAAGCGGCCTTCCTGTTTAATAATCTTATCCTCGTAGGGCTTGCCTTTGCCACGTTCTGGGGAACCATCTTCCCCATCCTCTCCGAGTGGGTGCGTGGCGTAAAGATTACGGTTGGTCCGCCTTTCTTCAATCAGGTGAACGGCCCGCTCGGGGTGATATTATTATTCTTGACCGGCATCGGGCCCATTATTGCCTGGCGGCGGGCAAGCTGGAGCAGCCTCAGGCGGCAGTTCACGATTCCGCTGGTGGTCGGACTGGTTCTGGGCGGCCTGCTTTTTGTGCTGGGCTACCGCAATTACTACGCCGTCGTGATTTTCTCTCTGGCCGGATTTGTCCTGGCCGGTATTCTGGCTGAGTTCTCTCGTGGGACCCGCGCCCGACAGGTGATGCTGCACGAAAGCCCGCCTCAGGCCCTGGGTCGTCTGGTCGGCAAAAACCCACGTCGGTACGGCGGCTATATTGTTCATGTTGGCGTGGTGCTGATTTTTTTCGGAGTAGCGGGTGCACTCTTCACTATTGAAAAACAGACGACCGTGGGCGCGGAGCAATCCTTTGCCGTTGGCCGCTATACCCTCCACTACACGGGGATCACGGAAAGGGAAGACGCCCATATTGCCGCTCAGATTGCTACGGTGCGGGTGCTGGTTGACGGACAGCAGATCGATACCATGTATCCGGAGAAACGCTTCTATAAAAAACAAAACCAGCCCACCACCGAGGTCGATATTCGGCCGACCCTGGTGGAAGACCTCTACCTGGTGTTCGGCAGCTACGATGAGCCGTCGGGCCTGGCAACCTTTCAGGTCTTCATTAACCCGCTGGTGTCCTGGATCTGGATTGGCGGGCTGATCCTGATCCTGGGCACCTGCGTCATCATGGCCCCGAATCCGGCTGAGCGACAGGCCTTTGCCCTGGCGCGGACACCGGCGGACATACGAGGACAGGCCGTTGCGGAATAGATATCTGTTGGTCTGTTGGGTCTGTTGGGTCTGTTGGGTCTGTTGGGTTGCCCCCGTGGCCCAGGCGGCGCCTCCGACGAATCAGGAGATGGAGGCCGCGCTCACCTGCCAGTGTAGCTGTGGCCTGACCGTACATAGCTGTAATCACTTGCAGTGTGGCTTTGCCATTCCGGCCAAAGAGCAGATTGCCGAGCAGCTTGAACAAGGCGCGTCCCGCGAAGCCATCCTGGCCTCTTTTGTGACGCGGTATGGAGAAAAGGTGCTGTCCGCACCAACCGCTACAGGCTTTAATCTGACGGCTTGGGTCACGCCCTTTCTGGTCGTTCTGATTGGTGCCGTCAGTATTGGATTCATTGCGCGCCGCTGGACAAAGAATCGGTCCTCAGTCCAGGCTGAATCGTCCCCAGCCACCCCCGTACCAACGGACCCGTATCAGGAACGACTCAAAAAAGAGCTTGAGACGTTCGAGAGCTAAACGGAGAGTCATGACCTTTGTGCTGTATGCTGCCGGTATTGTTCTGGTCGGGCTGATTGCCGGTCTGGTTGCCTGGCCCTTACTGGCTGCACAGACAGAGTCCGTTCAGCCTCTTCCGGTCGCAGAGCACATCGTTCGCTGGGAAAAACAGAAAGCGGCCGCCTATGCCGCTATCAGGGAAGCGGAATTTGACAAACAAATGGGAAAGCTGACGGACGAGGATTACCAATTTATCCGGCAGAAATACGAAACGCGAGCAATTGAAGCGCTCACCCAGCTCGACCAACTCACCGGGTCTATGGAGTCTTTGAGACCCAAGAAACCCAAGTGACCCAACAGACCCAACGGACTCAGCAGGCCCAACAGACCCAAGAAACCCAACAGACCAAAATGAATACTTGGGTTGTCGAGGCGCATAATCTCCACAAGACCTTTGCTTGGACTCCCGTCCTCAGCGACATCTCGTTTCGCATTGCCTCTGCCGAGGTGGTCGGCATATTTGGTCCGAACGGAGCCGGCAAGACCACGCTGCTGCGACTCCTGGCCGCGCTGCTGACCCCCACCTCAGGCAGGCTGACCCTCTTTGGCTCAGCCTCTTCCGAGTTGGCGGTCCGGCGAAAAGTCGGTTTTCTCGGACACGAGAGTTATCTGTATCCGGACCTCACCCCAGAAGAGAATCTCACCTTCTACGGGAAAGCCTATCGGGTCCCGGACCTCAAAGGCCGCATTGCGCAACAATTGGAACACGTCGGCCTCCAGGACTGGCGGACAATGCCGGTCCGTTATTTCTCGCGTGGGATGGAGCAGCGTCTCAGCTTGGCGCGTGCGCTCTTGCACGCGCCCGACCTCTTCCTGCTTGACGAGCCCGACACCGGCCTCGATCCCAGGGCGGTCTCGATCCTGCATGCCTCTCTGGCCGAGGCAAAAGAGCAGGCAAAAACCGTCATGCTGACCTCGCACGATTTTGAGCGCACTCGTGAGCTGTGTACCCGCGCTCTTATCCTGCACCGTGGACGGATTGCCTGGCAATCGGAGGCGACCCTCCCGTCTCCGCAAGAATTTGTCGAGCTCTATACTGCGTGCACGCGCTAGGCTGTCCCATGTGGGCGATTCTTTGGAAAGATCTTCTCTTGGAGCTGCGTACCAAGGAACGGGTGTCCTCTCTGTTCGTCCTGGCCCTGCTGATCATCCTGGTGTTTGTCTTTGCCCTCACTCCGGAACAATTGAAGCAGCCCGCCTTTGGTTCTGCCCTGCTCTGGGTCGCGCTTGTCTTTGCCGGCATGTTGGGCATCCAGCGTGCACTCATTCTTGAGCAGGAACGCAACTGCTTTACCGGCCTCCTGCTTTGTCCCATTGATCCCGGTCAGGTATTTTTTGCAAAGTTCCTGAGCAACGTTTTCTTTCTGACTGTGGTGGAAGCCGTGGTGGCACCACTCACGCTTGCGCTGCTCGGCCTGCCCTTCTCGGTCTCTCTGCTTGGACTGCCGCTGGTTCTGCTATGCGGCATCGTGGGCTTTTCAGCGCTGGGGACGCTGTGTGCCGCGATTGCCGTGCGGACGCGGGCGCGAGAAATTATTCTGCCGCTCATGCTCCTGCCCCTGCTGGTTCCTCTCTTCATTGCGGCGGTGCATGTCACCGGAGCCCTCCTGGCTGGAGAAGTCTGGACAGGGACGTGGTTTCGTGTCCTTGTCGCTTTTGATGTTATTTTTGTAGTGATCGGCTGGCTGACGTTTGGTTTTGTTGTGCAAGAATAGGAGGCCCGTCTGTGGATGGAGTGCGTATGAACACGGTAACGTCTCGTTCTGGTCTGGCTGACTCTTTCCTGCCGTGGCTGACGTGTGTGGCGATGTTGGCAGCCCTGGCTATGGTCTTTCTGTACGTCCCCAACGAACGGGTACAGGGCGAGGTGCAGCGTATTTTTTATTTCCATCTGCCATCAGCCTGGATGGCATTTCTCGGCTTCTTTATTGTAGCCGGGGCGAGTGCGGCCTTCTTATGGCAGGGAAAGCGCTCGGCTGACTTGCTGGCTCAGGCTGCCGCCGAACTCGGTATGGTGTTCTGTTCGCTCGTCCTGCTGACCGGTCCCCTCTGGGCGCGTCCGATCTGGGGTGTGTGGTGGACCTGGGACCCCCGTCTCACCATGACGCTGGTGTTATGGCTGATTTATGCCGCCTATGTCTTGCTGCGGGTTTTTGCCGGAGATAACGAGACGGTCGCGCGCTATGCCGCTGTCCTGGGCATTGTTGGCGTGATTGATATCCCGCTGATCTATATTTCCATCCGTCTCTGGCGCGGCATCCACCCCAAGGTCGAACAGATGGCGCCGGAAATGGCCTGGACGCTGCTGGTGTGTACCGGGGCGTTTGTGTGTGTGTTTACCTGGTTATTGTGGCTCAGGTTACGCAGCCTGCACTTGCGCGACGAAATCAGAGCCCTACGTCAGCATCTGGTGGCCGCTTCATAGCAAAAGGAAAAGATATGTCGTATTTGTTTGCCGCGTTCAGCGTTGTGTGGATTGTAATTTTTCTGTATGCGCTGTCGATCTCCCGCCGTCAGCAAGAGCTGTCCCGAGAGGTTGAAACGCTCCGGCGGATGACGGAAGAGAAGACGAATACAGAATCATTGTGAGGTCTTCGTCACGTACAGCTTGCTACGTTGTGGCGGGCTTTCTAGAGCGGTTTACGATAAGTTGTAGCCGTACCGATGCGTTCTCGTCATGCCGGACGTGATCCGGCATCCAGAGGCCGGGGGGGCTGGGAGCCTGGATTCCTGCTTGCGCAGGAATGACGGGCGGCTACACAGCATCGTCATTTGCTCTAGCGTGTTCTCCGTGAGGAATGTGTCAACCAGAAAAAGATAGAGGACTGACAGGGCCAATTTCCGCGTCGTCCGTGCCGCGTCTATCAGAACGGCCCTCACTCTTTTACAGAGAAGCCTTGATCCTGAAGAGAGTGGATAATCAAGCTCCTCAGCTCTTCAGTGTCCATATCCCGGCCTAAATCTGAGTGGAGACTATACGGAATGGGGGAGTCTTACGATGCCGGGATATTCATCAAAGTGACGATCAAAGGCAAACGCCCGATGCACATTGAGCCGTTCCATGGCGGCAAAACTGGTACAATCTACAAAACTAAAGAGATGATCACGGTATGTCCGAAAAATTCTGAGGGCATTATCAATATCCTCGTCTGTGACTTTCTCCAAAATGGTCGCTTCCTCTCGACGGATCGTTGTTGCAATACGAACGGCAAGGCGGTGACCGCGCAGCGTTTTGTCTCGCATTCGTAACAGCGTAACCGTTTCTGCAAGGATATAGTCTGTTGTGATCAGTGGAGTTCGATTCTGTCTTAACCAGGCAACTGCTGCTTCATGATCCGGATCATTTTGTACTGCCAGCGCAAACCATGCTCCAGTATCGACAAAGATCACTGACCCCCTCCGTACAGGATCCGATCATGCTCCCTCCCGGAGAACCCTTGCCCTCTGCCTTCCCCTTCCCATTTCTTGATCGCTGACACCTGTTTTCTTGCAATCTCCCTTTCTGAGGAAGAAGGGCGTTTGACTCCCTGGTCTGCCCTAAGGGAGAGAGCCAGTTCCTTTACTCGCTCTAATGCTGTTGGCGAGAGCCCCTTAAGGGCTCGTAACGTTTCTCTCTCTGTAGCCATGAGGCGTCTCCCCTGCTTCGTAGTATGGACATCTATACCAGGAGAAAGGTCGGGTGCGCCATCATACGGGGCAAAAACTCAGCCTCCCCTCTCGATCTCCCGCCGTCAGCGGGAGCTGTCCCGAGAGGTTGAAACGCTCCGGCGGATGACGGAAGAGAAGACGAATACAGAATCATTGTGAGGCCTTCATCCCTTGCGGTTCCCGACGTTATACCTCTCAGCCTACGTCAAACTGCCAAGCTCAACTTCCACTGGAAAAGGACGCCAGGAGAGGCTCAAGAAAATCGAGCATCAGAGAGGCGCATGCCTCCGGCTGCTCAAGTTGGAGAAAATGGGTCGTATCGGGGATGAAGTCGTAGTCGAGAATAAGGAGATCGCTCAGGTCCACACTTGGCAAAAACGAAAATGGCTGGGTGGGGTCGGCCCCAATGGCCTTGGTCGGACAGGAGAGACGATCAAGGTTTACGGCGCGCGCCCATCGATACCCCTCTTCGGACACCTGGGCTTCGTATTCGCGTGGGCAGCGCAGTGCGTATCCCGTCCCGCCGGTGTGGCGTAGCGTCGTCCGCGCGATCAGGTCCGCCACGCCGGGCCGCAACAGCTTGAAGGTCGGCGTGCCACGGATACGCTCGGCGAATTCCTCCTGCGTCTCGAATCTTTCTTGACGCCGCCGGGCCGCCTTGCCCAGCCGGAGCATCGTCGTCTCCAGTTTCTTCAGCTCTTGCGGAGACCGGCCGGGCGGACAGAGGACCGGATCGAACAACACCAGGGCCGAGAACGCTGACTGCTCCGCCGCTTGCAGGACCGCCGTCTGCGCCGACAGCGAATGAAAGACCCCGATCTTCGGTTTTGCGCCGAAGTGCCGATCGATGCCCTGCGCGATAGACTCGTTGTCTCGGACGAAGGTAGGGATGGTATGCGCTTGCTGCTCGCCGGTCGGGTTCCAGCCGTGGTTGCGAAAGTCGTACAGGACGACATCAAACCGGTCGATGAGCAACGACCAAAACGGAAAGTAGGTATCTGCGGAAAATCCGTTGGCGTGGCTGAGGACGAGTCGCGGTCCTTCCGGCGTGCCGTGCCGTCTGAGGACGATCGGGGTTCCGTCGGCCGTGCGGACCTCGGCCACAGAGAGCGGCTCGGGGACCTCCCAGCGCCTGGAGTCAGCGGGGGAGGGGGAGTGATTCACTTCGATAGAGCCTCCCGACCGAAGTGCTCAGTGGCCTCCAGGGTCTCACGCACATCGTCCCAGGTTGTGGTGTGGTTGAGAATGCACAGCCTGAGCGAAAACGTCTTTCCAATCTGTGTTGATGATATGAGCGCGCGGTCTTCCCAAAAGACACGGGCGAGTACCTTCCGGTTGATCTCTTCCAGAACTTTCTCGTCGAGGTCGGTATCCGTGGGGTTGATCCTGAAACACACGATGCCCAGCGATACGGGGGTCAATAGCTCCAGGGTCGGGCTCTCCCGGACATATTCCCCGGCCCGGTCGGCCAACTCCATCCCCTTCAATACCGCTCGCCGGAACGCGGCCATGCCGAAGGTCTGGACCGACATCCAGACCTTCAAGGCCCGCAACGAGCGGCTCAGCTGCATGCCGCGGTCCGCGAAATTGGGATGGTCCGCTCCCCATATCGTATCCTGGAGGACATCGTGATGAACCTCGAACGCGTTCTCAAGCGTGCGGCCGTCCTTCACCAGCAGGCAGCCTGCCTCATAGGGCTGGAAGAACCACTTATGCGCGTCCAGCCCGATCGAATCGGCGCGCTCAATTCCGCGCAAGAGCGCTTTCCCCTGCTCGGTCACGATGGCGAAGCCGCCGTACGCGGCGTCAACGTGCAGCCAGATCCCCTCCGCCTCGCAGAAGTCCGCCATGGCTTCCAGCGGATCAATGGCCCCGGTACTGGCCGCCCCGGCGTTGGCGCACACCGCGATGGGATTGAACCCCGCAGCGCGGTCCGCAGTCACGGCGCGTGTGAGCGCCGCCATGTCCAGGCGGGTGCGCGTGTCGCTCGGAATCATACGAATGCACTCCGGTCGGACGCCGATAATCATCGCCGCACGGCTGAGCACGCTATGGCTCTGGTCGCTCATATACACGGTCGCGCGCTCGGGGTGACCGGCCGCCTCCCGGGCTGCGACAAGGGCGTCCAGGCTGGCAGCCGAGCCTCCACTCGTGAAGAGCCCGCCGGCGCTCTCCGGATAGTCGAGCCAGCGCCGAAACCAGTCGATGACGACCAACTCAAGCTGGCTCGGACCGCTCGCGACCAGCCACGTAACGGTGTTGACGTTGTACCCGGCGGCCACAAAGTCGGCCAGAATCCCAGGCCAGGTGGGCGACGACGGGATAAAGGCGAAGCAACGCGGATGATCCAGGCGCGTCGCGAACGGGAGGACCTCGCGCGTGACCTGCTCAAGGACTTCTGCCGCCGCTCGGCCGTCCTCGGGTGGGTCCTCCAGCAGTTGCTCCTCAAGCCCCTGCCGAAAATCTCCCTCCCAGGCATCGTCTCCGGGTAAGCGCTCAATCCGCTCGACCAATATCTCCGCGGCCTGGCGGGCGAGGTCACGCATCAGCTCGGGCGACATCTGGAGGTCGCCACCCACTCCCGACTTTTTCTCGCTCTCCGTTAAGGCGGAACGTGTTGCCCTGCTTCTCTCGGAGTCTCCCGGCATCGCTATGCCTTTCTTTCTGGTCTGTCTATTGCGCGGGACCTTGTGTGCTGAGGAAGACAGGCGCTAGCCTTTGCCGGCCCTGGCGTTTTCCGCCCACTCCTGCATGGAGATGGTGCCGCCTGCTTTTGCCGTCCGGCCCTGATCTTTCGGCGGCAGGACGGCCTGTAGCATATCGATACGCTTCCATTCCGCGAGCGGGGTGTCACACGCCGCTCGCGGAACGTACCGGGACGGAGCGACTTTCCGGTAGCGATGGACATAGCGGGGGCAGTTGGTCCAGATTTCAGACACCTGCACCCGTACGATCAGCTCGGCTTCTTGGTATTCGGCCATCAGCGCATCATCGGCCGAGACGCTTGCCCTGCCCTGCAGGCGGACCCGGTTCGGCGTCTCAAAGTCGATGAATAACAGGCCGACTTCGGCATTACCCGCGATATTCCCCATCGAGAAAAACATGCCGTTGCCGTCATAGCTGGGGAACACGACCGTCTGCTCGTCAACCACCTTGACAAAGCCCGGATCGCCGCCTTTATACGAGACCGTGGGACGACCCTGATGGTCGATGCTTGAGAGGAAAAACATATCCCGCGACTCGATAAAGGCTTTGTCGCCCTTGCCGACCTGAGTCTTGACCACCGCTTCTTCCACCCGGTCCGCCAGCTTGCGCGTTTCAAACTGGTCTTGCAGGGCGCGATGCCGCTCGCCGTACAGTCGGCTCATCGTGTTTCTCCTCTCAAGAGCTGTGGCCCGTTAGTCAGGCGCATATGCGCGTCCATTTTCATGCTGGTGAATGGGGCCAGCCCGAATTTTATTCGGATTTCTTTGGAAGTCAAATGTTCTTTTGTCCTGTAAGCTCCGTAACGGTTGCGCCTCGTTCAAAAACGTCCCTCAAGTCCACTCGTGTCGGCTGAGAGCCGATGCTAGGATGTTGGTGGCATGAAAATTGACGGATTTATCTGGCTGCCCGACATCATTGACAAGCTTGCGAGGAAACATCATGTGGGTCAGGATGAAGTGGAGGAAGTCTTTTTCAATCACCCGCGCTACTGGTTTGTTGAGCGGGGATATTGTCCAGGTGAAGATGTCTATGCTGCAACCGGGCAGACCGATGCGGGGCGCTATGTGATTGTTTTTTTCATTCACAAAGAGACGAAGCTGGCCTTGATCTTGAGTGCTCGCGATATGGATAGAAAGGAGCGAAGACGCCATGAACGAAAATGATCAGGAAGGACGGACCGGTATCTCTCGGGTCAGTACGCTGGAGGAGATCGGAGAGTTCTGGGATTCTCACAGTCTCGGCGATTATGACAAAGAGACGACCGAAGTGACCTTCGATTTGCACGCTCTGCGCCGGCGTCGGATCACTCTTGATCCTGACCTGTATGCCCGACTCGAAACCGAGGCCCGCGTCCGCGGACTTTCCTCTGAGACCCTTGTCAATCGTTGGATCACCGAGAAATTACAATCTCTTCCATAACAAGGAGTGAATCTGGTTCAAAGAACCTTCTGGCAACCGGGCCGTACCGCCTCACTCATTCTGTCCCACCGCTGCCACTTTTTCCGTCAACCACACGTTAATAAGCGTCTCGGTCGAGACCCCCTGTCGATGGGCATAGGCTGTCAGCTTCTTTGCCAATTCTGGCTCTAGCACGGTGAGAAACACTCGCCGCTCTTTCATTCCTTATGACGCGCTAAATTATGATAACTCGGGAGGGGGTGGAGGAGAGTGAAGGTCACTTTTCATCCGCAGTCCGTTCGGCTGGAGCGAGTCAGTAGGTGGCTCGCTCCGAGCCGTCGGTTACAGGTTCGCCGCCGGCACCACAATCTGTTCGGCCAGTTTCTCGATATCGCCCTTGACGGTATCCGCACTTTCGGGAAATCCGCCAACAATGATCTGGTGCACGCCCAGGTCGCGGAACTGTTTGATCTCATCCAGGGTGATCGGCATGCCAATACCCGTGGAGACGGAATACTGAAACTGGCTGTGATCGCGTCCGGCCGCCTCGGCATAGCCCTGCATGCGTTCGATGTGCTCTTTGGCTGCTTCGGGCGTAACGTTCACTCCAAACCAGCCATCGCCGACCTCCCCAACACGCCGCAGCGCGGGTTTGCTCTCGCCCCCGAAAATAATCGGCGGATGCGGGCTTTGGACAGGCTTGGGATACGAACGAACTTTAGGGAAGCTACAGAACTCACCGCTGAATTCAGACTCTTCCTCGGTCCACAGCATCTTCATAACCTTGAGATATTCACGCGTGCGTTGCGCCCGGCGTTCCCAGGGGACGCCCACCGCGGTAAACTCTTCCGCCAGCCAGCCCACGCCGACACCGAAATCAAACCGTCCGCCCGACAGCTTATCCAAACTGGCAACTTCTTTTGCGGTGACCACCGGGTTGCGCTCGGGCACCAGGCAAATGCCGGTTCCCAGGCGGATCGTTGAGGTTTGCGCGGCGGCATACGTCAGCGCGGCAAAGGGATCGAGAATATCGATTTGCGTAGTGGGCATGGGTAATCGCCCATCGGCTGAATACGGGTATTTTGAGGTGTACTGGTCGAGTAAGACCACGTGTTCGGGAGCCCAGATGGAATGAAAACCTGCTTGCTCAGCGGTCCGCGCCGTCAGGCCGACCACCTCGGGGTCTGCGCCCAGTCCAATACCAACCGCGAAATATCCAACTTGCATATCTGCTGTCCTCCTTCGTGAGATTCGAGCGCATGCTATACTAGGCCGCTCCTCAGGTGCAAGGCGCGCTGCCTTTCGGTAGCGTCTCCCTTTGAAGTTTGTTCTTCTCCCTCGCATCCGAGGGCCTTCGGTCGAAATTGAATCCCGCTCCGCCTTGAGAGCCTGGGGCCGGAGTAAGGTCGGAGCGGGGACGCTTTACCTCCCATTTTGGTAGGGACAGCCGACCGGCAGTCGGATATAGGCGGCCAGTGGACTTTCGTACCCGCGTCAACGCCACGCACGGGAGCCGAGAGGAGGACCCGATGACCGAGAGGGGAGGCTGCCCCGTTTTTCCTGGTCAGAATTTTTCAAACTGATACACTCCCCACAATTGGCCTCATCAGATGAGTGTAGAGAGAAACGCTTCCTTCCAAGTGAGCCGTACTTCAACGCGCATCGGTTTGCGTCTGATCGCGTTCAGTGTCTTCCTGTTGCTTGAGGCCGCCACGCTGCCAGCGGCAAATGCTCAGAATTTCAACAAACCCGCCCCGGCGAAAGAGGTCACGCACCTGAGGGATATCCTTGTGACCGCCCAAAAGCGGGAGCAACTGATCCAAGACGTATCGTTACCGATTACCGCCTTCGACGCCGACCAGCTCGACACTCTCAAGGTACGCGACCTGGGTGACCTGACGGTTGGCATCCCCAATGTAGGACTCGATGAAATCGGCACATCGCGCGGGACGGCGAATTTTTCGATCCGCGGCCTGGGCATTAACAGTTCGATTCCGACGATTGATCCGACAGTCGGCGTGTTCGTTGATGGCGTATATATGGGGACCAACGCCATGGTCCTGTACGACGCGTTCGACCTTGAAGGCATAGAGGTATTACGCGGCCCACAGGGCGTCCTGTTTGGCCGCAACGTCGTGGGTGGGGCGGTGCTGCTGAACACCAAGGCTCCGACTGACCAGTATGAAGCGCGGCTGCGCAGTGCCGTGGAAGGTGGCGGCAAAGCGCCCAATATGTATGTCTCGGGCACACTCAACGCCCCGTTGACCGATACTCTGCGCGCTCGCTTCACGATCTATTCCAATCAGGACCAGGGCTGGTTCGAGAACGAATACGACGACCGGGCGTTTGGTGCGCAGGACACCCTCATGCTGCGACCGGTGTTCTCCTGGCAACCGACGGATACGCTGAGTCTAACGCTCCGCTATGAGTATCAGGACCGCGACGGCGATGGCGCCGCAGTCCAGAACACGGTCCGCTTCGACCGCCGGAGTCACGACTTCTCGGTCAACAACGATGGCTTCCTGGACACGAGGATTCATATTTTGAGCACGAGACTGGATTGGACCGTACCGTTGGGCAACGGGACCGTGACCAATATCTTCGGCTGGCGGGACGCGCAGGCCGATGCCCTGAGTTCCATGGATGAGTTGGCTTCTACGACTGCCCTGCGCAACCTGGAGACCCTGCTCCGTGCGGAACAGTTCAGCAACGAGTTGCGCTACACCGGCGTGTTTTTCGATCGCCTGCAACTGGTCACCGGACTGTACTATTTTACCAATGCGAGTGATTATCACGAGCGGCGCAAGTTGGCGGACGATCCCCCAGGCAGGGCTAGAGTGCAGAACGGCGGTGGCCTGTACGACGTGGACACTCTGGGGGTTTTTATGGCCGGAGATTACGATCTGACCGACTGGCTGACGCTGAACGCCGGGCTGCGCTTCAGCTATGAGGCGAAGGAAGTCGACGTCACCACCATTGCCCTGGACCTGACCACCTGCAATATCGTACATGGTCCGGCCTGCCCGAGCGATTTCCGGGACACGGAAACCTGGACCAGTCTATCGCCCAAGGTCGGGCTGAGCTATCGATACGATGATGACACCTTGCTCTATGCCCACTGGACGCGTGGTTTTCGTTCCGGCGGCTATAATCTGCGCAACACCCATCCCGACATCGGCCCCGGCCCCTTTGACGAAGAGCAGGTCGACAATTACGAACTGGGTTTCAAAAGCACCATCGGCGCGCGCGCCCGTCTCAGCGGTGCTCTTTTCTTCAGTCAGGTCGAAGACATGCAACGCGAGGTCGCATTTGGCCTGCCCGACGGAGGCTTCGCCCAGGTGGTGCGCAACACCGCGGACACCGACATCTTCGGTCTTGAACTCGAAGGCTCTCTTATGCTGACCCAAGACCTTATGCTGCGAGCTGCGATGGGCTATATTGACACGGAATATACCGAGGTGAAATTCGACCTGAACCGTGACAACGCGGTGGACAGGAAAGACAAGGCCCTGGAGCCGCCGCGTGCGCCGACCTGGACATATAGCTTGGGTCTGCTTCACACGCTGGACATCGGCAGCCGCCACCGGTTGGTCTCTCGGGTCAATTATGCCTATCGGGACAAGGAATACAACACCGACAGGAATCTCGGCTTCAACCGGCAGTTGAAACTGCTCAAGGCTGGTGTGGACCTGCATGTCAACGACAGTCAGTGGGTGGTCAGCGTGTACGGCAAGAACCTGCTGGGCCAGGTCAAGCACGGCATCAACGGTCTGGGGGGCGCCTTCTCGCCTCTGGCAAAAGGCCGGGTGTATGGCCTGGAGTTGACTTACTACTTTACAAGCATCTGATGGACACGTGGCGGCAGGGAATATTGACAGACAAGCCGTACTCGGCTAGACATTCTTAAGATGCAGACAGTATGCACCCTAAGAGTGGTGCAGAGAAGCCGTTGTTTTTCCTGGTCGGAATTTTTCAAACTGAGACACTACCGAAGCATATACCCCACTGATGGAATGGCTGAATATCAACCGAAACAATCAGACGAGGGCGTGACCGCGCTGCGGGCCGCCCTGCGCCGGCTCGCGCTCAGCGTTGTCCTGCTGCTCGGGATCGTGGCGGCGCCGGCTATCGCTCAGGATTCCGCCCCTGCGGATCAAGTGGAGCCCGCCTCTGAAAGCGCTCCTATCGAAGACGCCCTGCTGCTGGGAGATCTCGTTGTCACCGCCCAAAAACGCGAGCAGTCCATCCAGGACGTGCCGGTGGCGATAACGGCCCTGGACGCTGAGCAGTTGGAAGCCGCCAAGGTGCGCGACCTGCGTGACCTGACCATCGGCATCCCCAATGTGGGTTTTGATGAAATCGGCACTTCGCGTGGGACCGCAAACTTTTCGATTCGCGGCATGGGCGTCAACGGTTCCGTGCCGTCCATTGACCCGACCGTGGGTGTGATTGTCGATGGCATCTATATGGGTACGAATTCGGTCATGCTGTACGACGCCTTCGACCTGGAGAGCATTGAGGTTTTGCGCGGGCCGCAGGGCGTGCTGTTCGGTCGCAACGTGGTCGGCGGGGCGGTGCTGATTAACACCAAAGCTCCCACCGACCGGTTTGAAGCCACGCTCCGCAACACGGTCGAGGGCGGTGGCAAAGCGCCTAATTTTTTCACCTCAGCGACCTTCAACGCGCCGCTGACCGACACGCTGGCCACGCGCTTCACCGTCTACTCCAACCAGGATCAGGGCTGGTTCAAGAACAAGCGTGACGGCAAGGCGTTCGGCGCACAGGATACGCTCATGCTGCGCCCGGTCGTTCGCTGGCGACCCACCGACACGCTGGACCTGACGCTGCGCTATGAATACCAGAGTCTGGACGCCGACGGAGCGGCGTCACAGAATACGGCCATCTATGACCGACGCGACCATGACTTCTTTGTCGATGACGATGGCTACCTCGATGCCGAGGTGCACTTCTTCAACGCCCGGTTGGACTGGGACGTGGCGTTCGGCAACGGCACGCTGACCGATATCTTCGGCTGGCGTGCCACGCAGAGCGACGCCATCAGCGACCTTGACGGCCTGCCCACGAACCGTCAGGCCGATTTCGGGCCGTCCAAATTCAACCTGGGTACCCAGCAGGAGTCGGAACAATTCAGCAATGAGTTGCGCTACACCGGGCAGTTTTTCAACCGGCTGCAATTGACCACCGGCGTCTACTATTTCACCAACGATCTCGACTATCACGAATGGCGCGAGTTTGGGGGAAGTGGCCCAGGCGCGACGCGGAACGAATTTGGCGGTGGCTATTATGATGTGGACACGTTGGGTCTGTTCCTGAACATGGACTATGATCTGACCGACTGGCTGACCGTTACCGGCGGACTGCGCTATACCGATGAGGAAAAGGAGGCCGACGTCTCCTATATGCAGCGCAACAGCAAAACCGATCTGACCGATCCGGGCTGCAATATGGTGCGCGGCCCGACTTGCCCCAGCCATTTCAAGGACGACAAGAGTTGGACCAGCCTGTCGCCCAAAATCGGCCTGACCCTGCGTCCCACGGACGACATACTGGTGTATTGGCACTGGACTCGGGGATTTCGGTCCGGCAACTATAATGTGCGCATCACAAAGGAGGGCACCGACCCCGGCCCGACCGACCAGGAGCAGGCCGACAATTTTGAACTCGGCTTCAAGAGCACCCTCGGCACGCGCGCGCGTCTTAACGGCGCGGTGTTTCTCAACATGATCCGGGACCTGCAACGTATCGTGCTGACAGGCGGAGCCGAAGGCGTGGTACAGGATTTTCTGAACACTGCGGATGTCGATATCTACGGCGTTGAACTGGACGGCTCTTTCGCGCTGCTGGACAACCTGGTGCTCCACGGGGCTATGGGCTATCTCGACTCGAACCTGACCGCAGTCCGCTATGACCTCAGCGGTGACGGGGCGGTGGACGACAAAGACGAGAACCTTGACCTTATCCGCGCTCCCACCTGGACGTATAGCTTCGGACTCCAGCACAGCCTCTCCATCGGCAACCGTCACCGCCTCGACTCGCGCATCAATTACGCCTATCGGGACAAAGAATACCACCAGGACGACAACAGCGGATTCCACCGGCAGCTCAAGAAGCTGGACGCCGGCATTGATTTGCATCTGAATAACGGTCAGTGGGTGGTGGGCCTGTACGGCAAGAACCTGCTGCACGCGGTCTCCCACGGCATTCATTTCGTTAACCCCGGTTTCGGGAGTTTTTCGCCGCTGATGAAAGGCCGCACCTTCGGTCTGGAGCTGACCTGTAATTTTGTCAGCATCTAAGAACGACGTTTACAGCCCGGAACCGGCACGGTAGAGGGGCCGAAGGCCGGTGCTGGTACAGTTTGAGCTGTAATAGATACTATTGATGTTGGGGTAAAAGCCCCCTAAATATACCAGTACCCGAAGGCCGGGAAAACCTTGGGTAATCGCTTACCCGTATGAAATCGGAGGATTTATGAGCCCCATCAAAACATTCGTATTCCAACCGGCCAGCCTGTTCACCACCCTTATTCTGAGCGTCGTTGCGGTGCTGGGTGTCGGGTTCTTCCCGCTCCCGGCCACGGCCCAGGAGGCCGCGCCGGAAGAAGCGGCTGCCGAGAGCGCCACACTCCTGGAAGATATTGTTGTCACCGCTCAAAAGCGGGAACAACTGCTCCAGGACGTACCGGTAGCGGTTACCGCCTTTGACGCCGAACAGCTTGACGCTCTCAAGGTGCGCGACCTGACCAGTCTGTCAATACGCATGCCGAACGTGTCCCTGGACGATGTTGGCACGGCACGCGGCATTGCGAACTTCTCCATTCGTGGTCTGGGTATCAACAGTTCGATTCCGGGTATCGACCCGACGGTTGGCGTGTTTATCGACGGCGTGTATATGGGCTCGAATGCGTCGATGCTGTACGACACCTTCGACCTGGAGGCTGTCGAGGTCCTGCGCGGGCCGCAGGGCGTGCTGTTCGGTCGCAATGTCGTCGGCGGCGCGGTCCTGCTCAACACCAGAACTCCGACTGACCGCTACGAAGCCACGGTGCGCAGCGCGGTGGAAGGCGGCGGCAAAGCGCCCAACGTCTACGTCGCGGGCACGCTGAACGCCCCGCTGACCGAGACTCTGGGGGCACGCTTCACCGTGTATTCCAATCAGGATCAGGGCTGGTTCGAGAATGAGCATACCGGCAAGGCGTTCGGCGTGCAGGACACGCTGATGCTGCGGCCGGTCATCTCCTGGGAGCCTACGGACACCCTGAGTCTGACGCTCCGCTATGAATATCAGGACCTCGACGGCGACGGACCCGCGGCCCAGAACCATACCGACGGTTCCGGTCGGTCCAATCCCTTTGCCAACTACGACCGCGACAGCCATGACTTCGCCATCGACGACGAGGGCTTCCTCACCTCTGAAATCCACTTTTTCAACACCCGTTTGGACTGGGATGTCCCCTTGGGCAACGGCACGGTCACCAACATCTTCGGTTGGCGGGATGGGCAGGGGACCGCGCAAAGTGATATCGACGCGACACCCCTGCCGCTGTTTACCGGAGGAGCCTTGCAACTATCGGAACAGTTCAGCAACGAATTGCGCTATGCCGGCTTGTTTTTCAACCGGTTGTTCCTGACGACCGGATTCTACTATTTCAATAATGACATTGGCTACCACGAGTATCGGTCCCTGGCCTTCGGACAAATCCGGCAAAGTGGGGGGGGCACCCTGGATGTCGAAACCTTCGGGCTGTTCATGAGTGGGGACTACGACCTGACCGACTGGCTCACGCTGACTGCGGGGCTGCGCTATACCCACGAGGAAAAGGAGGCTGAAATCACCAATCTGACCCGAAACGGCGCAACGCCGTGCAACATCATTACCGGCCCGGACTGTCCCAGCCACTTCCGGGACAAAGAAACCTGGACCAATCTGTCGCCCAAGGTCGGGCTGAGCTATCGGCACGATGACGATACCTTGCTCTATGCCCACTGGACCCGCGGCTTTCGCTCCGGCGGCTATAATCTGCGCGACACGTTTTTCGGCCTGCCGGGCGATCCCCGTGATCTCGGCCCCGGTCCCTTTGACGAAGAGCAGATCGACAACTTCGAGATCGGCTTCAAGAAAACCTTTGGGACCCGTGCCCGGATCAACGCCGCGTTTTTCTATAATCTGATCGACGATATGCAACGCGAGCTGGTTTTCCCTGAAGAGTTGCCGGTGCTCAATCCGGCAACCGGGGAACTGGTCATCGACGCCGACGGAAGACCCGTGACGCAGGGTAATATCGTGCAGGTGATTCGCAATACGGCCGACGCGGACATGTACGGCTTTGAAGTGGAGGGCAGCCTGGTCCTCGCCCCCGGCCTGAGCCTGTTCGGTTCGGCCGGTTTCGTGGAGTCGGACTACACCACGGTCAAGTTTGACCTCAACAACGACGGCCGGGTGGACGGCAAGGATGAAGATCTGGAGCCGCCTCGGGCCGCAAAGTGGACCTATAGCCTGGGCCTGCTGAATGACCTGCGGCTCAGCTCCCGCATGCGGCTGGCCTCGCGGATCATCTATGCCTACCGGGACAAATCATACTCAAGCGATGACAACCTCGGCTTCAACCGGCAACAGAAAAGGTTGCAGGCCGGGGTGGACATTCACTTCAACGACAGTCAGTGGGTGGTCGGCCTGTATGGCAAGAACCTGCTGGGCTACAGCCTGTTCGGCGGTGATACGCAGTTACCGACGGCACTCGGTGGCGGCACCTTTTCTCCTTTGGCAAAAGGTCGTATCTTCGGCCTGGAGCTGACGTATAATTTTACTGGTGTCTGAGAGGCGTGACAGCATTCGGGACGAACCGCTCCGAACGTGGAACGACCTGTCCGAGAGTCGCGGCGCTTGATACCCAGGAAGAAGTTTTCCTGACAATGATTACGACGCCCGAGATCGAAGGGTTCATGCGCTGCATCACTCACATCTTCAGGTTTCGAACGGCAGGCCGGCTGTCTGTCCGGACACTGACGATGGTGCTGGTGCTGAGTGTCCTGACCTTCCCGGCCATGGCCCAGGATGCGCAGCCAGACACTGGCAAGGCCGCTCCGGAAGAATTTGCCTTGGTGACAGAGGTTACGCTTCTGGAAGGGATGGTTGTCACCGCCCTCAAGCGGGAGGCACAGATCCAGGACGTACCGGTATCAATTACGGCTTTCGACGCCGAACAGATTGATGCTCTCAAGCTGCGCGACATAGGCGATCTGACGATTACCATGCCCAATGTGGCCCTCGACGACGTCGGCTTGGCGCGCGGCTTTGCAAACTTCTCCATTCGTGGCCTGGGTATCAACAGCTCGATTCCGTCCGTCGATCCGACGGTTGGCGTCTTTGTTGACGGCATCTATCTGGGAACGAACGCGGGGGTGCTGTACGACGCCTTCGATCTGGACAGCATCGAGGTCCTGCGTGGCCCGCAAGGCGTCCTGTTCGGCCGCAACGTGGTGGGCGGAGCCGTCTTGGTCAACACTAAAACCCCCACTGATCGCTACGAGGCCACGGTCCGCAGCGCGGTCGAAGGCGGTGGCAAAGCGCCCAATATGTACGTCTCGGGTACGCTCAACGCCCCGCTGACCGACACCCTGCGTGCCCGCTTCACGATCTATTCCAATCAGGATCAGGGCTGGTTTGAGAATAAGCACAACGGGAAGGCCTTCGGCGCACGGGATACGCTGATGCTGCGGCCGGTCGTCACCTGGCAGCCCTGGGACACGCTGCGCTTTACGCTCCGCTACGAATATCAGGACCTCGACGAAGACGGGCCTGCGGCTCAGACGCACACCAACGGGGCCGGCCTGTCCCATCCCCAGTTCAATTTCAAGCGCGACAGCCACGACTTCGCCGTCAACGAAGAGGGTTTCCTGAAGACCTATATCAATTTCTTCAACGCCCGGGCGGATTGGGACATCCCATTCGGTAACGGCACCATTACCAATATCTTCGGCTGGCGTGAGGGGATGGGAGATGGTCTGAGCGATACCGACGCGACGCCGCTGACCTTTTTTCACGGAGGCGGCGCACAAGCCGCGGAGCAGTTCAGCAACGAGTTGCGCTACAGCGGGCTATTCTTCGACCGGCTGTTTTTGACGACCGGCTTCTACTATTTTCAGAACGATCTCTACTATCACGAACAGCGGTTGTTCGGTGACGCCAGTGGCGACATCTTGGAATTCAACGGCGGCGGTATCTATAACGTCGAGACGTTCGGGCTGTTCGCCGCCGGGGACTACGACCTGACCGACCGGCTGATGCTGACCCTGGGGCTGCGCTACACGCATGAAGAGAAAGCCGCACAGATTACAAATATCCTCCGAACCAGGGATATCCAGTGTCACACGGTGGACGGCCCCGACTGTCCCATCCATTTCAGAGACGGGGCAAGCTGGAACAGTCTGTCGCCCAAGATCGGGCTGACCTATCGGCTCGACGAGGAGACGCTGATCTACGCCCACTGGACGCGCGGCTTCCGGTCCGGCGGCTATAATCTACGCGACTCGTTTTTCGATCTGACCCAGGGCCTGTCGGACGCGGAGATTGCCGGGCTGGAGGCGCTCGGCCTGGAGGTCGCTCGCGATCTTGGTACCGAGGCGTTTGACGAAGAGCAGATCGACAATTTCGAGATCGGCGTCAAGAAGACCTTTGGCGACCGTGCCCGCCTGAACGTGTCGTTTTTCTACAACTTCGTCAACGATCTGCAACGTGAACTGGCTTTCGGCGAGGACCTTCCTGCCCCGGATCCGGTCACGGGCCGCCCTGTCATCATCTTTGTGGATAGAAGGCCGACCATCCAGACGGTGCAGAACCTCGTGCAGGTGATTCGGAATACGGCCGACGCCGAATTCTGGGGCTTGGAAATGGAGGGGATGGTTGTCCTCTCCCCCGGCCTGGTCTTACTCGGCTCGCTCGGCTACGTCGAGCCGGACTACACCAAGGTCAAGTTCGACCTCAACCGAGACGGCAAGCTGGACGACAAGGACGAGGGCCTCGAACCGCCGCGGGCCGCGCACTGGACCTATAGCCTGGGCCTGCTCCACAATCTCCGCGTCGGTACCCGCGCTCGGCTCGCCTCGCGTGTCACCTACGCCTACCGCGACAAAGAGTATACCAACGACGACAATACCGGATTCAACCGGCAGCAAAAGATGTTACAGGCCGGGGTGGATATCCACATCGACAACAGCCAGTGGGTGGTTGGCCTGTACGGCAAAAACCTGCTGGACTACGCACGGTTCGGGACGGACATCCAACTGCCCACCGGCACCCTCTCGCCGTTGATGCGGGGGCGGGTGTTCGGTCTGGAGTTGACCTATCACTTCACCGATAGCTGATTGCCGCGGCCCGGCCGTTTTCGGCTAGTCTTTATCGGCCAGCTCGCGGCCCTTGCCCGGCGTCGGGTCTTTGACGAGACCGTAGATTTGACGGCCCTCGTGGTCTTCGGGTAGATGCTCGGTAATCGGCGTGCCCTCGGGTGTCACGAACAGCAGGCAGTGGCAGTATTTCCACTTCTTCATTTCGTCACAGGCGCAGACCCACTCGCGGCTGCGCTCGACTTCGACTTTTTTATCGGGATAAAAATTACACGGGCAGAGCGGCCGGCCGACCTCGTCGATATTATTGGCCAGCCCCAGAATCACCGATTCGGTCACTTCGGACTCCGGGTGGCCTGAGGTTCCGGTTTTCTGCATGTATTTTTCAACGTAGATGCGCATGCGCTTAATGCTTTTCTCGGAGGGTTGGTCCATTGCTTGACTCCTCAGCTCTTTTTCCTGGCGATTCAGGGCTTCATCCTTACTCTAGTATTTCAAGCGGTCCTATGCCACCCTCTGTGTGCTTCCGCTAGAGGAGAGCATATCCATGGCCCGGCAGCTACCGAAAATTTATGTCACCCGTCAGCTTCCTGAAGAAGCGCTGACCCCCCTACGGACCTGCGGTACCCTGTCTGTCTGGGCGTCCGACCAGGCCGTTTCGCGCGAGACCTTGCTGCACGAGCTGCGCGATACCGGCGCCCTGCTGAGCATGGTCACGGAACGCATTGACGACGACCTGCTCGACCATGCGCCACAGCTCAGGATCGTCGCCAATATGGCCGTCGGGTATGACAATGTGGATGTCCCGGCGCTGACCCGCCGCGGCGTCGTACTGACCAACACGCCGGGCGTTTTGACCGAAACCACGGCCGACCTGACCTTCACGCTCATGCTGGGTATTGCCCGCCGCATCGGCGAAGGCGAACGCCGCGTGCGCGCCGGCCAGTGGCCGGTGTGGAGTCCGTTTGTCTTTCTTGGGACGGACGTGCACCATGCCACGCTGGGTATTATCGGTCTGGGTCGCATCGGAGCCGCCGTTGCCAGGCGGGCGCGGGGCTTCGATATGCGCGTGCTCTACCATAATCGCGCTCGGAACAAGGACGCTGAGGAGCAACTCGGGTGTACCTGGGTCGATATGGATACTCTGCTGGGCGAGTCGGACTTTGTAGTCGTGCTGGTTCCGCTCAGTCCGGAAACGCGCCAGCTCATCTCGACGCCTCAGCTCAAGAAGATGAAGCCAACCGCTTTTTTAGTGAACGCCGCACGCGGGCCGATTGTTGACCCGCACGCCCTGTATGCAGCCTTGCGGGACAAGGCTATTGCCGGGGCTGCGCTTGATGTGACCGACCCGGAGCCGCTGCCCGCGGACGACCCGTTGCTGACGCTCGACAACTGTCTGGTTGTCCCCCACGTCGGCAGCGCCAGTATTGCCACCCGGACGCGCATGGCCACCCTGGCGGCCGAAAACATCGCCGCCTTTCTCAGTGGTCAGCGCCCGCCCACGCCGGTGAACCCGGAGGTCCTGTAAAAAGGCAGGCGTTAAACGAGATTCACAAGATCAACGTCCGTGGAGCAGTAAGCATGTACGTCCGGTATCAGGGGACCTACAACAGCGTGAGGACGGACAAGCCTTGCGGCATTTTTGCCGTTGTCTCGCATATGAAAGAAAAAGGGCTCATCAGCCCGCAGGAAAGGGAAGAGATCCAACACATTGTCGATTGGTTTGAAGAACATCTCCCCAATCCACCCTTCTACACAGAAGACCCTCTCCCGAAAGCGATCACCTGGTTCAAACAAGCAACAAGCGCAGGGATGCTTGTAAAAATCGAGCGGATAAAGGCAATCGTCGAGACATATGGCTGGCAGATAGACATTGCATGTCACCAAGAGGTGCCGGGCCAAGTCATTTACGAGGACGACTATCAGATTGCTACGTTATGACTGAAAATACGGGACCACATATTTCCCGAACAGGCGGATCGAATCCATAATGTTCTGGTGAGGAATCCCGCCGAACTGCATAAAGCACAGCACCTGATCAATCCCGGCTGCTTCATATCTCTTGAGCGTCCGAATGCAGGTATCCGGGTCGCCCATACAGAACATCCCGCCTTCGATAAGCTCGTCCAACGACTTGCCCGATCGCTCCCCACGGACTGATTCCACTGCAAACTTGTACGAATCGGGCACTTTCGTCCCCTGTTCCTGCCAGGGCCGGTAGAGTTGGAGGGTTTTATTCAGGAACCACTCGCCCGCCGGACCCCCCACTTCTCGGGCCTGTTTATCGCTCTCGGCACAGTGGACGATGCCGAGGGCGGCAACCTGGTCATTCACAAAGGCGCCAACGGGCTCGGCCTGGGCTATGCCTTCCCTGTAGAGTTGCACCCGGCGGGCGAGTTCCTCCGGCTGGCCGATATGAAAACACAACGCGCCAATCCCTTTCTGACCGGCAGCGGTAAAACTGGCGGGCTGAGCGCAGGCTACCCACAAGGGAGGATGGGGTTTCTGGACCGGTTTGGGAATGACCGAGCGGGGTGGAATCTTGAAATACTGCCCTTCGTGCGAAAAGGGATCTTCGAGCCACATCCGCGGGATGATCGAAATGGCTTCTTCCCACATGGGCCTGGTATCTTCCGGATCAATGCCGAAGCCTTCCATCTCAATCAGCGTGGTCGAGCGTCCCGTTCCGAGCTCGACCCGGCCGTCACTCAACAGGTCGAGGACCGCCGCGCGCTCCGCCACACGGATCGGATGATTGTACTGGGGCGGCAACAGCGCAACGGCATGACCGATCCGGATTGTCTTGGTGCGTTGCGAGATCGCACCGTACAAGACCTCTGGGGCGGGACAATAGGAAAACTCGGTTAAAAAATGATGCTCGACCGTCCAGAAATACTCGAATCCCATCTCCTCAGCCAGCATGACCTGGGCGATGACCTGTTTATAGGTGTCTTGCACAATATTCGGGGTGTGGGGCTCAGGAATCTGGATCTCGTACATCATGCCGAATTTCATCTGGCAGCTCCCTTTTCCGTGTAAAATCAGGACGCTTAGCGCTTCTGGAAAATGGCATAGTGCGGAAGAGTCTGCAACCTTGCACACGATTCGTAAATTTCTTCTTCCCTTGACGAAGAGACTATATCTGGTCATAACAAGGCCATGAAACAGGCAATGGTATCGGAGTTGAAGGCGAAGTTGAGTGCTTACCTGTCGGCAGTCCGCAAGGGAGAGACCGTAGTTGTGTGTGATCGGAAAACGCCCGTTGCTCGGCTGATTCCTTATACGCAAAGTATTGATGAACTCGGGATTGAAGAGCCCGTGATAACGGATCGCGAGCATGCTTGGCCGGAACCCGTCCGGCTTCGTAAAAAGGTCGATATGGTGAAGCTACTCAGAGAGGACCGGGATCAGCGTTGATTGCCTATCTGGACACCAGCGTGGTGCTCCGAGTCCTTTTCGGGCAAGCGAAGCCACTCCAGATGTGGGGAAGATGGGAGCGGGCCTACTCCAGCGCGATGATGGGCGTTGAGGCACGGCGTGCCATTGACCGGCTTCGGCTTGAGTCCGTCCTGGACGACGATGGCGTCGTGCAGGCACACGAAGCACTCAAAATTATGGAACGGAGGCTGGGGACCCTCCGGGTGACACAGGTGGCCCTCCAGCGGGCCGCTCTTCCCATGGCGACCGCAGTGAAAACGCTGGACGCCATTCATCTTGCCAGTGCGCTGTTATTGCGCGAGCGTCACGTTCCATCGTTGACGTTTGCGACTCATGACCGGCAACAGGCAACTGCCGCACGGGCCTTAGGATTTGATGTGGCGGGTGTATAGTCCGAGCTTGCCCGCTCGGAGGGAGCCCAGGTTCAGTCCGAACCCCACTTCATCAACTCGGTCAGACTTCCTTCCACGTCAGCCGTATCAAGTACATCCTGGCTCACGAGCGCGGCATCGACTTTTCCGAGTAGGGATGAGGCTTCCTCCGGTGTGCTCAGCTCATCCAGCGAGATGATGGTCTTCCGCCGCGGGACTTGAGTGGCTAGCGCCGAGACGTGGGCGGTGTCGAGTGTTCCGTCTGGAGAGGCCAGACCAATGATGAAACCCTCAGCCGCTATTGCCAGACGGAGTTCGTCGGGTGTCCGAGCCATGACAACGGGGGCTACGTGGATGGAGCGGGCGGTCGTCATCAGACGCGCTAAGGTCGGCGCATCGACCGCGCCGGCCCACAGCAAAATCGCATCCGCCCCGCACAGCCGGGCATGATGAACCTGACTGTCATGCAGGACGAGATCGAGGGCAAACAGCGGGGTGGTGACTCGCTCCGAAATCGCGCGCATATCGTCACTCGACGTGCCGAACACGCTCGGTTCGGTATACACGCCAATGGCACCGGCTTCCGTATCGTCACACGCTTGGGCGAGCGCAACGATGTCCAGCTCGGGCCAGGTTTGACCCGTATCCGGGTCCACTCGTTTGAGTGCGGGGATAAGACCGAGTTCCTGTTTCTGCGTGGTTACAAACTGAGCAAAATCACGAATACTCGGGGTAACCTCGCTCAGCGGCGTAGCTGCACGTTGCTGAATATCGGCTTCTTTCGTCGCCCTCAGAGCTGTCCAGTCCACACGCGCTCCCGATTAACTGTCGCGGATGCTCAGCATATTCGGCAGCCCGGTATGTGAGGTCACGCCACCGTCCACGGCGAGTGCCTGACCGGTGATGAAGGAGGCTTCATCAGACGCGAGAAACAGGACGGTATTGGCAATTTCTTCCGACTCTCCCATGCGGCCGAGTGGATGCGCCTCGCCTTGGAGACGGCGGAATTCGTCGGCTCGGTCGCCCCCCAGGAGTTGCGCCGCGCGCGTGTTAATCGCGCCGGGGCAGACGCAGTTCACCCGGATATTGTATTGGGCGTTCTCAATCGCCGCCGAGCGGCTGAGGTTGATGACGCCGGCCTTGGCCGCATTATACGCTGACATGCCGTAGTCACCGCCCATACCGGATACGGACGCCGTGTTGACGATAGCGCCCTTGGTCTGCTGCCGCATAATGGGCAGGCAGTATTTCATGCCCAGAAAGGTCCCGGTCAGCGTGACGGCAAGCGTCCGATTCCAGCCTTCGAGGGAGGTGTCCTCAAGCCGGGCCAACTCCCCGAGTCCGGCATTATTGAACATGACATCGAGACGGCCATAGGTATCAAGCGCGAGCTGAATCGTGGCCTGGATGCCTTCCGGGTCAGCCACGTCCATTTTGATCATGGCCGCTTTTCCGCCCGCGTCATTGATTTGAGCCGTGACCGCCTCCGCCCGTTTTCCGCTCAAATCCGCGACAATAACCGCCGCTCCTTCCTGGGCAAAGCGGACGGCTGACGCCGCACCGATCCCGGAGCCACCGGCGGTAACAATCGCCACCTGTCCGTCGAGTTTTCCTGCCATAGCTATGCTCCCCTGACTTTTCTCTTTGGATAACACATTCTCCAACAGACATGCAGGTGTTGACCCGTTTCCTCATTTGGGGTGGGGTTGTCTCGTCCCTTCAGTGTGGGGAACCTTGGGTCACGATAGGGTCGAACGGCAGCTTCTCTTTGATTTGACCACTGGTCTCGCCGGCGCTTCGGGCTGAAGAGAAGGGACCAATAATAACCCGATGCCACTCTTGCTTCATTCCTGCGACCTCGGCAATGGCGGGTGCATAGCCTTCCTGGCGCAAGAGTTGGGCCGCATATTGCGCATCGTCCTGCGAGCGAAAGGCCGCTACTTGAACCCGGTAGGAAGGAGAAGAGGGCGGTTCAGGGTATGTTTTTTGAGGCATTCCCCTCGCACGCCGGTCTGTTGCGGGCAGGTCGGGCACGAGAGCGGCCAGATTGCGGCTCAGGTCGTCGATGGCGCGCACAAACCGGATGTCGGTAAAAGTCCATAAGTTCCGGACCATGCTGGCAACCAGGCTCACCGGGGAGAGCGGCAGTCCCAGGTCGTGCAAACGCGTCGTATAGGTCTCGTGGAGGAGGACGTCACCGGTGGCTACCCCTACGACGCGGAGGGTCCCTTCGAGGGCCAGCTGGGCATAGACGCCGACGTAGACCCTGCCGGGCTTCGAGACGAGGCCATAGACGAGCACGTCACAGTTGAGTCGGCGACCGAGGTCTTGCGGCGCCAATCTGTGCCAATTGTCTATATTGGCCAGGCGAGTGTCTATTTCGTGCAGTTCAACGTCGGTAAAGCGCTTGACGCTCAGATGACCCGCGACACCCTGGCGCACCCTTTCATCCAGCCCGTCAATGTGACTGGTGTTTTCAAAGGGCAGGACACACATCTGCTTTTTGTGGGGAGGAGCCTGTTGGCTCCAGGTCACAAAGTTCTGCGTTGGTGTTGGTGGCTTACGTGACGAGCAGGCCGGCAGCAGGAGGCAGAACATCAGCCCACATATCCACATCCCTCTCCACATCCCCAGCTCCTTCCACACTCAGACCCGTTTAGGCGAACTGAGCAACGCCCCTGACGTTGTCAGTATATTCCGTATAGCAAATTTCCGGGTAAAGGAAAGGCTTGTGGTGTTGCTGGCGGCCCGAATCCTTGTCGGTTCCCAGGAAAGCCGATACAGTCCGGGTGCGAGGGATCGCCCAGACAGGGAGGGAGACGGCATGCAGTATGACCTGCTGATTAAAAATGGATTGCTGGTCGATGGCTCGGGCCAGCCCGGCTATTACGGAGATGTGGCGGTTGCCCAGGGCCATATTGCGGCCATGGGCAAAGTTGACGGCCCGGCGACGGAGGTCATTGACGCCACAGGGCTGGTCGTCTCCCCCGGATTCATCGATGTGCATACCCACTACGACGCTCAGCTTTTCTGGGACCCGCTGGCAACGCCCAGCTCCTGGCATGGCTTCACCAGCGTCTTCATGACCAACTGTGGCTTTGGCCTGGCGCCGTGCAAACCGGAAGATCGCGACTATATCACCCGCATGCTGGGCAAAGTCGAGGGCATGCCGCTGGGCAGCCTCAAGGCCGGGGTACCCTGGACGTGGGAATCGTACGGCGAGTATCTCGACGCCCTCGACCACCAACTCGGGGTGAACGTCATGGCCTTAGCCCCGCACTCAACCATCCGCTACAACGTGATGGGCGATGACGCCCGCAAACGGCCGGCCTCCCAAGACGAAATCCTGGCCATGCAGGCGGTGGTGAAAGAGTGTGTGACGGCTGGCGCGTTCGGCTTCTCGTCGTCATACGGCCCGGTCCATTTTGACGGGGATGGTATTCCCGTGCCCAGCCGTTTTGCCGAAGAGGACGAAACCGTTGCGCTCGCCCGGACCCTGAAAGATTTTCATCGTGGTACGGTGTGTGTCATTCCGCCGGGCATTCCAACCGTGGGTCCCAAAGATATGGACTATCTGGCCCGCTTATCACGCGAGAGCGGACGCCCGGTACTGTGGAATCTGTTGTCTCAGACCTGGGCCGCTCCCGACCATTGGAAACAAGTCCTGGACTGGACCGAAGACGCCTTTCGGGAAGGCGCTCGGGTCCATCCTCTGTCCTTGTGTGAACGCTTCGATCTCACTTTCTCCCTGCGGGGAGCCGTGTTTGAGGATTTTCCGGCCTGGAAAACCGCCATTCGGGGCCGTCGTCCTGAAAAAATCGCCAACCTCTCGGACCCGGTCCACCGGGCCGCCATGCAGCGCGACCTGGATGACCCCTCGCCGAAAGTGTTCTCCAAGCGGATGCAGGACATCCTGGTGGACAGCGTGCGCCAGGATGAGCATCAGTCCCTGGTAGGCAAAGACCTGGTCACGATTGGCCAGGAGCAAGGCAAAACCCCGCTGGAAGCCATGCTCGACCTGGCGGTTGCCGAAAACCTGGACACCCAGTTTCTGATAAAGGGCTTTCAGAACGGCGATGAGGAGGCCGTGCGCAATCTGGCCACTAATCCTTATGTGCTGACGGGCGGCTCTGACGGCGGCGCCCATATTTCGTTTCTGTGTCAGGTCACCTATCCCAGCTTTTTACTGAGCCACTGGGTCAGAGAGAAAAAGGCGCTCAGTCTGGAACAGGCGGTCAACCGGCTGACTTTTACGCCGGCCCAACTCCTCGGCATTCCCAAGCGGGGCCTGCTCAGGCAGGGCCTGGCCGCGGACCTGACCATCTTTGATCCCGATACGGTCGGGGCCAAGCCCAAGGAATTCGTCCAGGACTTTCCGGGTGGGGCCTCGCGTCTGGTCGCGCGCTCCGAAGGCTATCGGTATACCGTTGTCAACGGACAGGTCCTGTTGCGCGACGGCGAACCGACCGACGCCCGACCCGGCCGCGTGTTGCGGGGCTATGAACACTGATTCTGGATGCTCGCCTGTGCGGGCATGACGGGCCATGCTGAAGCAGACCTTCCGCCATATCCAGGGGATAGGCGAGAGAACGGAGCGGCGCTTGTGGCGGGCCGGGGTTACCTGCTGGGAGTATCTGCTGGACCACCCGACCCTCGGCTCCTTGCCTCCCGGGCTCCGGGACGAATCGCGTTTCGAACTCGAACGCTCGTTGACCGCGCTCGAAAAACGAGACGCCCAGTATTTCATCACCAAACTGCCCCACCAACTCCATTGGCGCCTGTATCCTGAGTTTTCCGAGCGGGTGGCCTATCTGGACATTGAAACCACCGGCCTCGGCACCGAGGAATCCATGCTGACCGTTATTGGCCTGCATGACGGTCAGCGGCCTCAGGTCTACGTACACGGCCGGAACCTGGAACAGTTTGTGAGGGATATTGACACTTTCACCCTCCTGGTCACGTATAACGGCAAGCAATTTGACCTGCCCTTTCTTCGTGCCAAACTCGGCATTCCGCTCAACCAGGCACATATTGACCTGCGCTATCCACTCGCTGCGCTGGGGTATAAGGGCGGTCTGAAGAAAATTGAAAAGCGCCTGGGTCTTGAGCGACCGGGCCTGGTCTCCCAGCTGGATGGCTGGTGCGCGGTCGTTTTGTGGCGCTACCACGAGCGGGGCGAGAGCGGGGCGCTGGAAACGCTCCTCCACTACAATCTGGAAGACGTTGTGCATCTGCCGGCCTTGTTGGCAGAGGTGTATAATACGTCGATTCAACAGCTCCCGTTTCCGGTCGAGCCGGTGACACCGCCAGACCCGCCACCCATTCCGTTTCAGCCCGACGACTCCATCATGCGGCGCGTTCTTGCCGACACGGGCCGTTTGCCCGCAGTGGGCGAATAAAACCGCCTACTGTTGGGTCTGAACGCCTGCGGGAGCGATGGGGCCAACCTCAATCCAACCCTCGCCGACCAGGACACAGGCCCCACCGATCCAGGTGTCCGTGACACCGCCCGCGCGTTTCTCCGCCCGCGCCTCAAGCAGACTGGGGCGTCCCAGTTCCACCCCTTGTACAATTCGCCAGTCGAATACGCCCTGCGAACGCTCCGCGTAGTGGCTGAGCAGGCCGGCCAGAGCGCAGTTGGCGCTACCCGTGGCCGGGTCTTCGGGCACGCCCATCAGGGGAGCGAACATGCGAGCCCGGATATCACAGTCAGTATCCTCGCCCCCGGTGTACACATGAACAAGGGAGGAGATGCTGTCGGTGGCGAGCGTCTCCAGCTTCTCGCTATTCACCCGTACCCGCTCCAGCGCCGCGCGATCCCGAACTTCTACAAAGAGGAAGGGCAGGCCGACTGAGGCGACTTGAGGAAAATGGGTCTCGGTCGCGATATCGTCCGCGACCAGGGACAGCACCGCTGCCATCGTTTGAACATCGACGGTCTTGCCCAGCGACAGGCGTTCCGGGGCGGTCAGTTCGCACCAGACTGACTGGTCCGACCGCCTGTGGATCGTGATCGGCACCAGCCCCGCCCGCTCTTCAAACGTCACCCTGAGAGCGGTGTCGATGGCGCCCAGGCGACCCGTCGTCGCCAGGACAAACGCCGTGCCGATATTGGGATGCCCGGCAAAGGGCAGTTCCGCACCGGGAGTGAAGATGCGCACCGTATTCGTATGCCCCGCTTCTTCCGGCGGGAACACAAAGGTCGTCTCAGAGAAATTGAACTCGCGCGCAACCTGCTGCATGCGCTCACCCGACAGGCCCGCAGCCTGGGGTAAAACCGCCAACTGATTGCCACCGAAGCGCGTATGCGTGAAAACGTCACACAGGTAATAGCGATACCGCATGGCTGAGTCGCCCTCCCTGCCTCCTCACCATTGATAGGATTTCCCGAGCTCCGACTGTGATGCGCCTGTCACACAGCCACCTTGAATACTGCCGGTTGCGTTCGTGTTGGGGGTGGTATTGTGCTGTCCGGCCTAGTGGGTTTCTCCTCTATCCTTCGTTCAGTTCACGACCTGGACCTCATAGACCTCGCGGTCCGGCTGCGTCGTCCGTGCGGTGAACTCGTCCATGGAATGGGGCCAGTTGGTCACGAAACGGCCGGACCGTGAGCGATAGTAAAAATCGTTGCCACAGTCCGCCTGCCAGACATCCACGGCGCTGATGTCGCGCTGTAATTGGTCGTTAAAGTCCCGCATGACATCCGGGCGAATATCCATCCAGGCGAGGCGCTCGTCGCCAAGCCGCTTAAGCTGACGCATGATGTAGTCACACTGACGCTCCAGCATGAACAGAATCGAGCCCTGGTTGGTATTCGGACCGTACAGCATGAAGAGATTCGGAAAGCCGCTGGTCGTCATACCGAGGTAGGCTTGGGCACCATCGCTCCACGCGTCGTTGAGGCGCAGGCCGTCACGCCCGATGACATCCAGGGCGGTCAGGTAGGTGGTGGTCTCAAAACCGGTTGAGTAGATGATGGTGTCGAGCTCGCGCGCCTGACCGTCTCTGGTGACAATCGAGTGTGGCGTGATTTTCTCAATGGTTTCGGTCAGAAGTTCGACGTTCGGCCGGTTGAAAACAGGATAGTATACGTCGGAAAACAAGGGGCGTTTGCAGCCGAAGGGATGGTTCGGCGTCAGTTTGCGGCGCACCTCGGGATCCTCGACAACGGCGAGCTGTTCCAGACCGGCCCGTTCGATCTCGGCCAGCACTTTTTTATCGTTAAATGTGCACAGCGTATTCCAGGTCTGATAGATTTCGGCTCGATTCTCCCGGACCGCACTCGGATTTTGACGAAAATGTTCGAGCTGCTCTGGCGTGTACGGTGTGTTGCCTTTGGGCACAACCCAGTTTGCGGTGCGTTGAAACAAACACAGCTGTTCGACCTGGGGAGCAATTTCAGGGACAAATTGAATCGCACTGGCGGCAATGCCGATCACACCGACCCGCTTGCCGGTCAGATCATGGCTGTGATCCCAACACGCCGAATGAAAGGCCGTGCCCTGAAAGTCCTCCCTGCCGGGAATGGACGGCCACACCAGATTGTTAAACATGCCCAGGGCACTGACCACGACGTGGGCTTCAAATTCCTCACCGGACTCCGTGCCAACCCGCCAGTGCGCGCTTTCTCCCTGCCAGTGGACCGACCGAACCGGGCTATTGAGCTGGATATGCGCCCGCAAGCCGTAGGTGTCGGCAATGCGGTTGAGATATTCCAGTATCTCGGCCTGTCCGGCGAAGGGTTTGGACCAGTCGTTTTTTTGTGCAAACGAAAATGAATATAGATGTGATTGGACATCACACTCGGCACCGGGGTAGGAGTTGCGCCACCAGGTGCCGCCTATGCCACCGCCTTTTTCCAGGATGACAAAATCGTCGATGCCGGCTTTTTTCAACTGCACGCCCATACACAGGCCGGCTGAGCCGGCACCGATAATAACAATGCGTTTTCGCGTTCGCTGTTTCATCTTGACCTCCCGTTTCAGGTTTCTCCGACAGCTTCGAATGCCTGTCCTGAAGAATGCCGCAGGGTATGGTAATCAACGGGCTTGGGCAAGTCAGGTTCTGCCCTTTCCTCCTGAAGGATGAAGAGAAAACAGGTTTGAGTATTGTCCGCTATCGCTGTATGGTGACCGCAGCATGAAAACGGCCGGAGAACGATGATGAGAGCGTGCTGAAAGCCATGCTTGCTACTAATATCCCAAAGGAGGGAGCGTATGCCGACCCAAAAATTTGCCCCAATGACCAAGGATTTCCCGACCTTTGACTGCGATGCGCATGTCACGGAGCCGCCCTGGATCTGGGAGCAGGCCAAGGACTGGCTGACAAAAGACGAGCTGGAAGCGCTCAAGACCACGATGTGGTTTGACCAGGAGACCAAACAGCTTATCGTCAACGGCCATGCCGGTACGGGTCTGGGCTCGCAGCGGATCGGTGGCACGCCCGGTGTTGTGAACATCCTTTCCCTGGCCGGGCCGGGACTCAAGCATGACATCCAGCGCGCCATCAATGTCCGCAACCTGCACCCTGAAACGGCGATCTCTCAGGAGCAGGCCGCCTATCTGGACCATAAGGGTTCGTACGAGCCCAAGGCCCGCCTCCGCGACATGGACGTTCAGGGTATTGATCAGGTGATGATCATTCCGACCGATATCGACACCTATCCCTGGTTGCAAAACGCGGTCGGAGCAAGGGCCATGTGCAAGGCGTATAACGAGTGGGCGTATGAGTATTGCCAGGCGGACCCGGAGCGCATCTTTTTTGCCGCCCTGCTGCCCATGCAGGATCCGGTCTTTGCCGCCGAGGAACTCTATCGGGTCGCCGAAAAGGGTTGCCGAGTCGGTCTGGTGCGCCCGATTGACGCCATGGGCAATTATCCGATTCAGCCCAAATATGAGCCGGTCTGGCAGGCCATGGAAGAGACCGGCGTGGTGTACGGCATGCATCCCTTCCCGGCCTTTGGCGCGTTAAAACCCCCAGGCTATACTGCCCAGTATTCCGGAGCGGAGTTGATTGCCCGCACGGTAGTCACCTCAAGCCTGCCGCATCAATTTTTGACCAACGTCCAGAACTTCCAATCCGAGGCCGCGTTGTGGGTCGTCATGGTGCTCATGTCCGGCTTTTTTGAGAAATACCCCAAGCTCAATGCGGCGGTGTTTGAGGCCTCCTCCACCTGGCTCAGTTTTCTGTTGGACGAGTGCGACAAAATGTACAAGCTCTACCGCAACGAGCGTGAACTGCCGCCGCTCAAACGGCTGCCGAGCGAAACCTTTTTCACCCATTGCGTGACCGGCTTTGAAGGGGATGAAGCCCCGCCGTCGCGCTTGCCTGAGTTCTATGGCGATATTCTGGCCTGGTCGTCCGATGTCTACCATCACGATGGCGACGATGCCTGGCGGGCGATTGAGATGATGCGCGAGTGCAACCTGCCGGATTCCCATCAGACGAAGTTTCTCGGGGAAAACGCCCGCAAGCTGTACCATATCGACAGCCCGAAGACCTTCATCCGCGAACGGGTGACGGAAATCGAACGCCCGGACTGGTGGCCGTCCGAGGCGGAGATTCAGCGCGCCCTGGAGCCCGAAGCCTCGCTGGTGCGTCCCTACGGTGAAGGCGCCCACCGGGTCAACGGCCATGCCGCCGAAGGAGACCGGGCATGACCAGGCCGTTTGCCGTCTTTGATAGCGACAGCCATGTTGTCGAGCCGCGAGCGGTCTGGGAGGACTACCTGGAGCCGGAGTTCCGCACGCTCGGCAAAACGGCCCTGTGGCGCGAGGAAGGCCAGTACGGCTCGTATCTCAAGGTCAACGGCAAGATGTTCCGCGACCCGATGAATCCGAACATCCCGCGTCACGCCATCTGGAAGCCGGGCATGACCTGGGACCAGGTCGGCGACCTCGACCCCAACACCCCGCATGCCAAAAGCGCCGGTGCGTCAGACCCGCTTGCCAGACTGGCTGACATGGACGCCATGGGCGTGGACCAGGCATTTCTGTACCCCACCTGGTTTGCCGAGGGCTTTCATCTGATCGAGGACCCGGATGTGGCCGCCGCCCTGGCCCGGGCCTATAACAACTGGCTGACCGATTTCTGTCAGACGGCCCCAGCGCGACTCTATGCCGCAGCCATGCTGCCGCTCCAAAACATGGATTTTGCCCTGGAAGAACTGCGCCGGGTAGCCGCGCTGCCGCATTTCCGGGGCGCGTTCATTCGGCCCATGTTTATTGAGGGGCATTATTTCACCCATCCGTACTACGACCCGCTCTGGGCCGAGCTGGAACGCTTGGGCGTGACCGCAGTGGTCCATCCGACGCCTGGGCTGTGGAATCCTGAGTGGACGTCACACGGTCCGTTTATTGAAAAGATCAAAAATCGGCTGAATCAACAAACCCTGCTGAGGGAGGTCGGCGGGGGGCCTGCTGCCGGCGGCGGCGACGGCCTGGCGAATTTTTCCTTTTTTGCGTCCCCGTCGGTCGGCCATCCGGTCTCTCCGATTCTCTCCGGCTGGCTCGACAACCATATGTTCGTTGCTTCCACCCTGATCGGTTTTACGGTCATGCAGCGCTTTCCCGAGATGAAAGTGGTGGTCGCGCACGGCAAGGCGTCGTGGATGGAAGAGGTGCTGGAAAAAATGGAGGCCTCGACTAAAACGATCCCTCTCCTCAACTACTATCCGGTTCGGACCGATCCTGAAGAACTATGGGAAGAGGGTCGGGTGATGCTCGGCTTTGACGCAGAGGAGCGCATGATTCAGCGGTTACCCCACGCCTTTGCGGAAAAGGTCGTCTGGGGCTCACGCTACCCCCATCACGATACCACCAGCGCCTGGGACGCGATTGAGGTCCTGACCCAGGCCGCTGTGGAAGAACCATTGATGGCCCGCATGTTGGGCGGCAACGCCGCAGCCCAGTTTGGTATTCCGCTCACGCGGCACGTGAGTGAGTAACCGCGCCAAGTCGTTCCGCATGGATTATTCGGGCGCCGCCCACTCCGGCTCTTCTTCATCGGGCGGGTGGCGCCGGAGAATCTCGTGCGGGCGATACTGCGCCTTGTAGGCCATGGAGGGGCTGTCCGCTACCCAATAGCCCAGATAGTGGTAACGCAGTCCCTGCTGCCGAGCGTAGGCGGCCTGGCGCAGAATCGAAAAGACTCCGGGCGCGTGGGGCCGCCAGGCCGGGTCATGAAAGAAATAGATGCTGGATAGCGCCTCGTGCGTGACATCCGCCAGGCCCACCCCAACGAGACACTCCCGGTCGTAGTACAGGAATTCCCGGGCAAAGCTCCAGTTGCCCAAGAGAAAGCTGCGGAAATACGCGCGCTCATGGGTGGTCTGGGCGGGCCAGCCGCGCCGGGCGTGCATATCGGCATGGTAGGCGTTAAAGAGCTGAATATGCTCATGGGTCAGGGTCGGTTTTTGCACCACGACCCGAATTGCCGCATTGCGCCGCAGGGCGCGTTTCTGACTACGAGACAGCCGGAAATCGGCCAGCGGCAGACGCAGACTCCGGCATTGGACACACTGCGCACAGGCGGGCCGAAAGAATTCACAGCCAAAGCGCCGCCAGCCGCGTCTGAGGAGTTCATTATACTGTTGGGGTGTCAGGTCCCGGATAATGCGGTAGGTCAGAGAGGCCGTCTCTGTCGGGAGATACAGGCAGCGATAGGGCGGCGTGGAAAAGCGTTGCAGCTCGTCAATACTGTGAAGAGTAAACGTATCCTCCAATACACGCCGAGATGTTGATACGTTTACTCTTTGAGCCCAGTGCACCGGAGACGCCCCTCGGGTTCAGCCTGTCTCTGAAAATCGATGTGTTTAATTCTCGAATCGGGTGAAGCACTTCACTCCGATCATGGCCATGATCTTACATTCAAGGACGCGGGTCTGACTGCTGGCCGGAATCTGAATGACATAGGTTTCGCCCCCGGAGCACTCGGCATTCCAATAGGCGGCCTGGTCTTCATCCGTGCCTTGCAGAAACGAACGCGAGACCTCTGCACACGTTTTACCGCTCGTCTGCAAAATGCCCGCCAGCGTTGTGGCGCGTTCGTCCTTAGTCTGGCTGAGTAAGAGCTGATGGCCTTCGTTGGCAAAGGCGGGTGTCGCAAGAGCCAGGCCGAGCAGGCATATCCATACTGTCTTCACTACATGCATGTTTCTGACCCCGTTCCTGTCCGCACGCCTATAACAGATCATTCCCCCTTCCCTAGCGAAACTGGAGGGCAAAAGCCAGCGAGCACCAATCAACCCTTCTCGTCCTGTCCGCTCATCCTTGCGAGCCGGAGAAACAAGGGCTAGGCTAGGCCGCGCAAGATGGCCCGATTGAGGTGAGAAGATATGAAAAATATAAGCACAACACTGACCCGACGCGAATTTGTAGTGTCCACCTTGGCCACGGGCTTTGCCCTGGCCGTGCGTCCGGTTTCGGCTCAGACAATCACAACGGATACCAGTGGCCTGGAAGCCGGGGAGGTCCAGATACCGGTGGGCGATATCACTATTCCCGCCTACCAGGCTTACCCGCAAACCGGCGGACCCTTCCCGGTCGTGCTGGTCGTCCAGGAAATTTTCGGTGTGCATGAGCATATCAAAGACGTGTGCCGCCGCTTCGCCAAGCAGGGCTATGTCGCGGTTGCGCCGGAACTCTATGCCAGGCAGGGCGATGTGTCGCAGATGACGGATATCGGTCAGATTATTCGGACGGTGGTTGCCAAGGTCCCGGATGCGCAGGTCATGTCCGACCTGGACGCAACCGTGGCCTGGGTCGAGTCGTCCGGCACCGGTGATACGGCCCGGCTCGGTATCACCGGCTTTTGCTGGGGCGGGCGTATCGTGTGGATGTATGCCGCCCACAGTCCGCAGGTCAAAGCCGGGGCGGCCTGGTATGGGCGTCTGGTCGGGCAGGCATCCGAGCTCACCCCCAGCCATCCGGTTGATATTGCCGCTCAGCTCCACGCTCCCGTGCTTGGTTTGTACGGCGCCGCCGATGGCGGTATTCCAAACGAAACGGTTGAACAGATGCGCGCCGCGTTACAGGCGGCGGAAAGCCCCTCGGAGATTATTCTGTATCCCGATACACCGCACGGTTTTCACGCCGACTATCGGGCCAGCTATCGTCAGGAAACGGCCCAGGACGGCTGGCAACAGCTCCTGGCCTGGTTCAAAAGCAACGGGGTCGCCTAGGACACATCACGCTGCGGTGTAGCGCGTCCGACACAGCGGAGGCGGCCAGGTAGAGGAACGGGACGTGCCGGTTCTACCCGGTCCGCGATTCGATCAGTGTGCAAAATTCCAAAATTCGAGTGCCACTCTGGAAACATGAGAAATCGTGAAATATTTCACGGCGAAATTTCGTGATTTTGCCCCAAAATTTCATCAAAAATGGCCTAATATCGCGGATTTGCACCACTTTTCACGGGGTATGAAATTTCATGGTCGTGAAATGCCATTTCTCACGAAATTTCACGATTTCTCATGCTGAAACGGCCTTTAATGGGTCATTTTTCAGCCCTTAATCGGCCCTTAATTTCTGATTTTGGAACGGTGTTTGAGGGTCTTTTAGGGGTGGGTTGCCCAGATGAGAAATCCACCGAGCAGGATGTCCAAAAGGAAGACGCCGACGTGCGTAGCGACCAGGATTTTCATCAGTTTATCCATATTTCATCCGGGCTGAAATTTCACGGTTTATGAAATATCCGCCCTCCCGCGTACATCTCGGACAGGGGCAGAATGGGGGGCTGAAGGCGTCGGTCCGCGCATGCTCGGTCAGCCGGGTCAGGAGATAGTGCATGGCTCTATTCCTGGCGCAGACGCCACGACGGGGGCTGCTCGCCTTCTATGCCGTACCCAGAGCGTCCGAGACCCGCTGCAGGGCGGTCTCGACATTCTCTCGACTGTTAAACGCACTCAGGCGCACGTAGCCCTCGCCGCATTTCCCGAACCCGGCTCCCGGTGTGCAGACCACTCCGGCTTTTTGCAGCAAGCGGTCAAAGAATTCCCAGGAGTCGGTATTGGTTTTAATCCACACATAGGGAGAATGTTCTCCGCCAACGCACTCATAGCCCAAGTTCGTAATCGCTTCACGAATCAGGGCGGCATTGCCGAGATAATAGTTGCTCAATTCTCGGATTTGCTGCTTGCCCTCGGGCGAGAAGGCGGCCTCGGCCGCACGCTGGACCGGATAGGAGACACTGTTGAATTTTGTGGACTGACGCCGGTCCCAGAGCGCGTGGAGCGCATGGGCGTTGCCCTGAGAATCGTACACCTGGCACTCTCTGGGCACGATGGTGTAGGCGCAGCGCGTCCCGGTAAAACCGGCGGTCTTGGACAGACTCCGAAATTCGACCGCCACCTCCCTGGCGCCGTCGATCTCGTAAATACTCTGTGGCAGGCTGTCATCACGGATAAACTCGACATAGGCCGCGTCATACAGAATGAGGGCCTTGTTCTCCCGCGCGTAGTCCACCCAGGGGCGTAACTGGTCTGCGGTAATCATGCTGCCCGTGGGGTTATTGGGAAAACACAGATAAATGAGGTCAACCGCTTCCTGCGGGAGCGCCGGGATATATTGATTGTCAGTCGTCGATTCCAGATAGACCAGCCCCTCGTAGCGTCCGTCCCGCCAGGCCGCGGTCCGCCCGGCCATCACATTAGTATCGACATACACCGGGTAGACAGGGTCGGGCACCGCCACACGCGTGTCCGGGGCAAACAGCTCCTGAAAATTACCCGAGTCACACTTCGCGCCGTCGCTCACAAACACTTCGTCGGGCCTGAGCGTCACCCCGCGCGGCTGAAAATCTCCGGCTACGATGGCTTCCTGTAAAAAATCATAGCCCAGCTCCGGGCCGTAGCCCCGAAAGGTAGTGTCGTCCGCCATCTCGTCCACGGCTCGATGAAAGGCGCTGATGCACGCCTCGGGCAGCGCCCGCGTCACATCGCCGATTCCCAACCGGATAATGGTTTGATCCGGATGGTCGGCCTGATACGCATTGACCCGCTTGGCAATATCGGAAAAAAGATACGAGGCCTGGAGCTTCAGATAGTGTTCGTTCATCGTGATCATAAGGGCTGTCTCCTTCCGGTCCTTAGAGGGCAGGCATAATCTCTTTTGCGCACATCTCCAGATGTTCCATGTCGTCAAAGGCCGGGTTGAGTAAGAGGTGTTCGGCTCCGGCCCGGACGATCTCGCCGATCTTATTACGGCATTCGTCCAGACTGCCCCAAATCGCGACCTTTGAGGCCATATCCGCACTTTTATACCGGACGCCAAACCACTCCCGCAGCCGCCGTTCCGCGCGGGCCCGGTCGTTGTCAACCGCGATATAGATCCGCTTGGAGATCGTAAACGTGGCCGGGTCACGACCGGCTTCATCCAGAAACTGGCGGATCAAATTCGACTGCCGGATGAAATCCCTGGTTGAGCTTGATCCCGCACCCATCCAGCCGTCTCCGTGCCGGACGGCGCGTCGTAGCGGTTTTTCCTCGCGGGCACCGAACCAGATGGGCGGGTGGGGTTTTTGTATTGGCTTGGGCTCCATGGCTACATTCTCGAAGTTCCAGAACGTTCCGCTGACGGTGGCCTTGGGCTCTGTCCACAGCGCCTTGATGGCTCGAATGCCCTCCACAAAACGCCGGGCGCGGAGTGCGCTGGAGTAGCCAAAGAGGGTCTCCGGAACGTGCCCGCCAATACCCAGCCCGAAGATGAGCCGGCCCTGGCTCATCTGATCCAGGCTCGACAAACTCTTGGCCAGTTGCACCGGGTTGCGTAGCACCGTCAGCAGAACCGAGGTCCCGAGGCGCGCCTTTGAGGTCATGGCGGCAATATAGTTGAGCAGAGCCACGGGTTCGAGAATGGCAAAGTCACTGACAATACTCTCCTGCACCCACAAGCTTTCATAATCGAGGGCTTCGGCGCGCTGGACGAAATCCCGGATAAACGGCATGTCGACCTTCGTATCAAGAAACACCTGGGGAACAGCAATCCCACACGGAATAGAGCCTGTAGCCATATTTTGTCTCCTTCATTTGGGTCCTTTGGGTCTATAGGGTCCATTGGGTCGGTTGGGTCGGTTGGGTTTCAAAGACCCAATAAACTCAACGGACCCAATAGACTCAATAGACCTGAGAAACTCAATCCCCTATCTCCCGGCTAGTTCGGCGCGTACGATCTGGGCTCCTTTGACCATGGCGCGCAGTTTATTATAGGCGCAGAAACGGGGCAGGGCGCGCAGACCGCAGTCTGTGGTCAGCGTCACCCGCTCCGGTTCGATAAACTTGAGCACTTTGCGAATACGCCCCGCCACCTGCTCCGGTGTCTCGACCTGGAGATTGCGCACATCAATCACCCCCACGGCGACTTCCTTGTCTGCGGGCAGGTCTTTCAGAATATGCGCGTCTTCCATTTCACGGACGGCAAAGTCGAGTACATACTGTTCGATTCCGGTGTCGTGCAGATGGGGCAGAATGGAACCATAGCCCGCCCCGGACGGGAACAAGCCCTGTGAGGCATTCCCCCAGGCCGCTCCAAAGCAGAAGTGCCAGGCGAGTCTGGCCTCCACGCCATCAATGGTTTTGTTGATGACATCCACCACCCAACCGAAATCGTCCGGGTTGCCGCTGAACAGGGGCAGCCACGCCCCGAGGTCTTCCAGTTGGAGGAATGACGCCCCGCCGGCCACCATGTCCCTCATCTCGGCGTTAAAAATGGGCACCAGGGCGTAGGCCAGGTCTTTCTGGGTTTTGTAGTAGTCGAGATGGACGTGATAGGTCAGGTTGATCGGTCCCGCGCCCACGCTGCACCGCACCGGTTTTTTTGTATTGCGCTGGGCAATATGGTACAGGTCGGCCAAGCGTAGCGGCCCGCGTTCGACCGCAGCAGTCACGGCGGTCGCGCCCCAGTCGGTGAGCCAGGCCGCATCAGTGTGCGAGACCTGCCCGCCTTCAACAATCGGGTGACTGTGTTTGGTTGGCACGAAGCCGTGAATGCGCTCATACCAATACCAGACAAACGACCCGATGCAGCCGCCATAGTCGTCGAACCACATCTGACCGTCCGTCAGGATGTCCAGCCCGGCCTGCTCCTGGTCTTGCAGCACGGTACGGACCGCGTCTTCAAACGCCTCGGCGTGGTTGACGTCCTTGAACGCCTCCCAGATATCCCGCCCGTGCAACTGATAGGTAAACCAGTGCGGACGGGGATACGAGCCGACCATGGTCGTGGGCAGAAGCGTATCGACTATGCTGTTCAACATGGCTGTCTTCTCCCTCCTTTAGAGTCTCTGGGGTCTATAGGGTCTATAGGGTCTATAGGGTCTTTAGGGTCCTTTGGGTCTCAACGACTCAACAGACTCAACGGACCCTAAAGACTCAACGGACCCAACCATCGCCCGTCCCTTTTCCGACAGCGTCAGCGTCCGCTCCCACACCCCCTGCCCGCGAATATAGCCGAGTTGATCGAGCCGGTTGACGATCACGCTCAGGGGTGAGGCGGCCACCCCGGTTGCCGTACTGAGCGTGCGCAGGCTTTTGCCTCCGCCCGCAAGCTGCTCCAGAATTGAGCGGCTGTCCGCGTCCAGTCCGACAAAGCCGCTCAAACTCGGGGGCGCATCAGGCAGGTCGGCGAGCGTGCGGTCTCCCTGCGGTGTGAGGCCGAACGTGAAATAGTCGAGCCCGCTCCTGCCCCAGCGCTGGACGAGGCCGGCCCGTTCGAGTTCTTCGATGAGACGATGGCACTCGGCCGAATTGAGCATGGTGAAATCGCTCAGCTCAACCATGGTCGTATAGCCGGTTCGAATCAGGATCAGCAGACGTTCCTGCTCCGGGGTGAGACGCAGAGTTTGAGGCTGGTCCGGGAGAGCACCGTCCGGCTGCGTCAGCACGGACAGGCCGAGTACGGTCGGAAAGGTCACGATGGAGCCCACCACAACCGTATGCACGGCGCCCAGCGGGACGTCCATGAACTTCAGGATTTCGTAGACGAGCATCGAGACCGTCCCGGCCAGCGTTCCCCAAAACGCGCCCGTAGGGGTGATAAAGGCCCAGCGGTGTCCGAGCAGCAGGACACAGGCCGCGGGGCCGAGCATGGCACAGCTCACGGCCAGGAGGTAATACGGCCCGCCCGGATAAAAACTCAGCAGCCAGATGGCAAAACCGGTCAGCAGAGTCAGCAGGCGGCTCATCCGCAAGACCGCCTCCGGGGAGGCATTGGGCCGAATAAAGCGTTGGTAGATGTCGCGCGAGAGCGAGGAGGTAATGCCCATATGCGCATTGCTCGTAGTGGAGATCGTCGCGGCCAGGGCGGCCACCAGACCCAATAAGGCCATGGCTGCGGGAAAGTCCCGCATGAGCAGGCCATAGGCGCCCATGGGGTTGGCAGGATTCACGGGGTCCAGAAAAGCGTCGCTATGCACACTGCCGGCGTACAGACCGAGCACGCCCATGGAAGCGTGGATCACCAGGACGAGCAGGCCGCCAATAATGAACTGCCAGCGGGCGATCGGTTCGGTCCGTGCGGCCGCGGCGCGCAGCCAATAGTAATTACCACCCCACTGAATAAAAAAGCCGATGACGAGCGAAACCGTCAGCACGCTCGGATAGCTCAGCCGAAACCACGGAAAAGAGCCGAGCACGCCGGCTGAGAGAGGCGTGGCGGTCACGAAGCTCGTCTCGATCAGCTCCCAGCCGCCATAGCTGATCAAACAATAGACGGCCAGGGCCGGCAGGAAGAGGAAGCCCAACAGGACCTGCACGACATCGGTCAGCGTCAGCGCCCACATCCCGCCCAGGAAAATAAACGTCAGGTGCCCGCCCAGGACAATGGTAATCATGAGCCACAGCGGCGCACCCAGAAAACCCTGCATGATGAGCGCCATGGCCACCACATTCATGGCCACCACGCCGGTGACACCCAGCAGAGTAGCGATACTGACCACCACCCGGGTGCGCGTGTCAAAGCGCATCTCCAGCCACTCGGGGATGGTATACGCGCCACAGCGCCGGATATACGGACCGGCAAAGACGCCATACGCAATATAGCCAATCACCAGGGGCAGGCTGCCGCCCAGGATCCAGCCGAGAAAACCGTACTGTATGGTCAGGCCGGGAACGATGCTGGTCATGCTGCCGGCGAACGCAATGCCGCAAATGCTGGCAATCCCCGGAATGAGGCTGACCTGCCGGCCGGCCAGCAAAAAGTCGCCGTCGGTACGCACCCAGCGTTTGGCGTACCAGCCCAACCCCCAGAGCAGGATAATCAAGGCTAGAACGGAGGCGATGAAGATCGGCATGGTTCGGCTATATCCGCAAGACTAGACGGGCCGCTCGTATCATCCCCTTCGACTAGGCTCAGGACGGGCGAACACGAACAGCCCCAGAATCTGGAGGGCGTGAATGAGGACCATCAGGCACATGATAAGGACGACAAAATCGGACAGAGTGGCGTAGTGCATATAGAGTTGCGCCTCAAAACCGGCCACACAAACCAGGCAGAGGGCGGTCGGCAGGTTTTTGGTGCGCCCCAGAAAGAGACTGAGCCCCAGGAGGATGAGACAGTCGAAAAACGGACTGCCGATCCAGAAAAAGGCGGTGAAATTCTTCGTATGCAGGCGGCCGTCAAGCTCGACAAAACTCGGAATCGCCAAAAAGAACAGAGCGAAGCCGGCCACGATAATATAGGCCGCTATCATCCGCACCGTCCGCTCTATCATCCGGGCGGCTTTCTCGGGGTCGTTGAGTTCTTCGGGCGATATGCCGGCCAGGAGGCGGAGGAGTTTTTCTCCAGTAGTACTGACCGCTTGTGTGTCTTTCTGTTGTTGGTGCTCTGTCATAGAAACAGGCTGTACGAACCGATTGCTGGCAACTTACGCGGTGTTGCGTCTCAAGGCAAATACCGCGGCGAAACCGATCCTCCCTTTCATCCTGGTCCGGGACCCGTCACAATACACCCAGGAGGCGCACGATATGATCCTACACACGTATCGGCTTTGGCTTGCTCTCAGCCTTATCATGATCGGCCTGACGTTCTCGCCACACACGAGAGCCCAAGACGGTCCCTCCGCCATCCCGGAAGGAAGCGGCAGCATTATTCAACCGGTCTCGTGGCAACTGACCGGCGAAAACGCCACTGCCCTGGTAGAGCAGGTCCGAGCGGTCGTTCAGCAATTTGAGGGCGCCATCCTGGTCAAGGACGAAAAAGATATTCTCGTTCTTTCCCTGCCCTCGGCACAACTGCCCGACCTGCATCAAAAGCTGTCCGCTCTCGGCACGCTGACGAGTCCGCCGGCCACCGATGAATACCAGGCACCGACCACACTGCTGCGACTGATGCTGGAGTAGATGGGTCTATTGGGTCTATTGGGTCTATTGGGTCTATTGGGTCCGTTGGGTCTCAACGGACTCAACAGACTCTATAGACTCAACAGACCTTCCCCTTGTCGGGGGCGATGGACACGGCCGCACGGTCGTGGCTATACTCACGGCACTTTTCCGAACGAGGAGTGTACCATGAGTCTGCGCACACCGGAGCAATATAAAGAGAGCCTGAAAGACGGCCGGGAAGTCTATTATCGCGGCGAAAAGGTTGACGATGTCACCACCCACCCGGTTATCGGGAAAGCCGTCCAGCACGCCTGCATCGACTACCAGATGGCCGAAGACCCGCGCTACCGCGACCTGGCGGTTGTTACCGACCCGCAGACCGGACAGGAGTACTCCCGGTATTATCACCTGCCTCAGAATGCCGAAGATCTGCTCCAACGCAGCCGCCTGATTGAGGCCAGTACCCGCGAGGGGGCCACGCTGGTCATTTTGATCAAAGAGATCGGAACGGACGCGCTCCTGGCGCTGCATATTGTTGCCGAAGAAATGGCCAAGCATGGCGCGGACCAATATCGCGAGCGGGTCAAGAATTATTATGAGCTGTGTCGGGATAACGACTACGCGGTGGCCGTGGCCCAGAGCGATGTCAAAGGGGACCGCAGCATGGGTCCTCAGGGTCAGGAACATCCAGACTATTATGTGCGCATAGTTGACCGGCGTGACGATGGCATCGTCGTCCGCGGAGCCAAGATCCATACCTCGGTCTCCACCAATACGGACGAGATCATTGTCCTGCCGACCAGGGCGATGCGCGAGGGCGATGAGGACTACGCCGTGGCCTTTGCCGTTCCCGCGGCCACCAAAGGGCTGAAACTCCTGGCCAGTTCCTATGGCGGTTTCCAAAGAAACGATTTCGAGTATCCGATCAGCGCCAAACACAAGATGATGGAGACGCTGACCGTCTTCGACGATGTGTTTGTGCCCTGGGAGCGGGTATTCCTGGCCGGCGAGGTCGCCGCGGCGGGTCTGATGGCCCTGACCTTTGTGAAGTTTCACCGCTTCACCGCGGTTTCGTACAAGCTGCCACTCCTGGAACTCATGGCGGGTGCCTCCCAGGCGATTGCGGAATACAACGGGATTGAGCGAGCCGGCCATATTCGCGAGAAGCTGACCAAGCTGGCCAGTTATCATGCTACCGTCCAGGGGTTGATTCTGGCCGCGGCCCAGCAACACACCGTTGTCCCGCCGGGCATCGCCGTTCCCAACACGCTGATGACCAATGTGGCCAAATACCAGTTTGCCTCCAATTATCATCAGGCCGTCCAGATGGTGCAGGATGTGAGCGGCGGCCTGCTGGTGACCGGGCCGAGCATGGAGGACTGGCGCAGCGAAGCAACCGGCCCCTATGTCGAGAAATATCTGGGCGGCAAGAAAGGCACCTCGACCGAGCACCGACTGCGGCTGATGAACCTGATTTCAGACCTGACCGCGGGGGACTTCGGCGGCTATCAGGAAGTGCTGGCCGTGCACGCCGAGGGCTCCCTCGAAGCCGAAAAGCTCCAGACCTATCGCGAGTATGATTTTGCGGCTGCGGCGGAGTACGCCCGCGAGCTGGCGGGGATTGCCAAATAGTCACCGACCCCGGTCGATCAGTTGTCGATATTCGTCGTGGCGTCCGATCCAGAACCACACAATGTCAGAGCCGTCTTCCACGGCGCGGACGCGGTGACGGATGCCCACCCGGGCGGACCAGAATCGGCCGACCTTCTTGAAGTGCAGCGATGAGTGGGAGGGGCCCTGCCGGAGGAGCCGGAAGTTTTCATCGGCCAGCTTCCGCGTCTCGGCTGGGAGTCCGTTGTAGAGCGACCGGAACCTGCGGGTGACGCGATGTTTCACAGGTCGGTACACTGGCCCTCGCGCAGGGCCTGCAACGCCTCCTCCGCTAACGCGTCAAGTCGCCCGGCGGCGACATCCCGCTCAAACTCACGGTCCCATAGTTCGGCATCGAACTCCGCAAACCAGGCGCGGAATGCGGAGAGTTGTTTGGCCGACAATTGGCTCACGGCCGTCTGGATATCTTGAAGAGAGTCCATGTCTGAAGGCTAGCTCTGAAGTCTACTGATGACAAGGCACGCCCGAGGGGATAGGGGTTCGGGACTGGGGGTTGGCCACCCACAGGGCTAATCCTCCTGGCCGAACGTCTGCTCGTAGCGCGCCTTGAACGTCTCAAACAGGGTGAGTTCCTGGGCGGTATACGTCCGGTGGGTCTGGCTGGCGTGCGGAAAATAAAAGCGTAAGACGGCATTCCCCTCTGCGTCATCAAGGCTGACAAACACGCTGGTCGAATCGCCGTGACTCGGCGCTTCGGCAAAGCGTACCTTCGTAATAGTGTCGAGGTTGGCGTGGATATGCCAGCCGCTATACTCGACCGTGGCCCACGGGTCGGCAAACTCGACCTTTCGGACCTCCTCGTCCAGAAAAAGTTCACTGACAACCCCGTCACGCCCGACTGTACAGACAAGGGCGGGTGTGCGCGCCAAGTCTTCGAGTAACTGTTTCACGCCGGAGATCATGCGTTCCTCTCAATCATCCTTTCCCCTGGAGACGGGCCGGCTGGAAGGGAGTCGGGTGATAGGACAAAGGCGGTGGTCCGCAGCACTCAAGCCGCATAGCGAAGCACCTCTAATTCTGCGCTACTGTCGGCACGCCCGAGCAGCGCCTCAATCCGCGCCATGACGGCATCTTCAATGAGATACTCGCGGCAGGAGGTGCATTGCAAGACCGGCAGTTGCTTGAGGATGACAATGCGTTCCTCGGAGAGTTTGAATGGTAAGTCGGTAGTCGTCGGACTCATGCCAGCGCCACAGACGGTGCACTTCATGGGCTCTTCCTTCGGGTCTTAATAATCGCGTATGAGTCTGTTTTCTCAAAATCTTTAAAGGTCAATCATCTTCCTGCGCATAAGAAGTCCGGCTAATTCGTGCGTACCCTGGTTGAAGAACAACAAAAGCCCCAAGAAGTTTCTCGCCCTGTTCTTGGACACACTTTACGACCGTCTCGGTTAAAGTCCGCCGAGCGTTACCAGGGAAACGGATTAAAATGACGCCCGCCGAATCAATATGACTAGCAAAGACTAACTGTCCGAAATCCTTGTCTTCTGTGAGGAGTATACGTTTCTCCTGAGCAGCCTGCTCAATAAGTTCACGGTCGTCCGAACGCCGAGTGAATTCACTCACGGCAAGAACGTCGTAGTTATCCGCGCGGAGGGCGCGGACAACGGAAAAATCACAACTCTCATCCGCGAGAAATCGTATAGATGAAGTCATTTCCCCGAATGCAGAACGATAGTTTCATGAGCAAGAGAGTCAGCAGCATAAGACAAGGCAGATTGGATATCTTCCCGGACGAGACGCGGGTATGCCTCTAATAAATCTGCTTCTGTCGCTCCTTCACCTAGCTTTCGGAGAATCACTTCAACTGGAATACGAGTACCACGGACCACGGGCTTCCCTAGCATCACTGCCGGATTAATCTCAATGCGGTCTGTTGTCATGGGGCCCTCCTTTGGGTTAGGTCCTACTCCACCGTCACGCTCTTGGCCAAGTTGCGCGGCTGGTCTACATCGGTCCCGCGATACACGGCCACGTGATAGGCCAGGAGTTGGAGCGGAATGCTGAGCAGAATCGGCATGACCAGGTGGTTGGTGGTCGGAACCTGGATAATCTCCCAGGCGATCTCTTCGAGTTCGGGCGATGGAGCATCGGTCAGGGCGATAATGCGGCCGCCGCGCGCCTCGACCTCTTTCATATTGCTGAGCGTTTTCTCGTACACGGGGTCTTTGGGCAGGAGTACGACAACGGGCATCTGCTCGTCGATCAGGGCAATCGGACCGTGTTTCATCTCCCCGGCCGGATAGCCCTCGGCATGAATATAGGACAGTTCCTTGAGCTTGAGCGCGCCCTCAAGCGCGATGGGATAGTTGATGCCCCGTCCGAGATACAAAAAGTCGCTGGCATGACCATATTTCTTGGCGATCTTTTCAATCGCTTTGGTCTTTTTCAGTATCGCTCGGACCAAGGCGGGTAGGGTGACAATGTCCTCGATGAGTTTCCGGCTGTGGGCGCGGTCGAGGACGCCGCGGCGTTGCCCCAGATGCACCGCCAGAAGATAGAGGGCGGTCAACTGCGTCGTGAACGCCTTGGTTGAGGCCACGCTGATCTCGGGTCCGGCATGGGTATAGACCACCATGTCGGATTTGCGCGCAATGGACGAATCGACCACATTACAGATGGCCAGCGTACTGGCACCCTTGTCTCTGCCCCCTGCGAGCGCAGCCAGCGTATCCGCGGTCTCGCCGGACTGAGAAACCGCCAGAACCAGGCTGTCGGTATCGAGCCGTGTAGGGCGATAACGGAATTCACTGCCGTAATCGACCTCGGTCGGCAGTCCGGCCAGTTCCTCCAAAAGGAATTTGCCCACCAGACAGGCGTGCCAGGCCGTACCGCACGCAACCAGGGTCGCGCGCTTGACCGTATCGAGTACGGGCAGCCGGTCCGTGAGCTCGCCCAGTGCAATCTCGCCGGATTCCTCAAGGATGCGGCTGCGCATGGTATCGATAATGGCCTGGGGCTGTTCATGGATTTCTTTCAGCAGAAAATGCTTATAGCCGCTCTTCTGGGCCGTGATCGGATCCCAGGTAATGTGGCGCGGCTGGCGCTCAATCGGCCGGCCGGAGAAATCCGAGATCGAGACACCCCGACGACTCACCTCGGCCATCTCGCCGTCATCCAGGAAGAGCACCCGGCGGGTGTAATCGAGCAGGGCGGGAATATCGGAGGCCACAAAGCTTTCTTCTTCTCCGAGCCCGATCACAATGGGCGTGGCGTTTTTGGCCGTCAGGAGCGTCCCAGGGTCTCGCTCGCTCAGGGCAACCAGGGCGAACGAACCGGAAAGATGCCGCAGGGCGGCCTGGGTCGCCTCCGCGAAGGAGCGGCCCTCTTGCAGATATTGGTCGATCAGGTGGGCAATGACTTCGGTATCCGTCTCGGAACTGAACGTCCGCCCTTTATCCATGAGCTCGTGGCGCAGCTCAAGATAGTTCTCGATAATGCCGTTGTGGATGACCACCACATCGCCGGCGCGGTGCGGGTGGGCGTTCTCCTCGGATGGCGGCCCGTGGGTCGCCCAGCGGGTGTGGCCGATACCAACCGAGCCGGGCAGGGGTTCGGCCTGCAAGAGCTGGTCAAGATTGGCGAGCTTGCCGACCGTCCGCCGGATGGCAATATGGCCGTTTGTGAATGCGGCGATCCCCGCGGAGTCGTAGCCGCGGTACTCAAGCCGCTTGAGCCCCTGGAAGAGGAGCGGGGCTGCCTCGCGGTGCCCAACATAGCCCATAATGCCGCACATGGTTGAGTCCTTGGGGTCGGTTGAGTCGGTTGAGTCCTTGGGGTCGGTTGAGTCTATGGAGTCCTTTGGGTCGGGGAGTCTATGGAGTCCTTGGGGTCGGTTGAGTCGGTTGGGTTGGGGAGGCTGGGGTTATGCCCTGGCCTCTCGTCTCTACGGAACTTTTGGGGCTTTTCGACCGCCCGGTGTTACCCCGAAGGAGGTAGGTGATGAGGCCGCTCGTCAACCGCGCCACGGACTCTGCTTGAGCGTAAATTTTTTGAAAGCTGATCTTGTTTGTATAGTTCTGGTCAAGAGCAACGTAGAGGAGGCTTTGTACCTCGGCGCAGGAGCCTTTACTGATAAAGAGAAACTGGGCAAATTCCCTATCAGTTCTCCGCGAAAAGCCCTCAGCGATATTCGACATAACGGACACTGCCGCAGCGGTAATTTGGTCGCGGAAACGGTAGTCCCTCCCTGTGTCCTGCGCTTGCCTGGTCATATCATAGACCTGGGACACCAAGACCCGCGCCGCCTTCCACGCCTCCAAGTCCTCAAATCGCTCCACTTTCATAACCGCCCCAATAGACCCAATAGACCCAATGACCCAATGACCCAATGACCCAACGACCCAACGACCCAACGACCCAACGACCCAACGACCCAACGACCCAACGACCCAACCGACCCAACCGACTCAACCAACCTTCTTCTCTTTGAGACGTTTGGCCGCGGTCCAGCCTTCGCGTATTTCTTCCTGACGCGGATTAAAGACCAGAGCGCCCGCGGGCACATCCTGCCGGACTGTGGTTGCGGTGGCAATATACGCGTCGTCGTTGACCGTCAGCGGGGCAACCAGGGTCGTGTCCGAGCCGACCTGGACGCGGTCTCCGATCCTGGTCTTGTGCTTGCGGAAGCCGTCGTAGTTGCAGGTAATCGTGCCCGCGCCGATATTGGCCTCGCGCCCGATTTCCGCGTCGCCGATATAGGCCAGGTGTTTGGCCTTGGTACGCTCGCCGATGGTGGATTTTTTGATCTCAACGAAATTGCCGATCTCGGCGTGGGGAGCCAGAACGGCCCCGCCCCGCATATGTGAAAACGGCCCGGCCGAAGAGTTGTCGCCGAGCCGGCTGTCACTCAGCACAACCGAGAAATAGATGCGGACATTATCGCCGATGGTACAGTTCTCAATATAAGTGTTGCCGTCGATCCGGCAGTTCGAGCCGATGACGGTCTTACCCTTGATATGAGTGTTCGGCCCAATGACCGTGTCCGGTCCGATGGTCGCCTCCTCACTCAGATAGACCGTCTGCGCGTCCTCAAAGCTGACACCGGCGTCCATCCACTGGCGGCGGAGTTGTTCCTGGCGTGTTGTTTCCATACGAGCGAGCTCCTGTCGAGAATTCACCCCTTCGACTTCGTGACAGTCGGGTGTGAGCACGGCCCGGGTCGGGAGTCCGGCCCGGACGGCTGCGGCCACGATGTCGGTCAGATAGTATTCGCCCTGGGCATTGGTGGGTTGGAGGCGGTCGAGCGCGGAAAAGAGAAAGTCGGCCGCAACGCAGTATATCCCGGTGTTGATTTCCCGGACGCTGCGCTCCTGGGCCGAGGCGTCACGCGCCTCCACGATGCGGACCACCTGGCCGTTGGCGTGGCGAATGACACGCCCGTACTGAGCGGGGTCGGCGCGCTGGGCGGTCAGGACCGACAGCGTCGCCCCGTGCGCGCGGTGATCCGCGACAAAGCGCGCCAGCGTCCGGGACGTGAGCAGGGGCACGTCGCCGGAGACAATCAGCATATCCCCCCGAAAGCCGGCAAACTGCTGTGTGGCCGCGCGGACCGCGTCCCCGGTGCCGCGCTGTTCTTTTTGAAGCGCAAAGACCACCCCGTCTTCCCGACACGCCTCTTGAACCGCGGCGGCCTGATGACCAACCACGACAACCAGGCGGCTGGGGTGGAGACGGTGGCAGGTCTGAACGACCCGCGTCAGGAGCGGTTTCCCGGCAAGATGATGCAGCACCTTGGCCCGCTCGGAACGCATGCGCGTCCCCTTGCCCGCAGCCAGAATGATAACGCCCAGGGGTTGTGCCTGGTGTCGGTCCGGTACAGTCACGTCAGCCCGTCCAATCCGAAAGAGGCCTCTGCATACGACCGTCCGTTTCCACAATCCAACCCGCGGCCTTCTTAATCCGCCGTGTGCAGCCGGTCCGGGAGTTGTTCAAACCAGGGCAGGACCAGAGTTTCGTTGATGGAATACGTATAGGCGTGTCCCCAGTCGGGCAGCTCGGTATAGCGGACGTGGGCAAAGTCTTGGCCTTCTAAAAATTCGCGGGCCATGCGTGCCGAGGAGACCGGGAAAATAAAATCTTTTGCGCCGTGAACAATAAAGATCGGCAGGGCGGTTGCCTGTTTATAGTCGAGCCAGGGCGGCAGGACCCCGGCAATGGGAGCAATGCCGGCAAACAGCTTGGAGCAACTGATGCCGAGTGCGTACGAAAACGTCCCGCCGTCAGACAGACCGCTGACCAGAATGCGGCTCGTGTTCACCGTATATTCATCCATGACCGTTTCCAGCATGGACAGGATGGAGCGCACATCGAGTCCGGGCTGCTGAATCGACCAGGTCTGGCCCAAAGATTTCGGTGAGAGCAGGATAAAGCCGCGACTCTTGGCCGTCCTGAGCCAGGTCAGCAGATAGTCATCGCCGCGCCCATGGCCGCCGTGGAGCGTAATCACCAGGGGCCAGCGTTTGGTGGGATCGTAGTTTTCGGGAACGTATAAGGAATACTCGGCGTGCTTATTGGTCTGCTTGCGATGCATCACACCGGTCTGGGTAGTGTTGTCCGGGGCGGATGTTTCAAGTTCGGTCCGACGGGAGAAATCATCCGGCAAAAACCAGTACGGCTGAATGGGCGGCAACTCGGCGCGCAGGCCGTACAACAGATATTTGCCCAGCGAAAACGCCCGCCGGCTCTGCATATAGGCGACAATGAAATTATGCGCCGACCCGGTGCGAAAGGACGTATAGGCGTCCTCAAGCTGTTCGAGTGCCTCCAGCCATGTTTTATGGAAGGCGGCCCGTTCCGGGGGGACTTCCAGGTCTTCGTTCTGTGCGTTGAGGTCAGTGAACAGGTCGCCCACCTGTTCGACGAGTTCGGCCTGGTGCTGGGGGATTTTTGCCAGGTGAATCTGCTCCTGGAGTGCCTCAAAGGTCCGCAGGAACTCCAGAATCTGTTCGGCTTGGCGGGTTGTCGTCTGGTGATAGTGGTCCGCAACGCTTGCCATAGTCCCCCTCCCTTAAAGATGCGAGGCTAGCAGTTCGGCTTTCGCAGTTGCAAGGGGGAAGGCCATGTGACAAAGAAGAGACGTGTTCAACCGATTTGGAATCAATGAAGAACCCGTTTTTTCTTGGAGCTGGGGGCGGGTATGACAAAACCTCACCCCCTCCTGCGCGCGCTCCCCTCCGTGGAAAAGCTGCTGGCAGCGCCAGCGCTGCAGCCCATCCTGGCACGCTACAACCGAACGTATATTACCGACCTTATTCGTCAGATGTTGGAGATGCTGCGCCGGGACATTCTATCCGGCGCTCATACCGCTCCGCTTGCCGAGTCCGACCTGGTCGAGCGCATTACCACCCGACTCCGCAGCGAGGACCGCTCCCCGCTGCGTTCGGTCATCAATGCCACCGGTACGGTGCTGCACACCAACCTGGGGCGCGCCCTGCTGGCCCAGGCGGCCGTAGACGAAATAGTCCGGGCGGCGTCCACACCCGTGACGCTCGAATATGACGTGTCTCGGGCCGGTCGCGGCGACCGGGACGATTTGGTCGAGGCCGAACTGACGGCCCTGACCGGCGCGGAAGCGGCCACCGTGGTGAATAATAATGCGGCCGCAGTGTTATTGGCGCTGAACACGCTGGCGGAGGGGCGGGAAGGGGTTGTTTCCCGCGGGGAGCTGATCGAGATCGGCGGCTCGTTCCGCATCCCGGAGGTCATGCGCAAGAGCGGCGTGGTACTGCGCGAGGTCGGCACGACCAACCGCACCCATCCGCACGATTATGCTAACGCCATATCGGACCGGACGGGTGTTCTGCTCAAGGTGCATACCAGTAATTACCGGGTCGTGGGTTTCACCGCCGAGGTTGGCCTGGAAGAACTGGTGGCCATAGGCAAAGAGCATGGTGTCCCGGTCATGGAGGATTTGGGAGCCGGGGCGCTGATTGATTTGGCGCAGTACGGACTGCCCAAGGAACCGGTCGTGGCCGAGCGGGTCGCCAAAGGCGCGGACGTGGTCACCTTTAGCGGAGATAAACTCCTCGGCGGGCCGCAGGCCGGGCTCATTGTGGGGCGCAAAGCCTGGGTGAACCAGATCAAGAAGAATCCGCTCAAACGGGCGCTACGTCTTGACAAGCTGACGCTGGCGGCCCTGAGCGCGACCCTGCGCCTGTACCGTCGTTCCCCCCAGTTGCAGCACGACCTGCCCACCCTGCGTTGGCTGACCCGACCACTGAACGACATGGCGGCCCTGGCGGCCCGGGCCGTTCCGCTCATCCGGCAGGCGCTCGGCAGTGCCTTCTCGCTGAGCGTCGAGGAGGCAACCGCCCAGATCGGCAGCGGGGCGCTGCCGGAGGAGGAACTCCCCAGCACGGTCATTGCCGTTCGGCATGGCGAACTGTCCGCCGAAAAAATCGCCCAGCGTTTTCGGCAGGCCGAGCCACCCATCCTGGGCCGGATTCACAACGACACGTTCTTGCTCGATCTGCGCGGTATTTTTGATCCGCAGGACCTTGTGCCATAGGGCGCGTTCAATTGTCATCCCCGTACAGTTCCTTCCGACTCAATGTCCCGTACACAGTTCCGCTTCGCACACCGAGTTGAATACGACTGTGGCCATCGGCCTTTATACCGGTCAGCTTTCGTGCCATTTCGGCGACTATCTCCAAACCGCGGGCAATCGGCTCAGGGATATCTTTGACATCAATAGTTTCCATATTCTGACCAAGCCGGTCACGAGGAAATGGCGGAGAAGGGATGGAGTCGAACCATCCGCGCAACTTACGCCACGCAACTCGGTTTTGAAGACCGGTACGGCCACCGGGCCGTATCCTTCCCCCCAGCCAGCCTCAGCGCTTACCACGGCGGGCGGTGTGAGTCCAGCAATGGCAAGCGCTAGCAGATGCTGGATACGCAGGGGCCTTGCTCTTCTATCCCCTCTCGGGAGGGGTGGCCCGCAGGGCCGGGGTGGGTCGGGTCCGGTCGGCTCAGTTTCCGTTCTCAAGGGGGGGAAGACGGGGCAGTTCCTGAAATTGACAGCATCACAAGAAGATTTTATAGCGGAGGACTGAAGGGAGAGGAGCGGCATGGCCAGCCAACCAAACATCCATAAGAAGATGGATAAAATTTCGGAATTTCATAGTTTAAGGTGTTGACCCCTGCGTTCCATTCTGGCGTACTCTGGTACTGGTCTAATTAGGCAGTTGAATTTCAAATTAAGCCGTTTGAAGCTTTCGGGCCATTGGAAAATCAACGACTTAGCCCGGCAAACTAGGCAGTGGGGCGTCAAATTGGGCCAGTACCCAGCGTCACATTCCCTCCCCTAACGGAAACCGCTCCCCGCACGCTTCCTCCTGTTCTGTTTCCGTATGCCGTTCCCAGTCGTCATACTCAAAGCAGACCCGATAGTGCCCAGGGGGCGGGGTGCCGCCAAAATACGGCAAGAGCGTTTCCGTGGAGAGACCTGGGGGCAGGGAACGGGCCTCCAGGGTAAACCCCACGTTCACGCCCTCCGGGAGCGGGGTGAACCATGGGGTCCAGCCATATGGCAAAGTCCATTGATCGAGGCGAAACGACCCAGAGCCATAGATCAGTGGTTGGTCCGTGCCGTTGGTCGCGCGGGCGCAGATACGGGTCGGGGCTTCGGAGAGGACCCGGAATTGGATGACCACCTCAGGCGGGAGCGGTGGCGGCGGATACGGCACTCCGACGCACGGAGCAGGCCAGGGCCGGGGGATATCTACCCCGCCGATGTGCACGTCCCCGAGGGTGGGGGCCTGGCCGACAATAAACCAGAAGAAGAGGGTTCCCATCATGGGGGTAGCTATGCCGCAGTGGCGGGCGGGTTGTCAATCATTGACAGCACAATGCGGCCCGTCCTACAACAGGCCCATGCAATTACGACGGCAATGGACGGGCGGGCTGGTGGCCCTTGTCCTCTGGGCGCAGGCCGGGTGGGCGGCGCCTTTGAGCGGGACGGTGGAAGGCTTTGGGACGAGCAACCCGATTCCCGACTGGGAGAGAGCCTTTCATCGGTCCACGCTCCTGTTCCAGGGAGCGACCACCACGGGCGGGGCGCTGCGGTGTACGGGGGAGTTGGTCCATCTGTTCTATCCGGTCCCGAGCGGTGTATGTGGGGCGGACGCCACGGAAGCAGCTTTCTCGTATGCGTATTATTGTCAGGATGAAGGCACGCCGGATTTGTTTCATGCCTGGAGCTACGGCACCGCCTGTTACGACAACGCCACGTGTTATGCGGGGCAGGTGTTTCCGCAGGTGGGCTGCACCTACACTTTCACGGAGCACGTAGAGGCCACCGAGGGCGTCGGCATCGCCGCCGAGAGTCAGGGCACCTGGGAGACGGTCGGCCACGGCACGGTCACCCAGGTGCAGCCCTCGTATGTGCCGGACCTGTTTTTTGTGGCCTATACCTTCAGCGCCACCTGGGATGGGGCGTTGAACCGTGGTGAGGCCACCCCGCTGGCTCCTGCCGGGGCGCATCTCGAAATCCCCGCCCCTGGGACGACGGTGAGCGGCGTTGGCGTGGTGTCCGGGTGGTCCTGTTTGGGGGGGGAGCTGGCCGTGGAGTTCAGCGACTCGGCCGGGGTCATCCTCACACAAACCGTGCTCCAGGGCTCGGAGCGGACCGATACGGCGGGGGTGTGCGGGGATATCGACAATGGCTTTTCCAGTCTCATTAACTGGAGCCTCCTGGGTACGGGCGAGCGCACGGCCCGGCTCATCCGCAATGGGGAAGAGGTGGCCGCGCAGACATTCTACGTGCAGGCATTCGACCAAGGGTTTGTGACCGGAGCGGAGGGCCGGTGTACGATGCCTGATTTCCCCGAGGCCGGGAAAAACGCCACGTTCGTGTGGGAGGAGAGCCAGCAGGGAGTGGTGTTGGGGGGAGTGGAAGACAACAATCAGGACACCGGCAACTAGGAAATTCCGTGAAATTCTGCAAAAGCTGGCGACGCTGGAAGTGAACGACAAGGGACTCACCAAGCAGACCAACTACCTGGCTCAGCTCGTCGTGCTGGCAAAGCAAGACTCTGCTCGTCACCATCAGGAGTCCCAGGCAATGTTACACGACATGGGCAAATGCTCTTGGAAGTCAGAAAATCCTCAGCTCGAACCGAGGAACGGGTAGCGGAGATACTCGCGGAAACGCGCCGGCACTGAGTTATGATGTGTGCTCGTTTGTGAGAAGTGGCAGCGGAAGGAATGAGAAAATTGAGTGGAGTAACAAAAGTTACAAGTCTTCTCGTTCACCACCAGAAACGGCATCAGGTCCGCTAGAGGTTTCAACTTCAATCTTACCCCTCTCGCCCCAATGGAAGATAAATCGGAAATCCTTGTTCTTGAGAACCACAGCGTAGAGGAGTATTCCTACCACCGCCCCAATAAAAAAACTGATGAGATCAAATGTGAACCCTGGAGGGAACAGGCTCTCAAACATCCTATTAGGCAGCCTGCTCTTCCACAAGCGATTCTAGTTGGGGAAACACAACTTCTACTTGAGAAGAGTCATTTCTCTCAAGTATGATTTTGTTCTTCTTCTCGTATTTTTCGTTTGCGAGCCACCGGAGAACACCGAGAGCATGGTTGACTACTTCACCCCTAGACTTCGCATTGAGGATTTCTTTCAATGTGTCTAGCTCTTTTACTGCGGCATCAGAAAATTCAAATTGGATTCGCATAATTCATATTTCAATCAGAGTCAGCGATAGAGCCGACTCTTGTTTCTTGTTCAATTTTCTCCAAAGGCGAGGTTTCCTTCGGGGGGCACGGTTTCTCCTCAACCTCTAGCCGCGTTCCCTCAACTCGCCCCCCATCTTCTACATGGTTTTCTTGTTCCACTACCTGACCTCCCCGTTATTCTGCCATACATTGTATTCCCCTCCTTTTCCAAAGACCCTTAAATGCTACCAATAAGAGAGTTTATTGTCAATTAAGAACGACTTTTATTCCTATAAAGCTCTCTTAATGCTCCCCTTCAGGTAGACATGACAGTTCAGCAGGTTGGAACAGCGGCCTATCACAGGAAGACAGGGGCGGTATCCGAAATTGACAGACTCCCAAGAAGATTTTATAGCGGAGGACTAAAGGGAGAGGCGCGGTATGGCCAGCCAACCAAATATCCATAAGAAGATGGATAAAATTCTCCAAAAGCTGGCGACGCTGGAAGCGAACGACAAGGGACTCACCAAGCAGACCAACTACCTGGCTCAGCTCGTCGTGCTGGCAAAGCAAGACTCTGCTCGTCACCATCAGGAGTCCCAGGCAATGTTACACGACATGGGGCAAATGCTCTTGGAAGTCAGAAAATCCTCAGCTCGAACCGAGGAACGGGTAGCGGAGATACTCGCGGAAACGCGCCGGGGTGTAGCGTAATAAATACCGCGTTGGTAGAAAAGTCTTGTTAAGAAAATCCGTCAGTCCGAAAAAGTGAGGGGAACTACTTTAGGACAATGGACATGAATACATACGAAGATATTAAGAGCGTGTTACGACAGCTCTACCTAGAGGACGACCGGCCTTGGCTTGTGGGGTTTAGTGGGGGGAAGGACAGCACCATGCTCGCCTCGCTCATCTTCGATACTGTCCTTTCGTTTCCGATAGAAAGACGAACAAAGCCTATCTCCGTCCTTTGCACAGATACCCGAGTCGAAATCCCTGCCATTGTTGAAATGGTCGAAGGAACCTTGGAGAAGATGCGCAAGTGTTCGGAAAAGAACGGTATGCGTATAGATGTCAATCTCCTTCGCCCCTCCGCTGACCAGTCATTTTGGGTCAACATCATTGGACGTGGATATCCGCCGCCGAATCGCGTCTTTCGCTGGTGCACACAGCGCATGAAGATTGATCCGGTCACTACCTTTGTTCAGCAACGTCTTGGTCACTGGGGCGAGGCAATTCTGCACCTTGGTGCACGACGCGCTGAGAGTAGCAGCCGGGCGCAGACAATGGCGGGCCGTGAATCACGTAATGGGCTCCATCGCCACCCGGACTTACCCCGTGTGTGGGTGTCCAATCCAATCGAGTTTCTGAGGACGGAAGAGGTGTGGACTTACTTATTGCAAAATCCGAATCCATGGGGGGAAAGCAACCGATCTTTGTTTGCGCTCTATGCACGAAGCGGTGAATGCCCAATCCAAATTGACACGAGCACCCCGAGTTGTGGCAAGAGCCGGTTCGGCTGTTGGACCTGCACAGTCGTCGAGCGTGATAAGGCAAGCGAAGGCTTGCTTGCGAGTGGTGACGAACGCATGGAGGACCTGCTCGAATTCAGGGAGACGCTTATACACTATCGTAACCCGGAGAATGGAAAACGAGATATGAGGCGGATGAACGGAAGCGATGGTCCTGGTCCGCTTACTATGACTGCCCGTCGCGAATTGTTGACTAAGCTCCTCAAATTACAGGAGCAGACCGGCCTGAAAGTTATTAGCGAGGATGAATTATTTCTTATTCAGAAGCATTGGAAAGCCGCCCGTCAACCCGATGATGGCGGTGGTGTAGGACGTATTGTCACTCGTCAGAGAGGAATTATTATGAAGGACTGGAAGGAAGTAAACCGGCTACGAGACCTGGAGGAGGAGGTTGTAGCTGAGAAAGGCATCCGTGCGGATACCTTACGGCGTCTACTTGCAAAAGTTGAAGAACATAGCGAGCGCCATCGTGCCCCTGGCCTACCGGACGATATGCTGAACATCCTGAAAGACGATATGGAACACGAAAAGGCAACGCTCGAAAATGCCTGATGTCTACATTGATGAGCTCACGCTGGAGAATTTTGGCCCTTATTATGGTGAGCATACCTTTAATTTCGGTACAGTGGAGGACCATTGCGGCATTCTCATCGGTGGGAAGAATGGTGCAGGGAAAACGCACTTGCTCCGGGCGCTGTATCTCGCGGTGGTCGGGGAAGCCGGTGTTGGTGACCTCAAAAAAGTAGAACCAGCCTCCGAAGCGACACGATTCGTATTCGAGAGATCACTGAACCGACGAGCCCAAGCTGAAGGTAAAGATACCGTCCGGCTCCAGGTCAAAATTTCCCAACACGGCGAGACAGGCGGTGGGAGTCGAAAGGCCGTACTGGTTAGGGAGATTCGTCATCGGCCGAATTCGTCGCCAGTATGGCGCTCTTATGCAGACCGTACTGACGGGTCCGGGCGAATTGAAGAGGAAAGGCACTTGGCCAAACTACGAGATACACTCCTCCCTCGACATTTGGCTCGGTTCTTCTTTTTCGACGCGGAGCGAGGTCAAAATTTCAACTTGGGACAACAGGAAATCGTCGAAGGTATCAGCCGCATATTGGGGCTGTGGTCCTACGACGAACTTGAGACCGACTTGCGCAATCTGATTCAAAATAAAATTCCGCGTGTGTTCAATGCTTCTGGAGAATATGAAGCGGCACAGAAACTTGCCGATATATCTGGGCAGATCGTCACGACAGAAAAGAAACTCATCGCCTTGAAGGACGAGCTAAAAAGCGCTGAACTTGAGCTATCTGAAAACCAAACGGAACTTGATGAAGTGGAGGAGCAGCTCAAAAGCATTGGAGCTGTTGACCCGCAAGAATTAAATCGAGTACAGACAGCTCGAACAGAGTTGGCGGAAACCAAGGCTAAGCTCGAAACGGAGCTAACATCGGCATGGGAACAAGCTATGCCAGTAGCCTTAATGGGGGGCTATCGTAATGAGCTGCACAATGACCTTATTCGAGAAGAGAAACGTAGAGAATGGGAAAGTAGTCGGGCGACAGTTGAGCCGAAGATTCCTCAAGTAAAGCAAGATGTTTTTGAGAAAGTGCCATCTGAGTACCGACTGACGGACGATGTTTACGCTTTCTACGCCGCTCGTTTAGAGCAAGCCCTCCATCGTTTATTTCATCCACCGCCTGAAGGAATGGCAGAAAATATTTTTATAACCGACCGCAATGATCGGAGTGCGCAGATCAGAGTCAGGTTGGAGACTGGAACAAATTCTTTACCGGGTGTCACAGAATTATGCGAACAAGTGGAATCTATTGACGCGGATCTACGAGAAATTGATGGAAGAATCAGACAACTTAAACAAGATGCCGGGACAATGGAACTTGGGGCGAAGCTGCACAAACGGCGCGGAGAATTGACCTCACAGTTTGGTCACTTGGAGAACAAAAAGAAAGACACAGAGCAACAAATCCTAGCACTCGAAGGCAATCTTCAGGAACAGAAACGGGAAGAGACAAACCTAACGAATTTGGCGAATAAGGCACGGCAAGGTAGAAACTTGGCTGCCTTAGCGGCGTCCTATCGTGAGGCGACAAAAGAGATTCGTGTTCGTGCGGCTGACCAGCTTCGGCAGAAGATTTCTGAGCATGTTGGAGACCTGTGGACAGAAATCACGGAACGCCAGCGAGAATTCTTGGGAATGGAGTTTGATGAGAACTGGAACTGCTGGTTACTTGGACGCGGTAGCGAAAGATCGTCCTGGGAAGGAGCGAATACATCCGCCGGTCAGCGCCAAGTACGTATGTTAGCCTTTTACGAAGCACTTCGTCGTTTGGCGAAGGTCGCACCGCCCTTGGTCGTCGATACTCCCTTGGGCCGTCTCGATAAGGAGGTCAAAGACAGCGTGCTTGACAAACTTTATTTGACCGGTCACCAGACTATCATTTTGACTACGAACTCAGAAATTGATCCCGACGGACCGTTGTTTGAACGGCTTCGAGGTAGATTTGGACGTATGTATACCTTGCACCCATACGGACGAGAAGACAGCGCTAACTACGAAGTGCATGTGACCAATGACTACTTCGGGAGTAGGCCATGAGGTTTAAGCCGAGCCGTGCCAGTGAAGAATTCATAGAAAATGTGCACCAACGGGTTGGAGCGCGGAACAAAGCTGTCTTAGGCCGCTCGGCTTTGTTCCTGGCTTTGGGCGAAGGCGTTCCTTCCAGCTTCAAATCGACGGACTCCCAAGGGAAAGACCTGGACGATGAAACCGTGATTGGTAACGAACTCGGCGATGTTGTGCGGGCGGCATTGAATCATCGTGTAGGGAAGAGATTGAACGAAAGCGAGTATCGCCAAGAGTTCCGGCAACATTTTGAATATGGCTGTCAACGATTAAAACAAATTTGGGAGGAGTCGAGAAACGACCAGACACGCTTTGTCGCTGCTCTACTCAAAATTGCCGATCCTGGCTTCGGCGAGAATCGTAAATCTCACGTTGCGCCCATGCCCGTAGTAGAGCAGATAGTAGAGCAAGAGGTTAAACTAAAGGTATTGGCTGAAGCTCCTGAATGGAGCATCAATGGTCCAGACACGAAGAACGGACTCCTCGTCATTTCTGGTGAACCAGGTTCAGGCAAAAGCCAACTCGCTCTTGACCTACTCGCTCAGCTATCCAATCAGGGAGTACGCTTTGTTTTCTTCGACCTTAAAGGTGAATTGGAAGACGACCCGAATAACCCTCAGCAAGGAAAAAACCGTGCCCAATTTTTGGAACAAACCGGGGCACGTTACATACGACTCATTCGGCAGAGTTTACCGATCAACCCACTCTATCGCTCCTCAGACCTCACACGTAACGCTCAGATTGCCTATGAGATTGCCGGTTTAATTCGTTGCTTCGCGCGCCAACTCGGCGCGAAACAAGAGCGGAGTATTAGCGATACATATCAGCAACTTCCGACCCCTGACTTCTCATCCCTCGCTCTCCAACTTGAGCAAAATGGTGCAGAGGGCGTAGATTTAGCCATCATACAAAAGATCAATCGACTCAACATATTTGCCAATGCACCAAGTTCGCTTGGTCTTGAGGAAGGACTCAATAATTCAGCCGTTAGAAACTTACTCAACCAGGAAAAGACGACCATCAGTCTGGAGGAGTGGCTCAGCAGCTCAATAGTGATTGACTTCAAAGACATTGGGAACGATAGCGAAACCAAGGCATTGGTTGTCGCACTTATCTTGAACTTCCTCATGAAGCATCTGAATCAGAATCTTGCGGTGAAGAACAGCATCCAACCCGTCAAAATGGTGCTTTTTGTGGACGAGGCTCACCTACTCCTACCAAAAGAAGGCAAAGCGGGTTTGCTTGGTTCCCTAGCGCGTCAGGGCCGTTCATGGGGATTTCCAGTGTGGCTCGCCTCTCAAGACGCGGATGCTTTTGTGACAACGGGCGATCACGCGACCAACTTTGCTGAGCTTGCGGAGTGCGGTGTGCATTTTTCACCGCATACGCTAAGTGGCGCGCAGCAGAAGAAAGTGCTTGGGGGATTCGTTCGCCACGACCTGAAAAAGGCTGAAGCTGCTTTGCGCTTGCAAGGTAATCTTACGGTGGCATCCGCGAGACAGTTTTGGAAGGATCAAGGCAGTTAGCCATGGAGAAGAAACCTGAATCAAAGAAATTTCTAGCTCCTATACAAGCCCTTTCGGTTTTACAGGGTGAGAAAGAGTTCTACTTGTTTACAATTTCAGCAAAGAAACTTCTTCAGGTGGCTTACACTTCCGAGAGGACACAGTATAACCGAGAAGGAATTCAGCGTGGTCTGCGTACCGACCGACTTAGAGCCATTGGTAAATTTCTCACTGCAAACGGCTCAACTCCGCTGCTCCTGCCCAACGCAATAATCGTCAGCCTTAGTTCAAAGAGTTATTACAAAGATGGTTGCCTTTATATTCACGAATGCCCTGCTGGGGAAGCGTTCGTCATCGATGGACAACATCGTCTTTGGGCATTCGATCCGAAATACTCAGGAGAAGTCGACCTTAATGTTGTTGTGACTGCCTTCATAGACCTTGACGACTCTAACAAGGCATCCATTTTCCGATCGATCAACGGGAATCAAAGAAAAATCAATCCTTCCCTAGTCTATGACCTTATTCCAATGTTGCGCGACAAGGAAACGGTGACCTTTGAAGATGAGAGATGCCAGGATCTCGTTGCGCTTCTTAATGAAGAGACCCCTGACTCTCCATGGAAGGATCGTATTAGTATGGTGGGGGGCGGGAACCGTATCATAAGTCAGGCGTCGTTTATCTCTGCGCTGAAGAAACTCTTTAAGAAAGGCCACTTGTTCTCTTCTACAGGGCAGGATTTCTTTGAGCAACGTCTGCAACATGACCTGTTACTGGCATACTTTAAGGCGATTCAAGGTTCGTATTCTGTCCAATGGGACAATAAGGCGTTCTTCCTGTGCAAATATGTTGGAGTGTCTGCGTTACTTAATCTCCTTGAAGATATTGTTACTGATCTCAGAAAAAAGGACATACCTGTGAGTGATAAAGACGGACTATGCATAGACAAAGAGACTTTCACTCCATACATGAAAAAGCTGGAACAGTTTTCCTTCAGCACCGCTGAGGAGAAGAAAAAAGGCATAACCTACGTAGGCGAGGGTGGAATTCGTGAATTGACAAGGCGAGTGATTTCCCTCGTATTTCCCTCCTGATATGGCCACAGTAATTAATTCCCCTCCAGCGGATACTAAGGTTATGCTGGATCACACTTGGCTGCTGAACGACCAGAAGGCGGCCCTTGCATCCGCACCATTCGTAGCAAGTACAATATCAGTCTCTAATCATCTTAGTGGTTGGCTAAGAGGGAATAATTACCAGTCATCTCACGTTAGGAGTGGCCTCTATATTAAAGACTCTCAAATTGCTGTTTGTCTCATGAATCAAGCATTAGAGTTTCTACAGAGAGCCATGGGTAATACCGCAGCCCATTACATGCTCGCAAAGAATGGCCTGGAAACATGGGCACGCGTAACGAATTACTATGCAAGTTATTTCTCCGTTCATGGCTTGCTTTGTCTTCAAGGTCGAACGATTACAGAGCTGCAACTAGATAGGGCAGTTCGGGTTCAGGTAGTACCCGTCGATTTGCGCCGTCACGTTTTTGGCATAACAACCAGAGATATAGGGAGAAATCCGCATCATAAAACTCCCTGGACGCGATTTTATAACATCTATAATAGTTATGAGGTTTCTCATGATGCCTACGCGCGTGTATCGAAAACTGCGTATATTACTGACCCCACCGATGAGTCTATTGAAAGAAACTTGATTAACTACACACCATTCGTCGGCTTTAGCGAGGTCCAGGACTTAAATCGACATCAGGAGTTCACAAGCCTTTTTGAAGAATACCTATCCGCCCTAGAAGGAAAGGCTACCTTAGAAGAATTTCTATCTGACCTCCAAGGCTACGCGACAGACCCAGAGTGCAAATATTTTGCTAGAACCTTACTGAGGTTAGCGCTTGCTGGAGATATCTTATTGGCACTTAGAGAAGTTAGTCATACTTTAGAGGATGCGTGGGCTTTTACGACGAGAAGATGGGAGAGCTTCTTAAGGACGATATTCGCTGAAATAGATAACTGTTACTTGCTACGCTTCGTTCCCCTTATTGGGACTAGCCCGAGTTGAGTCCTGCCACTGGTGGCCCTGATGAAGTTTCTTCGGTCAACAGGTCTCAAACCTTTCTCTCCCCAATCGGATATTATTGATCCTGCCTGGGGAATATTCTTGGTGACAGAGGGGAAGTCGGATGAAGCTTGATGTTGTGGATGCTTGTTTTATCGGGATAGCTGCCCGGTCACACGGAAAAATTCAAGCCGGAGAGAGGTTGGTGAGCGAATTACTCATGGAATGTGATGAGCATGGCGTAGGACTCCCCGCCCCGGAGGAAAAAGCGCTGTACCGGATTTGTAGAGATGGGGAAGACGATTCCCTACTTACAGAAGCGATGACGCTCGAAGCGCACCAAGCACTCATCAACATTTTGCTGACCCCTCCGCCAATACCAACTCCTAAACCTGGGGAAATCTCCCCCAAACGCCGAGAGAAGAGATGCGCTATACCGTAATTCTTGAATCAGAAGAGGAGGGGGGCTTCCATATATGGTGTCCCGCCCTTAAGGGCTGTCATTCGCAGGGTGACACAAAAGAGGAAGCGTTAGATAATATCCAGGAAGCAACCGCTGCCTATCTGGAGAGCTTACGAGATGAAGGCTCACCTCTTCCGGCAGACGTAACAGTCCAACAGGTTGAAGCCGCGGCCTGATAGGGCTGGAAATATGCCAAAAAATAACCCCCCTCTTCCTTCCAAATCGGAGCTGCGCGCGCTGGCTGCCGGGCCGCTGTCGTTCGACGCCATCAAGGCCCAATATGACGACGAGACCGCCATCCAGGTCGGGATTCTCCGCGACCCGGACACCCACGAGCTGACCGCAGAGGAAGCGGCGTGGCTTCAGCCGGCACGGCGGCGTGGGAAACAGAAGGCGCCGGTGAAGGTGCGGGTGAGCGTGCGCCTTGATGCCGATCTGGTCGCGCAGCTCCGGGCGACCGGCGCAGGCTGGCAGACGCGATTGAATGGGCTGCTGCGCCAGGCGGTGTTTGACAAGAAGGCCGGATGATACCGCGTGGACGATCCGACCTCCGGATGCCGGATCAAGTCCGGCATGACGCGAGCGGAACGACATGGCTACAGCCTGACGTAAAACGCTCCGGCCTTGGGGTTACACAAACCCTTGTCCGTACACACCAAACACGGTAGAACTCAGGCCAGGAGCGGCTCAAAGGGAGAGTGTGGAGAGACGGAGGTTCCTTTTTACGGGGGAAGTATCCCCCGAGCCCCCTCCTCCGTTTTTCTTTTGGGGACACGGCCGCTCTTGGCAGTGCGAGGCAAGACATGCGGGTGACAGTGCTCGGCGCGGGTGATGCGTTCTGTAACGGGGGGCGGCGTCATAGCGGCTATCTGGTTGAAGCCCCCGAAGCCTGTTTTCTGCTCGACTGCGGCACGACCACGCTGCTCGCCCTCAAGTCGCTCGGTATTTCGGCGGATCGCATAGACTTTGTGGCTATCAGCCATCTGCACGGCGACCATTTTGGCGGCCTGCCGTTTCTCTTTCTCGAATATATCTATGAAAACCAGCGCTCCCGGCCGCTCACCATCGTCGGGCCGCCGGGGACCGAAGAGCGGGTGCGCACCCTCCACGCCACCATGTACCGCGAGTTGTCGCAACGGCCGTGCTGTTTTGATATCCGCTTCCGGGAACTGATGCCGGGACAGCAGAAGGCCCTCTTTGGCGTGCAGTTGTTGCCCTTCCGCGTGCCGCACCAGGAGCGTGATATCTCGTTTGGCTATCGGGTCGAAACCGCCGACCGGGCGCTGTTGTATTCCGGCGATTGTGGCTGGAACGAGGACCTGGTCCGGTATTCGCACGGGACCGACCTGTTTATCTGTGAGTGTTGCTATTTTCAGACCGAAACCGCGTTCCATATCAGCTATCCCACGATCCTCCAGGAGCAGCACCGCTTGGGCTGTAGACGCCTGCTGCTCAGCCATATTGGTCGGGAAGTTCTTGAACGGCTGGGCGAGGTCTCGCTGGAATGCGCCCATGACGGCATGGTGATCGAGGTCTAGTGGAGATTTCTCTTGACGCCATTCACGCCGGGCTCAGGCAGTGCCACTACCTGACGGTGCCCAAAGTCGAGACCGCGCTCTACCTGTCCCTGGTCCTGGAGAAACCGCTGCTCATCGAGGGGCCGGCCGGGGTGGGGAAAACCGAACTGGCCAAAGTCCTGGCCGAGTTGCTCCGGACCGAGCTCATCCGCCTGCAATGCTACGAGGGGCTGGATGAGGCGCGCGCCTTATACGAGTGGAACTATCAGAAGCAGTTGCTCAGAATTCAGACGGATACGGCCCAGGACTTGGGCTGGGAGGAAAGCTCGGCTCATATTTTTTCCCGCGAGTATCTGCTGGAGCGGCCCCTGCTGCGCGCAATCAGTACGCCCCGCAAAGTTGTGCTGCTCATCGACGAGGTGGATAAAGCTGATGAAGAGTTCGAGGCGTTCCTGCTTGAGCTGCTGAGCGATTTTCAGGTGAGTATCCCGGAGCTGGGCACAGTCCGAGCAGTCCAACGGCCGGCGGTCATGCTGACCTCCAACCGGGCCAGGGAACTCTCGGAAGCACTCAAACGTCGCTGCCTCCATCTCTATATCGATTTCCCCGGTGTTGAGTTGGAAGCCCGGATTATCGCCCTCAAGGTGCCGGGGGTGGACGAGCAACTGCAACGTCAGGTGGCGCGCTTTGTGAACAGTCTGCGCCGGCTCGAGGTCAAGAAGGCGCCGAGCATAGCCGAAACCCTGGACTGGGCGCGCGCTCTGCTGGCGCTTGGGATACGGGAATTGGACGCGCCGGCCGTCAAATCCACGCTCAATCTGCTGCTGAAATATGAGGACGACATCCGCAAGGCGGAGGGGCGGGTGGGTGATTTCCTGCGCCGGACCTCGGCCTGATTTCTTTTCCCGAGCAGGCGGTCTCCCCCACGCTAACACCTTGACGCTATTACTGTTTGCCCCTACACTTTCTCCTTTCTCATGTCGATACGCATTCTTGTCTTACACGGCCCGAATCTGAATATGCTGGGTCTGCGTGAGCCCGAAATTTACGGGACGACGACCCTGGCCGATGTGAACGCCCGGATTGCGGCCCTGGCCCAGGAACTCGGTGTCGAGGTCGAGACCTTCCAGTCGAATCACGAGGGGCAATTGGTCGATAAGATCCAGGCCGCCCGCGGACAGTACGCAGCGCTCATCATCAATGCCGGCGCCTATACCCATACGAGTGTTGCCCTGCTGGACGCGATTTTATCTGTGGAGCTCCCGACTATCGAGGTCCATCTCTCGAATCTGTATAAACGTGAAGCGTTTCGCCATCACTCCTATATCGCGCGGGCGGCGGTCGGGCAGATCTGCGGCTTTGGCCTGGACAGCTATCTGCTGGGCTTGCGCGCGGCGGTTGCACTTGTCCAGAAGTAAACCCGCTCTCAGATCGGTCAGAACGATGTCAGTGTCCCGCCGGGAGCAGAGCGTGCTATAAAGAGAGTCGCCGGGAGGCCATCGAGTAAGGATACCTATGGAGATTGACGATATCCGCAAGCTCATTGAGTTGATGGAAGAAAAGGGTGTGGCCGAGCTGGAAGTCAAAAATCGTGCGGGCGAGGTCCGCTTGGTGCGCGGGGAAGCGGCTTCCGTGCCCGCGACTGTCCGGCCGCAGCCGGCCGCGCCTCCGGTCTTGCCTCCGGCAGAGACGACCACCACAGCCCAGGACGGCCTCGACCCCAGCTTGACCATCGTCTCGCCTATGGTCGGGACATTCTATGGCGCGCCCAACCCTGACACTTCGCCCTTTGTGGCCGTCGGCGGGACGGTGGAAACCGGCGATGTGGTGTGCATTATTGAAGCCATGAAAATGATGAATGAAATCGAGGCGGAGATTCGGGGGCGGGTGCGCCGGGTTTTGGTCGAGAACGGCCAGCCGGTCGAATACGGCCAGGCGCTGTTTCTGCTTGAGCCTGTTTAGTTGAGTCTATTGGGTCTGTTGGGTCTGTTGGGTCTTCAGAAGAGTTCGAGTCACGTGTTTAAGAAAGTACTCATTGCGAATCGGGGCGAGATTGCGGTCCGTATCCTGCGGGCCTGCCGGGCCATGGAGATTGCTACCGTGGCCGTGTACTCGACGGCCGACCGCGGTGCCCTGCACGTCCGCCTGGCGGATGAGAGCGTATGTATCGGGCCGCCGAGTCCGCTCGAAAGCTATCTCAATATTCCCGCGATTGTCAGTGCCGCGCTGGCCTTTGGCGCCGATGCCGTGCATCCCGGCTATGGTTTTTTGTCCGAGAATGGCGATTTTGCCGAGGCGTGTCAGCGCTCGGGCCTGACCTTTATTGGCCCCCGCGTCCGCAACATCCGTCTGATGGGGGATAAACCGCGTGCGCGACGGATCATGGAACGCGCCGGCGTGCCGGTTTTATCCGGCACCTCGTCCGGGACCACGGATGTCAAAGAAGCCCAGGCGGTGGCGGCCCAGATCGGTTTTCCCATTCTGATAAAAGCCGCGGGCGGTGGCGGTGGGCGCGGCCTGCGGGTCGTCCAGAATCAGCAGGAACTCTCGACCCTGTTTGCCGTTGCCCAGGAAGAGGGCGAAAACGCGTTTGGGAACGGGACGCTGTACGTCGAGAAATATCTGGAACGCGCCCGTCATATCGAGTTTCAGATCGTGGGCGATCAGCACCGCAACGTCATTCATCTGGGCGAACGCGAGTGTTCGATCCAGCGCCGCTATCAGAAACTTATTGAGGAAGCGCCCTCGCCGGCCCTGACCAAACGCCTGCGCGAACGGATGGGCGCCGTGGCGGTCAAGGCCGCCCGAGCGGTCGGCTATACCAATGTCGGAACGATCGAGTTTCTGCTCGACCCCCAGGGCCACTTCTACTTTATTGAAATGAATACCAGGGTCCAGGTCGAACACCCGGTGACGGAGATGATGACGGGCATAGATGTGGTCCAGGCCGGCATCCGCTCGGCCGGGGGTGAACCCTTACCCTGGCGCCAGAAGGATATCCGTTTTTCGGGCCACGCCATCGAGTGCCGGGTGGTAGCCGAAGACCCCATCACCATGCTGCCTTCCCCCGGGACGATTCGGACCTATCATCCCCCGGGCGGGATGGGGGTTCGGGTGGAAGCCGGTGTGATGGAAAACAGCACTGTGCCCGTTTACTATGACTCTCTGGTGGCCAAGGTCATTGTGAGCGCCCAGACGCGTGACGAGGCCGTCCAACGGATGCGCGCCGCCCTGGCGGAATATCGGATCGAGGGCATTAAGACGAATATCCCGCTCCACCAGAGAATCCTGCGCGACCGGGATTTTTTAGCCGGCAAGCTGCATACGCGCTATCTGGACACATTTCTGGCTCGCTCGAATAATGGGGCGACTCGCCCGTCTCAACGCCTCCCGTCCAACCCATCCGAGGTGTCCTCCAAGGAGGTATAGCCATGCGTTTCGGGACTCCTGCCGCCCTTGTGCCGACCGTTTTCTTCTCGCTTGTCTGTCTCAGTGTCGTCCCGGGGGCGCACGCCGAGTCCGAGAGCAGCACAACCCCCGATACGGGGGCCCTTATCGGTCCTCGGATGCAGGTTGACACACCCGTGTTCGATTTTGGACGGGTCGAACAGGGAGACACGGTGACGCATGCGTTTCGGTTTACCAATCAGGGCAACCGGGATTTGCGGGTGCGGTCCGTCAAAACCTCGTGCGGCTGTACCGCCGCAGTGATTGCCGCGGATACTATTCCACCCGGCATGGAGGGCAGCATTCAGGCGACGTTTGACACAAAACGGTTTATCGGTCAAAAAGCCAAAGACATCCGCGTCCATACCAACGATCCCCTCAGCCCGGTCACGACCCTGACACTCCGGGGAGAGATAACGACTGAGGTGCAGGTGCAGCCGGCCCAGTTGTATCTGGGACGGCTGCAGCGCGGCTCCCCCGTCACGCGCACGGTCAACGTCCTGTACGATCAAAATAAAACCTTTGAAATCACCCACATCACCAATAGCCATCCGGCGATCAGCGTCCGGGCTGAGGACACGCGGGTCGAGGGCAAAAAAGGCAAGGCGCTTCAGGTGAGTGTTTCCGAAACTGCGCGGCGCGGCCCGCTCAACGACACCATTACGGTTACCACGACGAGCACGAAAAAGCCGACTCTCAGCATTCCGGTTGTGGGGAGTATCGAGGGCGACGTCATTGCCCTGCCGTCCCAGGTCTCGTTCGGGGTCGTCCGCCAGGGCGTCGGCGAGATGCGGACGGTGCGCATCAAGAACCGCTCCGCTCAGCCCCTCGGCATCGGACAGGTGCGCAGCTCGCTCGCCAGCGTTGTCCCCGAGCTGACCGAGGTCACACCGGGCAAAGAGTTTGAGCTGCGTTTACATATCTCGGGCGACACTGAGCCGGGCAGGATACGCGGCAGCATTGAGGTCATGACCGACCATCCCGAAGAAAAACAGCTCACGATTCCCCTCTTCGGCGTTGTTGCTGCCGCGCAGCAGGCCAGCCGCTAACACGTCGTCGTATAAAGAGTAGACATGTCCTCCAATAGACATCAGATGCAGGACATGTCTACTCTTTCGGATGAGGGTCTGTCTCACGCTTCACCCCTGTCGGTTGCCCTTGAGACAACAGCGCGGCACATTACTGCCGAGCCCGCCCAGCCCGTCATTCGCCTGGCAGGACTCAAGGGCGCGGCGCCGGCGTTTTTCATAGCCCGCCACCTGCAACAGACTCCGCAGCCGACGCTGTGTGTGCTGCCGTCGGATAAACAGGCCGAGACCTTCGCCGCCGACCTGCGCTTCTTTATCGGGCAGGCCCTCGCCCCGCGGGTGCGCTACTACCCGGCCTGGGACGTGACGGTGGCCGACGGCTTGTCTCCCAACAGCGACGTCATCGCCGCACAGATTGAGGGGCTGTACGATGTGCTCTCCGTCGCCACGCCCATTCTCGTCACCTCGACCTCGGCCTTGCTCCAACGGCTCCTGCCCCAGGAAGAGTTCATCACCGCAACCTTTCGGCTACGCATCGGAGACGAACTCCCGCTGTCCGCTTTCGTCGACTACTGCCTGCAGTGGGGTTACCGGCGCGTCCCGCTGGTTGAGGAAAAAGGTGAAATCAGTGTCCGTGGAGGGATTGTCGATCTCTTCCCGCCGCTCGCCCAGCACCCGCTACGGGTCGAGTTCCTTGGCGACAGCGTTGAGACCATGCGCTCGTTTGACCCGGCCTCGCAGCGCTCGCTCGATACCTGCGAGGAGATCATGGTTTTACCCATGCGATTTTTTTCGGTCGCGCGTCTCCAGGCAGCCTGGCGCACGATTGAAGAGGCCCTGGATGCAGGTGATATCCCCCACCGGGAACAGCAGCGGATTATCGAGAACCTGAAAAGCGGCTTGCCTTTCCCTGGGGTCGAATTCTTCCTGCCGTACCTCTATCCCGACCTGGAGCACGTAAGCGAGTATCTGCCACGCGGAACGGTCGTGTGGGCCCTGGACCCGGCTGAACAGGAAAGAGCGGCTGCGACGTTTTGGGAACAACTCGAATCCCGGGTGGCCACGGCCCGAGAGGCCGGACGGTTTGTCCCGCCGCCCGAGCGCTATTATCTGCCGGCGAAACAGGCGGTGGACGGGCGTACAGCCTTTTTAACCGTCGAGGTGCGCGGCCTGGAAACCGTCGAAAAGAGTAACCGTCCCCTCCAACCGGACAAAAAGGCTGGGGACGTTCACTCTTCTGCTGACTGCACTGTCACCTCGACGCTGCATATGGGTCTGAAACCCGGCGCCTCTTCGCCGGGCGCAGAAAAAAGCCTGGCGCCTCTGGTCGCGCGTATTCGGCAGTGGCAGGACGAGCGGCAGCAGGTTTATCTGACGGTTTCGAGTCAAGGCCAGGCCGACCACCTCCAGCATCTCTTGCTCGGCTACGAATTGGAACTCCCCGTCGAACCGGCGTGGGACGCGCAGGGGGGAAAGAGTAACCGTCCCCTCCAATCAGACAAAAAAGCTGGGACGGTTACTCTTTTAGAGGGCCAATACCCTCGGACGGCGATTGTGGTCGGCCATCTGTCTCAGGGTTTTGGCCTGCCCGCGGATGGGCTGGTCTTCCTGGCGGAAGAAGAGATCTTCGGCGAGCGCCGCCACCGCCGGCGTTCCCGGCCGCGTCCGGTTGCCGACTATCTGACCGGTCTGGGTCAATTGGCCGCCGGTGACTATGTCGTCCACACCGACCACGGTATTGCCCGCTATCACGGGCTTCAGCACCTGAGCGTGGCCGATACCACGGGCGACTATCTCCACCTCGAATATACCGGAGGCGACAAACTATACGTGCCGGTCGAGCGCATCAATCTGGTCCAGAAGTATGCCGGCGCGGACGGCAAAGAACCCAGTCTGGACCGTTTGGGCGGCCAGACCTGGGAGCGCGTCAAGCGCAAGACGCGGGAAGCCATTCAGGCCATGGCGCGCGAGCTGCTCGAAATTCATGCGGTCCGGGAAAGCGTCCAGCGACCCGCGCTGGTCACATACACCGGCGACTACGAGGAGTTTGTGGCCCGTTTTCCGTTTGAAGAAACCCGCGGTCAACGGGCCGCCATAGAAGACGTGGAGGCCGACCTGCAAAGCCCCAAACCCATGGACCGCCTGGTCTGCGGCGATGTGGGCTACGGTAAGACCGAAGTCGCGCTGCGGGCGGCCTATCTGGCGGTTGAAAATGGTAAGCAGGTCGCCGTCCTGGTGCCCACCACGGTGCTCGCCCAACAGCACGCCGAGACCTTCAGCCGGCGCTTTGCCGACTCTCCCATCCGGGTCGAACTGCTGAATCGATTCCGCTCGGCCCAGGACGTCAAAGCCGTGATCCGCGGCTTGGCCGCCGGAACGGTAGACATCGTCATCGGTACCCACCGGCTCTTACAGCGCGACATCGGGTTCAAGGAACTCGGCCTGGTCGTCATCGACGAAGAGCATCGGTTCGGGGTGACGCATAAAGAAAAGATCAAACGACTCCGCCACGAGGTCGATGTCCTGACGCTGTCGGCCACGCCGATCCCGCGTTCGCTCAATATGGGCATGATGGGCCTGCGCGACCTGAGCGTGATTGAAACCCCGCCCGTGGATCGCCAGGCCATCCGGACCTATGTGACCCGCTTTGATGAAGACCTCATCCGCTCGGCGATACTGCAAGAACTCGCTCGGGGCGGCCAGGTCTTTTTTGTCCATAACCGGGTCGAGAGCATTGAAAAAATGGCCGAGCAGCTACGGGCGCTCGTGCCGGAGGCGGTTCTGGCGGTTGCACATGGCCAGATGGGGGAACGTGAGCTGGAAACGGTCATGCTGGACTTCATGCACCACCGGGTGAACGTGCTGCTGTGCTCGGCCATTATTGAGTCGGGGCTGGATATCCCGACCGCCAACACGATTATCATTAACCGGGCGGACCGCTTTGGCCTGGCACAGCTATACCAACTGCGCGGCCGGGTCGGCCGGTCCGCCATGCGCGCCTATGCCTATTTGCTTATTCCGGGGGAGCACGCCCTGACTCGGGACGCCCAGCGGCGTTTGGAGGTCCTCCAGGAGCTGGACGACCTGGGCGGGGGATTTCGTTTGGCGGCTCACGATCTGGAGATTCGGGGGGCGGGCAATCTCCTGGGCAAAGAACAGTCCGGCCGCGTCGCGGCGATCGGCTACGAACTCTACGCCGACATGCTGGAAGAAACGGTCCGCGAGCTGCGCGGGGGCGAAATTGAGGTGGCGATTGAGCCCGACATTCATATTGGCCTGCCCGCCTATCTGCCCGAGGCATATATCCCGGATGTCAATCAGCGTCTGGTCTTCTACAAAAAACTGGCCAATGTGCAAGAGCGCAGCGACCTGGAAGACCTTGCCTATGAAATGGAAGACCGTTTTGGACCCCTGCCCGCATTAGTCCTGGATTTTATTGAAGTCATGGACCTGCGCCGGGTGCTGCGCCACTATTTCGTGACCGCCGTCTATCGTAAGGGCGAGCGCGTCACCCTGCATTTCCACCCCGACTCGCCCATACCGGGCGAACGGCTGGTGGCCTTTATCCAACGTAATGACCGGGGTGCCCAACTCAGCCCGGACGGTCGTATCTCGTTTTCGCTTGCGCCCCAGGAAGACGTCATGCAGGCGGTCAAGACTCTCTTGCACAGCCTCAGTGAATCATGTTAGCCGGTGAAGCCTGATGAAAGAAACGCAAAAACACAGCATCCTGATCAGTGTCCTGGTTTGTGCCGTATGGCTGGGGCCGGCCGCAAGCCAGGCTGAGGTCATTAACCGCATTGTGGCAACCGTCGATGGTACGCCGATTACCTCATACGAGATGCAGGGCTTCCGGGAAGTGGCGGGCGCGAGTCCGATGGCCCCCGCCGGCGGGGCGGCCGGGATGTCGGATAAGGAGGTCTTGGACGCGCTCATCATGCAGAAGTTGGTCAGGAAAGAAGTGGAAAAGCAGGGCATGAAAGCCAAAAAGGCCGATATTGATGGCTATATTGCGCGTATTCAAGCTCAGAGCAATCTCAACGATGAAGAATTTGAAGCCGCCCTGGTTGAGCAGGGTATGACCATGGAGGCATACCGCGAACGAGTTGCGACTGAGGTGGAACAGGCGATGTTGATGAGTCGTGAGATCGGTTCCAGGGTGAATGTCACGCCCGAGGATGTCCAGCGCTACTACGATGAGCATATTGACGAATACACCCAACCCGCGCAGATCCGTATCCGTCATATTTTCCGCCCGCTCTCGCCTTCCGCGAGCGAAAGAGAGGAACAGGGGACGGTTGGGCTCGTGCATCAAGTCCGTCAGCGCGCGCTGGGAGGCGAAAATTTCGGCAATCTGGCAAGCCAGTACTCTCTGGGTCCGGGCGCCGAAAGCGGGGGAGACCTCGGCTATTTTGAGCGCGGACAAATGCCCGAAGGCATCGAACAGGTCGCCTTTTCCCTGGAAAATGGCGATATCAGCCAGCCTTTCCGGACCAATTCCGGGATGCATCTGCTCAAAGTCGAGGACAAACGGAACGCCGGCCTGCAACCCCTGGAGACCGTTTCCGAGGAGATCAAAAACAAGCTGTATAACGAGGCGCTGCGTGATCGCTATGCGCGCTGGTTTAATGAGGATCTGCGCTTCCGCCATCACGTCGACAACTTCCTCGAAGTGTCAGAAGACTTTGTCTCGGGCATCACCGAGACGAGTGTCGCTTTAGATACCGCGGTGGAGGACGTCGCGCCGGACCGTTTGGAGGTCGGAAAGAAAAAGGGCCTCCTCGGCTGGATCTGGCCGTTCTGAAGCACACCTTTCCAGAGGGCTCATGCCTATCAAGCCTCTTCTCGGGGTGACCATGGGCGACCCCACAGGGGTCGGGCCGGAGGTCATACTGAAGGCTCTCCAGTCACCGCCGCCCGGCTGTCGGGTCATCGTCCTTGGCGACCTGACGGTTTTGCACGAGACGGCGGCCCGTCTGGCGTCTTCCCTCCACCCGTATCAATGGCAGCCTGGCGATACCCTGCCCACCGACGCGCGGCAGATACCCGTTCTCGCGCTCTCCCGGCTCGCGCCGGCCGAACGTGTACCCGGCCAGCCCACTCTCGCCGGCGGAGACGCCTCTTATCGCTATGTGGAAAACGGCGTGCGTCTCACCCTGGACGCGACCCTGGACGGGCTGGTCACCGCCCCGATCAGCAAAGCCATGTGGCAGGCGAGCGGCCATGCCTACCCCGGCCATACCGAACTCCTGGCCGCGCTAACGGACACGACCGAAGTACGGATGATGCTGGACGGGTCGCCCCCCCCGTTTTTGGGGGGCCGCCCTGAGCCTGTCGAAGGGCGAGGGGGCAAAAAGCAGTTGCGGGTGATTCTGGTGACCACGCATATGCCTCTGGCCCAGGTTCCGCGCGCCCTGTCGTGTGAAAGGATTGAGAAAACCATCACGGTTGCCGCGACGCATTTACGCCGTTTTTACGGCCTGCCGCAGCCACGCCTGGCCGTCGCCGGTCTCAATCCCCACGCCGGAGAAGCGGGCGCGTTCGGCGATGAGGAACAACGACTGATTCAACCGGCTGTCGAGCGGGCGCGTGGCGCGGGCTGCAATGTTGTCGGGCCGCTGCCCGCGGATACGGTATTTGTGCGGGCGGTGCGGGGCGAATTCGATGCCGTGATCTGCCAGTATCACGACCAAGCCCTCATCCCGCTCAAACTCTTGTCCTGGGAAGATGGGGTTAATGTTACGCTGGGTCTGCCGATCATTCGCACCTCACCCGACCACGGTACGGCGTTTGATATTGCCGGCCATAACAAAGCCAGTCCGAACAGCATGCAGGCGGCCCTCAGGCTGGCGGCGGAAATGACGCAGCGGACTCGGACGGCCCGGTAGAGATGCGATTCCCATGAATAGACTCTCGCAAGACGCGCTGTTACCGCCGGGCTGGAGACAACCCACCCCGCCGCTGGCGCGGCACCCCTCCCAAGAGGGGAGCAAAAGAAAATCCCCTCCTCGGAGGGGTGGCCCGTAGGGCCGGGGTGGGTTCTGCCGGTTTTTACCGCACTGAGTCAACAGCAGGGGCGTGACCAGAGAAGAAAAAGAGGAAAGCGTCGGCATGACCAACCTCGCACGGATCGGTGAGCGGCTGAGCCAGGGCTATGGAGAGCCGGGGCGGCACGCCCATGAGCGTCTCCAGAGTTGGCTGGCGGGTGAGGTGCCGTACGCCTATCCCGAGGTGCTGGCCCGGCATCTCGATGCAGACCATCTGGCCCTGGTGTTTGACGCCTTTTGGCAGGTTCTGCCGTTTGGGACGGGCGGCCGCCGCGGACGGGTCGGTTACGGGCCGAACCGCATGAATCCGACAACGGTGGCCATGGCCGTCCAGGGGCATTGTCAATACCTCGCGTCAGTATTTCCGAACCGGACCGATTTGGCGGTGGTTGTGGCCAACGATGTCCGGGTATTTCATGACTTGGCGGGCGTGTACGGCTTTCTGGGCAACACCCATCCCCTCCTGGGCGTGTCGTCCCGCTCGCTGGGCAAACTGGCGTGTGAGATTTACGCCGGGAACGGCATTGTTGCCTATTTCGCCGAGCCGGAAAACGATATGGCCGTGCTGACCACGCCGGAGCTGTCCTATCTGATCGGCCAACTGGGCGCTGTCGGCGGCATTAATCTGTCCGCCTCGCACAATCCACCTGACGATAACGGCCTCAAGGTATATGACCAGTATGGTAGCCAACCGGTTGCCCCGGACGACCAGCGGCTGGTTGACATCATGGCGCGGGCCACGGACATCCACTCCATTCCCTTTGCCCAGGCCCTGAGTCAGGACCTGGTTCGCCCCATCCCCCACCAGTTGCATGAGGCATACATCCAGACCTATGTACGGCTCTATGGTCGGATTCATACCCCGCTGCCGGCCCATCCGGTCGTATTTACTCCTTTGAGCGGCTGTGGGCTGCTGACGGTTGGCGCGCTGCTGGACCGTCTCGGTTTCCCGGTGCAGACCCCGCCCGACCAGGGCCCGGACGGGACGTTTGCTGCCATTCCTTTTCGGGTGCCCAACCCTGAAGTCCCACAGGCGACGGAGCCGGCAAAAGCCTTTGCCGACAAACAAGGGATTGGCCTGGTCCTCTCCAGCGACCCGGACGCGGATAGAGTCGGGCTTGAGGTCAAACTGCCCGACGGGAGCTGGTATCATTTTGACGGCAACCAGCTTGCCGCCGTGCTGTGCTATTTCCTGATGCTGGACCCCCGAGGTCCGCAGCGCAGGGGACTGGTCATTGAGACCCTGGTGACAACCCGGCTGCTGGGCAAGATTGTGGCTCAGGCGGGCGATTCCTGGATCGTGGACGACCTGCTCGTCGGCTTCAAATATGTGGCGGCTGTCCTGAAAGCCTTGGACCAGACCGGAACCTATGGCGACGTTCGGTGTGCGCCCGAGCAACTGGTCTTGGCGGTCGAGGAAAGCCATGGCGGCATGCTCATTCCGCACATCAAAGACAAGGACGCCGCGCCGGCCTGCCTGTACTTCGCCACTCTCTACCAACAGCTCCGCCAAGAGGGGAAAACACTGCTCGACTACTATATTCACATTTTGGAGGAGTTGGGCGGCTATGCGGATGTCAATCGCTCCATCATGATGAGCGGAGCCGAGGGGGTGTTACGCCGCGACCGGCTGATGCGTTCTCTGCGCGATACACCGCCACGGCAGCTTGGCGGGTTTGCCGTCACGGAGATGATCGATTACTGGGACGAGACACGTTTCGGAGCCTTTGTGAGTGAAACCGATAAGCTTCCCCGGAATGTCCTGCGGATCGTAACAGACGGCTGTGTGACGATCATCCGGCCATCAGGCACGGAGCCGAAACTCAAATTCTACTGCCAGTTGCTGCCCCACGGCGCAGACACCGCCCTCAGTGGGCGGGCGCTTTTGGATACCGCCCGGACCAGGGCCGAGGCCGTGGCCGGACAGGTCTATAACGATCTCCTTGCCCGGCTCGACTGTCGCCTGAGTGAGGCGGGTCTCCTCATGTCCGATATTATCGACCTCGACCACAAACATACCTTCGATACCACCACGATCGCTCAGTTGCGGCAGGCGTTTCTATCCCGGTCGTTGCTGAGTCTGGATGACACGCTCGCCTGGCTGCGAGCGGAAACGGCTGGAATGACGCCAGGGGCAGACCCCTTACCCGCCCTGAAAGCACCGCTCGCCATGCTGGGCGAGCAGTGGCAGACCGAGGGGCTTGCGAGCCCAGCCCTGGAAGCGCTACGGCAGTGGACCCGGATTGAGTCTGTTGAGTCTATTGAGTCTATTGAGTCTATGAGACCCAAAGGACCCTAAAGACCCAAAGGACTCAAAGGACCCAAAGGACCCAAAGAAGGAGACCATGCGACGCAGAGTAAGCGTGATTGGCGGTGGGACCGGGTCGTTCAACGTCCTGTCGGGGCTGCGCGCGGATGCCGACCTGTGGGTCCAATCCATCGTGACCATGATGGATTCGGGCGGTGACTCGGGACGACTCCGGGATGAATTCGGGGTGCTGCCACCCGGCGATATGCGTCGCTGTCTGGTCGCCCTGTCGGAAGAGAGCCAACTCTTGCGCGATCTGTTTTCTTTTCGATTTGTGGACGCACCCCTGGAGGGCCGGAGCTTTGGCAATCTTTTTTTCCTCGCCCTGACCAAAATTCTGGAATCCGAGAAACAGGCGATCGAAGCGATCAGCCGGATACTCAAAATACGCGGCCGCGTTTTGGCCGTGACCTGGGATCACGCCCATCTGTGCGCGGAGTTGGCGGACGGCACCCTGGTCGAGGGAGAAGCCAATATCGACGTGCCCAAACATGACCCGGCCATCCCGATCCGGCGGGTGTATCTGACGCCCGCGGCGCGGGCCAACCCCGAAGCCGTCCGGGCTCTACAGGAGAGTGATTTCATTATCTTTGCGCCGGGGAATTTATACACCTCAACCATTCCCAATCTCCTGGTCAGCGGCATGCCGGAAGCGCTCCAAAGCGCGCGCGCACCGGTCGTTTACATTCTCAACCTGATGACCCGTCATGGCGAAACCGACGGCTATTCCGCCTCTCAGCATGTGGCAAAGCTGGCCGAGTATGCGGGCCGGACGCCTGATGCAGTGGTTGTCCACCGGGGTGAGGTCCCCACCGTACTGGCGCGCAGATATCAGGAAGAGCAGGCCGCGCAGGTCAGGCTCGATACTGAGGCACTGTATGACCTGGGGGTAAAAGTGGTGAAATTCGGGAATGTCATGTCGGCCCACTCGCTGGTGCGGCACGACCCGGCCCGGACGGCGCGCGTGGTGGGCGAACTGTTTGAAGAGTTGGGCGCAGGCGCGCGCCGGTAACGCGACCGGACGCGGTGAAAGATGAGCGAAGCGCAGACAGGTGATCGGATCAGGCAGCTCGTACGTGCTGCGGATCGGATGGCCATGGACCAGTATGGCCACAGCCCGAGTACGCTTAAACCCGACGGCTCGTGGGTCACACCTGCGGACGGCGCAATTGAGCGCTTTCTGCGCCGCGAGCTGATGGCACTTTTTCACGGGGACGTAGGTATTTTCGGGGAAGAGCAGGGCTGGTCCGGAGACCGCCGGGCTTCGTATATTGCCATACTCGATCCGATTGACGGCACGGCGGCCTTCCGCAGCCGCATTCCCGTGTGGGGCATTTCCCTGGCGGTGTTCAAGCAACAAGCGAAGACCGACCTGTGGGAACCGCTCGCCGGCATTTTCAGTATGCCGGCGGCCAAGCATGTTTTTCTGAGTGCTCACGGTAAGAGCGCCGAGTGGAATGCCGCCCCGCTCAGCATCCCGTCCGTACAGTCAGGTATCAGAAAATCCGACTATCTCGGAATCTCATCGGACGCCCAGCATTGGGACCTCCGTCGCTATCCCGGCAAGCTTCGGAGCTTCGGCGTTTCCGGCTACGAGGTCATTCTGGTCGCCACCGGCACCCTCCAGGCCAGCTTTCTCACCCGTTTCCACTTTTACGATATTGCAGCGGCGGCGATGGTGTTATGGCAGGCCGGCGGAGGGCTGTATCGCCTCTCCGGCGAGCCGGTGACGCCAACCGAAATGGTGCGGAAGACGAGAGACCAACCGGAGGCATCGGAAGCACCCATTATCGCCTGTCACCCAGCCCACCTCGAAGCTCTGCTGGAGATGAACTTCCGGCCCCTGTGACGGTTTGTTTCAATCCTCATAGGCCCGCTCCCTCCCTCCAGGCCAGGGCGGTGAGAGAATACGTTGACAGGGCCTATCCGCTCTCGTACTTACATTGTATACACTCGACCAAAACGGAGGCTTGCTGATGAAAACTGCCCTCGTTAAAATTGGGAATTCGCGCGGCGTCCGCATCCCCAAAGCATTCCTGAAGCAGTGCCAGCTCCATGACCAAGTCGAACTGGAGCTCCGGCACGACCACTTGGTCATTCGTCCGGCCAGACAGCCCCGGAGCGGCTGGGAGGATGCCTTTCGCCCCATGCGTGAACATGGAGATGATGCCCTGCTTGATGGAGAGTCTCTATCAGCCACCGAATGGGACACTACGGAGTGGGAATGGTAGCTGTCCGCTTCGAGGTTTATCTGGTGCGGCTCGATCCTGCACAAGGGCATGAGATGCAGAAAACGCGCCCATGTGTCGTCATATCGCCTGATGAAATGAATCAACATATCGGCACGGTTATTGTCGCTCCGATGACAACAAAAGGGCGTTCTTATCCGACCCGGATTCCCCTCCGTTTTCAGAGAAAAAACGGTCAGGTCGTCCTGGATCAGATACGCACGGTTGACAAAACGCGCCTAGTCCGCCGTCTGGGGAAAATCAGCGACAGGGCCGCACGAGAAGTCCTGACCGTCCTGGACGAAATGTTCGCACCGTAGCGTAGAATTAGAGCAGATGAGACTGGAGAGGGGAGAGGGGCAGACCGTCGGGTCTGCCCCTGTGAAAATCTAGGCGCTTGCCGCGACCAGCTCAGCCTGCTCCTTGGGCAGTTGGAAGGCCGGGTCGGTCTGAAGCACGGGCAGGACTTTCTCGGCAAAGAGCTGGAAGCTGCGATTCAGTTTCGGCGCCGGCAGGCCGCCGAAAGCAAACGTGCCGACCATATGGTCGAGCGCGACCGTCTCGTGGATATAGCGGATTTTTTCGAGCACCTGATCCGGCGTGCCGGCCGCGTGCAGGCTGCGGAAGAACTCGATCGCCTTGACCTTGGCCTGATCGTCCGCGTTGAGCTTGGCATAGGTTTTGGCCAGTTTGCCGTAGAACTCATAGCCCTTGACGCTTTTCAGCTTGCCCGAGGAAAAGCCGTAGTGGTTTTCAATGGAGTCAAACAGCGTGCCCATATAATGCTGGGCCAGGTCTTCGGCTTCTTTGGCATCGTCAGAAACCAGGACGTTGAATAAGCCAATGGGCGGACGAGGCGTAATGTTGTTGGCCAGGGCGGTCTCGCAGTAGCGCTGATAGTCCGTGGCCGTATCTTCCCAACTGCGCTGGGCAATGATCAACACCCCAAAGCCCATCTTGGCCATGATATCAGCCGACTCCGGGCTGACCGACGAGGCATAGAAGCGGGTCTCGGGATTGGAGAGGGGACGCGGGCGGACCTGAATATCCGGAATCTGATAATACTTGCCCTCGTACGAAAAGCTGTCCTGGGTCAGACCCAGACGGATGATGTCGGCGCATTCGACAAAACGCTCGCGCGACTCGTCCATGGGAATCCGGAAGCCGGCGTATTCGACCGTGGCTGCGCCGCGCCCGAAGCCGAAGATCGTGCGTCCGCCGGACACCAGGTCGAGCAGGGCGATTTTCTCGGCGATTTCGACCGGATCGTGCCAGGGCAGCACGATGACCGCGGTGCCGAGCTGAATCTTTTTGGTGCGACCGGCCATATAGGACAACAACTGACATGGGTCCGGCGACATCACATAGCCGGTGAAATGGTGGTCCAGACTCCACAGCGAGTCAAAGCCGTAGTCTTCCGCCTTATCCGCCAGCGACAGCTCTTCCTGATAGGTTTGTAGGTCCGGCTTGCCGTCAAAACTGGTCAACTGCATGATTGTACCGACTTTCATGGTTCCTCCTTTTCTCTCTCCTGAGTTTTTCTCCGAGTCCGATGAAGCGCCTATTGTAGAAGAGCCGAGCCGATTACACAAACGGTCAAATAATGTAGACGCATGCGTCGCCCCTACGTCTGCGCCTTTGAAAATTCTCCGACTTTCTGGTACAGCGTCGGGTCGAATACCACACAAGGGAGATATATGACAACCGACTCCTTACTCATTGACTGTGACGGACATATCCTTGAACCGCCCGATCTGTGGGAAAGCTATCTTGATCCTGCCTATCGTGACCGGGCGCTGCGTCTCCGCGTGGACCCGGACGACGGCTACGAATACCTGGAGATTGACACCCGGCGGGCCAAGCTCACCCGGCCGGGCACGCTGGGTACCTTGGGCGGCATGGGCAAACAGGTGGACGAGGCCACTCAACTGCGCCAACGGGCCATGCGGGGCGAGATACGGCCCGAAGAGGTGCGGGCGATCCGACCGGGGCCGGAACTGACCTATGTCAAGGGCGCGGCGTTCGGCACCATGGATATGAAAGAGCGGGTGGAACTGCTCAACCGCGAGCGTATGGACAAGGCCATCCTCTACCCAACCCTCGGGCTGCTGTGGGAGGCTGAACTGCTCGACCCCGAACTGTCCGCGGCGTATTGTCGGGCGTATAATCGCTGGATTGCCGACTTCTGCCGGGACTCGGGCGGCCGGCTGGTGCCCATTGCCCACGTGTCGCTCGGTGACCCCCAGGAAGCCGCCCGCGAAATCGAACGCGCCGTCAGCGACGGCTGTAAAGGGGTGTTCGTCAGCCCGTTTACGATTTCACGCATTCCCCACGGCGACCCCCGCCACGATATTGTCTTTGCCGCGGCTCAGGACTGCGACATCCCGTTTGCCATTCATCCCACGTTTGAGCCGCCCGAATGGGGTATCCACCAGCGCTACGACAAATTCGGCTGGGCCATGTGGTATGTGGACCTGTTCGCCGGCCAGGGCGTGCAGCACGCCTTTGGCACCCTGTTTCAATGCGGCGTGTTTGAACGCTTCCCGCGTTTGCGGGTCGTCGTCCTGGAATCGCAGGCCGGCTGGATCGGCTATTTTCTCGACCGGGCGGACGCCATCTTCGAGGGTACGACGCTTAGCGCGACGGTGCGTCTCAAGGAAAAGCCGTCGTACTACTTTAAGCGGCAGTGTTATATTTCCGCGGACCCCGAAGAGCGCACGATCGCCTCCCTGACCGATCTGGTCGGTACGGACAAGTTCTTTTGGGCGAGCGACTACCCCCACCCGGACCACCCGGCGAACTACCTCGAAGAATTGCAGACCATGGTCGCGCCGATGAGCGAGACCACCCGTCGCGGCATCCTGGGAGAAAACGTCGCCCGCGCCTATCGGCTCGACTGAGCGGTGCCGCCCTTTATACTCCACCGTCATGAGCCAACAGGACAACTTTGATCGCATCGTCTCTGCGCTGCACGAAGCCGCATTGGACGACACCCTGTGGCCCAGCGCTTCGGCTCTGATTGATGAGACGGTCGGCATGGAGGGTAGTCATCTGGTGATCTTCGGCGGGCATTCTCGGGCCGACGCTGAGTTCGTCTTCGGAGATATGTATTCTCACGGCGAATTTAACGAACTCGGGCGAGACTATGCCCAAAACTTCTTCTCTCACGACGAACGCATCCCCAATCTACTGAACCTGCCTGATAGTCGCGTAGTTCACGTCCCCGAAGTCTACCCCGACCAAACACTGAAAATATCCCCGACGTATAACGACTTATTACGGCGGAGCAAGGCCCGTAACGGTCTGATCATGCGCATGGACGGCCCGGATGGCTTACACATCGTCTGGGGCTTTACCGACCCTCTTGACCCCAACGGCTGGGGCTCCGATCCTCTCACGCTCACCACACACCTCCTCCCCCACATTCGCCAGTTCGTCCGGGTCCGGCAGGCGTTAGCCCGCGCCGAAGCGCTCCACACCTCGCTAACACAATTGCTCGATAACGCCCTCATCGGCGTGCTCTCCCTCGACCGCCACGGCACCATTGTCGAGACCAATACTCGCGCCCTGCGCATTCTCCGGCGCGGCGACGGCGTGGTAGACCGAGACGGCAGCCTCCTCGCCCGGTTCCCGACCGACAACGCCCCGCTCCAACGGCTCATAGCGCGTGCCCTGCCCCGTTGGGGGCAGACCGTCTCCGGCGGCTCTATGTTGGTCCAGCGGCCCTCTGGCAGACTCCCGCTCACCCTGCATATCAGTCCAGTCCCTCACCGGGCCGACTTCGGGGCGCAGCGCGTGGCCGCCCTTGTCCTGCTTGTCGATCCCGTAGAGCGCCCGCGGATTGACCCCGCCTCCCTTGCCACGGCGCTCGGTCTCACCCGCGCCGAAAGCCAGGTGGCAGCGGCCTTAGCCGCCGGCCACACTGTCCGCGATATTGCCGTGTCCACGTCCCGGACCCAAACGGCGGTGCGCTGGCATATCAAGCAGATGCACGCCAAGCTCGGCCTCTCCCGTCAGGCCGACCTCGTGCGGCTGGTGCTGATGACCGCCGGCCTCCCCCCGCCGCGTGATTGACGCCATCTCCCCTTCCCACACCCCTCCAAAAAATTTAGTGTATTCCCGAAAAACTACTAAAATTGGGGGGGGAGATCGGGGGGCGTGGTGTGCTAACCATCCGATTAAAGCGGCGCACTGCACCACTGCAAACAGAGCAGGGGAGGAAAACTATGGAATTGTTGAGCATTCGCAGAAAAATTAAGGGAATATCAATCGCGAAAGTCATTACCGTTGTTGTGTTTATCCTGTCGGCCTTCACTGCCTCACCCGTCTTGGGCCAAGCGACGCTGGAAAACCCCGCGCCCAATTCCTTCCAGAGTGGGATTGGATCCATCTCCGGCTGGGCATGTGATGCCACCCGCATTGAGATAGCGTTTGATGATGGGCCGCCTGTGGAGGCCGCCTATGGCACGGACCGTAGAGACACTCAAGGCGTATGTGGCGATGCGAATAATGGCTTCGGCCTCCAGTTCAACTGGAACCTGCTCGGTGATGGCACCCACACAGTGCAGGCGTTGGCTGATGGAGTGGAGTTTGCCAACGTGCAGGTCATCGTGACGACCTTCGGAGAGGAGTTTTTAACGGACGACCTCGGGGCGTTTCGATTATCCGAAATCCCCGCAGTCGAAACTGGTGTGGTCCTGCGCTGGCAGCAATCGCAGCAGAAACTCGTTATTACCGATGGCAGTCCCGGCCAGACTGGTGGTACGAGCGGCGCCCCGCCGCGGGTCTTGGAAAATCCCACCCCTGGTTCCTTCCAGAGTGGGATCGGCTCCATCTCCGGCTGGGTATGTGCGGCCAGTCGGATTGAGATCCAGTTTAACAACCTGCCTCCTGTTGAGGCCGCCTACGGTACCAGCCGGATGGATACCGAGAGCGTATGTGGAGATGCAAACAACGGCTTTGGGCTGCTGTTCAACTGGAACCTGCTCGGCGACGGCGCCCATACCGTGCGAGCGCTAGCTGATGGAGTGGAGTTTGCCAATGTGCCGGTCACCGTGACAACTCTCGGGGAGGAAGTTTCACCAGACGACCTTGGGGCGTTTCGATTGAAACTGGACCCCCTCGCCGATATGGACCTTGTCGTGAAGTACGAAAAGGCTCAGCAGGCGTTCGTTCCCTGGGGCTGTACCACCCAAGACGATCCCACCAGCCACACGCAGTGCGACACCACGCGCCTGAAGGGCGGCGAGCGTGAGACGGACGTCGAAATCCGCGGGTTGCAGGTTAGGCTGATACGCCCCTGGGGGATTTGGCTGTCATGGGACGATGCGCGAATCAAGGACCCCACCCATGATAAATGGAGGATGTTGTACAACGTTGACCCCGCCACTGTTCCAGAGGAGGAGTGGAGCGTGAGCTCCGATTCCCGCTGGGGCCCAGTCCGTGAGGGAGGAGCAGGGCGAGCTAGAGCGTTTTACACTGTCGTGTAGCGTATAGGGAGGGGGGCGTGGTAGGCTACGAGGGGCCAGGGGGGCATATGCAAGCGTATTCGATGGATCTCCGGGAGCGCGTGGTAGCCGATCGGGTGGCG
>MKWU01000335.1_pt1 | contig 90329 bp, 67 predicted proteins | sample 809101 | NCBI WGS metagenome assembly MKWU01 (sample SAMN05860141, study PRJNA318959) | sponge metagenome | host: Aplysina aerophoba | place: Slovenia: Piran, Adriatic Sea, Gulf of Piran | collected 2013-05-07
GACGGCGCTGTGGCTGGCCGCACGGACCGAAAGACGCTGAAGGCGTAGTCGACACTACGTCGAAGCGGCTTGAGGGAGTACGGCCAGTCACAGCGCATGGATCGGCGTCCGCAGCAGGAAGTTGGTGAGTTTTCCGGGCTCGCCTTGGCCGCGCGGTGAGGGCGGGTGCCCGCGCCAGCTCGTCACATCGGGCAGGACGAGTCGTCCTCGTAGTTGTGGACGGAGATCCCGCCGGAGATGATGGCCTCCTTCGCCGCAGCCACCGCCGCCTCGATGTCGCCCGCCACGAGGTCCCGGTTGTGCTCGTCCACGGCCCAGTCCACCCCGCCTTCGGCGAGTCCGAGCTGCATGATCCCGGCCGAGAACATTCCCTTGTGGGCGTCCTTGAAGTGCTGGTACGCGGCGACGTCCACCCGCTTCACCATGGACGTCAGCACGTTGCCCGGGGCGAGGTAGTTCTGGTTCGCGTCGACCCCGATCGCGAGCTTGCCCGCGTCCGCCGTCGTCTGGATGACCCCGATGCCGGTGCCGCCCGCCGCGTGGTACACGACGTCCGCGCCCCGGTCGATCTGGCTCTGCGCGAGCTCGCCACCCTTCACCGGATCGTTCCAGGCCGACGGGGTGGTGCCGGTCATGTTCTGGAGCACTTCGATGTCCGCGTTGACCGACTTGACCCCCTGCACGTAGCCGCAGGCGAACTTGCGGATGAGGGGCACGTCCATGCCGCCCACGAATCCCACCGTGCCGGTCTCCGACTTCATGGCCGCGGCCACGCCGACGAGGTAGCTCCCTTCGTGCTCCTTGAACGAGTACTGGCGAAGGTTCGGCTGGTCGAGCCAGAAGACGTCGATGATCCCGAACTGGACCTCCGGATGGGCCTCCGCCACTGCGCTGATCGCGTCGGCCTGGCCGAACCCGACCCCGAGGAGGGCGGTCGCGCCGCGCTGCACCAGTCGCTCCATGGCCCGTTGGCGCTGGGCTTCGTTGGTGACCTCGAACTCCATCACCTCGATGCCGGTCTCCTCCGTGAACCGCTTCACGCCGTTGTAGACGCCCTCGTTGAACGACTTGTCGAACTTGCCGCCCATGTCGTAGACGACGGCCGGCTTGAAGTCGGCGGCGTGGACGGCGGTCGCGACCAGCGCGATCGCGGCGGCGGCGAGCAGTCGAAATGCGCTCTTCATCGGGTAGCTCCTTGGCGTTGCGTGACGGGACCGCGCCCGACCCTCGCCGCCGCGCGGCGAGGGGACCGGCCGGCGAAGGCTATCCCTTCGCCCCGAGCTTCCGCAAGCGGTCTCGGCTCCGCGGCGGGGGCGCTTCACGCTGGCCGGCGGCCGGGAGCGTGCGTGCATTCTCACCACTCCCGGGGGGGAGAGGGGCTTTACCCCGTCCAGCGTGAAATGGCCCTGGCGTCGGGGCGGCTCGGGCGATGGCACGGTCCGCGCGGTTCTCTTGACGGGCGCCGGCGGGCTTCGTGACCTCCGGGCTCACGGAAGGCGGGAGAGCGCACCGAGCGGGACCGCGGTTCGATTTGCTCGATCGGGAAACGACACTCGCATTGCTCGCCATGGTGATGATGCGCAGTCGTGCGCGGCATCGCTCCCCCGGCCCGAGGCCGGACCAACCCGAGAGAGCGGCCGCCCGGGTGTTTCGCGGATGGCACGTACGGCGTGACTTGTTTCGCCAATGCGAAAAACTTTCACATATAGTAAAAAACATACTATTTGCTTCGATCCATCGAAATAACATAAATAATATAGTAGGCTACGATGAATAATCATATAATAACCACTGGTACAGCATAGTGGGTATTGGCTACTGGCAACCCGAGCGGTCCCTCCGGTGGCGAGCGACGGCTCCGGTCATGGGCCGCGCATGCGATGCCAGGGAGGCCGACAAATCGGATTTTTCAACGGATCCTTCGCAAGTTGTGGCGCCGTAGCGTACGCGGCTCGCGTCATGGGGGCGGGACAGGGAATACATCCGATGGACGCGATGGAATCGAACCGTCAACTCCTCGCTTGACGCGAACGAGCCGAGTCTTGTCCCGGATCGAGAAGCGTCGTGCCGTCCTCCCCGAGCTCATCACCGTTGCGCCATTCGGCTGTCGCGTGCAGGGGCGCGGGCAGGGATTGGCGATCTCCATTGCGGCTTCGCGCAGAGCGTCGCGGAACAGCCTGACACCCGGTGGCGTCGCATGAGCCGGGGCAGCGAGCCAACCGGGAGCCGGAATCGACTCGCGATGCTGCGGGCCTTCTGCCAGGCGGCGCGGCTCGGAAGCATCACCGGCGCGGCCAGGCATCTCGGTTCCACCCAGCCGGCGGTGTCGCTGCGGGTGCGGACCTTGGAGAAGGTGCTCGGGGTTCGGCTGTTCGAGCGCCGAGGTCCGCATATTTCGCTCACGCGCGTTGGCCTCAGGGTCTACGAGGTCGCCATGCCGCTGGTGATCTCTTTCGATCGCCTGCCCGGCACGTTCGCCGAGGACCACCGCGGGGAGGTTGCGGGGTCTTTCAGAGTCGGTGCAGGTCAGACCTCCGCCGCCTACGTGCTCCCCAAGTACCTGAAGATGTTCAGAGAAGAGTTTCCGGAGACCGAAGTCGAAGTCAGGATCGGCACCGGCCGGCAGCGGCTTGCCTGGCTTCGCGACTACGAGCTCGATGTCGTCGTCGGCGCCATGGACGTTGCTCCGCCCGACGTGAGATTTCACCCGATACTCGAGTCCGAGCCCGTGCTCGTCACTCCACTGGACCATCCCCTGGCCGGTCGCAATACGGTGACCGTCGGCGAGACGGCCGCCTATCCCTTCGTCGGACACGCGGCCAGGCACTTCGTGAGGCAGTTCGAAGATACCTTCATGCGGTTGCACGGAGTCGTTCCCGACACCGTTGTCGAGGTCGACGGATGGGGCGATGTCACGAGCTATGTTGCGGCGGGTGTCGGAATCGCCTTCGTGCCCGACCTTTGCCTGACCGAGCACGACCAGGTCTGGAAGATCTCGTTCAAGGGCGTGGTTCCGCCACGGCGGTACGGCCCGGTTACCCGCGGTGACGGGATCCTGACCCTGGCCGCCCGTCGTTTCGTGCAGATCATGGGTGCGAAGCCGTCCAACGTGTTGGAGTGGCCGTGAACAGGGCCGCCGACCGCCGACGCACCGTCCAGGAGCGGGACCGCCTCCGGCAATTGGAGGTGTTCTCGTACGTGGTGCGGCTCGGGAGCCTCTCGCGGGCGGCGAAGCGCCTTGGCATCACCCAGCCGGCGGTGTCGCTTCAGGTACGAGAGCTGGAGAACGAGCTTCGGACGAGTCTGATGGACCGAGGCACGTCCGGCATCTCCCTCACCGTTGCGGGCGAGCGATTCTACAAGCGTGTCAAGCCGCTGATGGAGCGGATGGGCATGCTGTTCGAGGACCGTGCCGATCTGATCCATGAACAGGTCACGGGCTGGCTCGACCTGGCGGCGAATCCGATCGGGGCGACCAACGTTCTGCCCAGGTACGCGAAGCAGCTACGGGATCTGCACCCCGGGGTCCGGGTCCGCGTGCACAAGTGCGTGCAGAGCAAGGGGCTTTCGATGCTGCACGCCAACGACGTGGAGCTGGTGTTGGGCGTCCCGGACTCGGGCCAGGACAATTCGCTCGAGTACCGCGAGATCCTCACCTACAAGATCGTGCTCATCACCTCGCGGGACCACCCACTGGCCGGCCGCGAGCGAGTAAGCTTGCAGGAGGCGGCGAGCTGGCCCGCAATCGTGCCGCCGCCCGGCACCGCCAACCGTCGAATGGCCGAGGCAGCCGCCCGCCGTTTCGGCATCAGGTTCCGCGCCGTGATCGAAGTAGGCGGATGGGATGCTCTGAAGCGCTTCGTGGAAATGGGGATCGGGGTGGCGGCCGTACCGAGCATTTGCATTCGAGAGACCGATAAGGTATCGGTGGTCCCGGTAGAAGAGTACCTCGAGAGCAGGAGCTTCGGCGTATTCACGCGACGCGGGGACTACCTGACCGCGCCTGCGAGGCGGATCCTCGGGATGATGATTCCCGATTCGTAGCGCGCGTTGACGGGCGCCGGGGCGTGCGCCTCGGTTAACCAGGCGACCGCGTCACCCGGCATTCGAACCGCGCGGGGAATTGCGGAACGGCCGAGCGACGGGGAAAGCCGTCGCTCGCGTGCGGCGATTCCGGGCGCGGGGCCCCTGGCCCGACGAAGGATGACGAGCTTTTCTTGATTCGCCTCCCCGGCAACTCGCTTCGTCTCCGGACCCCGGGAATCGTCCCTCGAGGCAAGTCCGTTTCCATCGTGTTCGAGGGAGAGACGGTACCGGCCCTCGAAGGGGAGACGCTGGCCGCCGCGCTCACCGCCGCGGGCATTCTCGCGCTTCGCCGCTCACGCACCGGCGAAGCCCGCGGCATCTTCTGCGGCATGGGGGTCTGTTGCGAGTGCCTGGTGACGGTGGACGGCCGCCGGGCACAACGCGCGTGCATGACGAAGGTGCGGGGCGGGATGGCGGTCGCTTCCCATTGCGACGACCTCCGGTCGCACCTGGACGAGGCACCTTCTTCGCTGGCTCGCGACCCGCCGGTCCGGATGCCGGCAGCGGACCTGGACCTCCTCATCGTCGGGGCCGGCCCCGCGGGGCTCCCCCTCGGCGGGGCCGGCCGGGGGGGACTCGCCGCGGCCGAGGCGGCGGCCCGGGCCGGCGTGCGCGCGACCGTCCTCGACGAACGACCCGACCCGGGAGGGCAGTACTTCAAACAGCTCGCCTCGAGCCACCGGTTCGCAGGTCGCCGGTCGTGCGATCGCCAGTTCGCGGACGGGGCCGGCCTCATCGAGCGGGTCCGTGCCGCAGGGGTGGAGATCGTGAGCTCGGCCACGGTGTGGAGCGCCCGCGCGGATGCTGACGGGGCGGACGACGCGATGTGCGCCAGGACGGGCGCCACGCCTCCGGCGGCGGAGGTCGAAGTCTTCGCGGGCGGGGTCGCGCGTCGCATCCGCGCGCGCCACCTCGTCATCGCGTCCGGGGCGTACGAGCGGGCCCATCCGGTGCCCGGCTGGACCCTCCCCGGGGTCATGACCACCGGCGCGGCCCAGACCCTCGCCCGTGCCTACCGCGTCGCGCCGGGGGAACGGGTGCTCATCGCCGGCAACGGGCCGCTCAACTTCCAGGTGGCGTGCGAGCTCGCGGCCGGTGGAGTCGAGGTGGCGGCGGTCGCCGAAGCCGCCGCTTCGCCCCTCGCCCGGCCCGGGGCGGCGCTCGGCGCGCTTCGCCGCTCGCCCGAGCTCGTCGCGCGGGGCCTCGGCTACCTCGCGCGCCTCGCGCGCCGTCGCATCCCGGTGCTCCACCGGCACGTCCTCGTGCGGGTCGAGGGGTCGGACGAGCGGGCGGAGCGAGCGGTTCTCGCCCGCATCGACGAGGGTGGCGCCGTCGTTCCCGGGAGCGAGCGCGCGTTCGCCGTGGACGCGGTGTGCATGGGATACGGCTTCCATCCCTCGACCGAGCTCACCCGGCTCCTCGACTGCGAGCATCTCTTCGACCCCGGGACCGGAAGCCTCGCAGTCGTCCGGGACGAGGAGACCCGGACTTCCCTGGCCGGGGTATACGCGCCCGGTGACGGGGGAGGGATGGGCGGAGCGCACTGCGCCCTCGCCGAGGGAACCCTCGCCGGGCTTGCCGCCGCGCGCCGCCTCGGCCGCCCCATCTCGCCGCAGCTCGAGGCGCTCGGGCGGCGGGCGCGCCGGGCGCGGGAGCACGCCCGCCGGTTTCAGGATGCCCTCTGGTCGCTTTTCGCGGCGCCTCGGGATTTCTCCGGTCTCGCCGGCGACTCGGTGACGGTCTGTCGCTGCGAGTCCGCCACGGCGGGCGTGCTGCGGGCGTGCATCGCGTCCGGCGCCGACGAGACGGGGGCGCTCAAGCGCCTCACCCGGGCCGGCATGGGTCGCTGCCAGGGACGCTACTGCGGGCCGATGGTCGCCGCGTGGTGCGCGGCGGCCCGCCGCGAGCCGCCGGGCTCTGCCCCATTGTTTACCCCGCGTTTTCCCGTGAAGCCGGTGCCCGCCCTCGCGCTCGCCCGCGAGAAGCCGGAGTGGAGCCACGACGACCAGGGGGAGGCGCTCCCTCGTGATGCGCCCCGGCCGGCGGTCGCCGCGACCCCTTCCGGGTCCGTCGCCGAGGCGAGCGTCGCCATCGTCGGGGCCGGCATCGTCGGCATCTGCACCGCCTGGGAGCTCGCCCGTGACGGCGTCGACGTCATCCTCGTCGAGCGCGACCAGCCGAACGCCCACGCGTCGGGCAACAACGCGGGGTCCCTCCACGTTCAGCTCCTCGCCTACAACTTCGGCGATCTCGCCACCGCCGCGGGCCTCCCCGCCGCCCAGACCCTTCCGCTTCAGCGCGAGTCTGCGCGCCTCTGGCCGAAGGTGGCCGACACCCTGGGAGTGGACCTCGAAATCTCGCGGACCGGGGGGCTCATGGTGGCGGAGACCGGCGAGCAGATGGCGAAGCTCGCCCGAAAGACGGCGCTCGAGGCGCGGTTCGGGACGCCGGTCGAAGTGATCGACCGTACCGCGCTCCGCGAGCTTGCCCCCCATCTCTCCGAGCGGCTGGTCGGGGCCGCCTGGTGCGCGGAGGAAGGCAAGATGAGTCCGCTCGCGGCCGGCCCCGCGGTGCTCGAAGCGGCCCTCGCGGCGGGCGCGCGCCTCTATCGCGAGACCGAGGTGCTCGCCATCGAGCGTGCCGGTCCGGCCTTCGTCCTTCGCACGTCGCGGGGCGCGATGCGGGCCGGGCGTGTGCTCAACGCCGCCGGCGGCTGGGCGCCGCGGGTGGCCGCCATGCTCGGGGTGGCGCTGCCGGTCCGTGCGAGCCCGATCCAGCTCGTCGTCACCGAGACCGCCCCGCCGCTTCTCACCCATCTCCTCGCGTACGCCGACCGGCACCTCACCATGAAGCAGATGGCGGCGGGGAACTTCGTCATCGGCGGCGGCTGGCCGTCGGAGCTCGACCCCGCGACCGAACGCGCCCGGGTGCGCCGGTCGAGCGTCGAGGGGAACCTCTGGGTCGCGGATCGGGTGCTGCCGGCCCTCCGGTCGCTCCACGTCATCCGCACCTGGGCGGCGATGAACGTGCTGGCGGACGGCGCCCCCATCCTCGGGGAGGTGCCGGGGGTGCCCGGCTTCTTCACCGCGACCACCGTGAACGGACTCACCCTCGCCCCGCTGCTCGGCCGCATCAACGCCGAGCTCCTTCGCACCGGACGGACCGGTTGCGAGCTCGCCCCCTTCACCCTGGACCGCTTCAACTGACCACCGCATTCCGGTTGCATTCCGGTTGCGGGCCGGCCGATCGCCGAACCTCGGGCGGCGGTTTGAATCGGCACCCGAATTCGGGCAACGTGGTCGCGCCCACGTCGCGCGCGCCATCCCCGGCCGACCCGGGCACCGAACTCTTCAAGAAGGCATTTTTCGATGAAGAACAAGCTCCGCGGCACCTACACGGTGATCATCACCCCGTTCACCGAGGACGGGTCCGCCGTGAACGAGAAAATGCTCCGCTGGCTCGTGGACTACCAGATCGGGGAGGGAATCCACGGTCTCATCCCGCTCGCGAGCAACGGGGAGCTCCTATCGCTCACCGACGAGGAGCGCCACGAGGTCGCCCGCATCACCGTGGAGCAGGCGGCGGGACGGGTGCCGGTGGTGGTCAGCACCACCCACGAGAGCACCGACTTCGCGATCCGCTACACGCGCGACGCCGAGGCGCTCGGCGCCGACGCGGCGATGGTGATGACCCCGTACTACGCGTGGATCGACGAGGAGGAGATCTACACCCACTTCCGGCGGATCGCGGAGGCGGTGTCCATACCCATCATGCTCTACAACCACCCGGCCTCGACGGTTCTCGACATGCAGCCCGCGCTGGTCGCCCGACTCGCGGAGATCGACAACGTCTCCTACATCAAGGAGTCCACCACCGACACGCGCCGGGTCTATCGGATCAACGAGCTCTGCGGCGACCGGATGACGGTGTTCGCGGGCTACCTCGGCTACGAGTCGTTCATGGTCGGGGCCGAAGGGTGGGTGTCGGTCTGCGCCAACATCATGCCGCGCGAATCGGCCCGGATGTTCGAGCTCGCGGTGGACGAGAACGACCGGGAAGGCGCGTGGGCGGTCTTCCGCGACCTCGTGCAGGTGATCGACTGGCTCGGGGACCATCTCTACGCGCACGGGATGAAGGCCGCCTTCCAGCTCCTCGGCCGGGACATGGGGCCGCCCCGTCCCCCGCGCCTCCCCCTCCCGCCGGCGAAGGTCGAGGAGCTCCGGGGGGTGATGGACCGGCTCGGGCTGTTCGACCGGACTTTGCCTCCGGTCGAGTGACCGGCGGCCGGCCCGGACGCCGGCGACCTCGGGCGAAATCGCCGCGCGGGCCGGCCGGAGGGGGGGGTTCGGGGGTTTGGCGGCCGGGGGTTGCGGATTTCCGCGCGCGCCGTCAGGAGGGGCGTTCTCGAGGGTTCGCCGGACGGTGCTTGCGAATTTCCGCGCACTTCGCGCCGCCGGACGTTCGGGCACGCTCGCGCCGTTCCTCGCACAGATGACGGAACGTGCGGTTCGGGTCCGCGCCTACTCGGCCATGGAGACGACGATGTTGCCGACGTGGCGCTTGGCGACGAATGCCTCCTGGGCGGCGGCAAGGTCGGGCAGGGCACAGGTCGCGGCCAGAATCGGCTTGATCGCCCCGCGTTCGATATGCCCGACGACATCGGCAAACGTCCCCGGCGGGACGACGGTCGCGCCGGTCAGGACCAGGTCGCGCAGGTAGAAGGCCCGCAAGTCGAAGCGGACGATCGGCCCCGCGATGGCGCCGGCGCACGCGTAGCGCCCGCCCCGCGCGAGCGCCGCGAGCAGTTGCGGCCAGAGCGGTCCGCCCACCACGTCCGCGACCACCGTCACGTCGGCCCGTCCGGTGACCGCCTCGAGGGACCCGCCGAGGTCTCCCGGGGAGCGCGGCAGGACATGGTCGGCGCCGAGGGACCGGACCGCATCCGCCTTCGCCTCGGAGCAGAGCGCGATCGTCTCGGCCCCGCGGACCCGCGCCAACTGGACGAGTGCCGATCCGACGCCTCCCGAGGCGCCCGTGATCAGGACCCGGTCGCCACCGTGGACCCGGGCCCGGTTCAGCATGTTCTCCGCGGTCACGTACGCGGTCGGAAAGGTCGCGAGCTCCTCGTCGCGGAGCGCGCTCTCCACGACGTGGACATTGCACGCATGTACCGCGGTGTAGTCGGCGAAGCCGCCATTGCACTCGGAGCCGAAGTAGCCGCACTTGTCGTGGTCGAGGGGGTCGCGCCAGTCGCGCAGCCAGGGGTCGACGAGCACCCGCCGGCCGAGCAGCGACGGGTCGGCCCCGCGGCCGAGAGCGACGACCCGGCCGCACACGTCCGCCCCCTGCACCCGCGGGAACGCGATCGCGCCGCCGCCCCAGGTCGCGTCCGTGCCGGCGGCATCCGCGGACGCTTCGCCGCTGGTCCCGTCGATCACCCCGGCCGAGTACCACGCCGTGCGGGTGTTGACGTCGGTGTTGTTGATCCCGCAGGCGCCCACCCGGACGAGAACCTGTTCGGGCGCGGGTCGGGGGACCGGCCAGTCGTCGCGAAAGACGAGCTGTTCGGGGCCACCGTGCCCCATCAGGACCATGGCCCGCATGTTGGCGGGGAGGGCCTTCGGCCCCATCCCTCTCGAATCGGACGACGTGCGGTCGGTCATCGGCGCAGCGGCTTCCCGGTATGGAGGTGCGGAACGCGTTGCGGTACCGGACCGCCGGCCCGGTTCGCGGGCAAACGGGCGCCCGAGGCCCGACCCGACCGCATTCGGCGTCCTCGACGCAGCCGGCGGCCCCGGATTATGCTTGACGGCGTCGCGAACCGGGACGAGGAGACCCGCGGGGAGATGGCCGGCGAACCGGTGTGCGCGTTCCACACCATGCACCGAACCGACGACGAGACTCCGTTCGCCGGGGGCGGTTCTCCCGCGCGCGCAAGCGGTGCGATTCCGGATTCCGCGGCTCGCGGCAATCCTCCTGCAGCCGGGCGCAGGGTTGCACCTTGCGCCGCCGACCTGATGCGCCGGTGAGCCGGACTCGTCTGATCGTCCGGGGCGGCCGCGTGCTCGATGGAGACGGGTGGAGCGGCGACCATGCCGACCTCCTGATCGAGGAGGCCACGATTCGTGCCGTCGGCGCCCCGGGCATGGACGCGCCCGAGGACGCGGTCGAGGTGGACGCGGCCGACCGGCTGATCCTTCCCGGTCTCGTCAATGCCCACACCCACGGCGACGCCACCCTTTCCAAGGGACTCGGCGATCGCTGGACCCTCGAGCTCCTCCTCAACGCGACGCCCGGTCGCCGGGAAGGCGTTCAGTTCCGCGACAAGGCGCTGGCCGCGCGGCTCGCCGCGGCGGAGATGGTGCGAAACGGCATCACCGCCTGCTACGACCTGTTCAGCGAGTTTCCGGCCCCGACCCCGGAGGGGCTCGCGGCGGTCGCGGGGGCTTACGCCGAGGTGGGGGTGCGGGCGGTGGTGGCTCCGCTCATGGCGGATCGGAGCTTCTGGCGGGCCGTGCCGGGGCTCTTCGGAGCGCTGCCCGACGATCTCCGGCGGGGCGTCGGCGGGGTCGCCGGAGCGGCGGGGGGGGCGGCGGGCGGTGGGTCGACGGGATCGCCGGAGCGTGGGGCGAGGCGGCGCTCGATGCCTGCCGGCACGCATTCGCGCGCTGGCCGTTCGACCGCGACACGGCGCGGCTCGCCCTCGCCCCGACCATTCCCCACCACTGCGAGGACGACTTCTTCCGGGCCTGCCGCGACCTTGCCGCGGAGCACGGGGCCGGCATCCACACCCACGTCGCGGAGTCGAAGGTGCAGGCGGTGGCCGGACGGCGCAAGTTCGGCAAGACCCTCGCCGCCCACCTCGACGATCTCGGCATTCTCGGCCCGGACTTCACCGCCGCCCATGCGGTCTGGGTCGACGACGACGACCTCGCGCGCCTCAAGGACCGGGGCGCGAGCGTCGCCCACAACCCGACGAGCAACATGCGCCTCGGGGTCGGCCTCGCGCGGGTCGAGGCGATGCGGCGCCGGGGCCTGCCGGTGGGGCTCGGTACCGATACGAGCACCTGCTCCGACGCGCTCAACCTGTTCGAGGCGATGCGGCTTGCGGTGTTCGCGAGTCGGGTGCAGTCCCCGGACCCCGGCCGCTGGCTGGGTGCCGAGGACGCCCTCGACATGGCGACCCGGGGCGGGGCCCGGGCGCTCGGGATGGCGGATCGGATCGGGCGCCTGTGCCCCGGCTACCTCGCCGACCTCGTGTTCCTGGATCTCCGCGACCTGGCCTATGCGCCCCTCCACCACCCGGCCCGCCAGGTGGTGTTCCAGGAGAACGGAGCCAACGTCGAGAGCGTCATGATCGGCGGGCGCTTCGTGTATCGCGACCGCCGGCACCTCACGGTGGACGTCGACCGGCTCCGGGCCGAGGCGGAGGAGGCCCACGAACGGCTCGAGGCGGCGAACCGTGCGTCGCGCGAGCTCGTGCGTCGCCTCGAGCCCGCGGTGAGCGCATTTTGCGTCGGCCTTTGCCGGGAGCCGTTCCCGGTGCAACGCTACGCCGACCACGGCGTCCCCTGAGCCGCTGCCCCTTTCCCGGCGGAAAGAAGGGGTCGGCGTCGGACTCGCGACAATCCCGCGAACCCGCCACCGACCGGGGCCGGGGCCGGGGCCGGGGTCGAGGCTCGTGTGTCGTCCCGTCCCCGTTCGAATCTCGCGGCCGTGGCCGCATGATTCACGCGAAACAGCCTCCGGAACCCCGGCAGCGGATCACGGGCCGGTTTCCGGCGACAGGCGGCCGGGGGGCCGGCGGCTGACGAGAAACGCAAGGAGCCTCAGTGTCAGCGCGTTGTCGTCCGATTCCAGCAGCTCGCGCGCGGCGGAGGTCAGCAGCATGGTGCGGCAGGGTTCGCGAGCGATCACGGTGGCTGCGGCGACGTGCTCGGAAAAGGCCGCCCACGACTCGACAACATCGCCTGGACCGCACTGGAACAGCCTTGCCCCGTCGGCATCGTGAACGACCGCTTGTCCGAAGACCACGAGCTGCAAGCCGTCCTGGACTTCGCCCCGCACGGCTAGCGCTTCTCCCGCCTCGTACTCGCGCGGCTCGAGCCAGGGCTCGAGCTCCTCCAGCAGCTCCTCGAACTGCGCCAGACCGGCCAGGCGACGCCCCAGATCTTCGGTGACACGATCCAGCAAGCGGCCACGCTGGCGGTTTGACGGCTCGGACAGCCCGGAAGCCGCCGCGGTGACGATCATGTCCTCGCAACGTTCCAGGCCGTGGTCGAGATCCGTCTCGAACCGGAGTCTTCGCCAGACTTGCGCGGGTAGATTTCTCCGCAGGCCCTCTTCGAAACTTCCGGGAGCGGCGCTGAACACCGCCCGAACCCCGGCCAAGTCCGCAGACTGAACGAATTGGCACAGGGCATTGACGGCCGAGAAGTCGCAGCCGGAAACCGCGGCGAAATCGAGGAGGATGCACGCCGGGGGCGGATGTTCGCGGAGCGGCTGCTTGAGACGGGCGATCAGCGGATGAGCGGTGCCGAAGAAAATGTAGCCGCGAAGCCGGTAGGCACGCAGCAGCTCACCCCGGTCGAGCAGCATGACGCGATCGGGAACCGAGCGCAGCTTCGTGCTCTGCTGCTCGCGTCCGGTGAACTCCTCCTCGACCACGTCCACCCGACTCAAGCGGATGGCGAACAAGGTCAGCGTCGCAAGCATCCCTGCGCCCACGCCCTCGATGAATCCGAACACCGCGACGGTGACGGCAATGAGCACGATCACGCCGTAGTCCGTCCAGTGGAGCCTCTCTCGGACCTTGACGAGCCAGTTGTCCAGGAGACTGATGCCGATGAAGAGCAACAGCCCTCCGATGATCGGCATCGGCAGCAGGGTCAGGATCCCGTTACCGAAGAACAGGGAAACGCCCAGCACGAAGGCGACGACGACCCCGACCCACGGCGTGTCGGCTCCGAACATCCGGCACGGCAGGGTCAAGGCGAACGAATGGCACCCGGGGGCGCTCCCTCCGGCGCCGGCGCACACTCCGGCGAGACCCGCGGCCCGGAATTCGCGGTCCAGATCGACCTCCACGCCGGTGGCCACCTCGAGGCCGTTCACGGTCACGAGCAGGCACAGCAGCGTGACCAGCGTGACCGTGAGAAGCGCCGGTATCTGGCCGGCGACGACGTTCCAGTCCACGCGACCCAGATCGCCCGGTCCGAACGCGGGCCACAGGCCGACCTCCGGCATTCCCGACAGCAGGAACCCCTGCGCCCTGGCGTCCTCCACCGAGAGGTCGAAAAAGGCCAGACCGGCGTGGTATAGCGCGCTCACGATCAAGAGGCTGCCAATCATCACCACGAGGTTGGCTCTTCGCCTCATGACGAAGGCGAGGGCGAGGCCGTATGCCGCCCCCGGCCCCCATTTCGACATCGCGGCGGGCTCGAACATCCGGGGAAGCGTCTGCCAGTCGAGAACCATCCCGCTCATTACCGAAAGTGCGGCCACCGACAACACCCACCCGGCTCCGGCGAAGAATCCCCCCGCGACCGGATAGGGGATGAAGCGGAAGAGATACGACAGCCGGAACTTCCCGATGGCAAGGAACGCGACCCCCGTGAGCAAGCCCGAGAGAACCAGCATCGCCGCCATGGTCATGAACGAACTGGCATCCGGGCCACCGGCCGTGCTGCCGACGACGGCGGCGCCGAGCGTTCCGATCACCGTCGCGGGCACCTCCTGCGGAACCGCGAGCATGCCCGGGAAGCTGCTCGTCACGCCGATCAGCAGGCAGAAGACGAGACCACCGAACAGCATCATGCCGGCGCCCTGCACGGCGAAGGGCAGCATCGGACCGCTGAATACGACGGCCGAGAGAGCGATGCAGTGAATGACGATCACCGCCCCCATGAGCCAGCCGACGGCGACCGCACGCACCAGCTTCGCCGGAACGAAGTCGGCGCGGAGCCGCGACCACGGGCTCATTCGCCCCTCGAACACCGCCACCGCGACACCGTGGGGGGCACTCTCCGAGCGACACGCGAGGCCGGCTCGCCGAACCGGCGGCATGGTGGTGGGCAAGACGCCAACTCGGCTCTCATGATTGATTTGAATCAAGAACGAGAATACGCACGCGCCCCCGCCCTGTCCACATCGCCCGGCGAGCGTCGCGGACGCGGGAGCTCGGCCCGCCCACTTCATCCGGACGTCTCCGGCCGAAGTCCGGCGAGAGGGGCGACCCTCTCGGGAAGGGACGAGCGCCGGCGGATTGATACAGGGTCCGAATCCGGCCTCGCGGCGAGCATGGACCGGGCGCCCGGTCTCGCTGTCGAATGCGAGTTGCCCTCGTTCCCCGGCACATCGAGCGTGGGGCGAACGGTCGCATCGCAGGTCCCGCGCGCTCGGCGGCGAACGGGTCGGCTTGCGGCCCGTCGTGAATTCCGTGAGTATCGGGGATGGTCGCGGTTCGCGGCCGCGTCGGGGAGGAGAGGACGATGGCCGAGTTTCGTGGCAGCTACACGGTAATGGTGACTCCCTTCCGGGAGGACGGACGGGGCATCGACGAGGCGGCCACCCGCCGCTTCGTCGACTGGCAGATCCGCGAAGGCGTGCCCGGCCTCATCCCCCTCGGGAGCACCGGCGAGTTCCTCTCCGTCACCGACGACGAACGCACGCAGCTCATCGAGGTCCTCGTCGACCAGGCGCGGGGACGCATCCCCGTCATCGCCGGCACCGCCGCGGAGTGGACGGACGTCGCCGTGCGCCACAGCCGCGAGGCGGAGCGCCTCGGGGCCGCCGGGGTGATGGTGGTCCCGCCCTTCTACAGCTCTCCGACCGAGGACGAGCTCTTCGAGCACTACCGCCGGATCGGCGAAGCAATCTCCATTCCGATCATGGTGTACAACAATCCGAACACCGCGAACGTGGATCTGCGCCCCGAGTTCGTTGCCCGCCTCGGCGAGATCGACGCAGTGCGATACATCAAGGAGTCGAGCGGGGACATCACGCGGGTGCGCGAAATTGCGCGCCTCTCCGAGGGCCGGGTCACCGTCTTCGCCGGATACCACGCCTTCGACTCGCTGGTCCTCGGGGCGGACGGCTACGTTTCGGTCTGCGGCAACATCGTTCCGCGGCACTCCGCCGATCTCTACCGCCTGACCGTGACGGAGGGCGATCCCGACCGCGGCCGGGAGGCCTACCATCGGCTGCTGCCGCTCCTCGACGCCATCGCGGGCGATCTCTACGTCTCCGCCACCCGGGCGGGAATGGAGATGGTCGGCATGCCGGCGGGCGACCCGCGCCCGCCCCGCCTGCCGCTCCCCGAGGGGCCGCGCAAGGCGCTCCGGACCGTGCTCGAGGATCTCGGGGTCCTCACCGCCAGGGCGGCCTGACCCGAGGCCGTCCCGGCCTCGCGACGAGCCGCCGTTCACTCGACGTCATTTCCCTACAGGAGACTCGAACCATGCGTAAATTATTGATGGCCGGCGTAGTTGCAGCAGTCGGTCTCGGTGGAGCGCTGTCCTCGTCCCTCGCCGGCGCGGCCGACATCGTGCTCAAGGCGGGGCACTCGCAGAACGCGGGCGAGCCCATGGACCTCGGCCTCCAGATGATCGGGGAGCACCTCGAGAAGGCGACCGGAGGCAAGGTGACCCTCGAGGTCTTTCCCAACATGCAGCTCGGCGGCGAGGTCGAGATGATCAAGCAGGTGCTGACCGGCAGCCTCGACATCACCTCGCCCTCGAACGCGCCGCTCACCAACTTCGTCCCGGAGCTCAAGCTCTTCGACATGCCGTTCCTGTTCCGCGACCAGGACCACATGATCGCGGTCCTGCGCGGGCCGGTGCTCCAGGAGATCAACAAGGTCGTCGCGAAGCGCGGCATCCGCCTCCTCGGGGTGTACAACGTCGGGGTGCGCCATCTCATGACCAAGGAGCCGGTGACGAGCATCGAGGATCTCAAGGGCCTCAAGATCCGGACCATGCAGAGCAAGTACCACATGGCGGCCTGGAACGCGTTCGGTGCGAATGCGACCCCCATCAGCTATGCAGAGCTCTATTCGTCACTCCAGACCGGGGTCGTGGACGGCGCCGAAGCGGCCAACACGAACTACTACGAGAAGAAGTTCTACGAGGTCGCGCCCAACTGGGGGCAGGTCGGCTGGACCATCCTCACCGCGCCGATCATCATGTCGGAGAAGAAGTTCCAGTCGCTGTCGGCCGACGTGCAGACGGCCCTCCTCGAGGGCGGGGCCAAGGCGGCGGAGTGGGAGCAGGACCACTACGCGAGTGTGGACGCGGGTCGCCTCGGGAAGATCGAGGAGGCGGGGGTCACGATCACCGCGCTCGATCCGGTTCCGTTCCGCGAAGCCGCGAAGAAGGTCTACGAGGAGTTCCTCACCGACGAGAACGAGAAGCGCCTGCTCCAGATGATCCTGGACACGAAGTAGGGGCGACCCTCGCGTCGCAGATTGCCGGTGACCGGCGGGCCGGGCGAACGCGCGTTCGCCCGGCCCTTTTTCTTCGAGAATCCGGGTCGGAGCAGGTCTTCGGGTTCGGGGGAGCGCACCGGATGAGGACCGCGGAATCCCACTTTGACCAGGCGTACCCCGCGACGGAGCGGGAGCGTGTGGGCCGTATGCATTCACGCGGGCGAGGATTGCGCACCGGGGCGGGAGCCGTTCCGGTAGTCGGGGCGGGATCGCGATGAGCGCGATCCTCGCGCGGATCGTCGCGGGGGTGCGGATCGCGGTCGCGGCGATCGTCGTCGCCTGCTTCGCGTACATGACCCTCGCGGTGCTCGCGCAGGTCTTCGGGCGCTACGTCTTCAACTACTCGATCTCCTGGACCGAGGAAACGGCCCGCTACGCGCAGATCTGGGTGGTGCTCATGGGGGCCGGGATCGCCATGCGCCGGGGGCTGCACGTGGCGGTGGACGCGGTCGCGGCCCTGCTGCCGCTCAAGTGGGCGCGGGCCCTAAGCCTCCTCATAGCGGCCGGCGCGCTCTGGTTCCTCGGAGTCGTGGTCTACGGGAGCTTTCCCCTCATCGAGCTCGGCTGGCTCTTCGAGACCTCCCCGGTGCTCCAGGTCCCGATGTGGATCATCTATCTCTCCCTGCCCCTCGGAGCGGCGTACTTCGCCCTCGAGCTCGTCGCGCGGGTGGTGGACCGGTGGGACCGGCCGTTCGGGCTGCACCCTCCGGCGGAAGGGGATTCCCCCTCGTGATCTTCGCCTTCTCCGCCTTCCTCCTCTTTCTGGTGATCGGAACTCCGATCGTCTTCGTGCTCGGGATTGCGGCCACCCTCACCCTGCTCCTCACCACCGACGTGCCGCTCACCATCGTCTCGCAGCGGATCTACGACGGCCTCAACTCGTTCACCATCATGGCCATCCCGTTCTTCGTGTTCGCGGGCGCGATCATGGATGCGGGGGGGATCTCGCGGCGCATCGTCGAGTTCGCGACCGCGCTCGTCGGATGGGTCGTCGGAAGCCTCCTGATGGTGTCCGTGGTGGCGGCGACCGGGCTCGCGGCCATCTCCGGATCGGGCTCGGCGGACGTCGCCGCGATCTCGTCGATCATGCAGCCCGAGCTCCGGCGGCGCCGCTACGACATCGACTTCTCGGCCGCGGTCATCGCCTGCTCGGGCTCCCTCGCCCAGGTGATTCCCCCGAGCCTCATGATGGTGGTGGTGGCACTCGTCTCGAACCTCTCGGTGGGGGCGATGTTCCTCGCCGGGGTGCTGCCGGGGCTGCTGACGGTGCCGGGGCTGCTCTTCGCGGCCTGGCTCCACGCGCGCCGGGGCGGCCCCCAGTACCGGGAGGTCGAGCCCTTCACCGCGGCCCGGCTCCGGCGCACCTTCGTGCGGGCGCTCCCGGCCCTCGGGATGCCGGTCATCATCATCGGCGGGATCGTGGGCGGGGTGTTCACGCCGACGGAGGCTGCGGCGGTGGCGGTCCTCTACGGCCTCGCCGTCGCGATGGTCATCCACCGGGACCTGCGTGTGCGCGATCTGCCTGCCCTCGTGCTGCGGGCGGCCGCGCTCTCGGCGGCCGTGATGGTCATCATCGGCACGGCCAGCATCTTCGGCTGGCTCGTCGCGAACGCGAACGTGCCGGCGATGCTCGCCGCGTGGATCAAGTCGGTCTCCGAGCAGCCGTGGACCTTCCTGCTGCTCATCAACGTCCTGCTCATGCTCATCGGGATGTTCATGGAGAGCATCGCCGCCATCCTCATCCTCGTGCCGGTGCTGATGCCGATCGCGATCCACTTCGGGGTCGACCCCGTGCACTTCGGCCTCGTGGTGGTCATGAACTTCGCGATCGGCATGGTGACCCCGCCCTACGGGATCACCCTCTTCGTCGCCTCGAGCATCGCCGAGCGGAGCATCGTGCAGGTGTCGCGGCGCATGTTCTGGCCGTGGCTGATGATGACCGCGATCCTGGTGCTCGTGACCTACGTGCCCGACATCCCGCTCTTCCTGCCCCGGCTCGCGGGACTCCTCTAGCCCCCATCGGGGTTCGCCGGGGGCGGGCCGGAACACCGGTGGGGCGGGGACACCGCCCGACCTGGTGAGATAGAGTTGTTCCGCAGTTCGAACGCCGCACGGTCCGGCCGGCGGCGTTCGCCTCGTCCCGACCTGGAGGATCCTGATTTTCATGGCCACCAAGCACGTGCAGGCGGCACCGTACCGCATCGGCTTCGACATCGGCGGAACGTTCACGGACTTCATCCTGGTCGGCGGTGCGACGGGATCCCTGCACCTTCACAAGTGCCTCACGACGCCGGAGGACCCGTCGATCGGGGCGCTCGAGGGCATGACCGACCTCCTGCGCGCGGCCGGGGTCCGCCTCGACGAAGTCGGCCACGTCGTGCACGGCACGACCCTCGTCACCAACGCCATCATCGAACGCAGCGGGGCGCGGCTCGGGCTGCTGACGACGCGCGGGTTCCGGGACATCCTCGAGATGGGCACCGAGCAGCGCTACGACATCCACGACCTCTTCCTGACCTTCCCCGAGCCGCTCGCGGCGCGACGCGACCGGCGCGAGATCGCCGAACGGGTGAGCCGCGACGGCGACGTGCTCGAGGCCCTCGACCCGGAGGCCGTGCGCCGCGAGGTCCGCGCGCTGGTCGACGACGGGGTGGAGGCCCTCGCCGTGTGTTTCCTCCACGCCTACCGGAACCCGGTCCACGAGCGGGCGGTGCGCGATCTCGTCCGCGCCGAGTTCCCCGATCTGCCGGTGTCCGTCTCGAGCGACGTGCACCCGCAGATCAACGAGTACGAGCGCTCCTCGACCACCGCCGCGAACGCGTACGTGCAGCCCCTCATGTCGGCCTACGTCCGCCGGCTCGAGCGGGTGCTCCGTGAGCGGGGCTTTCGCGGGCGCTTTCACCTCATTCAGTCCTCCGGGGGGCTCACCGCTCCCGAGACCGCGGAACGGCTGCCCATCCGCTTCCTCGAATCGGGGCCGGCGGGCGGAGCGCAGGCGAGCGCGCTCGTCGGTCGGACGATCGGCCACGACGACCTTCTTTCCTTCGACATGGGGGGCACTACCGCCAAGGCGTCGCTCATACAGGACGGCGAGCCGGACATTGCGCCGATGCTGGAGGCGGCAAGGGTGCGCCGGTTCAAGAAGGGGAGCGGCCTTCCGGTCCACGCGCCGGTCATCGACATGATGGAGATTGGCGCAGGGGGCGGCTCGATCGCCCGGGTCGACGCGCTCGGCCTGCTCAAGATCGGGCCGGAGAGCGCCGGCGCGGAGCCGGGGCCCGCCTGTTACGGGCAGGGCGGCACCCGGGCGACGGTGACGGACGCGAACCTGCTCCTCGGATACCTCGACCCCCGCTACTTCCTCGGCGGACGGATGGCCCTCGACACCGCCGCGTCCGAGTCCGCGATGGCGAAGCTCGCGGCGGACCTCGGTCTCTCGGTCGAGGAGGCGGCGTGGGGTGTCTACGACCTCGTGAGCGAGAACATGGCGGGGGCCGCCCGCGTGCACATCGTCGAGAAGGGCCGCGATCCGCGCCGCTACGCGATGGTGGCGATGGGCGGCGCGGGGCCGCTCCACGCGGCCCGGGTCGCCCGCAAGCTCGGGATGCGCGAGGTGGTGGTCCCGCCCGCGTCGGGGGCCGCTTCGGCGCTCGGTTTCCTCGCCGCCCCGGTCGCCTACGAGGCGGCCCGTTCCTGGCCGATGCGGATCGCGGACCCGGACTTCGCTCGTGTCGAGTCGCTGCTGCGCGAGCTCGAGACCGAGGGACGCGCCCATCTCGCGGAGGCGGGTGTCGCGGAGGCGGACCGGGCGCTCGATCCGCAACCGGACGACGGGGGCGCGCCGTCGACGTCCGGCCCCGAGGCCCGGCCGGGACGCGAAGGCGTGGGGTTCACCGTCCAGCGGCAGGCGGACATGCGCCTTCGCGGACAGATGCACCAGATCTCCGTTGCGCTGCCGGCGGAGCCCCTCTCCGCGGAGAACCTCCCCGCCGTGCGCGATGCGTTCGCGGCCGAGTACCAGCGCCGCTATACCCATCTATACGACGGCGCGGAGATCGAGGTGCTCAACTGGCGCGTGGTGTGCACCGGTCCCGCGCCCAACCTCTCCGCCCGGCTCGCAGGCGGCCACGGAGCCGACGGGCCGGGCGCCGAAGGCATGGGCTCCGGCGCGCCGGACGGCGCCCTGAAGGGCTGCCGCCGGGCATGGGTGCCGGGGCGCGGCGCCTTCGCCGACGTTCCGGTTTACGACCGATACGCGATGGGAGCCGGCACCGCGATCGAGGGGCCGGCGATCGTCGAGGAGCGCGAGGCGACCACCATCGTCCCCGACACGTGCACGCTCACCGTGGACGAGGGGCTCAACCTTCGCCTCGCCCTCGCCGAGACGGTGCCGTCACGGACCGTCGTCGGCGCCGACACCGCGCTCGCGGAGGCGGTGGCCCGCATCGAGGCCGATCCGGTCGGGCTCGAGATCATGTGGAGCCGGATGATCAACATCGCGGAGGAATGCTGGCAGACCGTCATCCGCACCGCGTTCTCCCTCATCATCGGCGAGGCGCAGGACTTCGCGTGCGAGATCCTCGACGCGGGCGGGCGCCAGATTGTCCATTCCCCGCGGGCCATGCCGGTCTTCAACCTTACCCTGCCGATCGCGGTGAACGCGATGATCGAGCGCTACCCGCCCGAGACCCTGGAGCCGGGCGACGTGCTCGTCACCAACGATCCGTGGCTCTGCGCCGGGCACCTCTTCGACATCGCCGTTGCGGTGCCGGTGTTCCGCGGGGGCGAAGTGGTCGCGTTCTGCGGGGTGGTGGGCCACGTCACCGACATCGGCGGCACCAAGGACAGCCTCCATGCGCGCGAGATCTACGAGGAAGGGTTCCAGATCCCGCCCATGAAGCTCTTTCGGGCCGGCGAGCCCAACGAGGACCTCTTCACCCTTCTCGCCGAGAACGTGCGCCGCCCGGACCAGGTGCTGGGCGACGTGCACGCCCTCGTCGCGGCCGGGCTCACCGGGGCGGAGCGGATCGGCGAGTTCATGGAAGAGTACGGAATGCACGATCTCGAGGCGCTCGCCACCGTGGTTCAGCGGCGGGCGGAGGCGGCGATGCGCCAGGCGATCGCGGACCTCCCGGACGGCCGCTACGAGCACCGGGTCGAGGCGGACGGGCTCGACGCTCCCATGAGCTTCCCCATCCGGATCACGGTCGAGGGCGACGAGATCGAGGTCGGCTTCGAAGGGTCGCCCCCGCAGATGGACCAGGGCGGCAGCAACTGCACGCTGACGTACACGAAGGCGCACGCGACGTATCCGCTCAAGTGCATCCTCTCGCCGGAGGTGCCGGGCAACGCGGGCTGCTACCGGCCGATGAGGGTGACGGCGCCGGAGGGGAGCGTCATGAACTGCGACCGTCCGCTCGCGGTGAACATGCGCACCCGCACCGGCTGGTACATCGCGCCCAACGTGTTCGGTGCGCTCGCGGCGGCGGCCCCGGGCCGGGTCCAGGCGTTCACCGGACTGCCTTCGAGCGCGCTCTTTTACGGGATCGGCCCGGACGGCGTCTTCTACAGCGATCACCTGTTCCAGGGCGGCGGCCAGGGCGCCTCGGAGCACGGGGACGGACACTCCGCGCTGCTCTATCCGACGAGCGCAGGGAACACGTCGGTCGAGCTCTTCGAGACGCGGGTGCCCGCGCTCGTCATCGAGAAGTCGTTCCTGGCCGACAGCGGCGGGCCGGGGCGGACGCGGGGCGGACTCGGCCAGGTCATCTCGGCCCGCAAGCTCGACGACGACGGGAAGCCGTGCCAGGTCGGGCTCTATCCCATGGGGGTGCTGCGGCCGGTGACGGGGCTCTTCGGTGGCCGGCCGGGCGGACGCTCGGGCGGAACCGTCGGCGGCATCGACGGGGCGACCCGCGACGTCGGGGTGGGGGCGCTCTCGGTGCTGGAGACCGCGGACGAGTACGCGGAGCTTCGCGTCGCCGGCGGCTCCGGATTCGGGGACCCGCTGGAGCGCCCCTTCGAGGACGTGCAGCGCGACCTCGACGCGGGCTTCGTCACCGCGGCGGGTGCGGAGCGGGACTACGGGTGCGTCGTCGCGGCGGACGGGATCATCGACCGGGCCGCGAGCGAGCGGCTCCGCGCCGGACGCACCGGACGCGACGCCGTGCCGGCGCCCGCGCCGACCTCCGCCGAGGCTGACTGATCCCCACGGCGGTACGGCGTCGGGCTGGCGGCCGCTGCCCGGAAATTTCGCCCCGACCGGGCACCGTGCCGGTGCCCGGTCGGGTGCACCGAGTCGGTTCGTCTCCGAGCGTTTGCAGCCGCGCGCCGATTCCGGTCGGGGTCAGGTCTGCCGATTGGCCGGGAGGTCGTTGATGGCGGCGAGGAACGGCGCGGCGAACTGCTTCAGCTTGGCCGCGCCGACGCCGTTGACCTCGGCGAACTCCGCCTCGCTTTGCGGCCGCCGCCGCACCATGTCGACCAGGGTGCGGTCCGGGAACACGACGTAGGCCGGCACCCCGCGCTCCTTCGCAAGATCGAGCCGCAGCGCCTTGAGAGCCGCGAGCATCGTGGCGTCGCCGTCGTCGAGCGCCGGCTCCGGCAGGGTGGCGTGCCGTTCGCGGCGCCCCCGGGGCGGTGGCGGCCCGTCGATGAGCGTGTCTTCCCGGTACCGGAACTCGCCTTCGCCGCGCAGCAGGGCGCGGCCCCGGTCGGTGACGGCGATGCTGCCGTAGCCCGTCATGTCGAGCCGCAGGAATCCGGTCGCGATCATCTGGCGGATGATCGACCGCCATGCGTTCTTCCCCCGCTCCGCCCCGGCCCCGAAGGTCGGCAGCCGCTGATGCCCGAAGCGCGTGATCTTCTCGGTCTCGGTCCCGCGCAGGAGGTCGACGAGGTGCGCCGCGCCGAAGCGCTCCCCGGTCCGAAGCGCGGCCGACAGGACCTTGAGCGCGTCTTCGGTCCCGTCGGTGCGCCCGGAGGGATCGAGGCAGACGTCGCAGTTGCCGCAGGGCGCGATCCCTTCGCCGAAGTAGGCGAGCAAGGTCACCCGCCGGCAAGCCGGAGCCTCGCAGTAGCCGAGCAGCGCGTCGAGCCGCTTGTGCTCGCGGCGCTTGCGCTCTTCGCCCGCATCCTCGTCCTCGATGAACCGGCGGCGCATCCGGATGTCCGCGAGGCCGTAGAGCATGTGCGCCTCGGCGCGCGCGCCGTCGCGCCCGGCGCGCCCGATCTCCTGGTAGTACGCCTCCACGCTGCCCGGCAGATCGGTGTGGAACACGTACCGCACGTCCGCCTTGTCGATCCCCATGCCGAACGCGATGGTGGCGACGATGACGACCCCCGGCTCGGTCATGAAGACGTTCTGGTGCTCCTCGCGCACCTCCTTGTCCATGCCGGCGTGATAGGGAAGCGCCCGCACCCCGGCGGCCGCCAGCAGCTCGGCCGCCTCCTCGGTCCTCTTCCGCGACAGGCAGTACACGATGCCGCTCGCCCCCTCGTGGCGGGCGACGAAGCTGCGGAGCTGGCGCTTCCATTCGCGCTTCGTCTCCACCGCGAGCGCGATGTTCGGCCGGTCGAATCCGAGGACGAAAGACTCGACGTCGCCGCCGAACAGCTTCTCGGCGACGTCCGCGCGGGTCACCTCGTCCGCGGTCGCGGTCAGCGCGGCGATCGGCACCCCGGGAAAGCGTTCCCGCAGCTCGCGCAGATCCCCGTACTCCGGTCGAAACGACGGTCCCCACTGCGAGATGCAGTGGGCCTCGTCGATCGCGAAAAGGGCAACCGGCAGCCGCGAGAGCGCCGCGAGCATCCGCTCCGTCATCAGCCGTTCCGGGGCCATGTAGAGCAGCCGGGTCGCTCCCGAGGCCGCCCGTCTCCACGCCGCCACGTTCTCGGCCCGCCCGTTGCCGGAGTGGATGCCGTCCGCCGCGACTCCCACGAGCCGAAGGGCCGCGACCTGGTCCTGCATCAGCGCCACCAGCGGCGACACGACGACCGTGAGACCTTCCCGGATCAGCGCCGGAACCTGAAAGCAAAGCGACTTGCCCGAGCCCGTCGGCATGACGGCCAGTACGTTGCGGCCCGCGAGCACCGCCTCGATCGCCGCCTCCTGGCCCGGGCGGAACGCCGCGAACCCGAAGACCTCCGCGAGCACCCGGCGCGCGGCGCTCATCGCGGGAGCGTCATCGGCGTCCGCGCCGGCATCGGCGCCGGCGTCGCGGCGTTCCGGCACGTGTCGACCGGTCAACGAGTGCTCGTAGGTTGCGTCCCTGCGCACCGTCTCATCCCGGAATCCCCGTGGTCTGCCACCCGACCCGCCGGGCGGTGAACAATCCCCGATGCGCATGGCGCGGTTCGCGGCCGGGCATCCGTCGTGCCGCCCGCGGCACCGCCCGGCGTGGTGGGTCTACGGCGCGCCCCATCCATACCCGCAACCGGAACGAGCCGGCGCGAGCGCGCGATCACGGCGCCCCAACCCAGTTTAACGGCACCGCCTCGTATTGCGCGACACGGGCGGGCGGCGTCCAATTCCGGGACCGAGTCCGTTTTCCGCTGCGTTCCTCCCGGACGCGGGAACGGGGGTCGGGGTCGAAGCGGAGTCGACCGTCCCCGCACATGGTGCGCGGGCGTCGTATCGCGTACCGGGACCGGGTGAATGGATTCGAGTACCGCCCGGCGCGGTTCGGAGAGCGCTTGGGGTATGAGCTCATCGGCCTGGATGAACAGGAAGTCAGGGAGGCCCTCGGTCATGCGATCCTCCGACTCGGGACCTTGGCAACGCTCCCCGATACACCCCGCAACTCGGAGCGAGTCCCATCCCTCACGGGAATCGCGGTCATGGCGCGGAGCCTCGTGAACCGGCGTTGCGTCGGCCAGGGGACACGGTCCCGCTCGCGCGAACGGAGACGAGTCGAACCGCTCGTCTCCCGCCCTCTGGCCGTCTCCGTTCCCGCTGGCCCGGTCCCGACGGGCCTTGTCCCGATGCAGGGCCCGCGCCCGGAAGATCGCGGTCGCGGCCATGTCGTTTCTTGAGCACCGGTTCACCTCCCGGGACGCCCTCGGCCTCTACCATTGCGAATTCGGCGATCCGGCGTCAACTGCAACGCCGGCGCATTGTCTTGCCGGACTCTTTCGAAACGCCCGCGATTTCGATCCCGTCGCGCGCAGTGGCTGCAGCTCCTGCGCCGACGCCGTGCTTCGCGCCGGCGCCGGTCTCGCCACGCGCGGCGGGGTTGCGGCGCTGTGCTTCGCGGCGGGCGGAGAAGCCGGTCCCCGCTTCCGCGGGACGTCGCGCGACTCTTACCGGGTGTCGTGTCGGTGATATCTCGAGCGGCGAAGGTCTCGTGAAATGAGAGTCGGGCAATCCCCGACCCTCATCCCGAGATCTGGAGAGAGCACATGCAACAACGACGGATCCGACCCCTTCATCCGGCCTTGCTGCGGCGCGGCCTCGCCGCCGAGTTCGACCCGCGCCAGGAGATGCACCCGCGGGCGCGCCCCCGCGGGAGCCGGGCTCCGCGCCGCAAGCGCGCATCCGCCGAGGCGCGGCCGGAGGAACAGCCGCGCGGAAAATCGGACGATCTACCCCGATGAAGCAGAGCAGGCGCTGCCGCTCCATGCGATCTCGCGAAGCACCCGCCCGAAATCGACGCAGGGGTTGTCGAGCGGGGGAAGCTTCTGGCCCGGAGGCCGCCGGACGAGCTCCTCGTAGTGGCTCTCAATCCGGGCGCAGGTTGCTGCCAGAGCCGGAACCCGCTGGCTGATCGCGGCTCTCCGCGCTGCGGCGGCTTCTTCGTTCCAGGCCCTGAGCATGAGGACATGGATGAAGTGCTGCTGAACGGCGGCCAACTGAAGGCGAAGGACGCGATTGAAGCCTTGGAGCACGGCTTCGTTCATCGGAGCCGGGCCGCTTGGCAAGTTCCCTGCCCGGGTGTCCGAAGGAGCATGATCTGGTTCGACGAGTACGTCGCGACCAGCTCCTGGCGCTGGTTCCGGGTGTCGAAGCGCATCGTCACGTAGCCGCGGTCGGGGCGGGTTCGCGAGAGCCGTTTCTCGAGCACCGTGATGTCCGTGTGAAGCTTGTCGCCGGGACGCGCGGGACTGACCCAGCGCACTTCGAAGATGCCGGGCGACCCCTGGCCGCCGCCCTCGAAGATCCCGGTGCGAGCGACCTCCCCGAACGCCATCGAGAAGATGTGGAAACCGCTCGCGATGAGTCCGCGATAGATGGACGCCTCGGCTGCTACGGGGTCGAGATGGAATGGCTGGGGGTCGTAGCGGCGGGCGTACTCGACGATCCCTTCGGCGGTCACCTCCACGCTCGCGGTAACGAAGGTGTCGCCGACCGTAAAGTCCTCGAAGTACATTGCGGAATTATAGGTGCGGGTACCGTTGCGGGGCGGAACGGACGGATGGGTGGTTCGGACACCGGGCCCGGACCCTGGCGGAACGTGTGCCCCCGGGAGCAGTCCGTCCGGTCCGCGGGCAGTGCCGCGGCCCGGATTCCACGTGGGGCGCGACGGCCGGGCGCGTGGCCCGCCCGACCTGCGCGCCGGACGCTCGATTCGCACGCGGATCGCTCGATCGGCATGCCGATCGCAGGATAATGGGCGCGCGAAAACGAGGGAGAAAGCGATGCGGCTCGGCGTCAGCCTGAACCTGCACGGCCCACGGACGGCGACCGGGCGCGCCTTTACCGGCGCCATGCGGACCGCGGAGGCGGTCGGATTCGACGGGATCTGGTTCTTCGACACGGTTGGGCGCGGCACCTTCCGCGTCGACCCGGTGAGCGCGATGGCCGCCGCCGCCGCGGTGACCGAGCGGATCGAGCTCGGCACGTGCATCCTGCAGGTGCCGCTTCGCCGGCCCGTCGAGCTCGCGCATCGCATTCTCGGGGTTCACTATCTGTCCGGGGGACGGGTCCGGCTCGGGGTCGGCGCGGGCTCGACGGAGGCCGACTTCAGGGCGACCGGGAACGACTACGAAGCGCGGTTTCGCTCCCTCGCCGAAGCATTGCCGATCATGCGTTCGCTATGGCGCGGCGAGACGGTGGGGGACGCCAATCTGACACCTCTCGACACGGCCGGCGGCGGCCCGCCGGTCCTCGTCGGGAGCTGGGCGGGAAGCCGCTGGATCCCGATTGCCGCGAAGGAATACGACGGTTGGATCGGCTCCGCCCACTTCGCCGACATCGCGACCCTGAAGGAGGGGTTCGAGCGCTTCAAGGGCGAGGGCGGCGGCCGGACGGTGGCGGCCAACATCCCGGTCGACCTCGCGGCCGGCGGGGGTCCGCTCTCGGACCGCGACTACCTCGACCTGCGCTGCGGTCCGCAGGAGGCGAAGGCGCGCCTCGGGCGGCTGGCGGAGATCGGATTCGACGACGCCGTGGTCACCGTCACGGATTTCTCCGAGGAGCACATGGCGGCGGTCCGTGCGCTGCTCGCCTGAGCAAGGTCATCCCGAAGGGAGGAGGTCAAGCATGAGTTCCGTCTATCTGTTCTCGGTCACCCCGGACACGCCCCCGGTGGCGACCATCGAGTCCGGCGAGGAGGTCTCGCTGGTGGTTCGCGGTGCGTTCGCCGACGTCGAGGACATCCGCGACGTCCCGACCCCGTTCACCCCGGCCTGCGACGGCCACCCGCTCGCCCCGGTGTCCGGGCCGATCCGGGTGAGCGGAGCCGAACCGGGCGACGCGGTCCTCATCGACATCCTGAACATGGACGTCCACGAGGACGGAATGACCGCCATCCTGCGCGACTTCGGGGTGCTGAGGAGGGAGTTCGGCGATCCCAAGATCCTGCATTGCCCGGTTCGCGACGGGCAGGCGTGGTTCGCCGACCGCGTCCCGCTGCCGCTCAACCCGAACCTCGGCACCGTCTCGACCATGCCGCCGGAAGGCTACAAGCCATCGTATGCGGGCGCCTACGGAGGCGACTTCGATCAGAAGGACGCTGGAGTCGGGAGCCGGATCCATCTCCCGGTCATGGTGTCGGGCGCGATGGTGTTCTTCGCCGACCCGCACGCGGCGATCAGCGACGGCATCATCACCGGGACCGGGGTCGAATGCACCTCGACCGTCACCGCGCGGATCACCCTGGTGAAGAACCACCGGGTGGAGCACCCGATCATCGAGTACGAGGGCTCGATCCAGTTCGTGGGCACCGGCCCGTCCGTCGAGGCGGCCACCGAGGCGGCGGCGGAGCACGCGGTCGGCTACGTCACGGCCGGGACCGACCTCGACCGCGAACAGGCATACATGCTGCTCAGCATCATCGGGGAGCTGCGAATCGGGACCTCGCCGCGCCCGATCATGGCGGCGCGGCTGATCGTTCCCCGCGACACCCTCGAGCGGACTGGCTGGAGCGGCCCCGTCGCGCCTTGACGCCCGCGCCGTGCGGGGGCGGGCAGGCTGACGGTAGAGGAATCCGACCGTGCGGCGCGCGTGGCTCGAACCATCGCTCTCGCCGAGAGGACCTTCGCGAACCGGGACAAGGGCTACCGCTGGCTTCACAAGAGCCTGAACAGCCTGGGTGGGCGATCTCCCATGGACCTCATCCGCACCGACATCGGAGCCCGAATCGTTGAGAACATGCTGGCGCGAATCGCCTGGGGTGCACCCACCTGATGCGGATATGGCGCCTGTCGGGGGAGGCATATGCCGGGCGTTTCGATGGAGGATACGGGGTTCAACACGGGGGCCGATAGAACGATCCGGGCCGAGGAAGATCTCGGTGGCGAACCGCTCTACCGACTGGGCTATCCCAACCGCGAGGTACGCCAGAGCCTCAACCGGAGCCTTCTCCGATACCTGGTCAAGGATGCGTCGCGCCAGGCGGGAACAGCGTCCGACTCTACCGGCTGCTGGAGGCGAACGACTTCGCCGAGCTCGAGCTGCTCTTCCGCACGCTCTTCGCCAGCATTCCCTGCGAGTGGTACACGAACAACGACATCGCACGCTACGAAGGCTACTACGCGAGCGTGTTCTACTCCTATTTTGCGGCGCTCGGGCTGGACCTCACGGTGGAAGACAGCAGCCATCACGGCCGCCTGGACATGGCGTTGCGCATCAACGACAACGTCTACCTCTTCGAGTTCAAGGCAGTCGATCTCGCTCCGGAAGGGGCTGCCATGGCCCAACTGAAGGACAAGCGCTACGCGGACAAGTACCGTGGTCTCGGCCAGCCGATCCACCTCATTGCCGTGGAGTTCAGCAAGGACGCCCGCAACCCTGCCGCTTTCGAGGTCGAGCGGGCGTGAGCACAGGCTGCAGTCCGGGAAACTGCCGCGGGAACGGGCCACGACTCGACCGCCCCCTCCGTTGACGAACGAGAGCAACCCAAAATGAGAAACCAGCCGATTTTCGCGATTCTTCCGCCGAATGACGAGGACGTGCGTGCCTTGGCCGAACGGCTCAGAAACGACGCACCAGGGTTCGAGGTCGAAGTCGCTGAAGACGACGAAGCGGTACGAGACCTCGTCGCGCGCGCCGACGCGGCCTTCGGCTGGGTGCCGCCCGAGGCGCTGCCGGCGGCGCGGAATCTTCGTTGGCTCCAGAGCCCGTTCGCGGCCCCGTTCCCGGGCTACTACTACCAGGGGCTCATCGAGCACCCGGTGGTGGTGACGAATGCGCGGGGGATCTACTCCGACCACATTGCGCACCACATTCTCATGTTCATGCTGGCGCTCTCGCGCGGGCTGCCGTACTGGATGGAAGCGCAGCGCCATCGCCGGTGGGACCAGCAAGCGCGCCGGCGCGGCTACATCAACATCGTCGGTTCCACTGTGCTCATCAACGGGGTCGGCGGCATCGGCGCGGAGACCGCGCGGCTGTGCGCGGCGCTCGGCGCGAGGGTCGTCGGCATCGATCCCCGGCCGGAGCACGACTGCCCGGCCGAGGTGCATTCACCGTCGGCGCTCGACGACCTCCTGCCCGCCGCCGACTTCGTCGTCACCACCGCGCCGCACACCCCGGAAAGCGAGCTCATGTGGAATGCGGACCGATTCCGGCGCATGAAGCCCTCCGCGTACTTCATCAACATCGGTCGGGGGATGACCGCGCGCCTCGATGATCTGACGGCGGCGCTCACGGAAGGGGAGATCGCGGGGGCCGGACTCGATGTCTTCGAGATTGAGCCGTTACCTGCGGAGCATCCGCTCTGGACTCTCGAGAACGTGCTGCTGACGCCGCATGTCGCCGTCGCCGATGCCGCGGATGTCGCCGAGCGGCGCTACGCGCTGCTTGCCGACAACGCGCGCCGCTTCCTCGCCGGCGAGCCCCTGCGAAATGCGGTGGACAAGGCTCGGTGGTATTGATTCGGCCTGCTTCACCGAGCGGTACCGTCGAAAGAGGCCCCGACAAATCCGCTGGAAATGATCGCTCGGAAACCGGCCGGACGACTCGTCGAACTCGGCGGTCGTGCGTGGGCGTTTCGAGAGTGGACGGGCCGCGCCTCAGAAGAGGGCGCGACCCGATGACGTTCCGCCAGCGGCACCCCGTACCGCCCGAATTCATGCCAAGTCGACAAGAGGCTCAGTTTCTTGGTTCAACGGCCCGCCGGGGAGCATTGAACCCCGCGGCGAACCCTTCGTCAATTGCGGTCAACCTGTGGCATTGAACCGCCCCGCACTACGCGCCAATACTGCTCCAACGAGGCCCCGGCGGATTCACCGGGGAATGGAGGGGAGCTTCAATTCGACACTTGGCCACGCGCAGTCCTCATCCGTCTTCGGTCAGGAGATGCGATAGACCTCGCGAGCAGGCCGGAGACTGCCGAACGACCATCAGGATAAACGGCAGCACCGTCGCGTGTTCGCCTGCATCCGGTCTTCCAGGTACCAGCGTCGCAACCTGGGCCTTGTGCGCAGTTCGGGAGCCGGAAACGAGTTCACGGCGGACTGCCGCTTGCGGTCGCGGCTGCCGTCCTTGCCCGGCTGCCGCCAGATTCCCACGAGGCCATGGCCACCATCACCGCCTGGTCGTAGTCAACCGGCTGCCCGTCCCATCGCGCCGTCGCCGTCCGGCCGTCGATGACCATCCCGAGCACCTCGTTCTGGCGGACGATGACTCCCGGTGAGGAGTCGCCGGGGGTACCCGGAGGCCGGACCGTCCATCCGTGGGGAGAGACGAAGCGGAACGCCCCGTCGCCCTGCCGTTGCACGTCGAAGCCGCCCTCGTGCACCAGCCGGTGGTGGAAGGGGCACAGCAGAATCAGGTTGTCGAGCGAGGTGTCGCCGCCCTTGGCCCAGTGCCGAACGTGATGTCCGTGCAGCCGGTGGGTGGAAGCGCACCCGGGGAAGCGGCAACCACCGTCGCGGACGACGAGCGCGCGGCGCATCGCCGGGGGAATGGAGCGGGTGCGACGCCCCACGGCCAGCGGCTCTCCGGCCGGGCCGTCGACGGTGGCGACAATGCCCGCATCGCAGCAAAGACGCCGCGCCGTCTCCCCCGCAAGGGCCGAGTGACCCTCGATTTCACATCGTCCGGTCCCTCCGCCCGCGAGCACCGCAGCATCCACGTGGACCACGATCTCATGCCGGTCGGGGGAAAGGGCCGGCGCGTCGCCCGATTCGAACGCACGATCGGCCATCCATGCGAGCGCATCGGCCCGTCGTACGGTGACCGGTGGCTTCGGGGATGGCGTCCCACGTGGGACGTCCGGCGGGGAGCCCGCAGAGTGCTCCTGGCTCCAGTCCGCGGCCGGCTGCTCGGCCGCGTGGGCATCCATCGCCGCCTCCAGGGCACCGAGGATGCGCGCGGCCATCTCCGGCGGAAACCGCCCGTGCAGGACCACCGTGCCGTCGTCCTCGTGCCAGAAGGTCAGGCCGCGCTCGCGCTGCCGCGCATCGGCGCGTTCGGTTTCGTTCGCCCGGGTCGCCTGCCGATAGAGGCGCGCGAACTTCTCGACGTGCGCCGCGGTGCCGTGCAGGCCGATCTCGAGCAGGTGCGCTTCGTTGTCGGAAGTGGCGACGCGGGTGAGCGCGCGGGCCTTGGAGTAGCCGAGCTCCCCCCTGGACAGCGCCTCGGAGAGAAGCGGCAGATCCTCGAGCGCCCGCGCGACCCGGACCTTCTCGCGGGCGGTGTGAGCGTCAATGCCGCAGGCCCAACTGAGCCAGTGGGCGCACGACATCGCCCCCTGGGTGGCCCACAGCTCGCGCCGGTCCAGCTCGGCGATGAGGACGAGAAGCCGGTAGGTGGCGGCGTGAATATGGGCCGCAAGGGTAGCGACGGACGCGGCGAGCGTATCGTCGTCCATGCCCCCGGGATGGTCCGAGACAGTAGCCATTAGAGCCGTCATGGGAGAAAACCTAAAATAGGTGACGAGTAACGGAAATTATACAATGAAGTGCCGAACCAATAAATATCAGAGTTGAAAAATTCCGTTGTCTGATTACACTCCATTGCCATGCGGTAAATCCGACCGAAGTCCATGCCCGGATTCGATCGACCGCCACTGCGCCTTGCCGCACTCTCTTGTCGCCTTGCAGCCGCTACATGCTTCCAAAGGCAAGAATTCCTGTGAGTTCGGGGGATTCAATATCATGCGTAGTCAATATTCTCAATCTGTATTTCCTTTGGAAGTTTCAATGAGGCCCCGGCGAATTCGTCGGGGAATGCCGGAACCGGTGCTGGTTCGCCGGGAGGGTGCTCGAGGTGCTTCAATGAGGCCCCGGCGGATTCGCCGGGGAATGGAGATTGACGCCGGGGAAGTCGCGCTCCTCGACAACGAGCTTCAATGAGGCCCCGGCGGATTTGCCGGGGAATGCCCCTACGCCTCGGCGCTCCTCGAGGACGGGATCCCGCAGCGCTTCAATGAGGCCCCGGCGGATTCGCCGGGGAATGGGCGCCGGTCGAAGTGGCGGAAATCTGGCATGGAACGCGGTCGCTTGCGAGCGCTGGCGCCGATCGTGTCGTTCTGGCGTTCGGCGGTGGCCTGTGCCGCATCCGGATTGTCAAAGAACGGTTATCTATTCAGTAGGTTATGGCGTTGCGAGCGCTGCCCGGGGTCTTGCGCGTATCGGAGCGTTCGCATGATGGCCTGCAGTCCTGAACGGGCCTTGTCTAGACGATGATAGCTCTTCGTTCCGGCGCGTTGTAGCTCTTGCCGAGGCTCTCCACCCTCGGGTCGACCTCTCCCGCCGGTCCCAGGTCCAGGATCACGACATGGTCTTCCGAGGGCTTGATCGCCTCTTCCAGGCGCTCGGTCATCTCGAACCGGCGCCGAGCGGTCAGTCTGCACTGGAAGACCGAGAGCTGGAGCCAGTGCCCGTAGCCCTTCATCGTCTTGAACACCTTCTTCCATCGCTTGCGGTCGCTGATGTCGTAGGCAACCACGTAGAGTCGTTCCCTGGCCATGTCCTATCTCGGCAGGTAGTGGGGGTAGGCGCGTATTTCACCCTGCAGGTATCGGGCAAGCAGCCTGGCCTGCACGTCGATCAAACGCCGCATGGAAATGCGGTAGCCGAAGGCCGGATGGGTGGTCTCCTGGTCGAGTCGGCGCTCGTACGCCGCGATCAGCGACTTTCGGCCGGGCGGCTTCAGCGCCCAGGCCGGACCGTTGGTGGTGAAATCGTCGATTCGGACCTCGCCGTTGTTGATCACCTGCAGCACGCACGAGTCCGAGACAATCGGGCGGAACGGCTCCATCAGATCGAGGGCGAGCGCCGGGCGCCCGTGCCGGGGTCGATGGTAGAGGCCCATGTATGGATCGAGCCCTACCGCCGAGAGTGCGGTGAGCATGGTTCGGCTCAGCAGCGAATAGCCGAACGAGAGCAGGGCGTTGACCGGGTCCGTCGGCGGGCGCCGGGTTCGCCGCGCGAATTCGAACGCGGGAAGGTCCTTTGCCGGTGCCGGGGCGAGCATCGCCTCGAACTGGCCGAAGTACTCTGCTGCCGCCTCCCCCTCATAGCCGAGCAGGCGCGGCTCGTCCGGCGCGGTCCGCGCGTGGTCGGCGATCCGGCGAAGGCTGAGCAGGACGCGGTCCCGGTCGTCGGAAGGCCGGTCCGGGCGCCAGTTGCGGCGCAGCAGGGTCCGCGTGTTCCTGATCTTGGCCGCCACCAGCTCCCGGGAGAACGACATGCGCCTTCGTTCGTCCGCCGCGACCCGGAACTGTGCTTCACGCACCGCCACGTTCCGGTTGCCGGTCCCGACCGTGTGTCCCAGCAGCCATCCGCCCGACGACATCCAGCTCACCGGGACGTCGGCCCGCATCAGGGCGTGCAGGGTCGGGGTGGTGATCCCGACCGGTCCGAGCAACGCGACCTGCGACACGTCGATGAGCGGCACTTCGATTCGTTGTTCGTCCGCCTCGACCACCAGTCGCTCACCCTGCTTTCGAAGCCGCGCGCCCGGTGTCTGCACGTACAACGGAAGCGCCGGGTCGTCCGCGGGATTGAGCGGGCGGGGTGGCTGGCCCTTGTCGAAGAAGTTGGTCTCGTCCGGAAGGCAGATGCCGGCGAGCGAGCACCGCGTGCACTTTGGGCTGTCCTCGAGGGGCGGCGGCCGGCGACCGGCCGTGGAGGCGAGCCGTAGCTCGGAGATGGCCGCCCGGGTTCGCTCTCGAAGATCGGCGTCGAAGGCGACACGGACTCGTTCGCGCGAGCCCGCGAACCAGAGCGCACCCTCCGTCACGCTGTATCCGTTGTCCTCGAGGATCAGCCCCTGAGCGCATAGCTGAACCCGTTCCGGTTCGTACGCTCCGGCCGCCACGTGTGGCCGCTTGCCCTTCTTGAAGTCCACGGGAACGACCCGGTCGTCCTGCGCCTCCACCACGTCCATCTTCGCGATGATCCCGAGCGTTTCGGAAGAAAGGGTCACCGAGCTCGCCTTCGTGAGATCCCGGTCGCCGTCCTCGGGCGGCGGGAGCGTGCCCTGCTCCTTGTCGACCCGGCGGTGGACTCTTCGGCCCTGCGCCGTGTCACCGGTCTCCGCCCACTCTCCCTCCACCCATTCGAGGTAGGCGAGCCGAGGGCAGTAGACCCATTCGTTCACCATTCGCACGGGCACGAGCGCCTCCTCCGCGCCGCGCGTCGGGGCGAGGAGCGGAAGGGCGATCTGGGAGGGGCGGCTCATGCGGTGCTGTTTCGGTCCCGGTCTTCGTCGATTCGGCGGAGCATGTACGGACCTTGGCAGCAGGCCCTTGGCGATTCGCCAAATTCTTCGGGAGTGACGTCGGTCCGTTCCGCCCTTGATTGGTGGGAGGCATTCCGTATGCGACGTTCGAACGGATCGGGGTCCGCGCCCGCATGCCGCAAATTTTCCTATGCGCCCAAGAAATTCAACTCTTGCGCCGATCGGCCGGATCCCCGCACGTGATGCGGGAAGCGACATGTACCTATAATGCGGAGATGCGCGCCGGGCGGGCGCGTGCATCGCGAGGCGGCATTCAGATGGCGGAACGAAGCTTTGCGAAGGAGGTCCGGACCCTCGCGCTCGGGGACGGCGACGTCTTTCACGGCGAGGGCATCCTCGCCGTCGCCAAGGCGCTGCTCCAGTCCGGGGTCTCCTATGTGGGCGGTTACCAGGGCGCTCCGGTCTCCCACATGATGGACGTCTTCAACGACGCCCGGGAGATCCTCGATTCGCTCGGGGTGCACGTCGAGACGTGCGCGAACGAGGCGGCGGCCTGCGCCATGCTCTCCGCATCCATCAACTACCCGGTGCGCGGCTGCGCGGTGTGGAAGTCCACCGTCGGCACCAACGTCGCCTCGGACGCGCTCTCGAACCTCGCGTCCGCCGGGGTCACCGGCGGCGCGCTCATCGTGGTGGGCGAGGACTACGGCGACGGCGCGAGCATCATCCAGGAGCGAAGCCACGCCTTCGCCATGAAGTCGCAGGTGTGGCTGCTCGATCCACGTCCCAGCCTGCCCTCCATGGTGCGGGCCGTCGAGAAGGGCTTCGAGCTCTCCGAAGCGAGCGGCACACCGGTGATGCTCGAGCTTCGCATCCGCGCCTGCCACGTGCACGGGAGCTTCGCCACCAAGACGAACCGCCCGCCGGACTTCTCGAGCCGCCGCCCCCTCGACGGCCCCCGATTCGACTATGAGCGGATCTGTCTCCCGCCCGCCACCTACCTTCAGGAGCAGAAGAAGGTGAAGGAGCGGTGGCCGGCCGCCGTCGAGTTCATCCGCGAGAGCGGCCTCAACGAGCACTTTCCCGCATCCGGTCCGGACGCGATCGAAGACATCGGCATCGTCACCCAGGGCGGGATGTACAACGCGGTGCTTCGCGCCCTCGCGCTCCTCGGATTCGCCGACTCCTCGGGCCGGTCACGAATTCCGATGTTCGTGCTCAACGCCACCTATCCCCTGGTACCGGAGGAGATTTCCGGCTTCTGCGCGGGCAAGCGTTCGGTCCTGGTGGTGGAGGAGGGCCAGCCCAACTACCTCGAGGAGGCGATCGGGAGCCTGCTCCGCCGCGCCGACGTGAACACGAACCTGCTCGGCAAGGGGCCGTTTCCGATGGCCGGCGAGTACACCGGCGAGGTCGTGCTCCGCGGCGTCGACACCTTCCTTCGCGACACCCTGGGTCACAACGCGGCCCCGGACCGCGGGGTCGTCGGCGCGGTGGACGACGCCAAGCGGCGCGCGGCCGAGATCCTGGCCGCCCCGGTGCCCGGGCGCCCGCCCGGGTTCTGCACCGGCTGCCCGGAGCGCCCGGTGTTCAGCGCCCTCAAGATCGTGCAGCGCGAAGTCGGCGAGATGCACGTGAGCGCCGACATCGGCTGCCACACCTTTGCCACCTTGCCGCCCTTCCACATCGGCAACACGGTGCTCGGTTACGGCCTGGGGCTCGCGAGCTCGGCCGCGATCACCCCCCACATGGGAAAGCGCACCGTCAGCATCATGGGCGACGGTGGGTTCTGGCACAACGGACTCACGACCGGGGTCGCGAGCTCGGTGTTCAACCGCTCCGACGATGTCCTCATCGTCATGAACAACGGCTACACCTCGGCCACCGGCGGCCAGGCCATCCCCTCCACGCAGATCGGCGCCGGGGCGAACGGAAGCGGGGGCAGGGGGCGGGTCGAGGTCCACTTCGAGGAGTCCGGTCCGGGAGCGAGCCGGACCATCGAGTCGGCCCTTCGCGGGGTGGGGGTGAAGTGGATCCGCCGGGTCCGCACCTACTCGGTCGCGACGATGGTGAAGACGCTGCGCGCCGCGCTCACCGGAGACGTCAAGGGGCTCAAGGTCATCGTCGCGGACGGCGAATGCCAGCTCATGCGCCAGCGCCGCTATCGGCCGTGGTTCGCCAAACGACTCAAGGAGGGCCGCCGGATCGTGCGCACCCGCTTCGGGGTGGACGAGGACGTTTGCACCGGCGATCACTCCTGCATCCGCCTCTCCGGGTGTCCGAGTCTCACCGTGAAGGAGAGCTCCGACCCGCTGCGCTCCGATCCGGTCGCGCACGTCAACAACGACTGCGTGGGATGCGGGCTCTGCGGCGAGGTCGCGCATGCGGCGGTGCTCTGCCCCTCGTTCTTCCGGGCCGAGGTCGTGAACAATCCCTCCGCCTGGGACCGGCTCCTCCACGGCGTGCGGAGCCGGGTGATCGGCGCGCTCGCCCGCGCCTGACGCGCGCGCCGTCATGGCCGGGTCGAATCCTCCTCCGGACGCCGATCCCGACGGGAGGCGGCCGGTAGGGGCGGAGTCGCGGTTGGTGGATTCGGCGCTCGGAGCGGTGAGCGAAACGGGTGTCGAACCCGGAGAGGGTCCCGGCCCCGCCGACACCGGTACGGCGGCGGAGCCGCCCGATCGGACCTGGACGGTGCTCATCGCGGCGCTCGGTGGCGAGGGCGGCGGGGTGCTCTCGAACTGGCTCGTCGATGCGGCGTCGATGGACGGCCGCCGGGTGCAGGCGACGTCGGTGCCCGGGGTCGCGCAGCGCACCGGCGCCACTACGTACTATCTCGAGATCGGTCCGCGTTTCGACGAAGGCGGCTCGCGCGAAGGGAGCGACCGCGGTCCCCCGGGCACGGACTCCGGGAACGGGGCGCTCCGGTCGGGTCCGGGTCCGAACCCGGACGCGCCCCCCGGTGCCCGGGGGCAGGTGATGGCGCTGCTTCCCACTCCCGGAAACGTGGACCTCCTCGTCGCGTCCGAGCTCCTCGAAGCCGGCCGGGCCGCGCAGAACGGGATGATCACTCCGGAGCGCACGACCGTCATCGCGTCCACCCACCGGATGTTCGCCATCGCGGAGAAGAGCGCGATGGGCGACGGCCGCTTCAACGACGAGCGCGTGCGCCGCGCGGTGAGCGAGCTCTCGCGCCGCCACGTACTCACCGATCTCGGAAAGGTCGCGGAGCGGGCGGGCACGGTGCTGAGCTCGGTGCTGCTCGGCGCCATCGCGGGAAGCGGGGCGCTTCCCATCGCGCGCGAGCGGCTGCGGGGCGCCATCGATCGGGCCGGGATCGCGGTCGAGGCGAACCAGCGCGGATTCGATGCCGGCTGCCGGCTCTTCGACGACGAGGCGTCCCCCCACCCGGACTCTCGCCCGGCGGTCGATCGCGAGCGTGGCCAACCGGCTGCGACGTCCGCCGCGGCCGGCCACCGGCCTTCCGCGCTCGCCGCCCGCGTGGACGCGCTCCCCGAGCCGGTTCGCGAATTCGCCGGCCGGGGCCTCGAGCGCGCAGTCGACTACCAGGACGCGCGCTACGGGGCGCTCTACCTCGACCGTATCGAAGGCCTGCTCGAGCGGACCGCATCGAAGCGGCACGCCGGGCCGGGTTCGCGCGGAACGGAGGCGGCGGCTCCCGCGTCGCCCCGACCGGCGGCGGGCGGAAACGGCCGCGCGAATCACGCGACGGGAGAAGAGCCCGCAGCGCACCACGCCGTCGCACGGGAAGCCGCCCGCGAGCTTGCCCTGTGGATGTGTTTCGAGGACCTCATCCGGGTCGCGGACCTGAAGACCCGGCGCTCGAGGATCGAGCGGGTGCGGGCCGAGGTGCGGGCGAAGCCCGGACAGCCGGTCGCCATCACCGAGTTCCTGAAGCCGGGGGTGGACGAGTGGTGCTCGGTCCTCCCGGGCTGGCTCGCGCGACCCATCCTTCGCGCCGCCGACCGGGGCGGCTGGCGCCGCCGGCTGAACGTCGGGCTCCATGTGCGGACGAGCTCGGTGAGCGGATTCCTCCTCCTCTGGACCCTTGCGCGCCTCAAGGGCCTGCGGCGCGGCATGCACCGCTATCGCGAGGAGCAGGAGCGAATCGAGGCGTGGCTCGGGCACGTCGCCGATGCGTACGCCACGAGCCCCGCGCTCGCGCTCGAGACGGCGAAGTGCGCGAACCTCGTCAAGGGGTACGGCGACACCCACGAACGCGGGGTGCGGAACTTCGAGCGCACGATGGCCGCCATCGCCGCCTGCAGGTCCGCGCCCGAGCCCGCCGCGAGCCTTCGTGCACTGCGGGAGGCGGCCCTCGCCGATCCGGAGGGCACGAAGCTCGACGATGCGATCGCCGCGCTCGCGGGCGCCCCTTCCCGCGCCGAATCGCACTGACGGCGGTGCCGGGTCGAGCCCGTAGCCGCCGGCGGTCAGGGGTGGCGGCGGGTCCGACCGAGCTTGGCCATGAACGCGTCGCAGGCCCGCAGGATCTCCATCACCTTCTCTGTACGCGGCGTCACGGCCGCGTCGGTGCCGCGCGTGCAGGAATTGAGGAGGTTCGGCGTGGTCCCGACGATTGCCCCGCCGTCCTCGCCGGGCGGTCGGCGGCATCCGGAGCCAGGATGGCCGCCTACAGCACGCCGTTGATGGCGCGAAGGAAGAGCGCCTCGAGGTTGTCCGCGTCGAGGGGGACCGGGTTGGTCGGTGAGGACGGGTCGGCGGCGGCCATCGGGGCGAGGCGCCCGGCGTGGGCTTCGGCGACGCCGATTTCCGCCAGGGTGTGGGGAATGCCGATCCCCTCGCGCAGGCCGAGGACCCAGTCGAGAACGGCGGCGAACGACGGGGCCGGCAGGTCGAGGTAGCGGGCGAGGGCGGCCATCCGGTCCTCGATGGCCGGGCGGTTGAAGTCGAGCACGTAGGGCATCACCACCGCGTTCGTGAGGCCGTGGTGGGTGTCGAGCACCGCGCCGCAGGGGTGGCTCAGGGAGTGCATCGCGCCGAGTCCCTTCTGGAACGCGGTCGAGCCCATGGAGGCCGCGACCTGCATGCGGGCGCGCGCCGCGAGGTCGGCGCCGTCCGCGACGGCGGCGCGGAGCGCGGCGTGGACGAGGCGCATCCCTTCGAGCGCGATCCCTTGCGCGAGCGGATGGAAGACGGGGCTCGAGAATGCTTCGAGGCAGTGGGAGAGGGCGTCCATGCCGACCGCCGCGGTGAGCGGGGCGGGAAGCCCCACGGTGAGCGCGGGGTCGAGGATGACCCGGCCGGGCATCATCGCGGGGTGGAAGATGATCCGCTTGACGGGTTCGCCGCGGGTGTCGGTGATGGCGGACGCGCGCCCGGTCTCCGAGCCGGTGCCGGAGGTGGTGGGAACGGCGACCACCGGCACCATGCCGGCTTCGTCCACCCGGGTCCACCAGTCCTCGCGGTCCTCGAAGTCCCAGATGGGGCGGGACTGGCCCGTCATGAGGGCGACCGCCTTCCCGGCGTCGAGGGCGCTGCCGCCGCCGAAGGCGATGACCCCGTCGTGGTCTCCGGCCTCGAGCGCCGCCACTCCGTCGAGGACGTTCGCCTCCACCGGATTGCCGCGGACGTCCGCGAAGACCGCGCAGCCAAGCCCCGCTTCCTCGCAGGTGGCGACCGCGTCCGCCACCATCGGCAAGGCGGCGAGCCCCGGGTCCGTGACGAGCAGCGGGCGCCTGATCCCGAGCTCGCGGCAGGCGTCCGGCAGCTCCCGCATGCGCCCCGCCCCGAAGCGGATCGAGGTGGGGTAGCCCCAGTTTCCCGCGAGCGCGGCCAGCTCTTCCATCGTTTGCTCCTTGGTTCGAGAGGCGAAGCCTACCCGACGTCGGGTGCCGACGAGCAGCGGGTCGAGCAGCGCGGGAAACGCGGGGAGGGGCAGAGGCTCTCGGCCTGGCGGGTTGCACGCTGCCGTGTCCCGACCCGATTCGCGGATCAGTCGCGGCTCAACAGCGGGCTCGGCATTCCGTAGCTGAGCACCGGCAGCTCCCTCCTGGCTCGCGTCGCGGCGACGTACACGAGCGCCCGTTCCTCGGTCTCCGCCGACTCGCGAGCCGCGTCATCGCTTCGAGTGTCCATGGCAGCCGAGAGCGGCACCAGACCGTCGTTGACGCTTGCCATCACTACCCGCTCGAACTCGAGGCCCTTGACACGGTGCATGGTGGCGAGTCTTGCGGCGTCGTCCTTGCCGTCGTCGATCGCGTTCCGTTCGATGACGGTGGTTTCGACTCCCTGTGCACGAAGAGCCTGCTCCACTGCCTTGTGCTCTCCGGCAGTTCGTGCGACCACACAGACGGCGCGAAGCGACTCGCCGCAGTCCTGAAGGTCCAGAAGGTAGCGGCTCAGGTAGTCGTTCTGCTCCTCCCGGGAGCCGAAGTGCCTGAGCAACGGCTCACCCGGCCCCGCAGCGACGGCGGGTTGTGGATGGTCTCGGCGATTCGCCGCGCCTGGTCCGTCACGAGGGCGTTCATCGGGTAGATGAGGATCGACTTGATTCCCTCGCGTCTTTCGCCTGGGGCTCCTGCCTGCTCACGGCAATTGTCGAGGATCGGAAAGAGGAAGCACTCCGTCTTGCCCGAGCCCGTGCCGGTGGCGATTACCGTCGATCGCCCGGCACCCGCCGCGAGCCGCGAGAAGGCAATCCGCTGATGGCGGTACGGGGTGAATCCGAGGGGCAACTCCGGGAACGGCTCCGCGCCCCGGCGCCGGCCGGCGGGCGCCCGGCGGAACGGGAGGGAAAGAGAGATACGGACCCTTGACGAGGTTCGTCGAATCCGCGAGGAAGTCGTCCTTCAGGACGCCCGCAAGTGCCGGAGTCGAAGGTTCGAAGGCGGTGATGAGAAAGTCGCGCAGCGCGTCGGAGACTTCGGATGCGACGACGGAAGGGATCACGGGAGGGAGTATCCAGTCAGTGCGTAATCAAAGTGGCGCGTGTGGAAGGCGGTCGGTCGGACTGGCGGCGGGGCACGGCGGTGGTCGCGGGAACCGAGTCTCTCGTGCATGGGGCCGACTGTCCATGGCTCCACCCCTCGCTACACGCCATATGGTTGGCGCAAGAGCTGGACCGTGTCGTGCCGATCGTTGTATCGTGTCAACGTGTCCAGGGCAAGGCATCCGAAGAAGGAAGTCGAGGCTGCGTTGCGCGATGCCGAGGAGGCGGGCTGGACGGTGGCTGCCACGCGGTCCGGGCATCGCTGGGGCGTCATCCGGTGCGGTGAGTTCAGCCGCGCAGGGTGTTAGTGCGAAAATTTCGCCGATCCGCGTCCGCAATCGTTAATCGGTGAAAATTTCGCACTGGATGTCAATCTGGTCCACGCCCCGCGATGCAGGCAATCACGCCCGGCAAGTGCGCCGCTTCATTGCGCGTTGCCCGCACGAGTGGGGTCCGGCAACAGAAGAGGGTTCGTAGATGACGATTCATCACTTCACCCTGATTGTCGATGGACCCGACCTGCAGGACGATTCGCTGATCGACGCGCTGTTCGAGGCGGGCTGCGGCGATGCCGCAATCGGCCGGGTCGATGGCATCCAGTACGTCGATTTCGATCGTGAGGCAGCCAGCCTCGACCGGGCGATTCTGTCGGCGGTAGCCGACCTTGAGCGCATTGAAGGCGTCGAGGTCGTGCGGATCGCCGATGCCGGTCTTGTTTCCATGGCCGACATTGCGACTCGCATCGGTCGTACCCGAGAAGGCGTGCGACTCTTGATCACGGGTGCTCGCGGACCTGGCGGGTTTCCCGCCCCGATTACTGACCCCCGCAGCCGCTATCGACTGTGGCGCTGGTCGGACGTGGCGGTCTGGTTCACGAGACACCTCAGCGAGAACCTGGCTGATGCGGACGACGAGGTCCTGGCCGCATTCAACGCTGTCCTCGAGCTTCGTCACCACCGGCGCCGACTAGGTCCCGCCGACCAGACCAGGCTTGCGGCATTGGCCGGGCTGTAGCTGGAACGACGATGGGGGCCCGCTCAACATCACGCAGGGCGATGGCCATCGGCAGTCAGATGACGGTCGGTCGCAAACGGCGGCAAGAGTGGATGCATCGTGCCGAGCGGGAACGTAGTCCTCGAGAGTGGCGTACCGGGAATGGTCGACTCGCTCGGCCGAGTCGTCGCGTAGCGCGTCGGTGACTTCGGTCGCGACGATGGACGGGTTCATGGTGTGGATGCCGGCGAACGTCGCCGTGGTGTCGGCCATGTCCTCAGTCCCTTCCCGTCATCCAGGTTTCGACGGACAGGCCCGGCACGCGCCGGAACTCGGAGAGGTTGTGCGTGACGAGCGGAACGTCGCGGGCCAGCGCGTGGGCGGCGATCCAGAGGTCGTTGGGGCCGATGGGCTGACCGATCGAACGCAGATGAGCACGGATCTGGCCGTATTCGCGTGCGACATCCGCGTCGAGATCGACGACCTGGACGGCAGAGATGAATTCCCTCACGGAAACGAAGCTCGCGCCTTTGCGATTCGAAATCCGGGCGCCCCACTCCAGCTCACCCAACACGATGATCGAGACTCCGCAGGCATGGAGCGGAAGCCTCTCCTTGAACCCTGCGACCCGCTTCATCGCGTAGATGCAGGTATTCGTGTCGAGCATGGCTCTCAATCGAATGGCTCCCTGTCTTCGAGGGGCAGTTCGCCCTTGCGCATCTCCGGCGTCGCGGCCTCGAAATCATCCGGCAACGGGGTGGAGTTCCTGAAGTAGTCGTCCCAGTCCTTGAACATGGGGCTCAACACCACGTGCCGGCCCTCACGCCGAACGAGCACGCGGTCCGTGTCGAATCGGAACTCCTTGGGCAGCCTCACCGCCTGCGACCGCCCGTTCATGAATACGCGCGCGAACTTGCGGGAGTCACGTGCAGGTGGTTTGTCCACGTTCGTCTTCTTTATCGGTCGGGACATCGTGTCGCTCCTGAAGCCGACGGGGGGAAGAAACCTAGCAGGTTTGGTCTATATCCACAATGTATATCAGGGTCATCTCAGGCCGCCCCCACCATCGCGCAGATGACCTTGAGCCAGGGCTCCCGCTCCGTCGACATGCTGTCCTGGATCCAGTCCCGGTACTCGTTGAACACGGTCTCGATGTCACGGCTCTCGCGCTCCTTGCGGCGCGTCTTGTGCGCCTCGGGCCGGGCGGATCGCTCGCAAGAAAGGGGATCGCGGCGGTGGTGGAGGGTCGTCCGGCACGTTCGTCGCGGTTGCCGCTTCGCCCCCCGTGCCGAGAAGGAGCGCCAGCAGGTCTTCTCCTTCGCTCGAGCTCCGGGTGAGGCGCTCGTCGAGATGGGTGGGATCTTCTCCGGTTGCGATCGCCTCCTCGGTGATCTTCTTCTCCGGTTCGATGTCGCGGACGTTCATGAATGTGGACGGATCGCCGACATTCTCAATGGGGCGTCGCGGACAGCATGACGAGGGTGTCGGAACGTCGCGCGAGGAGGCGGGCGAAGCGTGACCGACCGGTGGGCGACAAGTGCATGAGGCAAAGGGGAGGGGAAACGGACGCGGGAGGACGAGGTGTGCGAACCTGGGCGGAAGCGGGCGCGGTCAGCCGTTGCGGTAGACGTAGCTGTAGGCGTTGATCGCGGGGACGCCCCCGAGGTGGGCGTAGAGGACCTTCGAGCCGGCGGGGAAGAAGCCCTTGCGGACGAGATCGATGAGGCCCTGCATCGACTTACCCTCGTAGACGGGGTCCGTCATCATTCCCTCGGTGCGGGCGCAGAGGCGGATGGCGTCGTTCGTCTCGGGGGATGGAATGCCGTAGGCGGGGTAGGCGTAGTCTTCGATGAGGACGACGTCGTCCGCGGTGATGTCGCGCCCGAGCTCGACGAGGTCGGCCGTGTTCCCGGCGATGTCGAGGACCTGGGCGCGGGTCTGCGCCGGGGTCGCGGAGGCGTCGATGCCGATGACGTTGCGGGCGCGCCCGTCCTTGGCGAATCCGACCACCATTCCCGCGTGCGTCGAGCCCGTCACGGTGCAGACGATGATGTAGTCGAACCGGATCCCGGCCTCCACCTCCTGCGCGCGCACTTCCTCCGCGAAGCCGACGTAGCCGAGGCCGCCCAGGCGGTGCACCGAGGCGCCGGCCGGTATCGGGTAGGGCTTCCCGCCCTTCGCCTTGACGCCCTCGAGGGCCCGCTCCCAGCTCTCACGGATGCCGATGTCGAAGCCCTCGTCCACGAACTCGATCTCCGCCCCCATCACCCGGCTCATGAGGATGTTTCCGACCCGGTCGTAGACCGCGTCCTCGAACGGCACCCAGCTCTCCTGGACGAGGCGGCACTTCATGCCGAGCTTGGCCGCGACCGCCGCGACCTGCCGGGTGTGGTTCGACTGGACCCCGCCGATGGTGACGAGGGTGTCCGCGTTCGAGGCGATGGCGTCCGGGACGATGTACTCGAGCTTGCGGATCTTGTTGCCGCCGAAGGCGAGCCCGGAGTTGCAGTCGTCGCGCTTGGCGAAGACCTCGACCTCCCCGCCGAGCGCTTCGGTGAGCCGGCCCAGCCGCTCGATCGGCGTCGGGCCGAACATGAGCGGGTAGCGTTCGAACTTCTCGAGCATCGTCGTCCTCCGTTTCCCGGGCGGCCCGCGCCTGCACCGGCCCTCGGCACGGGGATCTCCAAGGGTTGTGTCCGGATCCGGCAGGCTCCAGAATGCCTTACCGCTGAGTAAGGATTCAAGGTCTCGGTAATGCAGGCAACGATCACGAGCAAGGGTCAGGTGACCGTTCCGAAGCCCATTCGAGACCGGCTCCACCTCAAGGCGGGCGACAAGATGGACTTCGTTCTCGAAGATGACGGCTGTGTACGGGTCACCCCCGTCAACGTCTCGGTCACCCGGCTCAAGGGCATGGTGCCCAAGCCCGAGGTTCCGGTCGGCCTCGAAGAGATGGACGCAGCCATCGCGCGGGCCGCCGTTCGCAAGCGATGATCGGACTGGATACCAACGTCCTCGTGCGCTACATCGTCCAGGACGACCCCGAACAGTCGCACGCGGCGGAACGTCTCATCGAGAGCCGGTGCACCGTCCAGTCTCCCGGGTACGTCGGGATTCCGGTGCTGGTGGAGCTGGTGTGGGTCCTGACCACCGCCTATCGATACGACCGTTCGGTGGTCGCTTCGGTAGTCCGCCAGCTACTCAGAACGGCCGAGTTCCTGGTCGAGGATCGAGAGACCGCGTGGATGGCCCTGCGCGAGTTCGAAGCGGGCGGGACGGTTTTCGCGGATTGCCTGATTGGACACCGCAACCGCGCGCGGGGTTGTGACCGGACCTACACCTTCGACCGGGGCGCTGCCCGCGGACACCATTTCAAGCTCGTTTCCTGACGGACACGGTCGGAGCTGGCTGCGGCGGCGCTCAACCGACGCGGGCGAACTTGGCGGCCCTCTTCAGCGCTGGTGGAAACCACCCGGCGTTGTTGCCCAGGCACGATTCGGTTCGCCCGCGTTCCTCGGGAGCAGCGGACCTGCGCTCAACTGACGCGGGCGAACTTGGCGGCCCTCTTCGGCACTGGTGGAAACCACCCGGCGTTGTTGCTCAGGCACGATACGGTTCGCCCGCGTTCCTCGGGAGCAGCGGACCTGCGCTCAACTGACGCGGGCGAACTTGGCGGCCCTCTTCGGCGCTGGTGGAAACCACCCGGCGTTGTTGCTCAGGCACGATACGGTTCGCCCGCGTTCCTCGGGAGCAGCGGACCTGCGCTCAACTGACGCGGGCGAATTTTGAGGCGGGAGTCTGAACCACGTCCGCGAGCGGAGCCGCGTCGAGGGAGGCGAGCCGGCGCTCGTGTGCCGCGTCGCCGTAGAGGGTGGTCCGCTGGCGCGGGGTGCGGCCGAGCGATCGGATCGCCTCCTCCATCGATGCCGGGGGCATCTCCTGGCCGTGCGCGGCGCCCGCCGCCCGGGAGATGCTTTCGTTCATGAGCGTCCCGCCGAGGTCGTTGGCTCCCGCCTCGAGGCACCGCTTCGCGCCCTCGAGACCCATCTTCGTCCAGGACACCTGGATGTTGGAGATGTGGGGGTGGAGCACGAGCCGGCATACCGCGTGCATCAGCACCGCCTCGCGGAAGGTCGGGCCTTCGCGCGCGAAGCCCTTGCGGAAGATGGGCGCCTCCATGTGGACGAAGGGGAGGGGGACCATCTCGGTGATTCCGCCCGTGCGAGCCTGGAGGTCGCGGACGGCGAGGAGGTGCCGCGCCCACGACCGGTAGCCGTCGACATGCCCGAACATGATGGTGGCGGTGGAGCGAAGCCCGATTTCGTGCGCCGTCCCCACCACGTCGAGCCACTCGCGGGTGCGGATCTTGTCCGGGCAGAGAACCTCGCGCACCTCGTCGTCGAGGATCTCCGCCGCCGTTCCGGGAAGCGTCCCGAGCCCCGCGTCGCGGAGCGCGCCGAGGAAGTCGCGAACGCCAAGCCCTGCCGTCGCCGCGCCCTGGCTGATCTCGAGCGGCGAGAACGCGTGGACGTGAATGTCCGGCACCGCCTCCTTCACCGCCCGGCAGAGCGCGAGATAGGTGTGGCCGGTGTAGCCGGGGTGGATGCCGCCCTGCATGCAGACCTCGGTCGCCCCGCGCTCCCACGCCTCGCGCACCCGCCGGGTGATCTCGCCGAGGTCGAGGTCGTAGGGCTTCCCCCGCAGGTTCTCGCTCGCCTTGCCCTTGGAGAACGCGCAGAACTGGCAGCGGAAGTAGCAGACGTTGGTGTAGTTGATGTTGCGGGTGACGACGTAGCTCACGGGGTCGCCGCACATCTCGCGGCGCAGCCGGTCGGCCGCGTCGCACACTTCGTCGAAGTCGCCGCCCCGGGCCCGGAACAGGCGCACGATATCGTCCTCGCCGAGCCGCTCCCCGGCCGCGGCGCGCGCCGCGATGTCGACCACGCCGCGCCGGGCGAGGTCCCGCTCCGCGCCGGGAACGGCGCGCCCGGCCGGCGGTGCGAAGGGCGAGGCGCCCGCCACCCAGCGGTCCTCGCGCCCGTGCCCCTCGGTGTCGATGGCGCGCGCGCAGCGCGCCCGGAGGCCGGGGTCGAGCCAGGTATCGGGTTCGAGCACGTAGCGCGGGTAGATCGCAAGTCGCGGCACGAGGCGCTTTCCGGCGGCCGCGGTCGCGGCCCGGAGCGCGGCGAGCTCCGGCCACGGCGCCTCCGGATTCACGTGGTCGATGGTGACGGGGGACACCCCGCCCCAGTCGTCGATGCCCGCCTCCACCAGCCGTCGCATGGGCTCGGCGCCCGGCGAGAGGTTGGGGGGTGCCTGCACGCTCATCTCCGGACCGAAGACGAGGCGCGCGGCCGCGACCGTCCAGAGCAGGTCCTCGAGGCTCGGCTCCGGCGCGCCGGCCATCTTGGTGCCCGGCTTCGCCCGGAAGTTCTGGACGATGATCTCCTGGATGTGGCCGTAGCGGTCCTGGATCTCCCGTATTGCGAGGAGCGACTCGATTCGTTCGCGCCGGGTCTCTCCGATGCCGATGAGGATTCCGGTGGTGAACGGCACCCGCGCCTCGCCCGCCCGGCGCAGGGTCGCGAGCCGGACCTCGGGCCTCTTGTCCGGAGACCCGTGGTGGACCCCGCCCCGCTCGCAGAGCCTCGCCGACGCGCTCTCGAGCATGATCCCGGCCGACACCGACACCGTGCGCAGCCGCTGGACGTCCTCGCTGGAGAGCACCCCCGGGTTCACGTGCGGGAGGAGCCGGGTCTTCTCGAGGACGAGCCGGCACATGGCGACGAGATAGTCGATGGTGGTCGCGTACCCGAGGCGCGCGAGCTCCTCGCGCGCCGCCCGGTAACGGAGCTCGGGCTTGTCGCCGAGGGTGAAGAGCGCCTCGCGGCAGCCAGCCCGTTCGCCGGCCTCGGCGATGGCGAGCACTTCGTCGGGCGAGAGGAAGGCCGAGCGGAGGCGGCGCGGAGCCTTCGCGAACGTGCAGTAGTGGCACACGTCGCGGCAAAGCTCGGTGAGAGGGATGAACACCTTCGGCGAGAACGTGGTCACCTCGGGGCGCGCCTCGTCGCGAACCGCCGCGGCGGCGCGAAGGAGACTCGCGAGGTCGCGAGCATCGAGGAGATCGAACGCCTCTCCGGCTTCCGGGCGCCGGGACCCGATCCAGGCGGCCAGGCGGCCCGGCGCCGCCGGTACCGCCCTGGCACCGTGCGTCCCCGATGTCGGAGCCGTCTCGCCCACCCCCGGAGCGCGGTCCGAGCCCTTTGCCTCGGGTTGCATTTCCTTCCTCGCGTCAGCGCGGTCTCGGCTATCGATCTTCGCGTTCCCCATGGGGTCTCCCGAAGGGTCGTCGTTCGTGTCGTTCGAGGTCGATCGGTGTGTCGAGGTCGAACCGGAGTCCCGGCCGATCGACCGTTTCGACCCGCGCCCCCGCTCTCCGTGCCTGTTCGTGGTGCCGTCGGCAGCTCGATTCGCCGTACTCGAACGCGAGCAGGGAGGGGGGGCGAACGTACAGCGCATTCGTCCCGGTCCCGGCCTCGTCCGGCGCGATCCGCACCACTGCACGCTTCCGCGGCATCGCGGATTCGGCGCGCTCCGCGATCTGCGCGCCGGCAGGGTTCCATGCCCGATCTGGCGCCGGTGAGATCGACTCCGGGTCCGGCGGCGGCAGCATAGCACGCAGATCCTCCGCTTCGAGGTCCGGCAGGTCGGCGGAGACGACGAGGAGCGCCTCGGCCCCCCGCTTCGCGGCCTCCCGGGCCGCGAGCTCGAGAGCGTGGTTGAGTCCGACCGGGCGCGGCTCCTCGAGCGCGGCGGCACCGGCGTTGCGGGCGAGGGAGAGGGCGTCCGGGTCGGGGCTCACGACGAGGGCGCGCGGGCCGGCCTCGAGCGCGGCGCGAAGGGTGCGTTCGAACAGCCGGCGCACCAGCCGGGCGCGCGCGTCCGGCTCGAGTACCGGAGCGAGCCGGCGCTTCCCGTCGGTCAGCGAACGGACGGGAATGACAATCCAGGTGGAGCGGTCCACGGCGCGGGCGGCAGGCAGGGCTCTTCGTTCGGGTGGAGGATTCGGGCGTGCAGGCGTGACGGGTCCGGAACGCGATCCTAGCCCGGTTACATCGCCAACTTCTTGGCTGGCGGACGCCTTTTCGCCCGCTGGGACAAGGCGTGCTGCCTCAAGCCGCTTCCACGGCGCGTGGCGCTGGTGTCGACCACGCTCTCGGCTCCTTTCGGTCCGTGCGCCCGGTCACCGCGGCATCTCCGCGCCCGGACCCGAAGGGCTCGGAGAGTCTCTCGGGCAGCCAGCAATCTTCAGGAGATCGCAGATTCTCTCGAGCATGCGACGAAAGTCGGTGAGATTTCCGCGCTAGCTCTCACGGAGGGCTCGCGCGAACGCGAGTACGCCGGCGGCGAGCCGCCTGCGGTCGTCGGGCCCGCGCATGACCGTCGGCTCCTCCCGGACCCGAAGCCCCGCGAGCTCCGATTCGATCCGCGGCGCGAGCGCGCGGTCCGTCTCGTCGAGCACGAAGCCGTCGAGGAGGTCGCGGTAGCGGGCGGCGACCGTGCGGGCGGATGCCTCGACCCCCAGCTCCGCCATGATCTTGGCCGCCGGACCCTTGATCGCCCGGCCTCCCACGATGGGCGAGACCCCCACCACCGGAGCCGGGCAGGCGGCGAGCTTCGCACGGACTCCGGGCACGGCGAGGATGGGGTCCACGCTGAGGTACGGGTTCGACGGGCAGACAATCACCCCCTCGAGGGACGGATCGGCGAGGGCGGCCTCGAACGCGGCCGACATCCGCGCCGCCGGCGCGCCCTCGAAACGGAGGTCCCGCACCGCCGGTTCACACCGCCGCCTAACGAAGTACTCCTGGAAGGGCAGGGCGCCCTCGCCGGTCTCGACCACGGTGCGGACCGGGTCGTCGCTCATGGGCGCGATGCGCGACGGCACGCCGAGGCGGGCGGCGAGGTCCGCGGTGACCGCGCTCAGGCTCTCCCCCGCCCGCATGCGATGGGTGCGCTCGACGTGGGTCGCGAGATCGCGATCGCCGAGGCGGAACCAGCTCTCGCCGCCGAGGACCGCGAGCGCGTCGAGGAAATGCCAGCTCTCGCCGGCGAGTCCCCATCCGGTCTCCGGATTGGCGCGCCCGGAGAGGGTGTACATGACGGTGTCGAGATCGGGGCAGATGCTCAAGCCCAGGTGCTCGAAGTCGTCTCCGGTATTGACGACGGTGAGGAGCTGGTCCGGCGCGCCGAGCGCCGCCTGGAGGCCGGCGGCGAGCTTCGCGCCGCCGACGCCGCCCGCGAGGGCGAGGATCATCGGAAGAGGTCCCGTTCGCGCGGTCGCACGAGGTCGCGGGCCCGCCCCGCCCGCTCGGCGCCGCTGCGGTCGTCGAACGAGAGCCCGCGGACCAGCGCCGCCGGCCGCCCCTCCGCGCCTTCGCCCATGACGATGGACGCGGCGGAAGCGATCGAGTCGGCGATCGCGACTTCGGTGACATGGAGCTCGCGTCCGTAGAAGTCGCGCTCCCCGCGGCGATCGAGGCGGGCGGGGAGGCCGCTCACCCCGATCGCGAGTCCGACCGTTCCCTCGCGCCACGCCCGTCCGACGCTGTCGGCAACGATGACCCCGATCCTCGCCCCGCCGCCTCCGGCATCCAGCGCGGAGCGAAGACGGTCCGCGGAAGCGTCCGGGTCTTCGGGGAGCAGGAGCAGGTGGTCATCCTCCTCGTCGTGCTCGATGTTCGACATGTCGGCTCCGGCGTTCGCGAGGATGATTCCGTGCCGGGTCTCGACGATGAGCACCCCGGGCACCGCTCGCAGCACCTCGACCGCCTCTCCGAGGATGGCCTCGACCGCCCGCGGATCCTTTTCGGTCTTCGCCGCGAGCTCGACGGCCCGCGGCGACGGGACGAGGTCCGTGAGCCGCACGATCCGCCCCTCCGCCTTCGACACGACCTTCTGGGCGACCACCATCACGTCGCCTTCCCGCAACACCTCGCCCGAGCGGCCGATCGCGTCCGCAAGGAGCGCGCCGAGATCGTCGCCCGCCCGAACCCGGGGCATGCCGGAAATCCCGCGTATCCGCAGCTCCACCGGGGTCATGCCGCGCGCCCGAGCGCGGGAGCGAAGGGAGCCGCCCGGACCATGCGGGCAGCCACGGCGGGAAACCCGGCTTCACCGGCATCCGGCAAGGTCGTTGCGGGTCCGCCCGAACCGCGCCGGAGCGCCTGCGGGCCGCTGCGGCAGATCTGCCGCGAGGCGAACGTGCCGGCACACGGTGAAAGAAGGCCACGCAGCGTCTGCCTCGCGGTCTTGCACCCCGGCCCGGTGCGCATGGCGTCCGGCGTTCGCTCCGGACCGCGGCCGTCAATGGCCATCGAGCCCCGTGATGCGGATGCCGGTGCCGGTCGCCTTGTGGCGCTGGTTGAGCCAGATGAGGATCGACGTGAGCGCCTCCGCGGCGACCGAGTTGGCGAGACGGCCCGCCTGGATCCCCCGGAGTCCGGCCTCTGCGGCGAGCCGGACCACGACCTCGCGCGCCTGCGGGTCGTCGCCGCAGACGAGCACGTCGCAGTCCACGGGGTGCCCGAGCTCGGCGAGGTGGACCGCGCTCACGTTCTGGAAGGCGGAGACGACGCGTACCCCTTCCCCGAGCAGCTCCTGGGTCACGAGGGCGGCGGAGTCTTCGGGTGGGAGCTGGACCCGGCTCACCCGGGGCGGGACCAGCGGCACCGTCACGTCGATGACGATCTTTCCCTGGCAGCCCTCGCGGATGCCCTCGAGGGTCGGGCGCTGCGCCGCGAACGGCACGGTCACCGCCACGATGTCCGCCGCCGCCGCCGCCTCGGGGTTCACGAGCCCCGCGAGCTCGCCCGCGCCCCGGCCTTCGGCGAGCCGCGCGCGGAGCTCGTTCGCGGCCGCCTCCGCCCGATCCGCCGCACGCGAACCGATGAGCACCCGGTGACCCTTCTCGGCCCAGCGAAGGGCGAGCCCGTAGCCGATGTTGCCGGTACCGCCGACGACGGCGATCGTTTCGTTGGTCAACCTCGTTCCTCCACCCCGCGCGGCGAGGCGCGATGATAGCGGATCGACACGTCCCGCCCGCCGCGCCGATTCTGGCAACCCTCGGGTCTCTCGGCTAGACTGTACAGACCGTACAGACAATGATGTGAGACCGTCATGGAATCGATCGGAGCGGAGGAAGCGCGCAAGAGACTGCCCGAGATTCTGGCCCGTTCACACCGCAACGGGACCGTGACGATCGTGACCCGACACGGCGTGCCGTACGCCGCGATCGTTCCGGTGTCCCAGGTCGCAAGGGAGGCGCCGGAGCTCACCGGGCTGCGCGGATCGGGACGTGGCTGCTATGGCGAGGTCGCGGCGTACGTCGAGCGGTTGCGAGACGAGTGGTAATGGAGAACATCGAGAGTGTTCCGGCTCGGGGACGGTTCGTCGTCGACAGCGCTCCCATCATCTACGTACTCGAAGACCATCCCGTGCTCGCCCCGCGCTTTCTGCCAATCTTCGAGCGTGCGGAGGCCGGTCGCTACGAGTTGGTCATCACGACGGTTACCTTGGCGGAGGTTCTTGCCGGGCCCCTCCGAATGGGGGAAGAGTCGAAAGCCGAAGAGTATCGCGAGGCGCTCACGTCGCCCCCGGTTTGGCGGGTTGCGGATCTGACCGCCGAGATCGCCTATCGAGCCGCCCGTGTGCGGGCGCGAACCGGACTGCGGCTCCCCGATGCGGTGCAGGTCGCGACCGCCATTCACACGTCCAGCCTGGGCCTCGTGACGTACGACCGAGATTTCTCCGCGCTCGAGAGGTCGACGGAGCGGGTTGCCGTCTACTCGTGACGGAGGTCGGATGTCCGTCCGGCTCGAAAGGGTCGGTTCCTTCCCGGGGCGTCTTTCGGACCGCGGCCTGATCGTTGGACAAACGCGCGATACCGGTTCGCGTCCCATGCAGGACGGAACGGAGCCCGGATCCACAATTCCCGACCGCCGCGTCCATGGCGGGCGGCGGGCGGGTTACCCTGTGCGCCGGATCTCTCGACCTCGAACAGGGAGCGGAGCACGGTGAAGCTGGGTCTCGTGACGGGCTACTCGCCCGCGGACATGTCGGTGCCGATGGACGTCATTCTCGAAGCGGAGAACCTCGGCTTCGACTCGGTTTGGACCTCGGAGGCATGGGGCTCGGACGCGGTGACCCCGGCCGCGTGGATCCTCGCCCGGACGTCGCGCATCAACGTCGGCACAGCCATCATCCAGATGGGGGCGCGGACTCCGTCGTGCGCCGCGATGACCGCGATGACCCTGGACGCGATGTCCGGCGGGCGGTTCATCCTCGGGATCGGGCCGAGCGGACCGCAGGTCATCGAGGGCTGGTACGGCGTTCCCTACGGCCGCCCCCTTACCCGCACCCGCGAGTACATCTCCATCATCCGGAAGATCCTCGCCCGCACCGAGCCCCTCACCCACGAGGGCGAGCACTACCAGATCCCCTTCCGCGGGGAGGGCGCCACGGGGCTCGGCAAGCCGCTCCGGAGCATCCTCCACGGCAATCCCGCGCTTCGCATCTTCACCGGCGCGTTCACCGAGAACGGCCTTCGCACGAGCGCGGAGGTGGCGGACGGGGTGTTCCCGGTGTGGATGAACCCGGAGCGCTTCGATCTCTTCGAGAGCGCCCTCGACGAGGGCTTTGCGCGGGCCGGGAACGGGAAGAGCCTCGACACGTTCGAGATCGCTCCCTTCGTCGAAGTGGTGCTGGACGACGACCTCGAGCGCGCCCGCCGGGTGGTCCGCGAGCACCTTGCCCTCTACATCGGCGGCATGGGCGCGCGCACCAAGAACTTCTACAACGACTACACCAAGCGGCTCGGATACGAGGCGGCCGCGGTCGAGATCCAGGACCATTTCCTCGCCGGGCGCCGCCCCGAGGCCGCCGCCGCGGTCCCGGACCAGCTCATCGACGACGTCGCCCTCGTCGGACCGACGGACCGGGTCCGCGACCGGCTCAAGCGCTGGAAGGAGGCGGGGGCGAAGGGTCACGTCAGGTCGCTCCTCGCCCGCCGTACGACGGTGGAGGCGGTCCGCCTGCTCGCGGAAGAGGTGCTTTGACGGCGGGCGGGCACGGCGGGCACGGCGGGGCCGCTCGCGGCGTTCGAGGCCGCGGAGGCGGCGCACCCCCTCGAGGATGAGCTCCCGCAGGCCCCCTGTCGGCGGCGACGGGCCTGGCCGGAGCACCGGTCCCCGGCCCTCGGCCGAACGCGCCGGGCGTACCGATCGCGGTGGACCCGCCGGAGGCACCGGGCCCGAAGGGGCCGGGCGCGGCGGTTGCGGCGAGCACGCCGGCGGGGCGGCTCGGTGAAGACCGCGGTCTCGTTCGGCGGCGCGGGCGCGACCGGTGAAGACTGGCCGGAGGTGGTCGAGTACGTGCGCGAGGCGGAGCGCCTCGGGGTGGACTTCGCGTGGTCGGCGGAGGCATGGGGTCAGGACGCGGTTACGACCGTCGCCTACCTCGCCGCCGTCACGTCGCGGATCCGGCTCGGCACCGGCATCATGCAGATCACCGCCCGCGCGCCGTCCATGACCGCGATGACCGCGCGGAGCCTCGATCTCCTCTCCGGGGGCAGGTTCGTGCTCGGGCTCGGGGTGAGCGGTCCGCAGGTCGTGGAAGGGATGCACGGAGTGCGCTTCGACCGCCCTCTCGAGCGCCTCCGGGAGACCCTCGACGTCGTCGAGATGGGTCTTCGCGGTGAGCGGATCGCCTATTCGGGGAGGCACCACACGTTCCCGCTGCCGGGCGGGGAGGGCAAGGCCATCGCCCTCGACGGGCCGTCCCGCCCGGACCTTCCGATCTACTTTGCCACCCTCGGTCCGCGCAGCCTCGAGCTGACCGGCGAGCGGGCCGCGGGCTGGCTCGGCACGTCCTTCGTTCCGGAGCGGGCGGACGTCCAGCTCGATTCCCTGCGCCGCGGCGCGGCCCGCGCCGGACGCTCGATCGCCGACCTCGACATCCAGGCCGGAGGGCGGCTCCGGATTACCGACGATGTGGACGAGACGGTGGCGAAGCTCAAGCCGGCCATGGCCTTCCAGCTCGGCGGCATGGGGTCCGCGACCCGCAACTTCTACAACGACGTGTTCCGCCGTGCCGGCTGGGACGCCGAAGCGCGCGAGGTGCAGCGGCTCTGGATCGAGCGGCGCCGCGCGGAGGCGGCGACGGCCGTTCCCGACGACCTCATCCTGAAGAGCAGCCTCATCGGTCCGCCCGATGCGGTCCGCGAGCGCATTCGACGGTGCCGCGAGGCGGGTGTCACCACCTTGCGCCTGAGCCCGATCGGAGACACGCTCGCGATGCGCCTCGACCAGCTCGGGCAGGCCCTCGACCTCGTCGCCGCATCCTGACGAGGGCCCTCTCGCCCGGCCGCGCCCGGCCGGCGCGTTCTACGCGCTCATTTCTCGTCGAAGTACCGAAGCCCGCGCCTGAACGCCTCGCCATCCGCGATCCGCTTCGCGCCGAAGAGAACCGGTCCGTCATCGGGGGGAGGCCGGGCCGAGACGGCCACCGCCACCCCGCTGGCCGACGCCGGATCGGCCACCACGTCGCGCCAGGCGGCGAGGAGCTCGTCCCGGGTGATCGCGCGCACCGCCTCGAGGAACCGTTTGCGCGAGTCGAACCCGTACCGTTCCCGGCCGATCTCGGCCCAGTACCGCGCGGTGCGCTCGTCGAGCTGCGTCACCGCCTCCAGCAGCTCGCTCTCCACCGCCCGGCGGTGGCGTTCGAGCTCCTCGTGCGACATGTCGCGGAGGGTTGCGTCGAAGCGGTCGAGGAATTCTTCCACCTCCTTCAAGAGCGTCGCGGGCGGGATCGTGTCGGACTGGACGACGAACGCGAGACCCGGTACCGCGCGCAAGGTGAGCGGGGTGGCGTAGACGACGTATCCGATCCTGCGCTCGGTCCGAAGCTCGAGGAAGAACCGGTTGCGAATCGTCTGGGCAATCAGCGCCACCCTCGCCCTCTCGCGCACGCTTTGCCGGTGTCCCTGACGATAGACGACGACGGCGTGGTCTTCGTGGTGGCTGTCGATCCAGCGCGCGAAGCGCCTCCCGGGATCGAGCGCCGCGACCCGGCCCCGCGCCACCGCGACCGGGCGCATCGTAGCGAGCAGCTCGTTCACGAGCACCTCCCCGAGCTCCGTCGCCCCTGCCGCGGTCAGGTTCCCGTGGGCGAGGGCGACGATGCTGCCCAGTGCGAAGAAGCGCTCGACGTAGTCGCGGAGATCTTCCGGAGTCACCTTCTCGAGCGCCGCGAGCAGCACATCGGTGGGCCATTCCGGCGCGAGCAGCAGCTCGCCGAGGTCACCCAATGCGCGCCGGTAGGGCGGGCGCTCGTCCAGGTTGCGAAGCAGCCGCGCATACTCCTTCCTCTCCGCGTCGAAGCGCGACGAAGAGACGGGCGGTGCGCGCAGGACCGAAACGAGCCGCTCGAGCACCTCGCGCTGCTTGTCGCTCCAACCCGAAAGGCCGAAGGTGATGCCGCGGTGATGCCGGTACAGAAGGTACGTATGCCCGGCGAGCGCGGCGGGGTATGCGAACTCGGTGAGCGCGTCCTCGACGATGCGGGTATGGAGCGAGCTCAGAACCGCGTGTCGCGGGGTGTCGTTGGCGATCGGCGAGCGCACCGTGAACCGGAAGTTCGCGCGCGGCTGGCCGAACTCGACGTCGGCACGGTGCCAGAGATCGAATCCTGGACGGTCGGCGATCCGGATCGGATGCGATTCGACGGCCTCGGCCTCGGCTTCGGCTACGGCTACGGTTTCGATCAGCTCGAGCTCCTCCGGCACGAACGGATTCGGTACCGGGAGCGCGAGGCCGCCGGACGGGGGCGGCTTGCGCCAGCGTGCCACCGTCTCCGGCGGGACGGAGCGAAGCCGGTACGGCACGTTGAAGAACGGCGCGACGGAGTCGGACGGGCTCCCCTTCGACATCACGGTCAGGAGCAGGCGTTCCGGGGTGAGGACGGCGAGGAAACGTCGTTCGAGCTCCGGGTCGGCATCCTCGAACCGAAAGGGGCCGGTCAGGACCTCTTTGGCCGGATAGCGGTGAAGGGACGCCGCGAGCGCGGCCGCGTGGCGAAGGGCGGGCGCTTTCTCCATGAAGCGGAGCTCGATCTCGGCCATCCGCGCGAGCACCGCCCGGTAGCGCGGCGCGAGTCCCTGCGCGCGGACGAGGTCGAGGTAGGCGAACACCAGGGCGACGACGTCGTCGGCGTTCTCGATGCCTTCGTCGGTGGCGAGGATAGTGATTGCGAACGTCGCGAAGTCGGGATGGGAGACACCGGGCCCCGCGCCAAGACCCTCCGCCCAGCCCCGTTCCTTGAGGGCGGAGAGGAGGCTCCCCCGGCCTTCATGACCGAGCAGGTGCGAGATGCGGGCGAGCGGCTTTGTCCGGTAGTGCGGGTGGAGGGGCGGGATCGCGAACGAGAGGGTAAGGGTGCGGGACTCGCGAATCGACGCGACGTCGAGCCGCGCGGGAAGCAGCCCTTCCCGGAAGAGCGGGGCGGTGATGCGCAGGGGCTCGGCCGGGCGTCGCTCGACCGCGGCAAAGCGGGTCCGGACGGTTCGTTCCAGCACGTCGAGCGGCTCGCGGCCGAGGACCACGAGCTTCATCAGGTGCGACGAATAGCGGCGCTCGTAGAAGTCGACGAGCTCGGTCCGCAGATCGGTGCCGGGACGTTCCGCAAGGGTCGACGCGGACCCGATGTGAAATCGCGAGAGCGGGTTTCGGGGGTCGAGGGCTCGTTTCCATGCGGCGAGCCCGCGGAGGCGATCGCTGCGGCTGCGCGAAACGAACTCCGACTGGACGATCGAGCGTTCGCCGGCGATGGACTCGCGATCGAATCGGGGCGAGATGAAGAACTGGGCGAACCGGTCGAGCGCGCCTTCGAGGTGCCCGGCGTCGACCTCGAAGAAGTACGTCGTGTGCGCGAGTGCGGTTCCGGCGTTTCCGAACCCGCCGTGCTCGGAAAGGAAGCGGTCGTACTCGTCCGGTGCGGGATACTTCTCGGTACCGAGGAAGAGCACGTGCTCGAGAAGGTGCGCGAGTCCCGGGCGTGACTCCGGGTCGTCCGCGCTCCCCACGTTGACGTCGAGCACCGCCGCCGCGGTGTCGGCGCTCGGGTCCGACACGACGAGCGCCTCGAGCCCGTTCTCGAGCACGACCGCGCGGTAGTCCCTCGTATCCGCGGGGCTGCGCTCGATCTCGACGCCGTATGCGGGCGCGGCGCCGGCCAGGAGGAGGGCGAGACCCGCCTGAAACACGTGCCGGATCCGGGAGCTCACCGCCTTCTCGATCAAGAGACGAGAAACCCGCCGAGCGGCGGCGATCCTTCCTGCGGCATCGGGTCTGGCACGGGGCGGGTCGATTGAACGGTTCCCGGGTGGACAGCCCGCCGCGTCGGCCTCGGCACGCCTGGTCGGGCGTGCCGAGATCGATGCGTCTCGAGGTGCCCGGTGGACCGGGGGGCTCTCCCTAGATGTGGTAGTAGTGGAAGAACTCCGCGGGAACCGGGTGCATGAACACGTCGCGCGATTCCTGCTCCTTGAACGCGATGTAGTGGTCGATGACGTCCTGGGTGAAGACGCCGCCCTCGAGCAGGTAGTCGTGATCGTCGCCGAGCGCGGCCACCGCCTGCTCCATCGAGGACGGAACCTGGGGGATATCCCCCGCCTCCTCGGGCGAGAGCTCGTAGATGTCCACGTCCGTGGGGTTGCCGGGGTCGATCCGGTTGCGGATGCCGTCGAGGCCCGCCATCATCATCGCGGCGAACGCGAGGTACGTGTTCGCGGACGGGTCCGGCGGGCGGAACTCGATGCGCTTGCTGGCCGCGGACGTCTCGTAGGTGGGGATCCGCACGGCCGCCGAGCGGTTGCGCTGCGAGTACGCGAGATAGGTCGGCGCCTCGAAGCCCGGGACGAGCCGCTTGTAGGAGTTGGTCGTCGGGGCACAGAAGGCGAGCAGTGACGGGCCGTGCCGGAGCAGTCCGCCGATGTAGTGGCGCGCGAGCTCCGAGAGCTGGGCGTAGCCGTCCGCGTCGTAGAAGAGCGGAGTGTCCCCGAGCCACAGCGACTGATGCACGTGCATGCCGGTGCCGTTGTCGCCGAAGAGCGGCTTGGGCATGAACGTCGCCGACTTGCCGTGCGCAAGGGCCACGTTGCGCACGATGTGCTTGTACCACTGGGTCTCGTCCGCCTTGTTGCGCAGCGTGCCGAAGCGGGTCGCGATCTCGCCCTGTCCGCCGGTCGCCACCTCATGGTGATGGACCTCGAACTCCATGCCGATCCGGACCATCTTCTCCGCCATTTCCCACCGCAGGTCCGCGAGCTTGTCGAAGGGCGAGACCGGGGTGTAGCCCTGCTTGGGCGGGATCTTGTAGCCGGTGTTGTTGCCGTCCTCCTCGCGCGACGAGTTCCAGTCCGCCTCGTCGGACTCCACGACGTGGGACGACGAGTTGATCTTGAGGCCGAACTGCACGTGGTCGAACAGGAAGAACTCGAGCTCCGGACCGAAGAACGCCTTGTCGGCGATGCCGGAGGCCGTGAGGTAGTTCTCGGCCTTGGTTGCCACGTAGCGCGGATCGCGCGAGTAGTTGTCGCCGGTCATCGGGTCGTGCACGTCGCAGATGAGCTTCAGGATCGGCTCGGACTCCGTCGGATCGATGCGCGCGGAGTCGAGGTCCGGCCGCAGCAGCATGTCGGACTCGTCGATCGACTGGAATCCCCGCAGGCTCGAGCCGTCGAAGCCGAGGCCGCGTTCGGTGATGCTCTCGTCGAGCCGCGAAGCGGGGATCGAGAAGTGCTGCCAGCGACCGATGAGGTCGGTGACGAGCAGGTCCACCCGCCGTATGTCGTTGTCCCTGATTGTTGTCTGTACATCGGCAAGTGTCGCCATCGTTCGGTACCTCTCATTGCAATCGAGCCCCTGCCCGGCGATGGGGCGGCGGCTGCCAAGGGAACGGGTGCGACTCGCATTTTCGCCACCTGGCTCCGAGCCTGGGACGCGGAATCGATGCAGAATCGCGGAAGGGCGTATGTTGTTATAGCGAGACGCGAATTTCAACCGGGCGGAAAACCGCGGAAGCGGGCCGTTCTCCGGCTTCGCGACTGCGCGCAGACGACATCCGGTTCGTTCCCCGGCCTCCGAATTCCCGCACTGACTTCGATTTCGGGATACCGCCTCCGGGACTAGCCCGGAAGATTCACCGATTTCCTGCTGCGGACACCAATCTGCTCGTTGTGGCGAGCCGTACTCCCTCACGTCGCTTCGACGTAGTGTCGGCTACGCCTTCGGCGCCGTTCAGTCCGTTCGGCCCGCATGCACGGAAAAATCTCCGATTTTTCCGTGCGGTACACCCATGAGGAAACATCCTCGATGTTTCCTCATGTCAACGGCATCTTGGCGCCCAAACCCGAAAAGTTCGGAGAACTTTTCGGGTAACCGGCTGTCTCGAAAAACTCGCAGAGTTATTCGAGTATGCGACGAAAATCGGTGAATCTTCCGGGCTAGCTCCCTGCCGCATCGTCGCGCAGCCGGAACTTCTGGATCTTGCCGGTGGACGTCTTGGGCAGCTCCCGGAATACGACCGCCGTCGGGCACTTGAAGTGGGCGAGACGGGAGCGGCACCAGTCGATGATCTCGCGTTCCGTCGCCTGCGCCCCGGCACGCAGGGTGACGAAGGCGCAGGGGGTCTCGCCCCAGTGGTCGTGGGGTTTCGCGACGACCGCCGCCTCGAGCACCGCGGGGTGCCGGAACAGGCAGTCCTCGACCTCGATGGAAGAGATGTTCTCGCCCCCGGAGATGATGATGTCCTTCGAGCGGTCCTTGAGCTGGACGTAGCCGTCGGGGTGGCTCACTCCGAGGTCTCCGGAGTGGAACCAGCCGCCCTCGAACGCCTCACGGGTCGCGCCGGAGTTCTTGAGGTAGCCCTTCATGACGATGTTGCCCCGCATCATCACCTCGCCCATCGTCTCGCCGTCCGACGGCACCGGGGTCATGGATTCCGGGTCCATTACCGCAAGTCCGTCGAGCGCGTGGTATCGCACGCCCTGGCGGGCCTTGATCACCGCGCGCTCCGCGGGCGGCAGCTCGTCCCATTCGGGTTTCCAGGAGCAGATGACGGAGGGGCCGTACGTCTCGGTGAGTCCGTAGACGTGGGTGATCCGGAAGCCGCTCGCCTCCATCCCCTCGAGCACCGCCGCAGGGGGCGCCGCGCCCGCCGTCATGACCTGCACCGTCCGCTCGAGCGGGCGCCGGTCCGTCTCCGGCGCGTTGAGGAGGAAGTTGAGGACGACGGGCGCCCCGCAGAAGTGGGTGACCCCTTCGCCGGCGATCGCGTCGTAGATCGCCTTCGCCTCGACCCTGCGAAGGCAAACGCCCGTGCCCGCGACCGCGGCGAGGGTCCACGGGAAGCACCAGCCGTTGCAGTGGAACATCGGCAGGGTCCAGAGATACACCGGATGGTGGGCCATGTTCCACACGACCGCGTTGGTCATCGCGTTGAGGTACGCGCCCCGGTGGCTGTAGACCACCCCCTTGGGGTTCCCGGTGGTGCCGGAGGTGTAGTTGAGCGAGATGGAGTCCCACTCGTCGTCCGGCATCCTCCATTCGAACCCCGGGTCCCCGCCGGCGAGAAGCGCTTCGTACTCGACTTCGCCGAGCCGCTCGCCCCCCGCCGCCTCCGGGTCGTCGACGTCGATGACGAGCGGGCGCCGTTCGAGCTTCGCGAGGGCCGGCTCCACGGTCGGCGAGAGCTCCCGGTCGGTGATGATCGCCTTCGCCTCCCCGTGCTCGAGGATGAAGGCCACCGTGCCCGCGTCGAGCCGGGTGTTGATGGTGTTGACCACCGCTCCGAGCATCGGCACGGCCAGGGTCGCCTCCCAGGCGGCAGGCACGTTGGGGGCCATGACGGAGACGGTGTCGCCCCGTCCCACTCCGCGCGCCGCGAGGCTCGACGCGAGCCGGCGGCACCGGGCGTAGGTCTCGGCCCAGGTCTGGCGACGGTTCCCGTACACGATCGCCGTGTGGTCGGGGTAGACGGTGGCGCTTCGCTCGAGGAAGCCGAGCGGCGTGAGGGGAGCGTAGTTCGCGGGGTTCGGGTCGAGGCCGATCTCGTAGGGGCTTTCGGACATCGGGCAGGCTCCGGGGTCGGGTTCTTCGTCTCCGCGCCCGGCGCGGCTCGGGCCGGGACGGCATCCCGGCGGTCACCGGATGGGCACGAGCCCCCGGCCGGCCGGCGGCGCGTCTGCCGGCTCATGATAAACGTCGATCCGCGCCGGCTCGAAGGGGGGTGCGGTAGAGTCCGGAGATGAATGCTCCAAGAACCTTTCGAATCGCCGTCCCCGACGCGATCCTTGACCGGATCCGCACCCGGGTCGCGGACTACCGCTGGCACGAAATGCCGGACGACGGCGGCTGGGCGTACGGCACCAACCTCGACTACCTGAAGGAGCTGTGCGCCTACTGGGTCGAAACGTTCGACTGGCGCGAGCGGGAGACTGCCCTCAACCGCTTTTCGCACTTCGTCGCACCCGTCGACGGCATCGACATCCACTTCATCCGCGAGCCGGGGAGCGGCACCGCGCCGATGCCGCTCGTCATCTCCCACGGCTGGCCGGGGTCGGTGGTCGAGTTCCGGGAGATCATCGAGCCGCTCGCCCATCCCGAGCGTTTCGGCGGCGACCCCGACGACGCGTTCGAGGTGATTGCGCCTTCCCTCCCGGGGTTCGGATTCTCGGGTCGTCCGCCCCGCCCGATGGGTCCCCGCGGCATGGCCCGGCTCTTCGACCGCCTGATGACCGGCGTGCTGGGCCACGACCGGTACATCGCCCAGGGCGGAGACTGGGGCGGGGCGATCTCGAGCTGGCTCGGCTACGAGCACGCACCGGCCTGCCGCGCCATCCATCTCAACATCATGACCATGCGGCATCCGGACGGGCCCCGGGGTGCCGAGGAGGAGGCGTGGGCGGAGCGCTTCGAGCGCGAACAGGCGCTCGAGGAAGGCTACCGCACCCAGCAGGCGACGAAGCCACAGACCCTGAGCTACGCCATGATGGACAGCCCGGTCGGGGTCGCGGCGTGGATCGTCGAGAAGTTCAACTCCTGGTCGGACACCCGGGGAGACGACGTAGAGAGCGTCTACACCAAGGACGAGCTGCTCACGAACATCATGGTCTACCTCGTCACCGGAACCTTCAATACCGCGAGCTGGGTCTACTACGGCCGGCGCGAGGAGGGTGGGCGCGTGCTGTCGCCGGAGGGCCGGCGGGTCGAGGTGCCGACCGGGTGCGCCCTCTTTCCCGCGGAGCTCCTGGCGTGGCCGCCGCGAAGCTACGTCGAGCGGGTCTACAACGTGACCCGGTGGACGGAGATGCCGCGCGGCGGGCACTTTGCGGCCATGGAGCAGCCGGAGCTCTTCGTCGAGGACGTGCGCGCCTTCGCCCGCTCCCTGCGGTAGCCGGCAGCCCCATCGCGACGCGGTGTCGTTCCCTTCTGCACCCAATGCGAGTGAGAGATTGTGGCAAGGACCGTGCGTGACACTCTCGAGAGAGTCCGTACGTCGATCTCGGAAGGCGGCGTCCGCAAATCGGCGCACGGATACGACGAGCTCGCCGCAGACGGGTTGTCCGCAAGGGAACTTGTCGAAGGTGCGAGCGCAGCGGAGGTCGTGGAGGACTATCCGGACTACGCCAAGGGACCCTGTGTGCTGCTGCTCCAGCGAACTCGGGATGGGCGGCCGGTCCACGCGGTGTGGGGACTCCCCGCCGGCCATGCAAGTCCGGCCGTGCTGATTACGGCATACTTGCCCGATCCGGAAAGGTGGGAGCCCGGATTCAGACGGAGACGCGGATGAGCAGAAGGAAACGGACCAGGCTCGTTCACGAGGGGGACTACGTCGCGGAGGTCGACGTGGAGCTGCTGGAGGAGCCTGGAGGATGGTCGCCATACCTTTCTCTTGAGGATGCGTATCGCATTGACGAAGTGAGGGAGGCACTTCGCCGGGGTGACGTCAAGGGTGCGGCGAGACATTCGCGCGTGTTCAGCCTGACTCCGGTCGCGGTCTAGAGCCGCACGGTTGTCTTCGTGCGATGACCGCAGCCCGCGCGCATGCATCTCTTGCTGGACGACGAGCTGCTGACCGAACTCGACCGGCGTGCCGGCTCCCAAGGTCGCAGCGCTTTCGTAGCGAAGTTGATCGCACGTGGGCTCGAGGACGAACGACGCCGGAATGAAATCGAGTCTGCCTTGGGCAGCCAGCCCGATACTGGGCACGACGGGAGCGAGCATCCCGGGGAGTGGGTGCGACGGCAGCGACACGGGGACGCCAAACGATCCGGTTGACGATAGCTCGACTGCCCTGGATTTCTTGAGGGCCCCCGATCTTCATGAACGAGTCAAGTTTGCAAAACGGTTTCCTGGATGAGAGGTACGAGGCTGCCAACGCCATGGAGCGGCCGGGTTTCGAACCAGGATGGGTGGCTTCGAACAGGTCTCGTCGGTCCGAGGCGCAGCCTCGCTAGTATTCGACGTTGAACTGGAATGATTCGGTCTCGAAGATGAGCAAGCCGCTGTGGGCGCCGAGCGCCGAGGAGGTCGAGCGGGCGGGGGTCACCCGCTTCGCCGCCTTCGTGCGCGAGCGGCACGGAGTCGAGGCATCGGACTACGCGGCCCTGCACGCCTGGTCGGTGGCGGAGCCGGCCGCCTTCTGGTACAGCGTCTGGGAATTCTGCGGGGTCGCCGCCCCGGAGAAGGGCGACGCGGTCCTTGAGGATGCGGACCGGATGCCGGGCGCGCGCTGGTTTCCGGGCGCCCGCCTCAACTTCGCCGAGAACCTCCTCCGGCGTCGCGGGGGGGGCGGGCCGGGGCCGGGGCCGGGGTTGGGTTCCGGGCCCCCCGCCTCAACTTCGCCGAGAACCTCCTCCGGCGCCGCGACGACGGACCGGCCATCGTCTTCCGGGGCGAGGTGCCGTCCGCGGGCATCGATCGGATCGACGACCGCCGCATCTCCTGGCGGCAGCTCCACGACCACGTCTCGCGGGCCGCCCAGGGCTTGCGGGCGGCCGGGGTCGGCCCCGGGGACCGGGTCGCGGGCTACCTGCCCAACCTCCCCGAGACGGTCATCTCGATGCTTGCCGCGACCAGCCTCGGGGCGGTGTGGTCCTCGTGCTCGCCCGACTTCGGGGTGCAGGGAGTGCTCGATCGCTTCGGGCAGATCGAGCCCAGGGTCCTCGTCGCCGCGGACGGCTACCGCTACAACGGGGCCGCAATCGATTCGCTTGGGCGCGTCCGCGAGGTCCTCGCCGGCGTCCCGAGCGTGGAGCGGGCGGTCATCGTGCCCTATCTCCGGAAGGCGCCGGACCTCCGGTCGGTCCCGGGCGCGGTCTCCTGGGACGAGCTGACCCTCTCCCACCCGGCCCGCGAGATCGAGTTCGAGCCGGTCCCCTTCGACCACCCGCTCTACATCATGTACTCGTCCGGCACCACCGGCGCCCCGAAGTGCATCGTCCACGGCACCGGCGGGACCCTGCTCCAGCACCTGAAGGAGCACCGCCTCCACGCGGACGTGCGTCCCGGCGACACCCTCTTCTACTTCACCACCTGCGGGTGGATGATGTGGAACTGGCTCGTTTCGGGGCTTGGCAGCGGCGCCTGCCTCGCGCTCTACGAAGGCTCACCGGGCTGGCCGGACATGCGCGCGCTCTTCGACTTCGCGGACGCGGCCCGCATCGACCTCTTCGGAACCTCCGCGAAGTACCTCGACGCGGTCAAGAAGTCCGGGCTCCGTCCGCGCGAGAGTCACGATCTCTCGAGCGTGCGGGCGATTCTCTCCACCGGCTCGCCCCTCGTCCCCGAGACGTTCGATTTCGTGTACGACGCGGTGAAGCCGGATGTGCGTCTCTCTTCGATCACGGGCGGCACGGACATCATCGGCTGCTTCGCCCAGGGCAACCCCGTCGTGCCGGTCCGGCGGGGCGAGATCCAGTGCCTCGCCCTCGGGATGCAGGTCGAGGTCTTCGACGACGACGGCCGTCCTCTTCCCGCCGGCGAGCCGGGTGAGCTCGTGTGCACCGCTCCGTTCCCCTCGATGCCGGTCGGGTTCTGGAACGATCCGGACGGGGCGAAGTACCGCGATGCCTACTTCGAGCGGTTCCCGGGGGTGTGGCACCACGGGGACTGGGTGGAGCGCACCGGGCACGGCGGGCTCGTCGTGCACGGGCGCTCCGACGCAGTGCTCAATCCGGGCGGGGTGCGCATCGGCACGGCCGAGATCTACCGCCAGGTCGAGCAGCTCGACGAGGTCGAGGAGGCCATCGTCATCGGCCAGCAATGGGAGGGCGACGTGCGGGTCGTCCTCTTCGTGCGCCTGCGCGCGGGCGACCGCCTCGACGACGCGCTCACGGACCGGATCCGCCGGCGGATCCGGACGAACGCGACGCCGCGCCACGTGCCGGCCCGGATCCTCGAGGTCGCGGACATTCCGCGCACCCGGAACGGGAAGATCGTGGAGCTCGCGGTGCGCGACGTGGTGCACGGGCGTCCGATCCGCAACCGCGAGGCGCTTGCCAACCCGGAGGCGCTCGAGCTCTTCGCCGGGCGCCCCGAGCTTGGCGAGTAGAGCGGCGGCCGGTGTCGGCACGGGTTTCCGTGCGAGACGCCGGCGAGGCTGCGACTCGGACCGACGAGGCATGTTCGAAGCCACCCATCCTTGTTCGAAACCCGACCGCTCCGTAGCGTTGGCGGCCTCGTACGTTGCATTCGTGAAACCGCTTTGCAAGTCCGACCCGTCTGTAGCGCTCGGGGCCCTTCAAGAAGTCCGGGCAGGTGAGCGAGAGGAGCATGACGAACGATGACAGGAGGGGTCGGGTTCCGGATCCGCGCGATTCGCGACGGCGACGAGGACGAGGTGATCGAGCTCTGGCGCGCCTGCGATCTGGTTCGACCCTGGAACGATCCGCGTCGCGACATTGAAGGCGCGCGAGCCCGCGCCACGTCGGAGGTCTTCGTCGCGGTCGACGAGAAACGCGCCGGGCACATCGCCGGGAGCGTCATGGCCGGATTCGACGGGCATCGGGCATGGGTCTACTACGTCGCGGTGGCGCCGGCGCATCGATCGGGAGGGCTCGGCGGGCGGTTGATGCGCCATGCCGAGAGCTGGCTCGCGGGGCTTGGCGCGCCCAAGGTGATGCTGATGATCCGGGAGGAGAACGAGGGGGTGCGCCGCTTTTACGACGGGCTCGGCTACGAGGTCGAGAAGCGTACGATCATGAGCCGGCGAGTGTCGGGCTCGCCGGTCGTCGACCCGAGTTGACGGATGGCGTTCCCGACGGGTCGAACGCGGAAACGAGCGAATGGAGCGGAAGAAACGAATGGAAGTCGCGGCATGAATTCGGCGACCGGGGATAGTGGCGGCGCGGACACCGGTTGCGGCCCGCGTGACGGTGGGTCCACGACGCGGCCGGCGGCCGGCTCGACCGTACCGGTGACGGTGACCTGGCTCGAGATGCGGTCGCCGGACCGGCGAGCGCCGGCGGCGGGAGTGCTGGAGCCGACCGCGATCCTGCGCGCGGAGCGGCCCACCATCTCGTTCTACCGCTACCTCTACGACACGATCGGCGCCGAGTGGAACTGGTTCATGCGCCGGCGCCTGTCCGACGAAGAGCTCGCCGCGATCATCCACGACGACCGGGTGGAGGTGTTCGTCCTCCACGTTCGCGGGGTCCCCGCCGGCTACGTCGAGCTCGACCGCCGGGTCGAGGGCGAGGTCGAGATCGCCTACTTCGGCCTCATTCCGGAGTATGTGGGGCGCGGCTTCGGCAAGTACCTGCTCGACTGGGGGCTCGCGCGGGCGTGGAGCTACCGTCCGGGCCGGGTCTGGCTGCACACCTGCTCGCTCGATCATCCGCGCGCGCTCGGCGTCTACCAGAGCGCGGGCCTCGAGGTGTACGACCGCACGGTCGAGCATGAGCCGGTGGAGAATCTGCTGTTCGTTCCCGGCGCGGCGTCCGGCCATGCCGCGGTGCCGTAGCGGGGCGTCCGGTCCGGGCAGGGCCGCGCAGGGCGGGGCGGGGGCGGGGGCCCAGGCGCGGGGGGGGGGGGGGGGGGCGCGGGGGGGGGGGGGGGGGGGGGCGGGGCGGGGCCGCAGCTCGAAGCGCGGCGGGCGGGCGGACGAACCGGTCGGGAGGAGCTGGACCCGGGAGGCCCCGGGACGAAGCGACGGATGAGACTGCAGGGGAGGGAGGCATGCACCTTTCGGCGTTCGGACAGCGGTTGACGGGTGAGTCGGGCACCCGCTCGCTAATGGACGATCTCGGCGCGATCGCGGCCGCCGGGGGCGACATCATGAATCTCGGCGGCGGGAACCCGAGCCTCATCCCCGCCGCGGAGATGGTCTTCCGGGTCAGGATGCAGGCCCTCATGCAGCACGACGGCGCCTTCGAGCGCGCGATCGGCACCTACGACGCGCCGGAAGGAGAGCGGCGCTTCGCCCGGGCCCTTGCGGCATTGCTCCGCCGCGAGCACGGCTGGGACCTCGGCGAGCGCAACATCGCGCTCACCAACGGCAGCCAGTCCGCCTTCCTCGCCCTGTTCAACCTGCTCGCGGGGCCGCCCGCGAACGGGGACGGAGGGCGGCCGCGACGGGTCCTGCTGCCGCTCTCTCCGGAGTACATCGGGTACGCGGACGTCGGGCTCGCGCCCGGCATGCTGACCTCGGTGCGCTCGACGATCACCGAGCTCGGGGACCGGCTCTTCAAGTACGGGGTGGATTTCGATCAGGTGGAGTCCGTCGAGGACGTCGCCGCGATCTGCGTGTCGCGGCCCACCAACCCGACCGGCAACGTGGTCACCGACGACGAGCTTGCACGACTCGGGGCCAGCGCCCGCGCCCGGGGCGTGCCGCTCATCGTCGACAACGCCTACGGGCTCCCCTTCCCCGGAATCGTGTATGGCGAGGCCGCGCCCGCATGGGACGAGAACACCGTGCTGTGCATGAGCCTCTCGAAGCTCGGACTGCCCGGGGTGCGCACCGGAATCGTGGTCGCGAACGAGGAGATCGTCTCCGCCCTCGCGGCGGTCAACGCCATCTTCTGTCTCGCGCCCGGAAGTCTCGGCCCTGCGCTCGCCGCGGACCTCGTCGAGAGCGGCGAGGTGCTGACCCTGTCCCGCGACGTCATCCGGCCCCACTACGCGGAGCGCGCCGAGCGGGCGGTCGACATCCTCCGCGAAGGTCTCGAAGGGTGCGACATCCGCATCCACAAGCCGGAGGGCGCGTTCTTCCTGTGGCTGTGGATGCGCGGGCTCCCGATCACGAACGCGGAGCTGTACGAGCGGCTGAAGGAGCGCGGGGTCGTCATCGTCTCCGGCCACCACTTCTTCCCCGGTCTCGAGGACGACGACTGGCCGCACCGGCACGAGTGCATCCGCATCACCTACGCCGACGACTGGAGCCGGATCGAGCGCGGGCTCGCGGTCATCGTCGAGGAGGTGCGCCGCGCCTTCGACGGGGCCTGAACGGGCGGCACGGAGTCCGGCGCCGGGGCCGGGCGTCTCTTCGTCGGCGGGGGCGGCCGGCGGGGACGGCCGCTACAATGCGCCGGCCGCGACCGAGTCCACCGATGATCCACCTCACCGACGTCACCCTCAAGCGAGGGCAGAAGACGCTGTTCAGCGGCCTCGACCTCACGGTGCACGCGGGTCATCGGGCGGGCATCGTGGGGCGCAACGGAGTCGGCAAGTCGACCCTCTTCCTCCTGCTTCGCGGACGACTCGTTCCGGAGGAAGGAGAGGTCCGGGTCCCGCGGAGCTGGACGATCGCCCACCTCGACCAGGAGACCGAGCCGAGCCCGGCGAGCGCGCTCGAATGGACGATTGACGGCGACCGACCGCTCGGGGCGGTCCGGCGCCGCATCGAGGCGGCCGAGGCCGGGGACGACCAACGGCGCCTGCCCGCGCTCTACGCGGAGCTCGAGGCCATGGACGGGTACACCGCGGAGACGCGCGCGGGACGGATCCTGCACGGCCTCGGATTCGAGCCGGGGGATCTCACCCGGCCCGTGTCCGATTTCTCGGGCGGTTGGCGGATCCGCCTCAATCTCGCGCAGACGCTGATGTGCCGGAGCGATCTCCTGCTCCTCGACGAACCGACCAACCACCTCGATCTCGACGCGGTGGTGTGGCTCGAGCAATGGCTCACCCGGCGCGCCGGCACGACCCTGCTCGTCTCCCACGACCGGGACTTCCTCGACCGGACCGCCACCGACATCGTCCATCTCGAGGACGGCCGCGCCCGCGCCTACCGCGGCGGCTACTCCTCGTTCGAGGTGCAGCGAAGCGAGCGCCTGGCGCTCGAGCGGTCGACCTTCGAGAAGCAGCAGCGAAGGGCACGCGAGATCCGGGCCTTCGTCACCCGCTTCGGGGCGAAGGCGACCAAGGCGCGCCAGGCGCGAAGCCGCATGAAGGAGCTCGAGCGGCTGGCCCTCGTCGCCCCCGCCCACGCCGACTCCTCGTACCGCTTTTCGTTCCCGAGCCCCGAGCGGGTCTCGAACCCGCTGCTCCGCATCGAGGAGGCAAGTCTCGGGTATGCAGGGTCCGCGGTCCTCGCCGGGGTGAACCTGACCTTGCAGCCCGGGGCGCGGATCGGCCTCCTCGGTCGCAACGGCGCCGGCAAGTCGACCCTGATGCGCGCCGTCGCGGGCGAGCTCGGGTTCCTTGCGGGGAGCTGCGAGCGAGGCCGCAACGCACCGGTCGGCTACTTCGCGCAGCACACCATGGAAACGCTCGAACCCGCGAAGAATCCCATGGAACACCTCCTGGCGGCGGACCCGACGGCGACCGATCAGGCCGCGCGCAACTTTCTCGGTGGATGGGGGTTCTCGGGCGATGCGGCGTTCACGCGGTCCGCGTTCCTGTCGGGGGGCGAGAAGGCCCGCCTCGCCCTCGCGCTCATCGCATGGCGCAAACCGGCCGTCCTCCTCCTCGACGAGCCGACCAACCACCTCGATCTCGACATGCGTCACGCCCTGACCGTCGCCCTCCAGTCGTATGACGGGGCCCTGGTCATCGTCTCCCACGACCGGCACCTCCTCGGGAACACGGTGGACGAGCTGCTGCTCGTCGCGGACGGCGGGGTGGACCCCTACGACGGGACCCTGGACGAGTACCGCGACTGGCTGCTCGGTCGCGATGATCCCGGTCCGTCCGTCGGGCCGGCAGCCGTTCGCGGGGCGGCGGCCGCGCGGCGCCGCGCCGGCGCGAAGGCACGCGCGAGGCTCAAGCCCCTCCGGGACGAGCTTCGCGGGATCGAGGAGCGCCTCGCGGCGCTCCAGTCGAAGCTCGACTCGATCACCGTGGTGCTCGCCGACGCGGATGCCTACCGGCGGCTGAGCGGCGAGGAGGTGACGGACCTCATCGCCCGCCACAAGCGCTATCGGGCGCGGGTGGAGAGCCTCGAGGAGGAGTGGATGTCCGTCAGCGAGAGGCTCGACGCCGCGACCGCCGCGTGAGCCCGCCGGCGCAGACGGTGCATTGGCAATCGCGTCCCGAAGGTAGCATGCTGCGCGGACACGGCAACTGCGGGAGGAGCCCGTTGATGAACGCAAAGCTGCGCAGACTTTTTCTCGGCACGGTGCTGATCCTCACCTCGGGCGGCGGACAGGTGGCGCTCGCCGCGGGCGCGGGGAGCGCCAGCTCCTCCGGCGGTGAGGACGCGGCGCTGCGCGAAGCCCGAACCCTGATCGACCGCGAACGGTTCGAGGAGGCCCTCGCGGCCCTCGAAGACGTGGTCGCGCGGGACGCGGGCAACGCCGACGCCTGGAACCTCATCGGCTACAGTCACCGCAAGGCCGGGAGCTACGGTCCCGCGATGGACGCCTACGCGAAGGCCCTCGCGATCGATCCGCGGCACACCGAGGCGATCGAGTACCTCGGCGAGCTCCACCTTGCCCTGGACGACCTCGCGGAGGCGGAGCGACAGCTCGCGAGGCTGGGCGAAATCTGCCGTTCCGGCTGCGACGAGTACGACGAGCTCGAGGAGGCCATCGCGAGCTACCGGGCCGCGAAGGGCGGCTGACCGTCCCCCGTCCCGCGTGGCGCGGGTCGGACGATCGGTCAGGCACCCGGTCCGCAGGGGCCGGCCGGCGCGACATTCGCGTGGGACATGCCTCGCGCACGAGTGGTTGGCGCGGACACGAGGTTCGCGAAGAACGTGCCCGCGTGCGCCCATCCGAGCGGGTTCAATCGGAGCGCTGCGACTTCTCGAGCGCCTGGTCGATGTCCCAGAGAATGTCGTCGACGGACTCGAGCCCGACCGAGATCCGGATCATGTCGGGGGTGACCCCGGCCGCGATCTGCTCCTCCTCCGATAGCTGCCGGTGGGTGGTGGAGGCGGGATGGATGACGAGGGTGCGGGCGTCGCCGACGTTCGCGAGATGGCTCATGAACTGCGCCGCCTCGATGAACTTGATCCCGGCCTCGTGTCCGCCCCGCACGCCGAAGGTGAGGATTGCGCTCGCGCCTCGCGGGACGTACTTCTGCGCGAGATCGTGGTAGCGGCTTCCGGGAAGGCTCGGATAGTTCACCCACGGGACGAGGGGGTGGTCCTCGAGGAGGCGGGCGACGGCCATGGCGTTGTCGCAGTGCCGGTCCATCCGCACCGGCAGGGTCTCGAGCCCCTGAAGCATCAGGAACGAGTTGAAGGGGCTCAAGACCGCGCCCATCGTGCGCAACGTCTCGCAGCGCGCCTTCATGGTGTAGCCGAAGTCGCCGAACGTCTCGTAGAAGCGCACCCCGTGGTACCCCCTCGACGGCTCCATCATCCCCGGGAAGTTCCCGTTGTCGTAAGGGAAGCGGCCGGACTCGACGATGACCCCGCCCATGCTGGTGCCGTGCCCGCCGATGTACTTCGTCGCCGAGTGGACGACGATGTCCGCCCCCCATTCGAACGGCCGGCAGAGATAAGGCGTCGCGAACGTGTTGTCGATGACGAGCGGGATCCCCCGGTCGGACGCCACCTCGCCCACCGCCTCGAGGTCGAGCACGTTGATGGAGGGGTTGCCGAGGGTCTCGCCGTAGAGGAGCTTGGTCCGGTCGGTAATCGCGCCGGCGAAGTTCTCGGGCTCGTCGGGGTCGACGAAGGTGGTGTCGATGCCCATGCGCCGGAACGTGACGTCGAAGAGCGAACGCGTGCCGCCGTAGAGGGTGCTCGCGGAAACGATGTGGTCGCCCGCTTCGAGCAGGGTGAGGAGAGCCGTCGTTTCCGCCGCCTGTCCGCTCGCGGTGGCGAGCGCGGCCCGCCCGTTCTCGAGCGCCGCCATCCGCTCCTCGAAGACGGCGGTGGTGGGGTTCATGAGCCGGGTGTAGATGTTCCCGAACGTCTGCAGGTTGAACAGGCTCGCGGCGTGGTCCGCATCGTCGAACACGTAGGAGGTCGTCTGGTAGATCGGCACCGCCCGCGATCCGGTGGCCGGGTCCGGGAGCTGCCCCGCGTGCAGGCAGAGGGTCTCGAGCCCAAAGTCGCGATCAGCCATCGGCCGGTATCCTCAGGTTCCGGGCGGGTGCCGCCCGCCGCGCGTGGTCGTCGTGACGCCGGCCGGGCCGCACGGTGGCGGCCGGGGCGGGCTAGTAGGGGACGTGGAGGGGGCGTTTGGCGGAGACGACCCGCGTGTTCACCCCGACGAAGTTGAGCCCGCCGAACAGGCGCGCGTACTCGATCTTCATGCAGCGGTCCATCACCACCTCCAGGCCCCCGTCGCGGGCGATCCGGGCCGCGTCCTCGTTCACGATGCCAAGCTGCATCCAGAGCACCTTCGCCCCGATCGCGACCGCCTGCTCCGCGATGGCCGGGATCTCCTCCGCCCGCCGGAAGCAGTCGACCACGTCGGGCGGCTCGGGAAGCTCGCTCACGCTCGGGACGCACGCCTCGCCCAGCACCTCCTCGTAGGCCGGGGTCACCGGGATGACCCGGTAGCCGTGGTCGATGAGGTACTTGGCCGCGAAGAAGCTCGGGCGGTACCAGTTCGCGGAGAGGCCCACCATGGCGACGGTCTTCGCGTCGCGAAGGATCCGGCGAAGGGTGGGAATGTCGTTTCCGTCGGGCATCGTTCGCCTCGCTCCGGCTCTCGGCCAGCGCCAACATAGACGCAGGAGGCATGGAATGGCAACCGTGGGTATCGGCAGGATCGGGTCCCTTGCGCACCGGTCGAGCGGCCGGTCGGCGAAGTCCCGGGGAGGCCGTGTCGAACGGCCGCGCGGGCGAGCCCGGCTTTTTCGCGGGTGTGCGATCCGTCACACTCGCGGTCATGGACGGGCCGGTGCGATGCGCCTGGGTCGGAGACGACCCGATCTACGTCGCCTACCACGACGACGAGTGGGGGGTGCCCTCGCTCGACGACGGCTACCTCTTCGAGATGCTGCTCCTCGAGGGTGCCCAGGCGGGGCTCAACTGGCGGCTCATCCTCGGCAAGCGCGAGGGGTACCGCCGCGCCTATGACGGGTTCGACCCGGTCCGGATCGCGGCCTGGGACGACGAGAGGATCGAGAGCCTCGCGCACGATCCCGGCATTGTCCGAAATCGGCTCAAGATCCGGGCCGCCCGCACCAACGCGCGGGCCGCGCTCGCGGTGATCGACGAGCGGGGCGGGCTTGCACCGTTCTTCTGGGACTTCGTGGACGGAACCCCGGTCGTCAACCGCTGGCGGAGCGTCGACGAGATGCCCGCGTCTAGCCCGCTCTCCGATCGGGTGAGCCGCGAGCTCAAGCGCCGCGGCTTCAAGTTCGCGGGCTCCGTCATCTGCTACTCGTTCCTCCAGGCGATCGGGATCATCGACGACCACACCCGCGACTGCTTTCGCGGCCGGCTCCCCTGACCGCCGCGAAGGCCGCCTCCGGATACGGACCGGTCCGCGCCGCCAGGCCCGCCGCGGGAGCGGCCGGAGGGAGGTGCGGGAGGAACGCAGGCGCTTGCAACCATTCGCGGATTGGACTACGGTTGAGGGCGAAGCTGGGGGTGTCGGGCATCGGCCCGACTGAGAAAAAACCCTTTGAACCTGAACCGGATGATGCCGGCGGAGGAAAGCTTCCCCCCCATCGGCATCTCCTCGATTCCGCGATCCGGTACGGGTCCGGGCGCCGGCCGACAGTTCGGCGCAAGCACCGGGAAGGACCGTGTCCACCCGGGGCATGAAACGGAGAGAATTCCGCCATGAGTGCAATTCCGAAGGCTTTCATCGAGAGGACCTCGCGCCTGTCCGACGAGGTAACCCGCCCCTTCCCGGGCTCGCGAAAGATCCATGTCCAGGGGTCCCGGCCCGATCTCAGGGTCGGCATGCGCGAGGTGGAGCTGAGCGATACCCCCGCGAGCTTCGGCGCCGAGAAGAACGCGCCCCTCACCATCTACGACACCTCCGGTCCGTACACGGACCCGGGCGCCGACATCGATCTGCTCGCCGGCCTCCCCCGCACCCGCGAGACCTGGATCGAGGAGCGGGGCGACACCGTGGTCCTCGACCGGCCGAGCTCGGAGTACGGGCGCAAGCGGCTCGCGGACCCGAAGCTCGCCTCCCTTCGCTTCGAGCACATCCGGCGGCCGCGCCGTGCCGTTCCGGGTGCCAACGTCACCCAGATGCACTACGCCCGGCGAGGCATCGTCACCCCGGAGATGGAATACATCGCGATCCGCGAGAACCTCCGCCGCGAGGAAGTCCGGGATCAAGGGCTCCTCGCCCGGCACCCCGGGCAGTCGTTCGGCGCCGCCATTCCGGATCGGGTGACCCCCGAGTTCGTGCGCGAGGAGGTCGCCCGCGGGCGCGCCATCATTCCCGCCAACATCAACCACCCCGAGCTCGAGCCGATGGTGATCGGGCGCAACTTCATCGTGAAGGTCAACACCAACATCGGCAACTCCGCGGTCACCTCGTCCATCGAGGAGGAGGTGGAGAAGATGGTGTGGTCCACCCGCTGGGGCGGGGACACCCTGATGGATCTCTCGACGGGCAAGAACATCCACGAGACCCGGGAGTGGATCATCCGCAACTCCCCGGTCCCGATCGGCACGGTCCCGATCTACCAGGCCCTCGAGAAGGTGGGCAAGCCCGAGGACCTCACCTGGGAGCTCTTCCGCGACACCCTCGTCGAGCAGGCGGAGCAGGGGGTCGACTACTTCACGATCCACGCCGGGGTGCGGCTCGCGCACGTGCCCCTCACCGCGAAGCGGGTGACCGGCATCGTCTCCCGGGGCGGCTCCATCATGGCGAAGTGGTGCCTCGCGCATCACACGGAGAGCTTCCTCTACACCCGTTTCCCCGAGATCTGCGAGATCATGCAGGCCTACGACGTGTCGTTCTCGCTCGGCGACGGGCTTCGCCCGGGGTCGGTGGCGGACGCGAACGACGAGGCGCAGTTCGCCGAGCTGAAGACGCTCGGAGAGCTCACCCAGGTCGCCTGGGAGCACGACGTCCAGGTGATGATCGAGGGGCCGGGGCACGTCCCCATGCAGCTCATCAAGGAGAACATGGAGCGCGAGCTCGAGGACTGCGCGCAGGCGCCGTTCTACACCCTGGGGCCCCTCACGACGGACATCGCCCCCGGCTACGACCACATCACCTCGGCCATCGGGGCGGCCCAGATCGGCTGGTACGGCACGGCCATGCTGTGCTACGTGACCCCGAAGGAGCACCTCGGCCTTCCGAACAAGCACGACGTTCGCGAGGGCATCATCACCTACAAGATCGCCGCCCACGCGGCGGACCTCGCCAAGGGTCACCCCGGGGCGCAGATCCGGGACAACGCGCTCTCCAAGGCCCGCTTCGAGTTTCGGTGGGAGGATCAGTTCAACCTCGGCCTCGACCCGGAGCGGGCGCGCGAATACCACGACGAGACCCTGCCCAAGGACTCGGCCAAGGTGGCGCACTTCTGCTCGATGTGCGGGCCGAAGTTCTGCTCGATGAAGATCACCCAGGACGTGCGCGACTATGCGAAGGAGCGCGGCATCGGCAGGGTCCAGGACGCCGTGCAGGTGGGTCTCGTCGAGAAGGCGGAGGAGTTCCGGCGCGCCGGCAGCGAGATCTACCAGCGGACCTGAGGGACGAGGGTCGCGGGGGGGCGCGGAGCGCCCGACCCGCGGGAAATCCGTCTCTCCGGATTCGCCGGAGCCCTCGGACCGTCCGGAAGATGAGCGGGGCATGAAGAGACGGCTCCCTTCGCTCAATGCCCTGCGCGCGTTCGAGGCGGTCGCGCGGCACCTCAGCATGACCAAGGCGGCGGAGGAGCTGAGCGTCACTCCGGCCGCGGTGAGCCGCCAGGTGAAGACCCTGGAGGACTATCTCGAGGTCACCCTGTTGCGGCGCGCAAACAAGGCGCTGTTCCTCACCGACGCGGGCCAGGCGTGCCTGCCGGCCCTCACGCGCGGATTCGATCTGCTCGCCGCCGCCATCCGCGATCTCGGCGTGTTCGACGCGCGCCGCCCGCTGACCGTGAGCGTCACCCCGTCCTTCGGGGCGCAGTGGCTCCTGCCCCGCCCCCACCCCCTTTCGGGCCCCCGTGCCCCGCGCCGCCACCCCGCCCTTCGGGGCGCAGTGGCTCGGCCCCCGCCTCGACCGCTTTCGGGCTCTTCATCCGACGTTCGACGTCCGCATCGACGCTTCGACCCGGCTCGTGGACTTTCGGCACGACGACGTCGACCTCGCGGTCCGTTACGGTCCGGGGGGCCGGCCGGGACTTCGGGCCGAGCGGCTGATGTCGGAGGAGATCTTCCCGATGTGCAGCCCGAGGCTCGTCGAGGAGGCGGGCCCGCTCGATTCTCCGGCGCGGCTTCGCGGCCATACCCTGCTGCACGTCGACAACGCCCAGCTCGACGAGGCGTGGCCGGACTGGGAAACCTGGCTCATCACCGCGGGGGTGACGGGGGTGGACGCGCGCCGCGGCCCGCGCTTCACCCAGCCGAGCATGGCCCTCCAGGCGGCCCGCGACGGGCTCGGGATCGCGCTGTGCGGGAGCGTGCTCGCGTCGGACGACCTGCGCGCGGGCCGCCTGGTGCAGCCCTTCGATCTCAGCTTTCCGGTGAACTTCGCCTACCACGTGATCTGCCCCGAATCGACGGCGGATCGCCCGCGGGTGGTGGCGTTCCGGGACTGGCTCCTGCGCGAGGCGAGGAGCGGCCAGGCCCCGGGCTGAGCGGGGCGCGGTACGGTTCAGGGAGTGCGGAAGTGCCGCGCCCACACCGGGACGATGGCGGGGCGGGCGGCGACGGCCGCAGTCAGGCGCTCCACCTTCGGAATGTGGGTGGGCCGCCATGCGTTCTGCTGAGCCCAGCGGCTGACCACCGCGAGGTAGATGTCGGTGAGGGTGAACCCCTCACGCGAGAGGTACGGATCGCCGGCGATGTTCGCCTCCACGACGAGCCACCTCGTCCTCCAGATCTCCCGCGCCCGCTCGCGCATTGCCTCGGTCCGGGCGGGGTCGGTGGCGAAGCGCTCCGGGTAGTCGTTGATCTCCACGATCGGATAGATCTCCGTCGCGGCGAAGAGGAGCCAGCGAAGGGCGTGCGCGCGCTGCGCGGTCCCTTTCGGCGGCAGCAGCCCCGCGTCCGGGTGCCGCTCGTCCAGGGTCAGCAGGATCGCCACGGACTCGGTGAGGAGCTGGTCTTGATCGATGACCAGCGCGGGCACCTTGCGCTGGGGATTGATCGCCTCGTACTCCGTCCCCCGCTGTTCGTCGTTTCGGAGCGAGAGCTTGCGAAGCTCGTAGTGCGCCCCGATCTCGGCCAGCGCGCACTCGATCGCGCAGGACCCGGAGCCCCGGGCGCCGTAGAGGAAATAGGTCACTTGAGCCTCCAGCCTGAATTCGGGTGGGGATGATTTGCGCCTCCTTCCGGCCCTGTCAACCGGGCCTCAGGCCCACTCGCACGGGTGGCTTCCGAGCGGTGCGGCGGGCAGGTCGAATCGCGGCGGGGTCGCGGGCAGCTCCTCCGCGCATCGGACCGAGGTCATTTCCCCGAATGCGGGGCTCCCGCGGTCCCGCGCGTCGGCCGGAGTTCTTTCCCCCGAATGCGGTGCCCCGGCGTCCCAGCCGGTCGGCCACCGCGGCGAGGTCCGGGTCCGGGGCGCCGAGTCCGTCGACGCGGCCGAGCCCGTCGAGCCAACGCCCGGCGGCGGCGAGCGAGACCCGCACCAGCCAGCTTCCGCCCTCCGTCGCCCGGCGCGCGAGCGCCGCCATGGCGCCGGCCGAGGCGAGATAGCCCGTGCTGTGGTCGAGGGCCTGGCAGGGGAGGGGAGCGGGCTCTTCGACGCCGCGCGCCGCGCTTCCCGCGGCGACGATGCCGGTCGCGGTCTGGACGAGGCTGTCGAATCCGTGCCGGTTCGCCCACGGCCCCGACTCCCCCCACGCGCTCAGGGTGACGTACACGATGCCCGGCCGACGCTCCGCCAGCTCCTCCGGTCCGTAGCCGAGGGAGGCGATTGCGCCGGGTCGGAATCCCTGCACGAAGACGTCCGCGCCCTCGACGAGCGCGTCGAACGCGCGGCGATCGTCGCAGTTGCGAAGATCGACGTGCGCGCAGCGTTTGCCCCGGCCGCCGTCCATCGCGAGCACCGGCACCTCGGGGAGGTGCGGGGGGTGGATGCGGAGCACGTCCGCGCCGTGGGCGGCGAGGGTCCGGCCGCAGACCGGTCCGGCGATGACCCGGGTGAGGTCGGCGACCCTGACCCCCGCGAGGGGCCGTTCGCCCACCGGCAGGGAGCGCGCAGGCGCGTCGCCGAGCCGCGCGACCTCCAGCACCGGGACGCAGCCGAGCGCGGCCGCCTGGGGATGACGCGCCCACTCCTCGGGCGTGCGAAGCGCGTATCCCGGCAGTCCCTGCGCCGCCAGCGTGTCTTCGACCTCGAAGGCGTCCCTGCGGGAGAGCGCGCGAGCGATCTCGGGTCCGTCGTCACGGCAGCCGAGCTCGCGGAGGATCCCGTCGCGGTGGTGCGGGTACCCCATGTGGAGCTGCATCCACCTTCCCGAAGTGTCGCGGAAGTACGAGCGCGCCCGGTCCGGCCCCTCGACCGGCGCCCCGTCGATGCGAAGGTAATGCTCGCTCCGGTAGGCGACGGCGGCGGGCCGCATGCCGACCCGGACCGGCTGCGCGATGCCCGAGCGCAACCGCCACAGCTCGCTCGCCGCGAGCCCCACCGCCCCGATGCAGGCGCTCGCCGCCGGGCCGGCGGCCAACAACGACCGGCGGGCCGGCGCGCTGGCCCCCGGCCCCGCCGGCGCGTGGCCCGGGCGCACCCGCCACAGCCCGCCCGCCGCGAGCCCCACCGCCCCGATGCAGGCGCTCGCCGCGGTGCCGACGGCAAACACCGACGGGAGGGCGGGCTCGCTGCCGGCGAGCTCGATGCGTTCGAGCGCCGCCCGATCGCCGCGCGCCAGCGTCCAGATCCGCTCGAGCGCTTCGTGCGGTGCCACCGTTCGTCGTTCGGTTCCGGTCATGGAAGGGCTCCCGTTCAGCCGTGGCAGGCGACGCGATCGGCGCGCGCCGTCATTCATTCCCTCCGTGGCGGGGTCCTCATGAACCGGGCGAGGAGAGATGTCTCATGCCCGAGGCCGTCAGTGGCCACGTGCTCCGCGGCCCGCAGCCGGACCTCGTCCGTCTTGGTCTGGTTGAGCTTCCACGTGCCGTCGACCGATTCGACGGCGAGCTCGATCGGAACGATGGCCCGCATCAGGCCCGCCAGTGCGTCGGCGGAGACCTTGGACGTCCGCCACGGAGGCTTCGGCCGGAGCTCGCGCTCGAATCGGGCCGACAGCGTGTCGAGGAACGGACGAAGCGTCTCGTCGGGGCGCAGCCGGAGGGTTCCCCGCAGGTGCACGGCCACGTAGTTCCAGGTCGGCACCTGGTCGGGCACCGCCCCGTACCAGTCGGGAGAGACGTAGCCGTCCGGGCCGCTCACCGCGAGCACCGCCATGCGCTCCGCGGCGAGGAGGAGGCGGGCGATGGGGTTCGACCGGACGAGGTGGGCGTGAACGGCGGCGCCGTCCTCGGTCAGGACGAAGGGAATGTGGCTGAGGAGAGGGGCCTGCGCCTCTCCGGTGCCGACCGCGAGCATGCCGAAACCGCGTTCCCCGGCAAACTCGAGGTTCCTCTCCGGAGAAGCGGGCCGGTAGGCAGGATTCGGGTGCATGAACGTGGGCCCCGCGCTTCGAGGCGGACAGAGTAGCGGAATATCTCCCGCGGGTGGCCGTTGCGGATGCGTGCGGGTCCGGTCTCCTTCGCGGCCGGGCCGGGGTCCGCCCCGGCCACGTCAGGCGAGCGCCTGCTCGAGATCCGCGACGAGCTCGTCCGCGCGCTCGATTCCGATGGACAGGCGAAGGAGGCTTGCCGATACCGCGCTCAGGGGCCCTTCGACCGACGCCCGGTGCTCGATGAGGCTCTCGACCCCGCCGAGCGACGTCGCGGGCACGAAGAGGCGGGTGCGGGTCGCCACCCGCTTCGCGCCCTCCGCACCGCCCGGGACGAGGAGCGAGAGCATCGCCCCGAAGCCTCCGGTCATCTGCCGTTTCGCGACCGCGTGCCCCGGGTGGGACTCGAGCCCGGGGTAGAGCACCGCCTCGACCCCGGGGTGGTGCTCGAAGTGCCGGGCGATCGCAAGGGCGTTCGCGGCCTGGCGTTCGTATCGAACGTGGAGGGTGCGCATGCCGCGCAGCAGCAGCCACGACTCGAACGCACCGAGGACCCCGCCCATCAGGGTGCGGGCGGTCTTGACGTCCTCCCAGCGTTCGTCGGCGACGCGGGTCGCGAGCACCCCGGCGAGCACGTCGCTGTGCCCGGCGAGGTACTTGGTGCCGGAGTGGAAGACGACGTCGGCCCCGAGATCGAGGGCCCGCAGGGTCACCGCCGGGGTCACGGTGGCGTCGACGCCGAGGACCGCCCCGGCGCCGTGGGCGATCTCCGCCGCCGACCGCACGTCGATCACGTCCCAGGTCGGGTTCACCGAAGGCTCTATCCAGACCACGGCGGTCTCCCCGGCCCGGACCGCGGCCGCGAGCGAATCCGGCGCGGTTGCGTCGAAGAACGTGACTTCGACTCCGCGGCGTTCGCCGAGGCGGCGGAGCCAGTCCGCGGTTCCGTGGTACATCACCCGGGGAGCGACGACGTGCTCCCCGGCGCGCACGGTGTCGAAGAAGGTCGTGATCCCGGCCAGCCCGGATGCGAACACGAGGGCGTCCTCGGCCCCTTCGAGCTTCGCCAGCACGTCTTCGACCTGCGCGCCGGTCGGGTTGGCGTTGCGGCCGTAGCGGAACCCGGGGAGCTCGTAGCGGTCGTTGCGGGCATACGTCGTCGAGGGATGGATCGGCGCCACGATGGCGCCGGTCACCGGATCGACGAAGTGCCCTCCCTGCGCGAGCAGGGTCTCGAGAGACTGTTCGGTCATGATGGCGTCCGTGAGGCTTGCAGCCGGCCGGAGGTGCGCCTCCGTCCGGCTCGAGGGCGAGAGGAGCGAGCGGTCAGGCGATGCCGGTCGGGAACGGGCGCACGGGATCCCGGCCGTCCCATGCTTGCGACTCCGCGCGGATGTGCTCGAAGAGCCTTCGCTTGGCGCCGCCCACGTCGGAGAGCTCGATGACCGAGCCCGGATGGGCGGACGAGTCGAAGTAGACGAACGGCCCGTAGTCGCCGATCCGCCCTTCGTGTCCGATGGTGAAGCCGGCCTCCAGGGCCCGGGCGCGGTCGGTGTCGAAGTCTTCCGTCCAGTAGGCGACGTGCTGAAGCCCCTCGTGTCCCGTGTCGAGGAACTCGCGGTAGAGACTCGGCGCGTCGTTGCGCTGCTCGATGAGCTCGAGCTGAAGCGGCCCGGAGTTGGTGAGGGCGATCGAGAGGTGGATCTCGCATGGCCGGCCGCGATGCTCGAAGTGGTGGATGGGTGCGCGCTCCACGTAGAACCACGGGCCGACCCCGGCCACCCCGCTCCAGTGGGCCATCGCCGCCTCGATGTCACGGACCACGTATCCGTTCTGGCGAACCGGGCCGAACATGCGGCTCATGTGGACAAGCCCACTTCCACTCGTGCAGCGGGCGACTCTACCATGCAGCGCGCGGCCGAAGGCGCACGTGGGCCTCGGCGGCAACGGCGCGTACCGGGGGGCGGTCGAGGGCCGATCGCGCACCCGCGCCGCGCGGTCGGACGACGAACGGGTATCCTGAAGATTCGGGGACCCGGCGGCGGACCTCCCGGAGCGGGCCGGGCGCGGACCGGTCCTCCGCGCGGCCCGGAGCAGGCAGCATACGCATGAGCGCAACGTTACGTTCCGAGAACGCAGGGCAGGAGGATCGCCGGCGGGTGACCGCATTCGACGTCGCCCGCCTCGCGGGGGTGTCCCGCTCCACCGTCTCGCGCTCCTTCACCGCCGGCGCGCCGGTATCGCCCGAGAAGCGCGAGCGAATCCTCGCCGTTGCCGAACGGCTCGGCTATCGCCCCAACGCGCTCGCGGCCGGGCTCAACTCGCGAAGCTCCAACCTCGTCGCCGTCGTCACCGGGAGCCTCGCGAACCACTACGACACCGTCGTCACCGGGCAGCTCGTCGAGCGGCTGAGCCGCATCGGCAAGTGGGCGGTGCTCGTGGCGGGTTCGTCGAGCGATCCGGGAAGCCGCGAGATCCTCGAGGTCCTCGGTTATCCCCTGGAAGCAATGGTGGTCCGGGCCGGGAGCGTGGATGCCGAGACCGCGTCCAAGTGCCTGAAACTGAACGTGCCGCTGGTCGTCTCGGGGCGAATCGTGGACATCGAAGGGGTGGACAGTCTCGGCTGCGACAACGTCGCCGGCGCGAGGATCGCCGTCGAGGAGATGCTTCGTACCGGGCGGCGAAGGATCGGCTACATCGGGGGCGAGCCCGCCCTCGTATCGGAGCAGGAACGGTGCGCGGGCTTTCGCTCCGCCCTTGCGGAGGCCGGAATGCAGCCGGTGGCGATGGAGTGGTCCGACTTCACGTTCGAGGGCGGCTTCGCCTCCGCGTCGCGCATGCTCGCGCGCCCCGAACGTCCGGACGCGCTCTTCTGCTGCAACGACGCGATGGCGATCGGGGCCCTGAACGCAGCCCGGGACGTGCTGGGTCTCCCGGTTCCCGAGGAGCTCGCAATCATCGGATTCGACGACATCGACATGGCGTCATGGGCGTGCTTCAACCTGACCACCGTGCGCAACCCCATCGACCGAACGGTGGACGAGATCATGCGGCTCGTTGTCAGCCGCCTCGCCGAGCCCGCCCGCCGGTCGGAGATGGTGAGCCTGACGCCGGCCCTCGTCCGGCGGGGCACCCACTGATTCCCGCACCGGAGAGAGCCCGCCCGGCCGCGGGCCCGGACGCCGCTTCGTTCCTTCCCGCGGCGTTCGTCCCCGGGAAGAACGGCGGACCGGAGCGAGGACGGCGATGAGCCGGGGGGCGCTGCTTCCGGGGCTGTTCGTCATCCTCTGGTGCACCGGGTACCTGGTGGTCCGGCTCGCGATGCCGGACGCGGGTCCCGTACGCTTTCTCGCGTGGCGATTCGGGGTGGCCGCCCTGCTGCTTGCGGTCGCCGCATGGCCGCTCCGCGCCCCGTGGGCGGGCCGGACCGTCGACTACGCGCACATGGCCATCGTGGGACTGCTGGTCCACGGAATCGGGCTCGGCGGGGTCTGGGTCGGGCTCGACCTCGGGGTCGAGGCCGGGGTGGCCGCGCTCGTGATGGGCACCCAGCCCCTGCTCACCGCCGCGCTCGCGATCGGCCTCATCGGGGAGCGGATAGACCGGCGCATGGCGGCCGGTCTCGCGCTCGGATTTCTCGGCGTGACCCTGGTCATTCACCACAAGCTCGGCGGCGTCGGGGACCCGACCGGCCTTGCCGCGGTCGTGGTGGCGGTCGTCGCCATGACCCTCGGAGTGCTCTACCAGAAGCGCCGCTGTGCCCACATCGACCTCGTGACCGGCAACGCGGTGCAGCTCGGGGCCGCGGGCGCCGCCTGCCTCGCGGTCGCCTGGTGGATCGACGACCGTCCCGTCGCGTGGACGCTGCAGATCTTCGCGGTCCTCGGCTGGTCGGTGCTGGTGCTCTCGATCGTGGCGACGCTCCTCCTTTACCGGATGCTGCGCCGGGGCGACGCTTCCCGGGTCGCGAGCCTCCTCTATCTCGTGCCGCCGGTCACCGCCCTCTTGGCGTGGGCGGTCTTCGGGGAGACCCTCGGTACGCTCGCCATTGCCGGCATGGCGTTCACGGCGGTCGGGGTAGCACTGGTCGCGTCCGGCCCCGCGTCGCCCGGGCGCAGGGAGAAGGAAGGGGCGTGACCGCAAGCCGCGGTCCCCTTTCGAGCGGCGCCGGAGGTGCGGCCGGCCGGAACGAAGGGAGGTCTCCCGCCGGCGTTTCCTCGTGCGGCGCATGGCGCCTTCGCGGTTGACGCGCCGTGCTACGCTCGGAAGGAGATCGAACGGCGGCCCAGGGCATGATTCGCGATCGTCGAAGCGCACCGGGGTGTATTCGGGGTCGGGACGACTTCCGGGCCGGCGCCGATCGCCCCGTGGACGGGCAACCCGATCGACGGCCCGGGCCGGGCCGGGTCGGGAATCGCGGCGCTTCGCCTGGGGTCGGGCGACGGGGATGAGCGAGCCGGCCGAGTCGACGAGCGGCGGCCGGGAGCGCATCGCACGACCGCGTGACGCGGCGCCCGAGCGTTACGCGATCATTCGCCGGGTCACCCTGGTCGGTGCGGCGGTCGATCTGAGCCTCGCCCTCGTCAAGGTCGGCGGCGGGATCGTCGCCCAGTCGCAGTCGCTGGTCGCCGACGGCGTGCACTCGATCTCGGACCTCGTCACCGACCTGCTCGTCCTGCTTGCGGCAAGGTTCGCGCGCGGCAAGCCCGATGCGGACCACCCCTACGGCCACGAGCGTATCGAGACGGTCGCCACCGTCGCGCTCGGCATGGTGCTGATCGTCGTCGGCGCCGGCATCGCCATCGATGCGGTTCGCAGGCTTTTCCACCCCGAGGAGCTCAAGATCCCCGCCTGGTGGGCGATGGCCATCGCGGCGGTATCGGTCGCGCTCAAGGAAGCCGTCTACCACTACACCATGCGCGCCGCCCGGCGCCATCGCTCGCGGCTCCTCGAGGCGAACGCCTGGCACGCGCGAAGCGACGCGGCGTCGTCGATCGTCGTCATGGTCGGGGTCGGGGGCTCGCTGCTCGGGCTTGCGTATCTCGACGCGATCGCCGCGGTGGTGGTGTCCTGGATGATTGTCCGGATGGGATACCGCCTTGCCCGCCGGAGCGTGGAGGAGCTGATCGACACTGGTCTCGATCCGGAGCAGGTCGAGGCGATCCGGGGGGCGCTCATGGCGGTCGACGGGGTGCGGGATCTCCATATGCTGCGCACGCGCCAGATGGGTCCGAAATCGCTCGTCGATGTCCACATCCTGCTCGACGATCCGAAGCTCAGCGTGTCGGAGGGGCACCAGATCAGCGAGACCGCCCGGGCCGAGCTCATACGCGAGTTCCGCGACATCGAGGACGTGACGGTCCACATCGATCCGGAGGATGACGAGGAGGTCGCCCAGGGGCGCCACCTCGGCCTGCGCGGCGAGGTGGAAGGGAAGCTGCGCGCGGCGTGGTCCGAGGTGCCCGAAGCCGCTTCCATCCGGCGCATCACGCTGCACTACCTCGATGGGAGAATTCAGGTCGAGATCGAGCTGCCGCTCGACCTCGCGCTTGGCGGCGAGTCTCCGGAGCCAATCCGGCGTCGCTTCGAGCAGGCGCTGCGCGGGGAGCCGGACGTGAGCGCGGTCAGGGTCCTGTTCGGCTGACCGACCCGCGACCCGCCACGCCGTCCGGCGCGGCGCACCGGGTGTTCGACCCGGCCGGCCCGGGGACTCCCCGGGTCAGGTTCCGACCTTGGCCAGGACGTCCGCGCGCAGGAACTTCTCGATGACAAGCATGAAGGCGACCGACGGAACGAGGAGGATGAGGGCGGTGATCGAGGCGATCTGGTAGTTCCCCTCCATGCTCGCGGTGAAGAGGAGCAGGGGCATGGTGGTGATGTCGGGCACCCCGACGAAGAAGGTCCCGGTGAACTCGTCGAGGGAGATGAGGAACACGAAGATGGCGCTCGCGAGAATTCCCGGAAGCGCGAGCGGCAGGGTCACCGTGCGGAACGCCTGGAAGGCGGTCGCTCCCATGTTGCGGGCGGCCTCCTCGAGCTCGCGGTCCACCGCCGCGAACGCGGCGGTCGCGATCCAGACCGCGAACACGAGCCCCTGGATGGTATGGACCAGCATGACCCCCGCGTACGTCCCGTTCAGCCCGAGCTTGTAGAAGATGTGCGCGATGTTCATGTGCACCGCCACCGACGGAAACGCCTGCGGCAACAGGAAGAGGAGGAGGAAGAAGCTCCGCCAAGGCAGGTTGCCGCGCCCGAGGGCGAGACCGGCCGGGATCGCGATGGCGAGGCTCGCGACCACCGTCGCGAGCGCGATGAGCACCGAGTTGACGAGCGACTCCATCGCGTTCCCCTGCGGGCGAAAGACCCGCTCCCAGAACGAGAAGCCCCACTCCACGGGGAGCTTGTGGGGGAAGTACCAGGCTTCCGCGACCGCCCACAGGAGCATGTTGGCGATGGGTCCGAAGATGGCGAACGCGAGCAGGCCGAGGACCACCGCCGTGAGGGTCGAGGCCGAGGTCCGGGCGATCACGCCGGCTTCCCTCCTTCGCGAATGCCCTGGCGGAGGTAGATCCAGGCGATGACGGCGGTCATCGCGTAGGAGATGAAGCCGAGGGCATTCGCCACCGGGTAGTCGCCGTAGGAATTGATGCGCCAGGCCATGTCTACCGTCAGCATGGTCGGGGTCTGGGCGTTGATCATGAGCGGCACCGAGAGCACCGACATCATCACCACGTAGGAGAGGATGAGGGCGACCATGAGGGTCGTCGCGACCTGCGGGACGACGATCTCGAGGAGCACCCGGACGCGCCCCGCCCCGAGGTTCCGGGCCGCCTCCATGGTCGAACGGTCGAGCGAGGCCATCGCCCCCGCCACCAGCAGGGCGGCGAACGGGGTCTGCTTCCACACGAAGGTGATGACGATCCCCCGCCAGTCGAGAAAGCTCGTCGTGCTCAGCGGATCGAGCACCCCGGAGCCGACCAGCATGTTGTTCATCATCCCGTTCTTGGCGAGGAAGGTGCGCATGAGCTGGCCCGCGACCACGAAGGGGATGAAGAGCGGCCAGCGATAGAGCCAGCGAAGGGCGGCCACCGCGACCCGGTTCTCCCCGAGGGTGAGGTAGCCGCCGATCGCGATGGAAAGGACCCCGATGAACAGGGTCGCGAGGGTCACGATGACCACCGTGAAGAGCATGTCGAGGGAGTAGAAGTCGTACGCCTTGATGAAGTTGGCGAACGACCAGCCGCCTGCGGTCTCGTCGCGAAACGCCCAGACGAGCGAGTAGCCGAGGGGATAGAGGAAGAGCAGGCCGACGGTGACGAGGGCGGGCGCGATCAGCAGCAGGCTCCGGAGGGGGGCGTGCGGGTCGCGGGGGGAGGCGGCGGGGCGGATCGTCTTCGTCGCGGCGGTGCGGGCGGGGAGGGGGTGGTGGCGCGGGCGGCGGGAGAATGGCCTCACGATAGCCGAGGCGGAACCGCCCCGACAAGGCTCCGTCCGGAGCCGGGCCGGGGCGGGTTGGCA
>MKWU01000337.1_pt1 | contig 90255 bp, 76 predicted proteins | sample 809101 | NCBI WGS metagenome assembly MKWU01 (sample SAMN05860141, study PRJNA318959) | sponge metagenome | host: Aplysina aerophoba | place: Slovenia: Piran, Adriatic Sea, Gulf of Piran | collected 2013-05-07
GCGGCAAACAGGTTCGCAAGGTGCGACTCCGCCTGGAGTATGGCCTCGCCCTTGGCGATGGCCCTGGTCTTCATTTTAGCGTGAATCGCCTCGATGAGCGCGATCTGTTCCCGGGTGAGATCGAGGTCGATCTTGAGATCGAGAAGGTGCCGCGGCCCGGGGAAACTGTTCAACTCGGCCGGTCGAGCGAGGCCCATGCCTTCGCCGTTCCGCAACTCGCGCACCTCGTCAGGCGTGAGGGTTGCGAACTCGGCGCTTTGGGAATGCGCATAAGGGGACATCGTGTGATCATGCTGCGCCAACGCCCAGGTCGCCGCGAGGGCGAAGAAGCCGATACAGCCAAACAATCCAAACGCCTTTGTCGTAGTGGTCATCATCAAGACTCCGTGGCTGCGCCTGCACTTCCACGCCGCCACTCATGGGCAGCGAACCCATAGACACGGTCAGGTTGGTCAACAACGATCGAGCATGGCGTCGATAGTGGGAAGAGCGGCGCGGTGATCCCTGCCGGTGACGGGAACAACGTCTCTTTGTTGGGTCTCGTCGCTCACGCGCCGCCGAGGCCGGAAGTTTGGTATCGTGCACCAAACAACCGGCCGAGCGGCAGCGATCTGGACGCCCGAGTAGCGGCGGGTTTCGACTAGTGCAGCGGCGAGAACGACGCCGGCACGACGATGGAGTTTTCCTGGTGGAGCAGCATCTCGCGAGTGGTGGGCGGCCAGTTGGGGAGCTTCATGGCATCGGCGCGCAGCCGGGAGCGTTCGCCCATGTCCTTGTACGGCCAGATGTGCACCCACTGGTTGAGCGCGCCGTAGGTGGTGAACCAGGCGGCCGCCAGGGGCGAGATCTTGACCCGGTCCTCGATGCAGTCCTCCCAGCGCTTGATCAGGTCCGGGATCAGGCCGGGATGCACCGTGTAGGTGCGGATCTCGTAGATGTTGCCCATCTCGCGCGGCTCCAGCGGCGGGGAGAAGGGCGCGGGCTGAAAGACCTTGCTCTCCTGGGTTACCATGAAGTCGCGAACCTTGGGCGGCCAGTGGCCGGTGGCCCGGGCCTCGGCGCCGATGCGGTCCTTTTCCGCGAAGCTCTCGTAGGGCCAGATGTGGATGACCTGGTTCAGTTGCCCCACCTCCGAGTGAAAGAACGCCCCCAGCGGGGAGATCTTGGCGCGGTGCTGCAGCCCTTCCTCGAAAGCCTTCTCGAAATCCGGCGTCTTGCCGGGCTTGAGCGTGTAGGTTCTCATCTCGATGATCATGTGTTTCCTCCTGCGGTCGGCCAGTGAAGTCTGCTCCCTTTCTTTCCGTTTTGACCGGCAAATGCAAACACCCTCTCCTCGTAGGTGTTACGAAATCGTCAATTGCCAATTGACGGCCGACATGCTAGCGTCTTGGGATGATCAGGTCACTGAGGAGGTCGTGATGGCGATGCAAAATCCTCCCCATCCCGGAGGGCTCGTAAAGCGGCAGTGCCTGGAACCACTGGGGCTTTCCGTCACCCGTGCTGCTCGGGGCCTCGGCGTGACGCGTCAGGCACTTTCCGAACTCGTGAATGAGCGAACGGGAATTTCCGTGGATATGGCCATACGACTGTCGAAGGCGTTCGGGTCGACCCCCGAGACTTGGCTCGGAATGCAGATGGCCTACGATCTTTGGCGGGCGCGGGAACGCGCCGATCAAATGAAGGTCGAGAGTTTTGCCGCGGCCTGACGCGTCCAAATTCGCGCGACGACTAACGGCAGAGGAGCGCCTACCCCGCCCCGTTCGCCTCCAGATACTCCCGCAGCGCCCGCGCCGTGTAGGACCGCTTGCCGTCCTGGGCGACCTTTGACGGGGCACCGTGCGCGACCACGCGGCCGCCCTTGTCGCCGCCTTCGGGGCCGAGGTCGACGAGGTAGTCGGCGTCCTTGATGATCTCGAGGTTGTGCTCGATGGTGATGACGGTGTTGCCGGCATCGACCAGGCGGTGGAGGATGTCGATGAGTTTCTCGACGTCGGCGAAGTGGAGGCCGGTGGTGGGCTCGTCGAGGATGTAGAGGGTCTTGCCGCGGGATTCCTTGCCGAGCTCGTAGGCGAGCTTGATGCGCTGGGCCTCGCCGCCGGACAGGGTGTTGCTGGCCTGTCCCAGGGCGATGTAGCCCATGCCGATGTCGTCCAGGAGCTTGAGCGGGCGGTAGGCCTTGGGGAAGGGGCGGAAGAACTCCACGGCCTCCTCCACGGTCATCTGCAGCACCTCGGCGATGTTCTTGCCGTTGAAGCGCACGGACAGAGTCTCCTCGTTGAAGCGCTGGCCGCCGCAGCCGTCGCAGTTCACGAACACGTCGGGAAGGAAGCTCATCTCCTTGCGGATCCGGCCCTGGCCGGCGCACTCGTCGCAGCGCCCGCCGCTGACGTTGAAGGAGAACCGGCTGGGGCTGTAGCCGCGCATGCGCGCCTCGGGATGGAGGGCGTAGACCCGGCGGATCTCGTCCAGGAAGCCGACGTAGGACGCGGGTACCGAGCGCGGGGTCTTGCCGATGGGGGTCTGGTCCACCTCCACCGCGCGCTCGATGGCCTCCCAGCCGGCGATGTCCTCGTGTTGGCCGGGGCGGCCGGTGTTGTGCCCCAGCCGGGTCTTGACGCCCTTGAACAGCACCTCCTTCACCAGGGTGCTCTTGCCCGAGCCGGACACGCCGGTGACGCAGGTCCACTTGGCCAGGGGCAGGCGCACCTTGAGGTTCTTGAGGTTGTTCTCGCGCGCGCCGGTCACCACCAGCCAGTCGCCGCCCTTCAGGGGCCGCTCGGGCCACAGGCGGCGGCGGGTGGTGCCCAGGAACGCGCCGGTGACGGACTCGGGATTGGCGCACACCTCCTCCGGCGTGCCCATGGCCACCACCCGGCCGCCGCGCACGCCCGCGCCGGGGCCAAGGTCCACCAGCACGTCCGCCGCCCGGATGGTGGTCTCGTCGTGCTCCACCACCAGCACGGTGTTGCCCGCCTCCACAAGCCGCCGCAGGGTGGCCAGCAGACGGTCGTTGTCGCGGGTGTGCAGGCCGATGGTGGGCTCGTCCAGGATGTAGCAGACGCCGCGCAGGTTGGAGCCCAGTTGCGCGGCCAGACGCACCCGTTGGGCCTCGCCGCCGGACAGGGTGTTGGCGCGCCGGTCCAGCGTCAGGTAGCCCAGGCCCACCTCGTCCAGGAAACGCAGCTTGTGGTGGATCTCCTTCTGGGTCTTCTCCAGCACCATCCGCTCCGCGTCGGGGCTGTTGGCCACCAGCCGCTCCTGCGGGGAGGCGAAGCGGCCCAGCGCCTCCTTCACCGACAGCGCGGTGATCTGCCAGATGGCCTTGCCGGCCACGCGCACGCTGCGCGCCCGCGCGTTGAGCCGGGCGCCCTGGCACGACGGGCAGGTGCGCTCGCTCACGAACGACGCCAGGTAGCCGCCCAGCGGGCCGTCGCTCTTCACCTGGAGCCCGGCGAGCACGGTGAGCAGACCGGCCACCCGCGGGCGCGAGCGCCCGTTGAGCAGCACCTCCCGCTGCTTGGCGGAAAGGTTCCCGATGGGCACGTCGCCGGGGATGCCGAGCTTCCGCTCGAGTTCGCCCTGGCACTGGCCGAGGCGCCGCTTGAGGCCCGGCCGCCCCTCGGGCGCCTCGGCGCACAGCCGCTCCACCACTTGCGCGAAGCTCTGCTCGGGGTCGGGGATCACCAGGTCGGCGTCGAACTCCTCGGAGGCGCCCACGCCGCGGCAGTCCGGGCACGCCCCCTGGCGGCTGTTGAACGAGAACAGCCGCGGGTCCAGGGGCTCGTAGCCGACGCCGCAGGCGCGGCAGAACAGGCGCTCGTTGTAGACCTCCTCGGCGCCCTCCGAGAGCACGTGGATGACTCCGTTGCCCAGGCGCAGCCCCTGGCCCAGCACCGTCTCCATGCTCAGGCGTCCGGCCTTGGCCGTGCCCACGACGATGTCGATGTCGTGCTCGTGGAAACGCCCCAGCCCGTTCTGGAGCAGCGACGCGCTCAGCGCGGTCACGGCGCCGTCGATGCGCGCGCGGGCGTAGCCCAACCGGCGCGCCGCCATCATCACGTCCTTGTGGTAGCCCTTGCGCCCGCGCACCACCGGACTCAGCACGGTGATGTCCTTGCCGCGGTACTTGCGCCCCACCCGGTCGAGGATGCGGCTGCGGGTGAGCGACGTGATGGAGCCGCCGCACTGCGGGCAGTGCTGCTTGCCCACCTTGGAATAGAGCAGGCGCAGGTAGTGGTACAGCTCGGTGACCGTGGCCACCGTGGAGTTGCGCCCGCCCTGGCTCAGGCGTTGCTCGATGGCCACGGTGGGCGGGATGCCCGCGAGCACGTCGACGTTGGGGCGCGCCATGATCTTCATGAACTGGCGCGCGTAGGCGGACAGGCTGTCGATGTAGCGGCGCTGGCCGTCGGCGTAGATGATGTCGAAGGCCAGCGACGACTTGCCCGAGCCGCTGAGGCCGGTCACCACCACCAGCCGGTCCCGCGGAATGTCCACGTCGATGCCCTTGAGGTTGTGCTCCCGGGCGCCGATGATCTGGATCGCCCCCGCGCCGTTGATCGCCTTTTCGTTGGACCCCTGGCCGTCGGCGGCTCTCCCGTTGGCGGCCTTCCCGGCGGCAGCTTTCCCGCTTGTGACCTTCCGGGCCGCGGCCTTCCCGTTGAGCCCCTTCCCGTTGCCCGCTCGCCCGTTCGGGGCCGGCCCCTCGGTCCGTGCCGCCGCGCGCGGTTGCGTCTTGGCCAGCTTCGGGCTGAAGCGGGACGACGACGGGCGCAGGTGCTCTTTCAGGTAGCGGCCGGTGTGGGAGCTCTCCACCGCGGCCACTTCCGGCGGCGTTCCGATGGCCACGACCTCGCCGCCGCCGTCGCCACCCTCGGGTCCCAGGTCGATGATGTGGTCGGCGCACTTGACGACCTCGGGGTTGTGCTCGATGACCATCACCGAGTGGCCCTGGTCGATGAGTTCCTGCAGGGCCGACAGCAGCCGGCGGATGTCATGGAAGTGCAGGCCGGTGGTGGGCTCGTCGAAGATGAACAGCGTGCCGGTCTTGGTGGCCCGGACGATGTGGGAGGCGAGCTTGAGGCGCTGGGACTCGCCGCCCGACAGGGTGGTGACCGGCTGCCCCAGGCGCAGGTAATCGAGTCCCACGCGGACCAGCGGCCGCAGCCCGCGCACGATCTCCGGCTGGTCGCCGAAGAACTTCATGGCCTCGGCGATGGTGAGGCCGAGCACGTCGCGGATGTTCTTGCCCCGGTAGCTGACCTCCAGCACCTCCTGGCGGTAGCGCGCGCCGCCGCACTCCGAGCAGGTGGCGAACACGTCCGAGAGGAACTGCATCTCGATCTTCTCGAAGCCCTCGCCGCGGCACGACTCGCAGCGTCCGCCCTCCACGTTGAACGAGAAGGTGGACGGCGTGTAGCCGCGGAAGCGCGACAGGTCCACGCCGGCGAACAGGCGCCGGATGGGATCGAACGCCTTCATGTAGGTCACCGGGTTGGACCGGGGCGTGGTGCCCAGCGGCGACTGGTCCACCAGGATCACCTCGGGGACGCGGTCGATGCCGCGGATCTCGTCGCAGTCCGTCAGCGTGGCCAGCGGCGAGGCCTTGAGGCGGCGGATGTTGTGGGCGATGACCTCGTCCACCAGGCTCGACTTGCCCGAGCCGGACACGCCGGTGACGCACACCAGACGGCCCAGCGGGATGCTCACGTCGATGTTCTTGAGGTTGTGGGCGCGGGCGCCGAGGATGTCCAGGGTGCGCCCCGGGATCAAGGGGCGGTACCGCACCGGCAGCGGGATGGACCTGCGCTGGGTCAGGTAGTCGCCGGTGAGGGAGGTCTCGCTCGCCAGCAACTCGTCGTAGGAGCCGGCGAACACCACCTCGCCGCCGCGCTCGCCCGCGTGCGGACCCAGGTCGATGACGTAGTCGCTCTCCTTGATGATCTCCGGGTCGTGCTCCACCACCACCACGGTGTTGTGGTTGGCACGCAGCCGGTGAAGTATCTCCACCAGCCGGTGGCTGTCGCGCGGATGCAGACCGATGGAAGGTTCGTCCAGCACGTACAGCGTATTCACCAGGGACGAGCCGATGGCGGTGGTGAGGTCCACCCGCTCCAGCTCGCCGCCGGACAGGGTGCGGGACTGCCGGTCCAGGGTCAGGTACTCCAGCCCCACGCCCATGAGATAGTCCAGGCGGCGGCGGATCTCGTGGAGCACGAGGCTGGCGACCTGGTCGCGGGTGGCGTCCAGATCGAGGGCCTGGAAGTAGGTGTGCGCCTCCGCCACGCTCATGCGGTTCACGTCCGCGATGTTGCGCCCGGCGATGAGGAAGTTCAGGCCCTCGGGCTTGAGGCGCGTGCCCTGGCAATCGGTGCAGGTCACGTAGCAGCGGTAGCGCGCCAGGAACACGCGCACGTGCATCTTGTAGCTCTTCCGCTCCAGCCACCGGAACCAGCCGCGAATGCCGTAGTACTTGCCGTCCTGCCAGCTCCCCTCGCCGTCGATGATGAGCCGGCGGTCCTCCTCGTCCAGCTCGATGAAGGGGCGCTCCAGCGAGATGCCCCGGCGCTCGCAGAACTTCTTGAGTTCCCGCAGCTCCCAGCGCGCGGCGCGGGTGGTCCAGGGCTTGATGGCGCCGTCGGCGATGGACTTGGACGGGTCCGGGATCACCAGGTCGAGGTCGAGGTCGATGGCGCGGCCGAAGCCGTGGCAGGTCTCGCACGCCCCCAGCGGGCTGTTGAAGGAGAACAGGTTGGGCTGCGGCTCGGCGTAGGACAGATCGCAGGCGGAGCAGTGCAGGCGGTTGCTGAAGCCTTCCCGGCGCCAGCCGTTCTCCATGTCGTGCAGATCCAGCCGGCCCTTGCCGAACTGGAATGCCTGCTCCAGCGAGTCGGTGACCCGCTTGCGCGTGGACCGGCGGTACACGAAACGGTCGCCGACCACGTCCACCACCTCGCCGGGGGCGGCCTCGAGGGATTCGAGATCCACCAGCTCGCGGTCCCGCAGGAGCCGGTGGAACCCGGCCTGGAGCAGCCCTCCCTTGACCTCCTCCCAGGGCAAGGCCGGCGGCACGGCCACCGGGAAGGTCAGCACCCAGCGCACTCCCTCGCCGCGGGCCTGGAGCTGCCGCGCGACGGACGGAGCGCTGTCCTTGGCGATGACCTTGCCGCAGCCCGAGCAGTGGAGGATGCCGATCTTGGCGAACAGCAGCTTCAGGTGGTCGTACAGCTCGGTCATGGTGCCGACCGTGGAGCGCGAGGTCTTCACCGGCCGGGTCTGGTCGATGGCGATGGTGGGCGGGATGTTCTCGATGGCGTCGACGTCGGGCTTCTCCATGCGGTCGAGGAACTGCCGCGCGTAGGCCGAGAAGCTCTCGACGTAACGGCGCTGGCCCTCCGCGTAGAGGATGTCGAACGCGACGGTGGACTTGCCCGACCCGCTGACGCCGGTGACCACCGTCAGCGCGTCGAGAGGAATCCGGAGGTCGATGTGCTTGAGGTTGTTCTGCCTGGCGCCGCGAACGTGTATCCAGCCCTGATCCATGGTGGACGGGAATCGGGATGCGGGATGGCTGGTAACGTCCGGGCTATCCGATGCCGAGCTTTTGCCGGGCTTCCTCGCTGATGCGGCTGGGGTCCCAGGGCGGCTCCCACACGAGGTCGACGCTGGCTCCCTTGACCCCGGGGATCTCCTTGATGAGGGACTCGGCGTTGGCCGCGATCATGCCGCCCATGCCGCATCCCGGTGCGGTCAGGGTCATCTTGACCGCCACGGTGTCGTCCTCGACCTCGACATCGTAGACGAGGCCGAGCTCCACGATGCTCACCGGGATCTCGGGATCGTAACAGTCCTGCAGGGCTTCATAGACCTGTTCCTTGGTAACCATGGTTCCTCCTGCCGTGTCCTGTCCCACGAATGCTCTATGGGGCAGGGCGCTCGGTCTTCACACACTCCTCACATGGGCACAGCGAACGCAGGTAGTCGAACGTGTAGATGCCGGTCATGTGGCCGTCGCTCCAGCGGAAACAGACGGCGTAGTTGCCCACCGGCTCGATGGCCACCAGGCCCGCGTCCGGCACTTCCACGAAACGCTTCTCGACGGCCGAGTCGTGCCCCTGGCACATGGCGCAGGGACAGTAACCCCGGATGTACATCCTGGGGTATTCGCCCACGTGCCCGTCGTCCCAGGTGATGCGCACGACCCCCTGGGCCTTGACGTGGTTGATCTCCACGGGGAACGCCATGTCCCTCAGGTCGTGACGATACTCAAGCTCGGCGCCTGCTCGGCGGCCTCCGACGCGATGGAGAGCTGGCCGGCCAGGCGCGCGGCCACCTCGAGAAACGCCTGGCTGGTGGGCGAGTCGGGCTCCTGCGCCAGGATCGGCGTGCCCTTGTCGCCCCACTCGCGGATCGCGGGCACCAAGGGAATCTCGCCCAGAAACGGCACGCCGAACTTGTCGGCGGCCCGCCGCGCGCCGCCGCGCGAAAAGATCTCGTGCTGCTTGCCGCAGCCATCGCACACGAAGTAGCTCATGTTCTCCACCATCCCGACGATGGGGATCTGGACCTTGTCGAACATGGACTTGGCGCGCACCACGTCGGCCAGGGCCACGTCCTGGGGCGTCGCCACCAGCACCGCGCCGCTGCACTTGAGCTGCTGCGAGAAAGTGATCTGCACGTCGCCGGTTCCCGGCGGCATGTCCACCACCAGGTAGTCGAGCTCGCCCCACTGCACGTCGGACATGAGCTGCTGCAGCGCCTTGCCGAGCATGGGGCCGCGCCAGATCACCGCCTGGTCCCTCTCCAGAAAGAAGCCGATGGACATCACCGGAACGCCATGGGCCACCGGCGGCGCCAGCTTGAAGCCGCCGTCCACCTCCACCTTGTCCGGTTCCTTGTTGACGCCCATGAGGATGGGCACGGACGGCCCGTAAATGTCCGCGTCCAGCAGCCCTACGGCGGCGCCGTGCATCTTGAGCGCCACCGCCAGGTTGGCCGCCACCGTGGACTTGCCCACGCCGCCCTTGCCCGAGGCCACCAGCACGATGTTCTTGACACTCGGCAAAAGGTCGGTGGTGCCGGCGCCGGACTTGCTGCCGCGCACCTGGGCGCCGAACTCCAGGGCCACCTCCGACACCCCCAGGGGCGCCAGGGCCTGCTCCACGTCGCCCTGGATCTTGTCCTTGAGCGGGCACGCCGGGGTGGTCAGCTCCACCGTCAGCGACACCTTGCCGCCGTCCACCGCGAGGTCCTTCACCATGCCGAGGGTGACGATGTCCTTGTGCAGCTCCGGGTCCTGGACGGTCCCCAGGGCCGCGAGAACGGATTCGTGGGTGGCGCTGGACATGTCGTTCCTCTTCTCTCCGCCGGCGTTGCGCCGCCGGAACCGCGTGCCGAATAGTGCCATGTAGAGTTACCTTGCCTTGCCGTTCCGCGGGGATCCATGGGCCCGAGAGTCCGGGCCGGGTTGGAATGGCCGAACTCAGGGTTCCCGAAACAATCGAATATAGACTCGCCCAGCCTCTATTTCAATGTGTCAATGTACGGACGGGCTGGTGCCGCGGCCGCAGCAGGTCGAGCACGGTCTTCACCGGCGCGAAACTGGCCGCGGGGAGCTCGACGAACACCGTGTTCCAGCGCGCCATGCCGCCGTTCCAGAGGCCGGGGTGCTCCAGTGCCTTGAGCGGGCGCCCGCCGCTGGACTTGACGGAGATGAACGCGCTTTGCGGATCGCTGAAGCGCATGAGGTCGTGGCACGCGCCCGAGGGGCGGCGCACGCCGCAGACCATGTCCACCGGGTTGAAGTGGGTGGACGCGGCGAAGACGTCCCCTTGGCGCGGCGCTTCCATGTCCACCTGGGACGACTCGACGATCTGGAGCGAGCACGCGCCGTCGGCGCCCCGGACCCAGAACGGGCCGCCGCCGGGCTCGCCGGCCGACGGCACCATGCCGCACACCCGGAGCGGACGGTCCAGCGCCGCGCGCAGGAAGCCGGCGCGTTCCGCCGCGGGCGCGCCCTTGAGGCTGTCCGGGCCGGCCACGCCCAGCGCGTCGCGGGCGAAGCGCGCCGCCTCGTCCACCAGCGACGCCGCGGGGTCGGCGTGGAGGGCGTCGAGGTAATGGAACACCCGGGCCTGCAGTTCCACCAGCATGCCCGCCAGCGCCTTGCGGTAGCGGACCGCAGTCCCGGCATAGACGGCGACGTTGTCGATATTCTGGATGAACACCAGGTCGGCCGCCAGATCGTTGAGGTTCGCCAGCAGCGCGCCGTGGCCGCCGGGCCGGAGCGACAGGCTCCCGTCCGGTTCGCGGAACGGCTGGTTGTCGGGGGTCGCGGCCAGCGTGTCGGTGTCGGGCCGCTGAACCGAAAGCGTCACGTCGATGGAGGTATCCCGGTCCTCGCAGCGGCGGCACATGGCCGCGACATGGTCCTCCACCGCGCGCGCGTGTTCGGGAGAGACCGTGAAGTGAACCCGCACCATCCCGGTCCGGTCCCGGACATACCGGCATGCCTCCAGCAGGTGCTCGGCCACGGGGGTGCGGCAGTCGTCCGCGTAGCGGTGAAAGGGGACGAGAGCCTTGGGCAGCGCGGCGTAACCCATTCCGCCGGGCTCCAGGAGGCAGTCCAGTATCTCGCGAAAGCGTCCGGCCTGGCGCAGCGGCCGAAGGCGCTTCCCTTGCCGTTCCAGGGCAGCGTTCAACTCGGGGTAGAACGCGAAGCGCTCAAGCCCGGCCATGAACTCCCGCAGCACCGGGTATCCCGGCGCATCGCGAAGGTCATCCACGGCCGTCACCGCATCGCCGGCCCGGTCCCGGGCCTCCAGCAGCGCCTGAAACATGCGGCTCGCCGCTCCCGACGCGGGAACGAACTTCAGGCAACGCCCGGCCCGCGCGGCCTCCTCGCCACGCCGCGCCAGCCGTTCCAACTCCGCCCCGTCCAGCACCGTGATGCCGTCGCCCGGCGTGCAGGGACGGTCCAGCACCACGTACGGCACGCCCCCGGCCAGGGTTGTCAGATGGTCGACGGCCTGCTCGGGTGAGATGCCACGAGCCCGGAGCTGTTCCAGGTCGCGTTCGGTAAGAGGAGGAGCCATGACCATGGTCCTTCGACTTCGATCCGGGGGCGTGACAATTCAACCAGTCTTCTGCGGCGCAGGCTCTTGGCACGCATCGCCCACGGCCGTCTTCACCACCTCGTCGTCGGCGTCGTTCGTGTAACCGCGGCACTCTCCGGTGCCGCACACGCACGGATACACCTCATCGCCCTGGAGCCGGTAGTCGAAGGTGATCTCCTCGCCTTCCTCGATGTCCCGTTCCGCGATGAACCAGATGCGGTTGTTGATGATGTCGGCGTAGGCGTTGCCGTCGCAGGAATGGTTGGCGAAGCGCGCTTCGTTGCCGTTCAACGAACCGTCCACGTCGTACTTGTCGCTGAGATTGAAGATGTAGGTGAGTTCCTCATCGCCCCTGGACCGGGTGGCGCCCTCTCCGGCGGGAACCTTATCGCCCTTGTACTCGATGATGCGCCGGCCCTTCCGGATCCGCTCGCCCGCGAAGAGCCCGTCCCCATGAATCGCGGACGTCCCTACGAACACCTTCGGAAGCACGCGCTTCGATGCCTTCGCCACCGGTTTCCCCGCTTTCGCTACGACCTGCAACGGTGGATCGTGTATACCATCCCGCGGCCGGAAAGTAGACTTGGACAAGAGGGCGTGGCGAGAGCGCCGCCACGCATCACCCCGGTTGATTCGGCCTCCGAATAGGGCAAACTGACCAAGTATGGAGACAGGGATGCGCGTTCTGTTGAAACCGATGGCGGTTCTGTCCGTGTTGTTTTCGGGCGCCATTTTCGGCTTCTTCTTTGCCTGGGTCTGTTCGACCATGTGGGGGCTCGACGCGGCCGATCCCAACGTCGCCATCGCCGCCATGCAGGCCATGAACGCGAGCGTACGTAACGCCGTCTTTGCGCCGGCCTTCTTCGGCACGCCCTTCGTCCTGCTCGCCACCGCGCTGATCGCATGGGTGACCGGAGAGAGCCGCGCCGCGTGGCTCTTCGGCGCCGCCGGTATGCTCTATCTCGTTGGAGGCATGATCCTGACCATGACGGTCCACGTCCCGATGAACGAAGCGCTCGCCCAGGTGGAAACCCCGTTGGAGCCGGCCCGCGCGCGGGAAGTGTGGCAGGGCTACTCCATCCCGTGGCAGCGTTGGAACACGGCCCGCGCGGCTATCTCGGGTATCACTCTGCTGCTCGCGGGCCTGGGCATCCTGAGGTGCGCCGACTCAACGTCGCGGGTTCCTTAAACCTGTTCACGGTTCGCGAGAGCCTCGTGGATACTTGTCTGCCGTTCGTTGGCTTTCCTCATGCGATCGGCAGCCCCGGCCCATCGCCTTGCCGGTACACCTGCAATCATATACCAATAGCGTCGAACACTACATTCGTGGACTGGCGGCGGTATCCACCTGATACACAAGGAAGGAACGAGATGGCCAAGACAACCCTGTTGAACGTGACCGTGGCGGATGCCTATCTGGCGCTGCTGGCGGATCGGGGCGTGGATTATTTCTTTGCCAACGCGGGCACGGACTTCGCGCCCATCGTGGAGGCCATGGCCAAGGCACAGTCGCTGGAGACGCGGATTCCCGAGCCGGTCACGTGCCCACACGAGAACACGGCGATGCACATGGCCATCGGTTACTACCTCGTGACGGGGAAGCCCCAGGCCGTGATGGTGCACGTCAACGTCGGCACCGCCAACGGCATGAACGGGTTCCTGAACGCCGCCCGGGGCAACATCCCCGTGCTGTTCACGGCGGGCCGGACGCCCACCAACGAGGAGGGCCTCGACGGCCACCGGAGCCTGGACATCCACTGGACCCAGGAGATGTTCGACCAGGCCTCCATGGTGCGGGAGGCGGCCAAGTGGGACTACGAGCTGCGCAACGGCAAGCAGACCGAGACCATCGTCGACCGCGCCCTGGCCGTGGCCAAGAGCGAGCCCACGGGTCCGGTGTACCTGAGCCTGCCGCGGGAAGTGCTGGCGGAGCAACTGAACGAGTTCACCTACGAGTCGCCCGGACGCCAGCACGCGGCGGCGCCGCCCTATCCCAACGCGGCGGCCACGGACGAGACGGCGGCGCTCTTGGCCGACGCCGAGAACCCGCTGATCATCACCAACTGGGCGGGCCGCAACCCGCAGGTGTGGGAACCCCTGGGCGCCCTCGCCGAGCGCTACGCCATCCCGGTGGTGCAGTACCGCAACCGCTACATGTCGCTGCCCACCGACCACCCCATGAACCTGGGCTACGACCTGAACCCGCTGCTGGGCCAGGCGGACGTGATCCTGGTGGTGGACGTGGCGGTGCCGTGGCTGCCGGCCACGGACAAGGTGCGCGACGACGCCAAGGTGATCCACATGGGCGCGGACCCGCTGCACACCTACGTGCCGCTGCGCGGCCATCCCTGCGACATCGCCCTGGCGTGCGCCACCGACGCCGGCCTCACCATGCTGAACGAGGCCATGTCGGCGCACGAAGGCCGGGTCAAGGCCCGCGTCGACAGGCGCCGGAGCGCCCTGGCGGAAATGTGGCGCAAGCAGCGCGACGGCTGGGCCAAGCGCCTGGACCAGGTGAAGGACAACAAGCCCATCCACCCCATCTGGATCACCGACTGCATCAACCAGATCAAGGGTGACGACACCATCGTGGTGAAGGAATCGGCACTGGCGTCGACCCACATCGACATCAGCCGGCCGGGGACTCTGCTCAACGCCGGCGCCGCCTCGGGCCTGGGTCACGGCCTCGGCGTCGCGCTGGGCGCCAAGCTGGCGGCCCCGGACCGGCTGGTCATCGGCACCCACGGCGACGGCTCCTACATGTTCGGCAACCCCATCGCCAGCCATTACGTCGCGGCGGAGCAAAAGCTGCCGCACCTCACGGTCATCTTCAACAACCAGCGATGGCAGGCGGTGCGCCGCGCCACCGTGGGCCTCAACCCCGAGGGCTACGCGGCCAAGAGCGACCACCAGCCCATCACCATGCTCAACGCCGTGGACAAGTACGAGAAGGCGGTGGAAGTGGCCGACGGCTACGGCGAGCGTGTGGAGGAAGCCGCCGACCTCATGCCCGCCCTGGAGCGCGGCCTCAAGGCGGTGGAAGTGGAGAAGCGCCAGGCGGTGATCAACGTCATCTGCTCGGCGTAGGCGGCCGCACCGCCAGAGACGCGCTTTCCCGTCTCAGAGGTAACCCTGTTCCCGGTAGTAGCGCTCCGCCCCGGGGTGCAGCGGCAGGTCCAGCGGGCCGTCGGGAGTATCGCTGCAGAACCGGGGCATCGGGGGCACGCCGGGGGTGTCGTAACCGATGTCTTCGCGCATGCGCTCGATGGCGCCGACCACCTGGTAGGCGAGTTCGTCCGGCATGTCGGCGTGAGTGACGATGGGCCAGCCGCTGAAGTCCACGGCGGTGACGGGCTCGGGTACCTTGCCGTCGAACAGTGGGCCGCTCAGGGGCGCGTGGGTGAAACCGTAGCGGTCGAGCCGCGCCATGCCCTTGGGCGAGAGGTGCAGGAAGGCCATCTCGTGCTCCACCGCGGTGCTTGCCCACGATGTCAGGCCCTCGTCGATGACCGCGTCGACCTCGCCGGACGCGATTCCCTCCAGGCGCCGCGGGTTGCTGGGCCGCACCACCGGCTCCACCACGCCGCCCCACTCCTCGAAGGTCTTGAGGCTCATGCCGTGGGCGCGCAGCAGCGCGCCGATGGCGAAATCGACGCAGTCGTTGGTGGCCACCGATACCGTGAGCGCGGGACGCTTCCGCTTCAGATCGTCCATGGAGCGGATGCCCCACTTGGGCGCCACCGCGATCACCAGGCGATCGTAGGAGGGGAACACCGCCAGCGCGCGCAGGGGCAGCGGTTTCCGGAAGGGGCCGCGTCCGTGATACGCCATGGCCGGGATCACCGAGGGGTTGAGCCAGGCGATGTCGATCTTGCGCCGCCCCACCAGGCGCGCCCCCTGGATGCCGCTGCACCACGCCGGGCTGATGGCGATGTTGAAGGCGAAGGGCGGACCCGCCGTGGCGGCGGAGCCGGGCAGATCCACGTAGAGCCGGATGGCGCTGGTCATCATGGTCGGCACCGAGTCGTAGAGGCCGGCCAGGAGCTTGGTACCGATCTGCGCCCGCAGGAGGCTGGAGCTCATGGGTTTCACGCTGCGGTCGTCGTAGGTCATGTCGTCGTTCTCCTTCGTCGAGGGTCGCTCGCGGCGTGCGCGGCGTTTCCGGATCGAGTCCGGCACCTTCCGGGACAGATTAGCCTATGTAAGCCGGGTATTGTATAGTGTGCCGTCTGCTGGCCTGTCACGCGGTCCGCTGATTTCTTGCCGGCGATTCATACGCGACGGGCCGCTGACATGATGCCTTCACGGTCCGCCCGTCCCGCTTGCACATGGCAACATTGACCGCCCTGGCAGCCGCGTTCTTCTTCGGCTCCGCCCATATCCTGGTGCGCTACGGCATGCGCACGGGCTCCACCACCACCGCCATCACCTTCAACATCATCACCATGGGCACGGTGCTGCTGGCGGTCATGGGTCCCTTGGCCGAATGGTCGCAGGCGTCGGTGCCCGCGGTGGGCTGGTTCATGTTCGCCGGGGCGGTGGCGCCGCTCACCACCCAGTTCCTGTTCTACGCGGCCATCTCCCGGGTCGGCGTGGCCCGCGCCTCGCCGCTCAGGAACACCTCGCCGCTGTTCGCGGGCGTGGTGGCGGTGGCGTGGCTGGGCGAGCAATGGACCCTGACGCTGCTCGGCGGCACCATGCTGATCATCCTGGGTGCGACGATTCTGGGGATGCGCGACGCCAAGGCGCTCACGGCCTTCCGCAAGCGCGACCTCCTTCTCGCCATCGGCGCGTCGATCCTGGGAGGCATCGCCAGTCCCATTCGCAAGTTCGGCTATTCGATGATCACATCGGTGCCGCTGGCGGTCAGTCTGACGATCATGGGGAGTGTCAGCGGCCTGTTGGTCTACCTGGTAGCCGCGCGGGGCTACCGCGACCTGAACTTCAACCGCGGGGCGGTGATGTGGTTCGGCCTTTCGGGCATGGTGACGAGCTGCGGCATCACGTCCTACATGCTGGCCCTGAGCCGCGGCGACGTCGTGCTGGTGGACCCCCTGATCGCCACCACGCCGCTGTTCTCGGTGGCCTTCACCCACCTGCTGCTGAGGGACCACGAACGGGTCACCTCCAAGGCGGTCATCGGCGCGCTGATGATCTGCGCGGGCGGCGTGGTGCTGACGGCGTTCTGATGGCGCCAACGCCTGAATCGTCATTCCCGTGAAAGCGACTGCGTCAATGCTCCGGTCGGCCAGGAGACGGCACGGCCCTCCGGAAGGTCATTCCCGTGAAAGCGGCTGCGTCAATGCTCCGGTCGGCCAGGAGACGGCACACGTCATTCCCGCGGAAGCGGGAATCCAGGGGCAGTGGAGGGGCACTACGGCGGCGTTTCCCCACCTCACCACCCCTGGATTCCCGCTTCCGCGGGAATGACGTTCCATTACGTAGGTGCCTCATGAGTCTTGACACAGATGTTTCTCGGGAATGACGATTCGAGGGAGCTCTGCCTCATGAGTCTTGACACAGCTCGCTGCGCGGAAACGATGTTCCAGGGCTCCGGTTGACAAGGCCAAACACCGCCCGCTACCGTCCCGTCCTGTGGATCCGGGCGATGAAATCATAGCCATCGTGGACGAGGACAACCGTGTCGTGGGGTCCGCGCCGCGGCGGGAGATGCGCGCGCGGCGGCTGCCGCACCGGAGTACCTACATCCTGGTCTTCAACTCAGCCGGCGAAGTCTATGTGCAGAAACGCACCCTGACCAAGGACGTGTTCCCTGGATACTACGATCCCGCGGCCGGCGGCGTGGTGCTGGCGGGCGAGAGCTACCTCGATGGGGCGAAGCGCGAGCTCGAGGAAGAAATGGGCATCCGTGACGTCCCGCTGGAGAGCCTGTTCGAGTTCTACCATGCCGACGACCACAGCCGTGTCTGGGGCGCGGCCTACCGTTGCGTCTACGACGGACCGGTGACCCTCCAGGAGGAAGAAGTAGAGAGCGGCTCGTTCATGCCCGTGGACGCGGTCTTCGAGGCCGCGGCGATCCAGCCCTTCACGCCGGACGGCCTGTACGTGCTGCGGCGCTACACGGAATCGGTCCGCGACTGACCTGATCCCCTCTCGGTCCCTGGATTCCCGCTTCCCAGGGTGTGTCAAAACTCCATTCGAACGAGAAATGGCAACGACATCCCATACCGTCATTCCCGCGAAAGCTTGCCCTCGACCCCGATCGGGGGCGGGAATCCATGGGTTGGGAGGGGCCAAACGGGCGTGTTTCCCCGCCTGGATTCCCGCTTCCGCGGGAATGACGTTCCGTAGGGTCCTTGCCTCACGGGTCTTGACACAGCCTGTCTCGCGGGAATGACGACTCCGGGCGTTGATGCCGGTTCTCATCCGACCGGAGTCTGTGACACGGCCTGATTTGCCGCTCTCTCGAAGAGATCTCCCTTGGCCGCCGTTGGGCAGCCGTCCCGTTCTCGTGTAATATTCTTCTCATACGGGGGTGCTCCCCCGACCATGGAATGCTGCGTTTTTTGACCATCGAGGGCGGCGACGGATCGGGGAAAAGCCGTCAAATCCGGCTGCTCGACGAGTATCTGGGCGCGCGGCAAGTACCGCGGCTGATGACCCGGGAGCCGGGCGACACGCCGCTGGGCAAGGAGTTGCGCAGGCTCCTGCTGGAGCGCGGCCCGCGGCTGCTTTCCCGGGAGGCCGAGCTGTTCATGATACTGGCCGACCGGGCGCAGCACGTCCGGGAGGTGGTCCGGCCCGCCCTGGAACAGGGCAAGCTGGTGGTGTCCGACCGTTTCACCGATTCCACCCTGGCCTACCAGGGTTACGGGCGGGGCATGGACCTGGACCTGCTGCGGCGGTTGAACCACGAGGCGACGGGCGGGACGATGCCCGAGCTGACGATCGTGCTGGACTGCCCCGTGGAGGTGGCGCTGGCACGGGCGGCCGAGCGGGCGGACCCGCGGGCGGCGCGCGAAGACCGGTTCGAGGCCGAGGGCACCGCCTTCCAGCGCCGGGTACGCGACGGGTTCCTCAAGCTGGCCGAGGCGGATCCGGAGCGCTATCGGGTTGTGCATTCGGAAGGCCCGGTCGAGACAACCCAGGAACAGGTGCGGCGCATCGTAGCGGAATGGCTTGACGGGTACGCGGCGGCCAGCGGGTAACCTCCGCGGACGGTGTGATCAATTTGGCGCAGGACGTTGGCGTGTGGACCATCGAGTCCAGTGACGGCGCTCCCGTGGTGATGTTCGGATAATGCTGCTTGGCTTCCATGATATCATCGGCCACGAAGGGCAGATCGCGTTGCTGCGGCGCGCCGTCGAACGGGACCGGCTGCACCATGCCTACCTGTTCGTCGGCCCGGAAGGGACGGGGAAGCGCACCGTCGCCACGGCCCTGACGGCGGCGGTTCAGTGTTCCGCCGGCACCGGCGATGCCTGCGGGGACTGCTCGGCCTGCCGGGCCGTCGAGCACGACAACCACCCGGACGTGCACTGGCTGGCGCCGCGCAAGGGCAAGCGCGACATCACCATCGAGCAGGTGCGGGAGCTGCAGCAACAGTTGGCGCTGCACCGCTTCAACGGCAAGAAGAAGGTCGCCGTCATCGACCCGTTGACGCTCATGAACCTGCACGCCCAGAACGCGCTGCTCAAGACGCTGGAGGAGCCGCCGGACCATTCGCTGCTGATCCTCATCGCCGAGAGCACCGGCGGCGTGCTGCCCACGGTGCTGTCGCGCTGCCTGCGGCTGCCCTTCTTTCCCCTGACGGTGGAGCAGGTGGCGGCCATCGTGGCGCGGCGCGAGGGGCTTTCCGAGGACCGGGCGATGTTGCTGGCCAGTCTCAGCTACGGGAGCCTCGGCAAGGCGCTGGCGGGAGAGGACGAGGCGCTCCTGGAACAGCGCCGGGAGTGCTTCCGCCGGCTGGCGGGCCTCTCACCGGACGACGCGCGCGGCATCTCGGAGCTGGCCGAGGAGATGGGCAAGGACCGGGAGCAGGCCCTGCGTTTCCTGGACTGGGTGCGGGGGTGGCTGCGGGACATCATGGTGCTGCAGGTCACGGGCTCGGCCGCCACCGTGTGCAACCGGGACCTGCTGGAGCCGCTCCAGAGGGCCGCCGGCGCCCGGCGCGTGCAGGACTCCACCGCCGCCATGGCCGAGATCGACAACGCGACCCGGTCGATTAACCGGAACTTCAACCGGCGCATGGTGCTGGAGGGCTTCATTCCCGGTATCTTGAGCCAAGAATAGGCTACCGCTGACATAGGCTACCGCTGACGCGCAGACATCAGACCGAGGGGACCGCACCACCACCATGGACCGGATATACTTCACCACGCCGATCTACTATGTGAACGCCCAGCCGCACCTCGGGCACACGTACACGACCATTATCGCGGACACGCTGAAGCGCTACCACCGGATGCGCGGCCGGGACGTGTTCTTCCTCACCGGCACCGACGAACACGGCGACAAGATCGCCCAGGCGGCGGCCGCGGACGACATCGACCCCAAGGCCTACGCGGACCGGATCAGCGGGCTGTTCCGCTCCACCTGGGACACCTGCGGAATCGCCTACGACTACTTCATCCGCACCACCGACGACTACCACAAGGCCACGGTGAGCCGGATCCTCCAGCACATCTACGACGCCGGCGACATCTACTTCGGGGAGTACGGCGGGTACTACTGCTACGGCTGCGAGCGTTTCTACACCGAGAAGGAGTTGCAGGACGGCAAGTGTCCGGACCACCAGACCGAGGCCGCCTTCATCGAGGAGAAGAACTACTTCTTCCGCATGGGCAAGTACCAGGACCGGCTGCTCGATCAGCTCGAGAAGGACCCCGATTTCGTGACGCCGTCGAGCTACCGCGCGGAGGTGCTGTCGCTCTTGCGCGAGCCCCTGGAAGACCTGTGCATCTCCCGGCCCAAGAGCCGGCTGCAATGGGGCATCCCGTTGCCCTTCGACCAGGACTACGTCACCTACGTGTGGTTCGACGCGCTCATCAACTACGTGAGCGCGCTGGAACACAAGGGCGCGGGGTCCTTCGACGCCTACTGGCCCTGCTGCAACCACATCATCGCCAAGGACATCCTCAAGCCTCACGCCATCTACTGGCCCACCATGCTCATGGCCGCGGGCCTGCCGCTCTACCACCGGCTCAACGTGCACGGCTACTGGATCATGGACAAGGGCAAGATGTCCAAGAGTCTGGGCAACGTCATCCGCCCGCTCGACATGAAGGAGCGCTACGGCATGGACGCGTTCCGCTACTACCTGCTGCGGGAGATGGTGTTCGGCCAGGACGCCGCCTTCTCGATGGACGCGTTCATCAACCGGGTCAACGCCGATCTCGCCAACAACTTCGGCAACCTGGTGAGCCGCGTTCTCGCCATGCAGAAACGCTACTTCGGCGGGGTGGTCCAGCCCATGGGCGACGGCGAACGTGCCGAGGACCGGGAGCTCAAGGAGGCCTTCCAGGAAGCGGCCGAGAGCGTAGACCGGTACATGGAGGACATGGCTTTCCACCGGGCACTGGAATCGATCTTCGCCGCCCTGGACCGCACCAACCAGTACATCGTGCAGACCGCGCCCTTCACCCTGGTCAAGGACCCCGACCAGAAGCCGCGCGTGGGCGAGATCCTGCACAACGTACTGGAGAGCGTGCGCCTCACCGGCGAGTTGCTGAGCCCGTTCCTGCCCGAGACCGGCGCGGCGGTACGGGAACTCCTGGGGTTACCCGCCACCGACGGCCTCCGCACCGAGTGGGGCGGCTCGTTCCCCGAGGGGCACGCGGTGCAGGCGCCGCGGATACTGTTTCCGAGGATCGAGGAAACGGAGGACGACGGAGAGTGATCGACACCCACTGCCACATCCAGACCGAGGAGTTCGACGAGGACCGGGACGCGGTGCTGGAGCGTGCCGCGGAGGCGGGCGTCGACACCCTGATCGTGGTTGGCGGCGCCGGCGACCTCTCCACCAACGACAAGGCGGTGCGCTTGGCCGAAAAGCACGCGGGTCTCTATGCCACCGTGGGCATGCACCCGCACGACGCCAAGGACGTGGCCGCGGAAGACATGGCGCGCTTGCGGGACCTGTCACGGCATCCCAAGGTCGTCGCCATCGGCGAGACCGGCCTCGACTTCCACTACGACCACTCGCCCCGGCAGGTACAGCGCGACATGTTCGAGCGTTTCGCGGCCCTTGCCGTGGAGACCGGGCTGCCCATCGTGGTGCACAACCGGGAATCGGATCGCGAGGTAGCGGAGACGATTCGGGGCCGGGGCGGCGGGGCACTTCACGGGGTGATCCACTGCTTCACCAGCGACGCCGCGGCCGCGCGCACGTTCCTCGACCTCGGCTTCTATTTGTCGTTCTCGGGCATCGTCACCTTCAAGAACGCCGACGGGCTACGGGACGTCGCGCGTCAGGTCCCCACGGACCGGCTGCTCATCGAGACCGACGCGCCTTTCCTGGCGCCGGTTCCCCGGCGCGGGCGCAGGAACGAGCCCGCCTACGTCCGCTTTGTGGCCGAGACCCTGGCCCAGGTGCGGGGGGTCGGCGTGGACGAGATCGCGGACGCCGTTAGCCGCAACGCTCGGATGCTGTTCGCGCTGCCGGCCGACGAAACCGCTGAGGGCCATGCGGTTCATGCAGCCACGGAATGATCGCACGGTATTTCGCCATGGATCGGCTCCGGCGACGGAAGGCGTGGCGGTAACCATCGAACCCGAGTCATGATCGACGGCACCACGAAACTGCTGGGCGTGCTGGGCTGGCCGGTGGAGCACTCCAAATCGCCGGTGATGCACAACGCGGCCATACAAGCCGCCGGCCTGAACGCGTGCTACGTCCCCTTCCCGTGTCGGCCCGAGGCCCTGGGCGACGTCATCGCCGGCCTGCGCGGCCTCGGGTTTCTCGGGGCCAACCTGACCATCCCGCACAAGCAGGCGGTCATCCCTCACCTCGACGGCCTGAGCGAGGAGTCCCGCTTCACCGGGAGCGTCAACACCCTCTACTGGGAAGGCGACCGGCTGATGGGGACCACTACCGACGCCCCGGGCGCCGTGCTGAACCTCCGCGAAGCCGGTCTTGAACTGGACGGCAGGCGCGTCGTGATCCTCGGCAATGGCGGCGCGGCTCGGGCGCTCGCCTTCGTGCTGGCCCGGGGCACCTGCGCGGGAACCGGCGGGGTCGACGAGACCTTCCGGTTGCCGGAACTCACCCTGCTGGGCCGGGACGCCGGAAAAGCCGGCGCGCTGGCGCAAGACGTTGCGGCGGCCAGCGCGGCAGGCACGGCGGTGCGCTCAGGCCCGCTGACCGATTTCGCCGCCTTCGGTGGAGAAGCCGACCTCATCATCAACTGCACATCGGTGGGCATGGCCCCGGACGTTCGAGGTTGTCCCATCGACCCCGCCCTCCTGGAACCGCGCCACGCCGTCTACGACATCGTCTACCAGCCCCGGGAGACCGTGCTCCTCCGGGAGGCCCGACACATGGGATGCCGGACGGTGGAGGGCATCGGCATGCTCGTGCACCAGGGCGCCGCGTCCTTCCGCACCTGGTTCGGGCGAGATCCGGACACCGCCGTCATGTTCGCGGTACTCGGAGAGTGAGACGCAGCACGGTGGCTCGGCGGCGACACGCGTGCGACGCGGAGTTGCGCATCAATCGTCGACCCGGCCATCAAGACTCTCAAGACTCTCCCAAACGGTCAATCTCGGTTCGCAGTCCAGCCAACTCTTCTAGGATGTCGCTCCTTCTTCGAACGGGTCGCTCGTATTCCTGCCATCGTTCAAACTGCCTGAGCAAGGCGTCAACCTGACCTGAATTGTCCTTCAGAACCTTGTCCATCGTCGTTGGCCTTGCCCCGTTTCGAAAAGCGTTCAAGCAGCAGATGGCCAGCATGCGGTCGTTTCCACCCAGATACCCGAGATCCCGCGCCAGGACTTCCCCATAGTCGTCGACAACGGTTGCCGACTCAGATTCCCCTTGTCCTTCTGACTCGCCGAAAACCGCAGGATGCCTTGCGAACAGGCGACCGATGTGCGTCTCGATCCGTTCCACGAGATGGGCCAAGGAAATTGTCAACCAACACTCCCGTGCACCTTCGAATACTTCGCGCCACAGTTCTCCTGCCTTATCGCGACGGTTATGGTTGGTCAGCCAGTCAACACCCGACGTTCCGGCAGCGAGAAGAAACAAGGAAGGCGCCAGCGCATCACTGTCCTGCGTTTCGCGCCAGTGCTGGACCCGCCGCCTTTGCTCGGTGAGCAACTCCCAGGATTTTCGCCACCGTAGAGTGGGTTCCTTCGCTCTCGCGAACAGGAGTCCACAGCTATTCGCCGGCAGCCCACCGGCCGTCGGATCGAGAGCGGCTTCCCTATCGAAGGCTGGATCACGAGTCCCCAACAACGCGTCCAGCAGAGTAATGTTCTTGCCAGGATCAACGTCGCAACCCTCGTTGATCATGTGATCCAAGACCGTCATCATCGACAGGCCGTCAAGGTGGACAGAGGGTTGCCGTCCATCGGCTGGCTCCGGCGGCAACGGAGAAAACTTGCGGGTGCTCGATCTGTCCGGAAAGTCACTCTGGGCAGCAAGATGTTTTCCGGATAATCCGGCCCTGGAAAGGCCGACCGCGATCCATTCGATCAGATCGTCCTGACGCAGGTAGTCTTGGTGCGGCTCTCCTGCTGTGGCGCCATGCGGACGGTGCGTGCGCTCATCGGAAGCCTTCAGCAGCAGCCATTGTGAGCCAAGAAAATCACCATCGCGGCGCTCCATGACTATTTGGGCGAGCCCTTCAACCCACGACGAAAGAACTGCAGTTGCTTTTTCCATGGTCGCCAAGAGAGCCCCGTCCAGGTCGTCCTGCCTGCGCACGATCTGCCAACGATCGTGGCAGTGACGTTCGGCAGCCTCCAGAATCAGTAGGACTGTCAGACGATGGTTCCAGGAGCACTCGTCATCTCTGCAGATCGGTGCTGCCCCGAGGGCGGCGGCGATCTCGTCGCGGTCGTGCAGGAACGTGTGGTGCTGCAGGATCTGCCGTATGGGATGCGGGAAGTCAAAGGCGTCGACGAGTTCGAGGACGCGGACTCTGTCCACCGGCAGGATCAACGGCACCAGGTTCAAGAGATTGTAATGGACGGGAAACCATGGGTCTCGTGCCAACCAATTCTTCAGAAGAGACTTCTCCGACCGGAGTGTCCCTACGAGAGCGTTGAACGCTTCACGTTCACCTGAGTACGTTCCGAGCCCAGGATCTCTATTGATGTCTTCGAATCGAGCATTTAGGTCCCGCAGGAGGGCTTGGAAAGCCAATGGTGACCGGCGCAACAGTTCCGGTATCGCCTCACCGAATGCCACGCTCATCAGGGCGTTGGAACTGACCAAATCCCAGACGCCGGATAGCACACGTCCCGCTGAACCGTCCGCTACCACGAATTCTTTTGTGATCGCGTTGGCCAGACCTGTTCCGAACAACCACGCGGCGACGTGTTTCCGAGGGTCCTCGCGGTTCTCAAGTAGCGCCGTGAAGCCAGTTTGCAAAGATTGCCGTTTCTTCACATTGCGAACGAATTCAAAGGTCAGCGACGTGGACCCGGGAAGTGCCAAGAGATCGGACAGATTGGAACCGTCAGGCCCAGGGTCGAGAATGTCCGTGCCGAACAGTGTTTGCCTGCACCACTCCGCCAGCCCCACGACGAGGTCTTCAGCGTCAAGCAACTGTCGCGCCTCAGCGCGAGCTGTGGCAGCCGCCCTTTGTGTGGCTGCAAGAGAAGGGTCGTCGTGCTCGAACAATGGATCACGCATTGCAAGCGCTCCAGCATTCTTCAAAGAAATGCCGTGCACGAGTCTCGGCTTCAGACCAGGGTCCGCTTGCTGCCGTCACTCCGGGATGTCCGCCGCCAACTGTCGCGCCGAAGTGCCATAGCGCCCCGTCCACGATGGCAAACCGGTCGTGCAAGAACGGGAACCGATGCCGATCCAGTGTACTGCTCCAGCGCACCTCTGCCAAGTCGGACCCGGACCGGTTCATGTTGCGGAATTGGGTAAGTGTGTCCTTGAGTTCGGCCATGCCCCGTTCTCCCGTTGCGCTGCCACCGGTAAGCAAACGGATATCCCCGGCATGGCTCGATGCGAGTGGGAACGCCAAGGCGTTAACGCCCAATTCGTCGAAATGAGGGTCCAGGACCAGGACGTGATCCAATGATTGGCCGACGGCCGCTTGAAATGTCGTGAGTGCCAAGTCTTTGCGGGCAGTTCCCTTGTTATATCGCTGAACGACCTGATTCCGATCAGGGAATCGAGGTCGATCGCGATTGTCGATCCCTTGCCCGTATTCTATCGAGGGCCACAAGATCCGTGCGACCCCCAACTCGGCCGAACGCCGATGCGCCCATGCCTCTCTCAAGTCCTCGGTTTTTTCGGGCCGCAGCCGACTCATGGGTGAAAGGCATTCGCTGCATGCGGGGTGGCCAGCCCATACATGGCCTCAATCTCCCGCCGTTGTGTTGCGCCGGTTTGACAACCAGTCTGCCAAGCTCGGCGCCCTACGCCAGAACGCTTCGAGTCGTTCGATGACTGGCTCCGGATCGGGTAGTCGCACGATCATTGCCGCACGCTCGCCAAGAGTGCTCAGAGAATTCCCCGAGAGCCAGACGTTTCTGTCGACGACCAGGAAGCGGTCATGCACGTCAGGTGTCTTGCCACGAAGTATACGAACCTCCGGTCTTATCGATGGTGTATCGAAGGTTTCTTCCAGGGCTCGCTGGAGTTGCGACCCCCGATCCTTGTCCGCCGAATCGTCGATCCCTTCTCTCAGGCCACGGGCCGACGTCAAAATATGCAGACTCACGGCCGGCCGCCGCTTCGCGTGGCCGAACTCCAGTAGTCCGCGGGCGTCGAAATACGGATCGACGATGACAACCTGGTCATGCGCACGACCGATTAACCCACGCAAATAATGTGCCGCGTCAGCGGGTGCTTGGTGGAACCACCGCTGGTCGTGTTCCCGCGCCGCCTGTTGACGTGCTCTGCGTGCCTCGGTAGCCGTGAGGCGAGAAACTATGTCCTGGTCTGTCAGCGGTTCGCCTATAACCACCTCCCCCGCGTCGTCGACCTCCTCCACCCGGTAGTTGTAACCGGGACGCTTGCGGCCACCGGCCGGAACGAACACCTCCTTCTGTCGACGGGGTAGTTCCATCCCGACATGCACGGTCCTCAATACCGGAAGAGGTTCGTGCCAACTGAACAACCCGTGGTCGGGGTGCGCGATCGACTCGCCCTCACTGTACACTTCGGCCGGTGAGTCAAAGACGACGATCGGATCCTTCCCGAATTCATGGACCATCGGCACCATGCGTCCCCGTGGGCGTTCGTTGACGACTTCCAATCGCAAACCGTCAACACTGTGACCGTGGCGAGCGACGATCTTGTATGCAATGGATTTAGCCGCGTTTGAGCGGGCGTTTTCGAGGTGGGATTTTTCGACGGCTCGAAACACAGGGTTTGGGGCAACTAGGCAGATCGCTCCCAGGTACTCACGGTACGTATGGACAACGTCAAAATTGAGCCATTCTGTCAACTTTTCACGGATCTTGTCGCCCTCGACAGTGTGTTCGATCTTGGCGGGAAGAACGTTTTTCGGGAACAGGAAATGCGCCCGCGAACCATGCATCCAGTCGGGCGCGAAAACCAACTCGTTCGATGTGACGAGATGGGGCCACGGTGGCTCCTGAACGAAAGGACCGCCGTGAAGCCTTTTCTGTTGGACGGGCTCTTGTTCGTCAGGGAACGTGAGAACATCCCGCATCGTGTTCGTGTACCACGCAATGGCATCGCCCACCGAGGACGCGAAGCGCTGGTAGTAGACGTACGCGCGGCCCTTACTCCCGGACCGAAGGGCCTTTGTCGAACAACCCGAGTCATGCGGAAGTTCGGCGGGACGCAATTCGACCATCCCAAACACCAAATGGTAGGTATCGTCGTCGCGGAACCACGCAAGGTGGATGATTGACTGGCCATATCCTTCCAACTCCATTGTCATCACCTGCGGCATTCCGTGTACGATGGCGACCCTGACGCCAATGCCATGCGCCACTGGCTCACATAAGTCTAACGAACTGACACAAACAAATATAGGGAGAGTTGGGGCACCTGCGAGACCAGCGAAGGCATTATGGACTTGTCAGTCTAGTGAGGCAAAAAAAAGGGGGAAGGACTGGGTCCTCCCCCTTTTGTCGGTCCCGGCCCGCCTTCGGGCCGTTGCCTTCTAGTAGTCTTCCGGCATGGCCGGGGCAGCGGACTGCTTCTTCTCCGGCTTGTCGGTGATCATGGCCTCGGTGGTGATGAGCAGGCCGGCCACGGACGCGGCGTTCTGCAGCGCGGAGCGGACCACCTTGGTGGGATCCAGGATCCCGGCCTTGATGAGGTCCTCGAACTCGCCGGTGGCGGCGTTGTAGCCGTAGGCCCCTTTGCCCTTCTTGATGGCATCCACCACCACGGAGGCGTCGGCGCCAGCGTTGCTGGCGATCCAGCGAGCAGGCTCGTCGGCCGCGCGCTGAATGATACGGACGCCGAAGGACTCGTTTTCGTCCACCTCGAGGTCCTTGAGCGCGACCGCGGCGCGGATCAGCGCGACGCCGCCGCCCGGCACGATGCCCTCCTCGACCGCGGCGCGGGTGGAGTGCAGCGCGTCCTCGACGCGGGCCTTCTTCTCCTTCATCTCGATCTCGGTGGCGGCTCCCACCTGGACCACGGCGACGCCGCCGGCCAGCTTGGCCAGCCGCTCCTGCAGCTTCTCGCGGTCGTAGTCGGAGGTGGTCTCCTCGATCTGCGCCCGGATCTGCTTGATGCGGCCCTCGATGTCGGCCTTCTCGCCAGCGCCTTCCACAACCGTCGTGTTTTCCTTGTCGACGATGATCTTCTTGCAGGTGCCGAGGTCGTTCAAGGTCACGTTCTCGAGCTTGATACCCAGCTCCTCGGCGATCATCCGGCCGTTGGTGAGGATCGCGAGGTCCTCAAGCATGGCTTTACGGCGGTCGCCGAAGCCCGGGGCCTTGACGGCGATGCACTTGAAGGTGCCGCGGATCTTGTTGACCACCAGGGTCGCCAGGGCCTCGCCCTCGACGTCCTCGGCGATGATCAGCAGGGGCTTGCCGCTCTTGGCGATATTCTCCAGCACCGGCAGCAGGTCCTTCATGCTGGAGATCTTCTTCTCATGAATCAGGATGTAGGGTTCGTCGAGGATCCCTTCCATGCGCTCGGGGTCGGTGACGAAGTAGGGGGAGAGGTAGCCGCGGTCGAAACGCATGCCTTCCACCAACTCCAGGGTAGTCTCCAGGCCCTTGGCCTCCTCGACCGTGATGACGCCTTCCTTGCCGACCTTGTCCATGGCGTCGGCGAGGATGTCGCCGATGGTCTTGTCGTTGTTGGCGGAGATGGCGCCCACCTGGGCGATCTCGGAACGGTCGCGCGTGGACTTGGACTGCTTCTGGAGCTCGGACACGACCTTCGCCACCGCCTTGTCGATGCCGCGCTTCACCGCCATGGGGTCATGGCCGGCGGCAACGATCTTGAGTCCCTCGCTGAAGATGGCGCGGGAGAGCACGGTGGCCGTGGTGGTGCCGTCGCCGGCCACATCCGAGGTCTTGCTGGCGACCTCCTTGACCATCTGCGCGCCCATGTTCTCGAACTTGTCCTCAAGCTCGATTTCCTTGGCGACTGTGACGCCGTCCTTGGTCACGTTGGGGGCGCCCCAGGACTTCTCCAGCACCACGTTGCGTCCCTTGGGACCCAGGGTACAGGTGACGGTGTCCGCGAGGATCTTGACCCCTTTCAGGACCTTGCTCCTCGCCTCCTCACTGAATTTTACGTCCTTTGCAGCCATTTTCGCCGTACCTCCTTATTCGACGATCCCGAGGATGTCGTCTTCCCTCATGATGAGGTGCTCGTCGCCGTCCAACTGGATCTCGGTGCCGGAATACTTCCCGAACAGGACCTTGTCGCCTTCCTTGACGTCCAGGGCCACCACCTTGCCGTCCTCGCGCCTGCCGGAGCCCACCGCCACCACCATGCCCTCCTGGGGCTTTTCCTTCGCCGTGTCGGGGATGATGATGCCGCCGGCCGTCGTCTCCTCCTCGTCCAGCCTCTTGACGATAATCCTGTCGTGCAAAGGCTTTACTTTCGCCGCCATAAGAACCTCCCTTTAAGAATGAGATGATAGGATTTGAGCGCGAATTTAAGCATGATTTTCCCGCAGTCAAGTGGGTGTGTGGACGCTTTCGCGGGTTTCGTAGTAGATTTTCGAGGTGCTCCGGCGGGTTTGTCCCTCGGCGGCGGCCCGGCCGGGCCGAATTTCTCTTGGAGGTGCCTCAAGTGCTGAAAATTCTGGGCAGAAAGACTTCATCCAACGTGCAGAAGGTCCTGTGGTGCTGCGGCGAACTGGACATCCCCTTCGAGCGCGAGGACATCGGCGGCCCGTTCGGCAAGAACCGGGAGCGTCCCTACCTCGACCTGAACCCCAACGGCGTGGTCCCCACCATACAGGACGGCGACTTCGTCCTGTGGGAGTCCAACAGCATCGTCCGGTACCTGGTCCAGAAGTACAACGGGGGCAGGCTCCTGCCCGACACGCCCGAAGGGCGCGGCAACGCCAACCGCTGGATGGACTGGCAGTTGTCCACGGTGAACGCCTTCATGGTGCCGATCTTCTTTGGGCTTATCCGCACCCCCGAAGCCGAGCGCGACGCCGCCGCCATCGAGAAGGCGGTGGTGGCGGCGGTCGGCATGTGGGGGATCGTCGAGCGCTACCTCGAGGGCCAGGACTATCTCGCCGGCGATTCCTTCAGCATCGGCGACATCCCCATGGGCATCTGGGCCTACCGCTGGTTCGCCATGGACATCCAGCGCCCCTCCATGCGCAACGTCGAGACTTGGTACGCGCGCCTGTGCGAGCGCCCGGCCTACAAGGAGCACGTCATGATCCCGCTCTCCTGAGCGGGAGCGGGTGGTCTGTCAGGAACCCCCTCCGGTGGTCGAGCGCCGGCAGCCGGCGCCGGACATCCTCCAGGTAGTCGAGGTCGATCTCGGCCAGGACCAGGCCCGGCTCGGTGCCGGCTTGGGCGATGATCTTGCCCCATGGGTCGACGATCACGGAGTGGCCGTAGGCGTCCATGCTGGCGGGGTGCGAGCCGGTCTGGTCGGGGGCGATGATGTAGACTTGGTTCTCGATGGCGCGGGCGCGCAGCAGCGGTTCCCAGTGCGCCCGGCCGGTGGGGACCGTGAACACCGACGGCACGAAGACGACCCTGGCGCCGGCGGCGGTGAGGCGGCGATAGAGCTCGGGAAAGCGCAGGTCGTAGCAGACCGAGAGGCCCATGGGGCACATGGGGGTGTCCGCCACCACCACATCCTCGCCCGGGCGGCGAAACTCGGACTCGCGGATGGGCGCTTCGCCTTCGATGTCGACGTCGAAGAGGTGGATCTTCCGATACCTGGCGATGATCTTCGCGTCCGGGCTTATGAGCACGCTGGTGTTGTAGGCGCGCCCGTCCGCGCCCGCGGCCTCCAGCATCGAGCCGGCCAACAGGTGAAGGCCGCACTCGGCCGCCAGTTCGCCCATCCGTTCCGTCGTCGGGCCGGGCACCGGCTCGGCGTTGGCCGCGGTGTCCCTGCCGCGCCCGCGCCAGTTGAACACCTCCGGCAGGACCACGAGTCGAGCTCCCTCGGCGTGGGCGCGCCGAATCCAGCCTTCGGCTTCCCGCAAATTGGCCTCCTTGTCGGAGGTGGCCAGCATCTGGATCGCTGCCGCGAGAAACTTCATGGATCGACTCCAGCGATGTGAAGGAGAAACAGACTCCGTTTGAGGCGCTTGACCCGACGATAGCAGCACATCGGGGTTTTTCAACCATTCAAGGACCTCAGGGGCGCGGCTGCATGACAAATCGTTTCGAAGGATGGTAATATTGCCGATATGGCAAGGAAGACCTCGGCCAAAAACAACTTTCAGGAGCGTCTGTTCCAGGAACTACGAGGTTTCGCGGAACAGTGCGGGATCGAGGTGCGCTGCGAGAAGCTGTCGCGCGACCTGGGCTACCGGGTGCGCAGCGGCGGCTGTACGGTCAAGGGAAGGAAGTGGGTGATCGTGGAACGGACGCTGCCGGCAAGCGACCGGCTGGACCTGCTGGCGGACGAGGTCAGGGAATCGGTCAGCGGCGATGTGGAGATACCCGCCAACCTGCAACCCTTCCTCTAGGAAATCCTCGTCGTGCTCGGTTGGTTTCGGCGAGGCACACGGTCGGCCCGTTTCGGGACATCGTCGTCCAGGACATCACGCGTTGGTTCGAACGGAGGGAAGTCCCAATGAAGACCCTTTTGGCTTCGGTTGCTGTATTCGCCGTTCTGGCGGCTGGTGGAGCCCATGCCGGCCCCCTCGCGCCCGAGCCACGCGTCATCGCCACATTGGGGCGAGACGCCATCGAGCGTTCCGGCGCCCAAACGCTCGATGAATACCTGGATACAGGCATCGCCCGTTACTTCCTCACCGGTGGGCAGGCTTTGCTCGTGCTGGTCAACGGCAGGCCCTACTCCTCCACCTCCAGCGATCTGGATGCCTTGCCGCTCTCGGCCATCGAGCGCATCGAGCTTCTGAGCGGCGACAGCCTGGGCACCCTGGGCGGCAGCGCCGTGCGCGGCGCGGTCAACGTCGTGCTGCGGAAGGATCTGGACGGCGTCGAGACGCGAGCGCTCGCACGGATGCCGGGCAAGGACGGCGGCGACGGCTGGCAGGGGAGCGCCTTCTGGGGCGGGGCGGTGGGCAAAGGCCGCATGACGCTCGGTGTGGACATCCTCGAACGTCGGGAAATCCCCGCGCGAAGCCGGGAGTACAGCCGCTCCGTCTGGCGGGAGGGCGGCTCGTTCAAGGACACGAAGAACGTCAGCTTCGGCGGCAACACCGTCTGGATCGTCCAGCGGGATGAAACCGGCGTACCGACCGGCCTGAGGTCCATCGCACTGGGCGACTGCGACCCGGCGAGAGGTTATACCGGCCCGCTCATCAATCCGTCCGGCATCCTGTCTGGCGACAAGGGCTGCGGTTTCGCGTACGGCGCCATCATGTGGAACAGCACCAGCTATGAGCAGAAGAGCGCGATCCTGAACCTGGAGCACCCGCTCACCGAAGAGGCGAACCTCCACCTGGACGCCAATTTTACTCGCGCCGATACGGCTTTCCGCTACGCGCCGTCGGTGGGCGCGTTCGGCTTCACGCCGAACGGCGATTTGCTGGACGCCATCAACGAGGCAGCCGGCTCGGCCTTCACGGCGGACGACAATGACCGGTTCGTCGTGGCGCACCGCTTCGTCCGCCACGGCAACCGGGACTGGCTGACGGACTCCGAGGAATACGACATCTCCGTGGGCATGGAGGGTCGGATCACGGAGAGCCTCGGCTACGATGTGCGCCTCGAAGCCTACCGGCAGGACGCTTTCCAGGAGGGCAACACCTTCGTCCATGAAGCGACGATAGCGACGGCCATCCGGGAGGGACGCTACGACCTTGCGGACCCGTTCTCCGACGCCCCGGAGCATTCGCGTGCCATCGAGGAGAGCAGCCTGGTGCTGGAGAACGACTTCGGCGGCGAGGGGGTGGGAGCCAGTCTGGCACTGGAGGGTTCCGGATTCGCCATCGGCGACCGCGACGTGGCATGGACCGCGGGGTTCGAGCTGGGCAGAGCCGACGCCCATGACATCACGGTCTATCGCGGCGCGGACGGCACGGAACGCCGGATATACGAAGTGCTCGGCACCGGCGGCGCCAACTATCGGGGCGAGCGCAAGGCTTGGGCGACGTTCGCGGAAATGTCTCTGCCTTTGGCCGAGAAACTGGACGTCAGGGTCGGTGGGCGCATGGACGACTACGACGATGTGGGCGGAATGGCGTCCTGGCGCCTCGGGGCCGCGTACCGCGCAAGCGACATCCTCACGCTACGCGCCTCCTGGAACGCGGGAGAGCGCGCGCCATCGATGTTCCATCTCCACGCCTTCGATCTGCAGGACCATCCCTACGTCGAGTGCGACCCCGGGCCCGGGTCTCCGCCGCGCGAGTGTATGGAGCTCAATTCCCGACAGGTGGAGCGCCAGACCGCCGGCAACCCGCAACTCGATCCTTCGAACACCGAAAGGATCGCCATCGGCGCCGAAGCCCGCAAGGGGCCGCTCTTCCTGAACGTCGAATGGTATAGCCTTTCGCGCTCCGATCGGCCGGGGCAGAACAGCGCGGACTGGGCCATGCGACACCTGCATGAATGCGTGGGCCAGGACCGGACGAACTGCATTTACCGCGACGGCGGCGACATCACGATTCACGACATCTATGCCAACATCGTGGACGACGGGGTCTCCGGCATCAATACCCGGTTCGGCACGGGCTTCAGGACCGGCTGGGGCGTGGTCGGCCTCCGGGGAGCCTGGCGGCACGTCGCCAACGCCGACCTGCGAATCGCCGGCGAAGAGGACCGGCTCGCCATCCCCAAGAATGCCGCCCGTCTCACCGTTCTGGGCAGGCGCGGCAGCGTGACCGCCACCTGGACGACCTACTACCGCTCCAGCTACAAGAACCGGACGGCCAGCGGAACCTTCGACTCGTGGGTCGGCCATGACCTTACGCTGGACTGGACCGATCCGCTGGGACTGAAGGGTGCGCGCATCACGGCCGGCGTCTTCAACGTCACCGACACCGGCCTCTCGGTGAACACCGCCAACCCCCATAGCGTGGACGGTCCCACGGAAGCCGGTTGGGGGCGGACCTTCTTCCTCGCCCTCCGGATGCAGTTTTGAGAGGGAAGAGCGCCGGCGCCAACGCCGACAAGGGCGAGCCGAACCCGCCCTTGTCGGGCCTGCCTATTGCATGAAGAAACCCAGCGACCCGCTGGTGTAATCGAGCAGCGGAGCCCAGTACACTCCCAGCACGACGGTGAGCACCATGAGGGCGCCGAGCAGCGGCATGGCGCTGGCGGTGGCGGCCACGGGGCCGTCCTCGGGAGCGGGCTCGTCCAGGAACATGGTCTTGACGATCCGCCAGTAGTAGTAGAGCGAGATGACCGTGTTGATCATGGCCACCACGGCCAGCACGTAGAACTGGCCCTCGATGATGGCGGCCACGAGCAGGAACTTGCCGATGAAACCCGCCAAGGGCGGCAGCCCGGTGAGGGAGGCCAGGAACACCATCATGCACACGGCCGGAAAGGCCGCGCCGCGCCAGGCCAGGCCGCGGTAGGCGTCCATGTCCTCGCGTCCGGTGGCGTTGGCCACGATCATGACCACCAGGAACGCGCCCAGGTTCATGATCAGGTAGACCACCACGTAGAACAACATGGCGTTCAGGCCGTCGTTGTTCAGCACCACCAAGCCCATCATGATGTAGCCGGCGTGGGCGATGCCCGAGTAGGCCAGCAGGCGCTTGACGTTGCGTTGGTTCAAGGCCGAGAGGTTGCCCCAGGTCATGGTGACGATGCTGATGGCCACCAGCAGGTCGGTCCACTGGAGTACGGGCAGCGCCTGGAAAGCCCACGCGCCATCCTGACCCAGCGTGGACACCGCGGGGTAGAAGAAGCGGATCAGGATGGCCACGCCGGCGGCGTTGGACGCTACCGACAGGAACCCGGTGAAGGGCGTGGGCGCCCCCTGGTACACGTCGGGCGACCACATGTGGAAGGGCGCGAAGGCCATCTTGTAGCCGAACCCGGCCAGGATGAAGACGAACGCCATGAAGAGGGCGAGCTGGTTGCCGCCGGCCTCGCCCATGGCCGCGTTGATGGCGGCGTAGTCGAGGCTGCCGGCCATGCCGAACACCCAGCTCATGCCGTAGATCATGGTGCCGGAGGCGACACCGCCGTAGATAAGGTACTTGAGCGCGGCTTCAGCCGAGCGCCGGTTGTGCGGCAGCATGCCGGTGAGGATGTAGGAGGTCAGGCTCACCAGCTCGAGGCCGAGATAGGCCATCAGCAGGTTGTTGGCCGAGGCCATGAAGAACATGCCGAACCCACAGGTCAGCAGCACGATGTAGTACTCGCCCAGGTGCACCTGGCGCACCTCGCTCGACCCGATGGACATCCAGATGGCGCCCACCAGCGCCGCCAGGGTGACCACCTTGAAGAACAGGCTGAAGTTGTCCAGCGCCACCATGCGGTGGAACAGGAGCGTGGGCTCCGTGCCGTAGAGCTCCACGGTGGCGCCCAGGGCGATGAGGCACCCGGCCAGAGCCAGGTACGCCATGGCGCGCTTGTTGGGCACCAAAAGGTCCAGGATCGTCAGCGCGATGATGGTCCCCGCGAGGACGATCTCCGGATAGAACAGACTCAGGCTTGCGACGTTACCGAGATCCATGGCGCTACGACAGGTGCGTGATCACCATCTGGTTGATGTTGTTGAGAGAGGCCTGGAGCAGGTCCAGCACCACCCGGGGATAGACCCCGACGATCACCACGATCACGCCCAGCGGGAACAGCGTGAAAATCTCGCGCCCGTTGATATCGGGCAGCGAGCGGTACTTCTCGTTGGGCGGGCCGAGATAGACGCGCTGCATCATCCACAGCATGTAGCCCGCGGTGATGACGATGCCCAGGGCCGCGATGATGGTGAGCGCATGGTACCTGGGCCAGGCCCCCAGCAGCACCAGCACCTCGGAGACGAAGCCCGAAAGCCCCGGCAAACCCATGGAGGCGAAGAACGCCAGCGCCGTGAAGCCGGCGTACACCGGCATGATGCCGGCCAGTCCCCCGAAGCCGTCGATATCACGGTGATGGGCGCGATCGTAAATGACGCCCACGAGCAGGAAGAGCATGGCGGTGATGGTGCCGTGGTTGAACATCTGCAGCACCGCGCCGTTGATGCCCTGGGTGTTGAAGGCCGCCATCCCCAGCATGACGTAGCCCATGTGGCTCACGCTGGAGTAGGCCACCAGCTTCTTCATGTCGGTCTGGGCCATGGCGCAGAGGCCGCCGTAGACGATGTTCCACGCGCCCAGGGCGGCGAGGAACCAGAAAGCCAGATCGGCGGTGGCCTCCGGCAGCATCGGGTAGTTGATGCGCAGGATGCCGTAGGTGCCCATCTTGAGGAGGATGCCCGCCAGGATCACGGAGATGGCGGTGGGCGCCTCCACGTGGGCGTCGGGCAGCCAGGTGTGGAACGGGAAAGCCGGGATCTTGATGGCGAAACCGATGAACAGGGCCATCCACACCACGTGCTGGAAGCCCCAGCCCCATACGCTGAAGGGCCACATTCCCAGCGGCTCGGTGCTGTACAGGCTGTTCCGGTCCATGAGCTTGGTCATGTCGAAGGTGTTGGGCTCGGAGTAGAAGTAGAGCGCCAGGATCGCGATCAGCATGAGCACGCTGCCCAGCAGCGTGTAGAGGAAGAACTTGATGGCGGCGTATTCCTTGCGCGGGCCGCCCCAGATGCCGATGAGGAAGTACATGGGAAGCAGCATGACTTCCCAGAAGACGTAGAAGAGCACGAAGTCCAGCGCCACGAACACGCCGGTCATGCCCGTGTCCAACAAGAGGAACAACGCGAAGTAACCCTTGACCCCCTTGTCGATGCCCCAGGACGCGAAGATGCAGAGGAAGGACAGCAGCGCGGTCAGCAGCAGCATGGAGACGCTGAGGCCGTCCACGCCCACGAAGTACTCGATGTTGAACGCCGGGATCCACGCGGCCCGCTCCACGAACTGCATGGCGGTGGTGGTGGTGTCGAAGTTGGCGTAGAGCCAGATCCCCAGAAGGAGCGGAGGTACCGTGGCCGCGGCCGAAACCCAGCGAATGAGGTCGTGGCGATCACTGGGCAGGCACAGCACGATCAACATCCCGGCCAGGGGGAAGAAGACCATGTAGCTCAGCACATGTTCGGTCATTTTCGCATCTCTCCTTCTGAATCAGCTCCGGCGGCGCCGCGCGTTTCTCAGCTCCAGTAGCGCAGCTTGACGATCAGGGCGACCACCACGGCTCCCACCACGACGTAGAGGTAGCTGTTGATGTTCCCGGTCTGGACCCGGCGGAAATTGTTGCCCACCGCAAAGGTCACGTTGGCCACGGCGTTGACCAGCATGTCGACGACGTACTTGTCCAACAGGCCGTTGAACCAGGAGATGATGATGGTGACCTTGGCCGATCCGTCCACGATGGTGTCGATGATGTAACGGTCGAAGGCCGCCCCGATGCGCGCCAGCAGCAGCGTGCCGCCCACGAAGACGAACTGGTAGACCTCGTCCACGTAGTACTTGTTGTAGAGCAGGCGGTAGACGGGCCCCTTGGCTTCCGGGGAGTCGTCCCGTGACGGGGTACGCAGGTAGTAGAGGAACCAGGCGACGGCCACGCCCGCGGCCGCGGCGGCGATGGACACGCTCATGACGCCCACCTCTTCCGCCACGGAATGGTGTTCGCCGTGCGGCAAGTGGATCACCGGATCGAGCCAGCCGTCCAGCAGGTTCACCCCCATGAACGGCGGCAGCCCGATATAGCCCACGACGACGGAGCCCGCGGCGAGGATCCACAACGGCCAGGTCATGATCTTCGGGGACTCGTGCAGGTGATCGCGCACGTGATGGTCGGCGCGGCATTCACCGAAGAACACCATGAAGAACTGGCGGAACATGTAGAAGGCCGTCAGGCCCGCCACGAAAACGGCCACGCCCCACAGCACCTCGTTGTGGCTCGCCCAGGCCTGCCACAGGATCGCGTCCTTGGAGAAGAAGCCGGCCAGGAACGGCGTCCCGGCGATGGCCAGGACGCCGATGGTAAAGGTCCAGAAGGTCGCCGGCATCGCCGTGCGCAGACCGCCCATCTGGCGCATGTCCTGCTCCCCCTGCATGGCGTGGATGATGCTGCCGGAGCCCAGGAAGAGCAGCGCCTTGAAGAACGCGTGGGTCAGCAGGTGGAAAACGCCGGCGGTGTAGGCGGCCACGCCCATGGCCAGGAACATGTAGCCGAGTTGGCTGATGGTCGAGTAGGCCAGCACCCGTTTGATGTCGTTCTGCGTCACCGCGATGGTCGCGGCGAACACCGCGGTGGCGGCGCCGATGACGGCGATGAGCCCCAGGGTCGCGGGAGCGGCCGAGAACAGCACGTTGAGGCGCGCGATCATGTAGACGCCGGCCGTCACCATGGTAGCGGCGTGGATCAGCGCGCTCACCGGGGTGGGGCCCTGCATGGCGTCGGGGAGCCAGACGTAGAGCGGGAGCTGCGCCGACTTGCCGGTGGCGCCGATGAACAGCAGGAACGTCACCAGCGTCGCCACGCCGATGCCCCAGAGCTGCATGTTGGCCAAGAGGCCCACGTGCTCCTCGATCTCACGGAACGCCAGGGTGCCCTGGCCCTGCCCGGCCAGGGTCCAGTAGAGCAGGAAGATGCCGAGCACGAAGCCGAAGTCGCCGATCCGGTTGACGATGAAGGCCTTGTTGCCGGCACGCGTGTTGGTGTGGTCGTTGTACCAGAAGCCGATGAGCGCCCAGGAGCACAGCCCGACGCCTTCCCAACCCACGAACATGAGCAGCAGGTTGTCGCCCGTCACCAGCAGCAGCATCGAGAAGGTGAACAGGTTCAGGTAGGCGAAGTAGCGCCACAAGGAGCGGTCCTCGTGCATGTAGCCGATGGAGTAGAAGTGGATCAGGCCGCCGATGCCGCTCACCACCAGGATCATGATCGCCGACAGGGGATCCACCCAGAAGGCCACGTCCACGCTGAACGAGCCCATGGGGATCCAGGTGTAGAACGCGTCGATCAGGAAACGCTCCTTGGCCGGAAGCCCGAGCAGACGGCCGAAGGCCCACAGCGAGAACAGGAAGGACAGGGTCACCGGAGCGCAGGCGATGAACGCCACCGCGCGCTTGCCCCAGTTCTCCTGAATGCGGGCACCCAGCAGGCCGTTCACCGCCGCGCCCAGCAGCGGGAACAGCACGATCCAACGCAGAAAATCGGTTTGAACGGGGTGATCCATGGCGCGGCTAACTAATCCTTGAGCGTCTCGGTGGCCTCGACATCGATGGTGGCGAAGAGCTGATAGATGGCGAGGACGATGGCCAGACCGATGGCTGCTTCCGAAGCGGCCAGCATGATGATGAACACCGTGTAGATCTGCCCGTCCACCTGACCGGTGCTGAAGTGCGAGAACGCCACGTAGTTCAGCCCGGCGGAGTTGAGGATGAGCTCGACCCCCAGCAGGATGCTGATGGCGTTGCGCCGCGTGAGAACGATGTAGATACCCAGCGCGAACAGGATGCCGGACACCACCAGGTAGTGCTTCAGTCCGACGCCCGCCAGCAATGCAACGTATTCAGCCATCTCGCGAGACTCTATTCCTTGATTTCCTTGCGCGACAGCGTGATGGCGCCGATGAGGGCCACCAGCAGCACCACCGCGGCGATCTGGAACGGCAGCAGGTACTCGCCCAGGAAGAGGTTGCCGATGACCGCCGTGGTCGGCTCGAAAGCCACTTCCTTGGCCTTCGCCCAGTCGGTCCCGGCGATGGCGTAGACGAGGATGCCGAGGAAGACCGCGCCCGCCACCAGTCCGGGGATGCGTCCCACGGTGCGGTTGGTGATGTCGATATCGCTGATTCGGTGGGTCAGCATCACCGCGAACAGGATCAGCACGAGAATCCCGCCCACGTAGATCAATACCTGCACCGCCGCCACGAAGTCCGCGCCCAGGAACACGTAGAGCGCGGCCACCCCGCCGAAGGTGCCCAGCAGCGAGAACGCCGAGTGCACGATGTTGCGCGAGAACGCCACGATGCACGCGGACCCCACCACCACCAGCGCAACCAGGTAAAATACGAGGACGTTTATGGGAATCTCCATGATCAAATCAGCCTTGTGATGGGAGTCGATCGGCCCGCGGCAAACGAATGGGGCCGGTAGTATGGTGCACCGCGGCGGCGGGAACGGCAGCCTTTCGGCGATCAAGCCTCGCGGATCCGACTTCGTGGCCGTCAGTTCTCCGGTTCGGCTATCTCGTCCAAGTACCTCTTTCCGATATCCACCTTCTGGACCATCCGGTTTTCCGTCTCGCCGCCCTTCTTCGGCTTGTACAGGGGCACACTCTCGGTCACGAAATGGCGCACCAGACCGGCGGGATTGTTGCAGGCGCCCTCGAACTCTTGCGTGTGGCGAATGGATCCCGTGGGGCAGGCCTCCATGCACAGCCCACAATACATGCACTTGCATATGTCGATGTCAAACAGGGTGAAGTCGCGTTGGTTCGTCTCGGTGTTCCGCTCGATGCCGATGGCGATGCAATTGATCGGGCACACCCGCTCGCACGCCAGGCACCCGGTGCAGATGTCCATGTCGACCTCGAGGATGCCGCGGTAACGCAGCGGCAGGGTGTCCTGCACCTGCTGGGCGATGCGGTCGGGATACTGCACCGTCGAGGGCTTGCGCACGAAGTGCGAGAACGTGATGGACATGCCCTCGAAGATACTGCTCACCGTATCCTTGATGTTCTGGAAGTAGTTGATGACTTCGCTCATGACGTTTCCCCGCGTTGGTCCCTATACGTAGGGCTTGAGGTAAAGCTCGGGGCGCGAGTGCATGATCTGGTAGACCACCCGCCACATGAAATAAAGGACGACCAGCACCGTGAAGCCCAGGGTCGCCAGGCTCAGCGCGGGATTCCCGTCGGGCCAGGCCACCAGCAGCACGATGGTGCCGAACATGCACACGAACGCGATGGGCACCATGTATTTCCAGCACATGGCCATGAGCTGGTCCACCCGCACCCGCGGCAGGGTGCCGCGGATCCACATGGCCACGAGGACCCACATATACGACTTGGCGAAGAAGACCGTGAACTCCACCACGCCCTTGGCCACCGGATACTCGGCCATGGTCACGCCCAGGATGGTCGCGGGGATCTGCCACCCGCCGAGGAACAGGGTCGTCGCGATGGCGCCGATGACGTACAGGTTGCCCCACTCCGCGAAGAAGAAGAACAGGAAGCGCATGCCGCTGTACTCGGTCACGTAGCCGGCCACCAGCTCCGACTCCGCCTCGGGAATGTCGAAGGGCGTGCGGTTCCCCTCGGCCAGCGCGGAGGTGAAGAACATGAAGAAGGCCACCAGGGTGAAGGGATTGTAGAAGATGAACCAGTCCTGCGGCGCCCATCCCTGGGCCTGGATGATCCCCTGCATGCTCAGGGTGCCGGACAGGAAGATCACCGTCAGCACCGACAGCCCGGCGGGGATCTCGTAGCTGACGATCTGCGCGGCCGAGCGCATGCCGCCCAGCAGCGACCACTTGTTGTTGGAAGACCAGCCCGCCATCAGGATGCCCACCACCGCGAGCGAGGTGATGGCCAACAGGTAGAGGATGCCGATATTGAGGTCCGCGGGGATCAGCCAACTGCCGAAGGGGATGACGACGAAGGCCCCGAGGAACCCGGCGAAGACGATGTACGGTGCCAGCAGGAAGAGCTTCCTGTCGGCCGACGACGGGATGATGTCCTCTTTCTGTATGTTCTTGACGCCGTCCGCGAGCCACTGGAGGATACCCTGCGGCCCGACCCGGTTGGGGCCGACGCGGGACTGCATGCGCGCCCACACGCGCCGCTCGAGCCAGCTCGTCACCCCGGCCAGCGGCGCCACGAACAACGACAGCACGGCGAAGGCCACCAGGATCGCGGCCAGCGCATAGCCCACGGGCGCCGGGATCGCCGCCGGCAGCAACGCCTGTATCAGGTCTTGAACGGTGAATTCCATCTCTGCGGCCTCAGCGTCGTGTCTAGCGGTCAATCTCTGGAGCGTCCACGTCCAGGCTCGCGATCAGCGCGATCAGGTCCGCCACCATGATGCCCGGACTGATCTTGTCGATGATGCTCATGGCGGTGAAGGAGCCGGTGCGGATGCGCACCCGGTAAGGGTACTCGCTGCCGTCGCTCACCACGTAGTAGCCCATGTCGCCGCGCGGCGCCTCGATGCGCACGTAGGTCTCACCGGCGGGCGGCTTGAACTTGCGCGCGACCTTGGCGACGGCCGGGCCGTCGGGCATCTTGTCGAGGCACTGGCGCAGGATCCTGCAACTCTCCAGCAGCTCGCGAATTCGCACGTAGTAGCGGTCGTAGGAATCGCCCTGCGAGCCGCGCTCCCCCCGGCCCACCGGCACGTCGAAGTCCAGCTCGGGATAGACCGAGTAGGGGATGTCCCGGCGAATGTCCCAATGCACCCCGGACGCCCGCAGGTTGGGCCCCACCAGGTTGTACTGGAGCGCGTCCTCCTTCGAAATGACCGCGACGTTGGCCAGCCGCTCGATGAAGATCTTGTTGTTGGACAGCAACCGGTTGTACTCGTCGACGATGGTCTCGAAGTGGTCCAGGAACGCGGTGATGCGGCCGCATGTCTCGGGCTTGATGTCGTAGCCGACGCCGCCGATGCGCAGGTAGTTGTAGGTGAGGCGCGCGCCGCAGATCTCCTCCATGAGGTCGTTGATGGTCTCGCGCTCGCGCAGCGCGTGCAGGAACGGCGTGATGGCGCCGATGTCCTGGCCGAACGTGCCCACCGCGATGAGGTGGCTGGCGACGCGGTTGAGCTCGCAGGCGATGACGCGGCAGTACTCGCCGCGCGGCGGCACCTCGACTCCGCCCAGCCGCTCGGCGGCCATGCAGAAGCCCTGGTTGGCGAACATGGCGGCGAGATAGTCGGCCCGGTCGGTGTAGGGCACGTAGCCGTGCCACGTGCACTTCTCGCCGATCTTCTCGATGGAGCGGTGCAGGTAGCCCACGTCCGGGATGGCCTCGTTGATGACCTCGCCGTCGGTCTTGACCACGAACCGAAGCACCCCGTGGGTGCTCGGGTGCTGCGGCCCCACGTTCAGGGTCATGTCCTCGGTGTGCAGGCCCGTACCGGTGGAAACCTCGCTCATGATATCGATCCTTCGTCAGTCGGTCCGACGACGGCCTGACCGGACGGCATCAAACCCCGCCCTCGGCCCGATTCGCGGCCGGACGCGAGGGGCTCGAGCCCCGTCCCTACCGCAGGTTCTCCGGCACCAGCGGCGCGCGCTCGGTGCTGATGCCGTCGTACTCTTCCTGCTCGACGAAATCCTTGCGCAGGGGATAACCCACCCAGTCTTCGGGCAACAGGATCCTGCGCAGGTCCGAGTGCCCTTCGAAGAAGACTCCAAAAAGGTCGAACACCTCCCGCTCGAACCAGTTGGCGACCTTCCAGATCTCCTCCACCGTGGCGATCCGCGCCGCGTCGCGGTCGAGATCGACCTTGACCACGGTCTGCTCCTTGGAGTCGTATGAATACAGGTGGTAGACCACCTGGATGACGTTCTCCTTCGGGAGGTCCACGGCCGTCAGGTCCGAGAGCACGTGGAACCTGAGGGCCTCGTCGTCGCGCAACGCTCGGCAGACCTCCTGGACGCGCGCCGGCTCGACCTTGAAGAACGGCTCCGGAACCTCCTCGTCGAACCCACCCACGCCGTCCGGGCACAGTTCCCGGACGCGCTCGTATATCTCTTTTGCCGTCATGTCGTCGGTACCTGCCGGAGACGAAGGGTCAGTTCTTCACCCACTCCAGATCGCCCTTGCACCAGTCGTAGATGAGCCCCAGGAACACGATGAGGGTGAAGACGGAGATGGCGGCGAAGGCAAAGAGCCCCGCGTCGTTCTGGAGCCAGTCGCGGAACACCACCGCCACCGGGAAGATGAAGGCGATCTCCACCTCGAAGATGATGAATATGAGGGCGATAAAGTAGAACCGGACGTTGAAGTTGACCCAGGCGCTGCCGGACGCGGGCTCGCCGCACTCGTAGGTCATGAGCTTGCGGAGCTGCGGATTGGAAGGCCTCAGCAGCCGGCCGATCAGCAGGTTGACCCAGACGAAGGCCGCCCCCAACAACGTGAAGCAAAGGACGCTGGCAAAGTCGAAAAGCATTTTTCCTTGGATAAGCTAAAGAAATCAATGACCTTTTTCAGACGGCCACTATATACACAAAAGCCCCTCCCGGTCAAACCAAGCGGTGCGGGCCAGCCACGGGGCGCGCTTACACTGCCGCACCGTTCCTGTTACCCTAACCGGCAGCCGGATGGCCGGCGCAAACCCTCCGACGCAACGAAAGAGAGCACACACCATGGCAAGTGTCCGCATCACCGTCGCCTGTTGGGACTATGACCGTACGCGCCCCTTGCAGGAGGGCCGCGTGCCGGTGGAGGGGGTCGAGCTGACCTACCTGCCGTTCCGCGTCGAGGAGACCTTCTGGCGCATGCTGCGCTACCAGGACTTCGACGCCGCCGAGATGTCCATGGGCTCGTACCTGATGTCCAAGGACAAGGGCACGCCCCGTTTCGTGGCGATTCCCGTGTTTCCCTCCCGCGCCTTCCGCCACTCCGGCATCTACATTCACACCGGCTCCGGCATCAAGGCACCCGGCGACCTCAACGGCAAGCGCATCGGTGTTCCCGAGTACCAGATGACCGCGGCCATCTGGCAACGCGGCCTCTTGCAGCACGAGTACGGCGTGGAACTCGAAAAGGTAAACTGGTTCACGGGCGGGGAAGAGACACCCGGCCGGGAGGAAAAGCTCCGTCCGGACCTCCCCGAGACCCTTTCCATCACCCCCATCGGCCCGGAGCAGACGCTCTCCTCCATGTTGGAGAACGGCGACATCGACGCGCTGATCTCGGCGCACATGCCGTCGCCCTTCGTGCGCCGCTCCCCCGGGGTGGCGCGCCTGTTCCCGGACTTCCGCGCGGTGGAGGAGGCGTACTTCCGCAAGACCGGCATCTTCCCCATCATGCACACCCTGGTCTTCCGGGAGGACGTGTACGAACGCCATCCCTGGGTGGCCCAGAACCTCTACAAGGCCTTCTGCGAGTCCAAGCGGCTGTGCGCCGAGGCCATGTACGAATACTCCGCGCTCAAGTACATGATGGCCTGGTCCATCGAGCAGATGGAGAAGGAACGGGAGGTCCTGGGGCCCGACCCCTGGGCCTACGGCCTGGAGCCCAACCGCCACGTTTTGGAGACGCTGGTGGGCTACGCCCACGAGCAGGGTCTCATCAAGCAGCGGCTGGAAGTGGACAGCCTGTTCGCGCCGAGCACGCTGAACGAGTTCAAGGTATAGGCATCGTATAAGGTACAGGTACTTGGCCGACCCCGAAAAGCCGGGCGGCGACGCCCCTCCGCCCGAACAGCCCATGACGCCGGAGCCGTCAGCAAGCGGCCCCGATCCCGCCATCCAGGAAACCAAGTGGTGGATCGACACCGGCATCCGGCGGGGACAGGAACCCGCCGAGCGCGAACCCAAGGGCGTCATAGAGCGCTGGGCCTTCGAGCTGCTGAAGGACTATCGCCAGGAACGCGCGCTCCAGAACATCGTCAACATCAACGGCCAGGTCCTGCGCGAGCTGGGCAACAACGACGAACGCTGGGTCTACGTGTCCCTGGGTGTCGGCGAGTTCCCCACCAAGCGCCTCAACCACATCAAGGACGCCCTGCGCATCCCGCGCTACGCCCGCGCCCTCGCCGTCGACGCCGGCTACTCCGTCCGCATCCTCATCACCGGCGACCCCCCGGGCGAAAAGCTCCTGGACATCAACTTCACCGAGTCGCCGTCCCTGGACTACTGGATCCACGGCGACCTGGTCGAAGAGCAGATGTTCCGCTCCATCGACGACGCCCTCAAGCGCCTGCGAAATTCCGTGCACCGGTATTTGCGGACGACAGTGGTCGAGGCGGAGTCATGAGCTTCAGACGACAATCAACTGACCAATGGCAACGCGACATCCCTGGCGCACGTTGGTTCAAAGCCGACCTCCACATACACACGATCGACGACCATGCCGGCAGCCGGGCCACGCCGGAAGGATGGACGCCAACCCTTGCCCGGATCGCAATTTGCCGCTACAAACTACGCAAATGCGCAGGGAGCGACTATGGAAGACACGATGCATTTGGCGAATGTTGCGGCAACCATACTTGGCGGATGTCGAGCCATTGGGGTGACGGTGAACACCGATGCCGACATGACCAAAGCGGTAGAGGGCGGTTTCTCCGTCACGACTGTTGACGCTCTGAGACGGCGGGGGGTAACGGAAAATGAAATTGGCCGCCTGATCATCAAACCTCGGACCCTCTCCCACCGAAGGGCAGGCAGCGGGAGGCTGACGGTCGAGGAATCCGACCGTGCGGCGCGGGTGGCTCGGGTGATCGCGTTGGCGGAGAGGACCTTCGGAAACCAAGACAAGGCCTGTCGCTGGCTTCACAAGAACCTCGCTTCGTTGGACGATCGGCGACCGATCGACCTGACCCAAACGGCGGCAGGCACCCGTCTCGTCGAAGACATCCTGGCGAAAATCGCCTGGGGTGCCGCTGCCTGATGCGGCTTTGGCGGTTGTCGAACGCCGAGGATGCCCACCGCTTCGACGGCGGCTATGGCCTGTACCATGATGGCCGCTGGAATACGCGTGGGCACCTTGTGACCTATTGCGCCACCGGTCCCGCGCTTTGTGTGCTGGAAAAGCTCGTTCATGTGGAGGACCCGGCACTACTGCCGGACGGCACCACGCTGGTCTGTTACGAAGTGCCTGACGAGCTCGCAACGGACGAAGTCCGAACAGACCAATTGCCGGTCAATTGGCGATCGAACCAACCAGCGACACAGCGAATCGGTGACGAATGGCTGCACGGCGCCGGCGGTTGCCTGTTGCGTGTTCCATCGGTGATCGTTCCCATCGCGGAGTCCGGCGACAGAAACTTTCTGATCAACCACCGGCACGAGGCGGTGACCCGCATCTATATTTCCTACACCCGGATGTTCGAATACGACCCGCGGCTCTTCACCTTCGGGTGAGCAGGCGTCAGCCGCCCGCGGCGGGTCTGCCGATGGTGTTGGGCGGGGTGGTGAAGGAGACGGAGCTGGTGATTTCGAGGCCGTAGCCGGAAAGGCCGACGAGGTTTCGAGGGTTGTTGGTGACGAGGCGGAGCTTGCGTACGCCCAAGTCCCGGAGGATCTGGGCGCCGATGCCGAAGTCGCGGAAGCTCCTTTGCTTTCCCGCCTCGTCGGTGCGCAGTCCCTTGCCCTCGGGCTGCAGGTAGAGCACGACGCCGGCGCCTTCCTTGGCGATCAGCTCCATGGACTGCTTGATGACCGAGCCGGTGTCGAAGAACTCGAAGCCGAAGACGTCGCCGGGGAGAAACTTGGTGCACACCCGCACCATGGTCTCGCGGTCCCCGGATATCTCTCCCTTGATGAGCGCCAGGTGCTCGGTGGCATCCACGTGGGTGTTGTACACCACCGCCTGGAAATCGCCGCCGTAGCGCGTGGGCAGGCGCGTCGAGGCGACCCGGTGGATGAGCGAGTCGTGCTTGAGCCGGTACTCGATGAGGTCCTTGATGGTGCAAAGCTTGAGGTCGTACTTCTCGCCGAACTCCTCGAGGTCCGACAGCCGCGCCATCGTGCCGTCGTCCTTCATGATCTCGCAGATCACGCCGGCGGGCTTGAGCCCCGCCAGCCGGCACAGGTCCACGGATCCTTCGGTCTGGCCGGTGCGCACGAGCACGCCGCCGTTCCTGGCGCGCAGGGGGAAAATGTGTCCTGGAGTGCACAGGTCCCCGGGATTGGCGTCGTCCGCGATGGCGGCGAGGATGGTCTCGGCGCGGTCGGAGGCGGAGATGCCGGTGGTGACGTTCTTGACGCCGTCGATGGATACCGTGAAGGCCGTGCCATAGGGGGCCGTGTTGTCCCGCACCATCATGGTGAGGCCGAGTTGCGCGACCTTGTCCTCGGTCAGCGGCAGGCAGATCAGGCCCCGTCCCCAAGTGGCCATGAAGTTGATGGCCTCGGGAGTGACCAACTCCGCGGCCATGGTGAGGTCGCCCTCGTTCTCGCGGTTCTCGTCATCCATCAGGATGACCATCTTGCCTTGACGGATGTCTTCCAGTGATTCTTCGATGGTGGCTACGGCCATGGGTTCCTAACCTAACATCCGCCATCCCCGACCGCGCCGCCGCGGGCGGGTCGTCCGCCCCGGTGATGGGCCTGCCCACCACGATGTAGTCGATGCCGGCGCGCACGGCGTCGCCGGGGGTCATGACCCGCTTCTGGTCGCCCGCCTGCTGGCCGGCGGGGCGGATGCCCGGCGTCACCAGCAGGAACGCGTCGCCGCAAGCGCGCCGGATGTCGCGGACTTCCTGCGCGGAGCAGACCACGCCCGCCAGTCCGGTCTCACGGGTCATGCGTGCAAGCCGCACCACGTGAGCGGGAACGTCTCCCTGGATACCCTGTGCTTCGAGGTCCGCGCCGTCCAGGCTGGTGAGCACCGTGACGCCGAGCACCGCCGGACGCCGCAGGCTCTCCGCGGCGCACGCTTCCTCCACCGCCGCCGCGGTCTGGCGCATCATCTCGCGCCCGCCGGAGGCGTGCACGTTGAACAGCTTGACGCCCAGCCGGGCGGCCTCCACGGCCGCCGCCGCCACGGTGTTGGGTATGTCGTGGAACTTGAGGTCGAGGAAAACCTCGCCGCCGAGGTCGTGGATCATGCGCACGATGTCCGGCCCGGCGTTCACGAAGAGCTGCTTGCCGACCTTGAACATCCCCACTTCCGGCGCCAGCAGGGTGGCGAGGGAGCGCGCCTTTTCCGGGTCGGCCAGGTCCAGCGCGACGATCAGCCGTTCCTTGACACCGGAGCCGCCGGAGGTCATGTCGCCGCTCCTTCGAGCGCCGCGACGATGCGCGCCGCGGCGTCATCCACGGGAATATCCTCGCTGGCCCCATCCCGGCGCCAGCGCAGTTCCACGTTGCCCTTGGCCAGACCCCGGGCGCCGACGGTGATGCGCAGCGGGATGCCCACCAGGTCGGCGTCCTTGAACTTGACGCCGGGCCGTTCGTCGCGGTCGTCCAGCAAGACCTCCCAGCCGGCTTCCCTGAGGCCGTCGTAGATACGGTCCGTGACCTCCCGGACGGCGTCCTCCTTGTAGTTGAGGGGCAGCAGCTCGACGGCGAAGGGCGCGATGGACAGGGGCCAGATGATGCCGTCGGCGTCGTTGTTCTGCTCAATGGATGCGGCCATGAGCCGCGTGACGCCGATGCCGTAGCAGCCCATCTCCATGGCGCGCTCGTGCCCCTCGGAGTCGAGGATGGTGGCACTCATGGCTTCGCTGTACTTGCGGCCGAGGTAGAAGACGTGCCCCACCTCGATGCCGCGATGCTCCTCGATGACGCCCGCCTCGCAGCGCGCGCAACGGTCTCCGGCCCGAACCAGACGCAGATCCGCGAAGCGCGCGGGGGTGAAATCCCGGGCCTGGTCCACGTGGATGGTGTGGGCGTCGTTCCGGTTGGCGCCGACGACCGCGTCGGTCATGCCCTGAACGGCGTGGTCCGCCCACACCTCCAGGGGCAGGTTCACGGGGCCCAGGAACCCCGTCGGCGCCCCCACGGCCTGCCGCACCTCATCCTCGTCGGCCAACTCCACGGCGATGGTATCCAGCAGGTTGCCCAGCTTGGTCTCGTTGACCTCGTGGTCGCCGCGCACCAGCACCGCCAGCAGCCCTCTGGACGGCTTCCGGTAGATCATGGTCTTGATGAAGCGCTCCGGCGGTACCTTCAGGAACTCGGAGACTTCCGGGACGGTCTTGAGGCCGGGAGTGGCCACCACCTCCGCCTCGGCACCGCCCGCGGCGCCCTCGTATTCCGCCAGCCGCGACTCCGCCTTCTGCACGTTGGCCGCGTAGTCGCAGGCGCCGCACGCCGCGAGCGCGTCCTCGCCCGATTCCGCCAGCACCTGGAACTCGTGCGACAGGCTCCCGCCGATGGCGCCGGAATCGGCCTCCACCGCGCGGAAGCTCAGGCCGCAGCGAGTGAAGATGCGCCGGTAGGTGTCGTACATGTTGTGGTACTCGCGCTCGGCGTCTTCCCGGTCCAGGTGGAAGCTGTAGGCATCCTTCATGATGAACTCACGCCCGCGCATGAGCCCGAACCGCGGCCGCACCTCGTCCCGGAACTTGGTCTGGATCTGGTAGAGGTTCATGGGCAACTCGCGGTAGGAGCGCACGTCCCGGCGCACGATGTCGGTGATGACCTCCTCGTGGGTGGGGGCGAGGCAGAAGTCGCGCTCGTGACGGTCCTTGAAGCGCAGCAGCTCCTTGCCGTACACGTTCCAGCGGCCGCTGTCCTGCCACAGCTCGGCGGGGGAGGTGACGGGCATCAGCAGTTCCTGGGCGCCGGCCCGGTTCATCTCCTCGCGCACGATGGCCTCGATCTTGCGCAGGGTGCGGAGCGCCAGCGGCAGGATATCGTACACCCCGCGGCTCACCTGCCGGATCATGCCGGCGCGCACCAGCAGCCGGTGACTGACCACATCCGCGTCCGAAGGGTCTTCCTTGACCGTGGGTATGAAAGACGTTCGCCAGCGCATGCATCACTTATAGGCAGCGCCCCGGAAGGTGTCAAATTCGGGCTGTCTCGCCATGCCGCCGCGCCCCACCCCTGGATTCCCGCCCCCGATCGGGGTCGAGGGCAAGCTTTCGCGGGAATGACGGTTCGTGAGGTCCTTGCCTGGCTGGTCCGGACACAGCCTGTTCCGCTGGGATAGCGGATCCTGGCCGGCGCTCCCTGGTCTCAAGGATGCTCCGCGGCGACTGCCTCGGGCGGCATGGCGCGGTAGCGGAACAACCGCCGGACGATCACCTTCAAGTCATCCAGTATGGCGTAGAGACAGGGGGTGAGGATCAGCGTGAGGACGGTGGCGAACGACAGACCCCAGACCACCGAGATGGCCATGGGCGAGAGGAACTTGGCCTGGCCGGTGGCGAAGAAGGCCAGCGGCAGAAGCCCGCCGACCGTGGTGACGGTGGTGAGCATGACCGGCCTCAGGCGCACGACGCCCGACTGGATGATCGACTCGTACGCCGGCGTGCCGCTTTTCCGGCTGCGGTTGATGAAGTCCACCAGGATGAGGGAATCGTTGACCACCACGCCCGCGAGGGCGATGAAGCCCAGGAGGGACATGAAGGTCAGGTTTTCCCCCATGACGAGATGGCCGATCACGACGCCGCCGAGGGAGAAGGGAATCGCGGCCATGACGATGAACGGCTGTACGAACGACTTGAACAGGGAACCCAGCACGAAATAGATGACGAACAACGTGATCAAGGAGATTTGCGGCAGGGAACCCAGCGACTCCTCCATCTCCTGCCGCTCGCCCTTGACCACGACGCGCTGGCCCGGGTAGCGGCGGCCGGCGTCGGCGAACTGCCGCTTCAAGGCGTCCGTAACCTCCAACACCGTGGTTGTCTTCACCTCCACGTCCGCGAAAACGCTCAGCGCCCGCTTCTGGTCGTCCCGGTTGATCTGGGTCGCGCTGATGCCGGTGCCGATGTCGGCGACGTCACTCAGGAAGACCCGCTCACCGGAGGGCAACGTGAGCTTCATGCGCGACACGGTGTCGACCTGGCTGCGCTGGTCTCCGGGAAACCGGACGACGATGGGCACGTCCTCGTCGCCGCGCTGGATGCTCGAAGCCTCGACCCCCTGGAAACCCTGCTGCACCTGACGCGCGATGCTCCTCACATCGAGTCCCAGCGTGCGCCCTTCCGGCTTGAGGCTGATGCGCAGTTCCTCCTTGCCGGCGACCACGTCGTCGCGGATGTCCAATACTCCGGGCAAGGTCGCCAGGAACGCCTTCACCTCATCCGTCAGCCGCCTGAGGCTCGCCAGGTCCTCGCCGATGACCCGGGCCTCGATGTCCGGCCCTCCGGGTCCGGCCTGGAGACTGAGGAACTGGAGCTTGGTGATGCCCGGTATCCGCTCCATCTTGTCCCGGAGATCCTCGATGACCTCGCCCGAGCCGCGGACGCGATCTTCTTGCAACTCCAGGGTGAGTTGCCCCACGTTGCTTCCCCGCACCACGCGGTTCACGTCCAGGAAGGCGGCGCCGACGGTGGTGGATAGGGACTTCATCTCGCCGGGTGGCAACCCCAGCACGATCTCCTCTGCCTGAACGGCCACGGCCTCCGTGTCTTCCAGCTTGGCGTTGGCGGAAGTCTCGAAGTTGATGAAGAACTGGCTCGATTCGAACTCCTTGAAGAGCACGAAGGGCACCCGATACTGGGCCGCCACCGCCAGCAGCACACTGCCCGCGACGATCACGCTGACCGCCACATAACGCCAGCGGACCGCGACTCCGAGGATCGTTTCATAGCCCCCGCGCAGTCTGGCAAGCCACGCGCGCTGGCCGGGCACGTGCATGCGCCGGAGACCGGTCAGGCGGTCGCGACGGCGCATTCGCGTAAGCCACAGGCGCTCCCCGCGGCGCAGCTTGTTCGCATAGGCCGGCGTGATCACCTCCGAAAGATGCGACGGCAGGATGAACAACACCTCGAGCAGCGAGAGCAGCAAGGCGAAGGTCACCACGATGGGGAGCGGCTCCATGAAGAAGCCGATGGTTCCCGGGATCAGCAGGAACGGAACGAAAGCCGCGACCGTGGTCATCACGGTGGTGACCACGGGCCAGGCGACCTCGTAGGTGCCCCGGAGCGCCGCCTCCTTGGCGGGCAGACCCTGCTCCACGTAACGGTACACGTTCTCGGTCACGATGACGGCATCGTCCACCAAGAGGCCGAGGACCAGGATCAGACCGAAGGCGGAGATCATGTTCAGGCTGTAATCGAAGACCGACATCAGAACCATGCAGCCCAGCACCGCGAACGGAATGCCGAGGGCGGTCAACACGGCGATCCGGCCGCGCACGAACAGGCACAGCGTGGCCAGCACGATGCTCAGGCCGATGGCGCCGCTCTCGCCCAGAGTACCCAAACGGTTTCGGATGAACACCGAAAAGTCGTTGAAGATCCCGATGGAAACGGTTCCCGGCAAGGTGCCGCGGAACTCCGCCACGGAGTCGCGGACGCGTTCCGAGACACTGATGGTATCGCCGCTGTCCTCCTTGATCACCACAAGGTTCATCGCCGGCCTGCCGCCGTAACGCGACAACGCCGTGGGGTCTTCGAAGGATTCGCGCACCACGGCCACGTCACCGACCGTGAGGGCATGCCCGGTGCTGGTGGAGCGGAGAATCATGCGCTCCACATCGGCCACGCCTCCGGCCACCCCCAGGGTCCGCACAAGGATTTCGCCGCGCGCCGTCTTCAGCGCGCCTCCGGGCACGTTGCGGTTCTGATTGGCCACGGCGGCGCGAATCTCTTCCAGGCTCAACCCGTACTGATCGAGCCGTTCCGGATCGATCTCGATGAGGATACGGCTGTCGCGCAAGCCGAAGATCGAGACGGTGGCGACGCCGTCGACGCGCCGGAGCCGATCGCGCACGTCCTTGGCGATCTCCCCCAACTCGCGCTCGGGGATGTCGCCGCTCAATGCGACGGTGATCACCGGGACGGCGGACAAGACCTCGCTCACCCGGGGCTCCTCGGCCTCCTCCGGTAGTCCGGCGACCTGGTCCAGGGCGGCGCGCACGTCCCCCAGAGCGCGGCTCATCTCGGTATCCGACTGCATCTGTAGACGGATTTCGGATTGCCCTTCGCGGGAAGTGGACAGCATCTCGTTGACGCCGTCCACGTTGCGGACCCTGTCCTCGATCTTGGCGGTGATGAGCTCCTCCACCTCTTCGGGCGAGGCGCCTCGGTACGTCGTATCGATCCGGATCACGCGGCGGGAGAAATCGGGGAACAACTCCCGCTTCATCCCGACAAAGGCGATGACCCCCGAGACGAGGATCAGGAGCACCACCAGGTTGACGATGACGGGGTTCCCGATCGAGAACTCGATCACCTTCTTCATGAGGAAAGATCCCGGCGCGTGACCACGCGAATGCGCGCGCCGTCCAGCAGCAGGCGCTGCCCGGCGGTGATGAGTAGGTCTCCGGGCTCAAGGCCCCCGGCGATCATGTAGCGTGCGCCGAAACGCCCGGCGATGCGCACCGCGCGCCGCGCCGCGCGGCCGGAATCGGTATCCACCACGAAGACGGTGGCCTTGTCGCCCTCGAAGAGCACGCTTTCCCGCGGGATCAGGATGGCCCCCGGATAGCCGCGGACCGGAATCCTGGCCCGCGCGAACATCCCGGGAAGAAGCCGGCGTCCCTCGTTGGACAGGAAGATCTCCACCGGGAAGGAGCGGGTGCCCGGGTCGGCGCGCGGACCGATGTTGGTCACCTGTCCGGTGAATTCCCGCTCCATGCCGGTCACCCGCACGCTCGCCGCCACCCGCGATTTGATCTGTCGAATATCGGAGGCCGGGATGCGCACGTCGAGTTTCACCGTCTCCACGTCGGCCAGTTGAAAGAGCACCTGGCCCAGCGCGACCCGCTCTCCCAGAGTGATGCTCTTGCGCGCGATGATGCCGGCATAGGGCGCGCGGATCTCGGTGTCGCGCAACGTCTCCCGCGCCTGTTCCAATTGCACGCCGGCGAGGTCGAGGTCGGCCTGGGCGATGGCGTACAGGGCTTCCGCCTGGTGCTGTCCACTCCTGGCCGACTCCAGTTCCTCCTCGATGCGCCGCCAGGAAAGCTCCTGCCGCTCGACTTCCTGGCTGGACACGAGCTCCTTCTCGCGCAGCTTGAGGAGGCGGTCGTGCTCCGCCTGCGCAAGCCGGAGCTGTTCCGCGTTGAGGCGCACCAAGTTCCGTTGTCTCTCGATGTCCACCGAGGCCTTGCGCCGCCGCGCCGTGGCCGCGGACACCTGGGCCGCGGCCTTCCGTAACGAGATCTCGTAGTCCCGGTGATCCACCTTGGCCAGCAGATCGCCGGTCGCCACCTCGCTGCCCAGATCCACGTCCGCCGGGATCTCGACGATGCGGCCGGCAACCTCGGCGCTGACCGGCCCTTCGCGCACCGCCGCGATGCTTCCCAAGGCCTCGATCCGGTGCATGAAGTCGGCCGCCGCCACCGCGGCCACCTCCACGGGTACGGGCACCGCTACGGGCTGGACCGGCGGCTTTTCTTCCACGTCCTGGATCACGTACACGCCCACCGCGGTCACCGCGCTCAGCAGCAGGATCAACAACACGGATACGGCGATGCGGACTCTCACGAAAGGCTCCTCAGGACCGTCCGCGTCAGCGATTCGGTCATCTCGTCGAGGTCGAAGGCCTCCTGGTCATAGAGCCAGTGGAGCGCCAGGCCGTCGACGCAGGCGAGAATGTGCTCGGCCGCCAGCCGGGGCTGCTCGCAACGGAAGAATCCGCCGGCCACGCCCGCCTCGACCACACGGGTCAGGTCGTCGATGGACGACCGGTAGGCCTCGCGCAACTGCATGCGCAGGAGGTTCTGCTGCTCGGGCCGGCCGGCCTCGGCCCAGACGTCGCAAAAGACGTAGAAGAAGGGCTGCCATTCCCGGAAGCTCGCCAGGGCCGCGGCCAGGAAATGGGCCAGGATCTCGGGAGGCTCCTCGATGCCCTTGAGCTTCTCGCCGTAGTACTCCTTGAGCTTGCCCAGCATGTGGCCGTGGAGGGACTGAAGCAGTTGCGGCTTGCTCGTGAAATACTCGTAGATGGTGCCCTTGCCGATCTGCGCGGCGGCGGCCACTTCCTCCATCTTGGCGCGATGGAAGCCCTTGCTGGCGAAAACGGCCATGGCCGCTTCCAGGATCTCCGCGCGCTTGCGCTCCTTGTCGACAACGATAGGCATATCTCAATATGACCGGCCAGCCGGTCAATTAAAAATTATAGTACCAGCCGCACCCAAGTCAATAGGGCAAGTCAACCTTTCGGCGAATTGCTCGGGAACCGCTGAAACGCGGTGAACCGACTCAGCGGTCGTCGCCGGCGCCGTCCTCGTCGGGCGAGCGCCGGTCCCCCTCGGGGACGATCAGGAGTTGGCGGAAGGCGCCCTCGCCTTGGCTCTTGGTGGTGAGCCAAGGGTCGTCCTTGAGCGCCATGTGCACGACACGCCGGTCGCGCGCGTTGAGAGCGTCGATGCTCTGGGGCTTGCGGCTGCGTTTGGCCTTCTCGCCCAGACGGAGGGCCATGTCCTCCAGGGAGCGGATACGCCGGCCACGGTAGTCTTCGGTGTCGACGATGGGCTGCGCGCCGTCCGCCCCGACCTTCTCCGCGACGATGCGGCTCACGATGTGCTGCAGCGCTTCCAGGGTCTGACCGCGGCGACCGATCAGCAGCGCGCCGCTGTCACCCTGGATGTCGAGGACGACTTCCGCGGGACCGTGCCCCGGCTTGACCACGACCTTGGAATCGATGCCCATCAGTCGCAGTATCTCGGTGAGCACCTCGACACCGATCTTCCGGACCTCCGCCACGCTCTCTTCGACATCCGCGGACAGCTCTTCCGCGGGTTCATCCGGCACGGGCGAATCGCCGGCTTCGTCCACGACGGGGGTGTCGCGCACGTCCACCTCGGCCGCCGCTTCGGCGGGTTCGCTCTCCCGGGCCTCATCTTCGGAACCCCCATCGGACGCCGCCTCGTCGACCACGGCTGTCACCGAGGTCCGTATGGTGGCGCGGACACGTGCGTTCTGGCGCCCGAAGCCGAGCAGCCCGGCCTTCTCATCCGCCAGAATGTCGAGGGACACCTCGTCCCGTTCGACTCCCAACAAGCTCAGCGCCTTGCCGATGGCCTCGTCAAGAGTCTCGCCTTCCGTTTCCACTTGCTTCATCACAAGCCTCTCCTCCACGGGGCGCGACAGCCTTCGGGACTGCCGCCACGGGGCTGTCAGCGCTCTTTGCGGTTGATCATGTACTGCTGAAGGATGCTCAGCAGGTTGTTGACGAACCAGTAGATGGTGAGCCCCGACGGGAAGCTCACGAATATCACGGTGAATATCAGCGGCATCAGCATCATCATGCGCCGCTGGTTGGGATCGCCGACGGCCGGCGACATCCACTGCTGGATGAACATGCTCGCGCCCATGAGCAGCACCAGCACCGGTATGCCCGCGTCGAACCCGAACAGGGAGAACGGCAGCGACTCCCAGTCGGGACGGGACAGGTCCTTGATCCACAGGAAGCTCGCGTGCCGCAACTCGATGGGCGTCAACAAGGCGTTGTAGAAGCCGATGAAGAAGGGGAACTGCAGGAGCATCGGCAGACAGCCTCCCAGCGGGTTCACCTTGTTCCGCTTGTAGAGGTCCATCATCTCCTTGTTGAGCCGCGTCTTGTCTTCCCCGAACTTGTCCTTGAGACGCTGCATTTGCGGCTGGAGCTTCTGCATGCGCTTCATGGAGACGAAGCTCTTCTGCGTCAGCGGCCACAGCAGCAGCTTGATGATGAGCGTGAGCAGGATAATGTCGAGACCGTAGTTCCCGGTATAGGTCTGGAAGAAGTGCAGCGCCTGCAGCATCGGCACCGAGATGAAGCCGAAGTAGCCGAAGTCGATGGACTCATCGAGACCGCGCCGGAAGGACTTGAGCAGGTTGAGAACCTTGGGCCCCATGAAGAGCTGGTAGCGGGCGGTGCCCGGCGCACCCGGATTGCCGGGAGTGCGGATCTCGAGGGCGAAGACCGTGTCCGAATAGTCCGCCACCGAGAACCACCCGGACATGTCCTCGCGCCGTTCCGGCGAGAGATTGTTGACCACGGTCGCGGCCGTTTCCACGCCCTCCGGCGGCAGGAACGCGCTGACGAAGTACGTTTGGCCGAAACCGACCCAGGAAAGCGCGCCGTCCAGCTTGAGCGGGGTCTTGTTGTCGATCTCGGACGGACGCAGGAGATCGCCGCCGCGCAACGCGATGACGCCCTCGAACCTGGCGTCCCTGTTGATTCCCTTGCTCTGGCCGTGAGTCGTGAAGAGAAGGCCCGGCGCCTGAGGTGACCCTTCCATCGATACGGCGACGTCCACGGCATAGCTGGAACCGCTGAAGGTAAACTGCTTCACCACGCGGCGCCCCGCCGGCGTCACGCCCGAGAAGGTGAGGCCGGCGCTATCGCTCTCTCCCAGCCTGAGGTCCGTGCTATGGACGTCGTACACGATGCCCTGGTCCGTCCCCGACCGCGTGCCGCGCACGCGCAGCCCCAGCGGGTACTCCATGCCGGGGAGGTGGGAAACCATCTCGATCAACGGGCTGTTTTCGTCGATCTCGTGACGGTAGCGCTTCAACCGGAAGCTCGTCAGCCGGGCTCCCTGGCTGGTGAAGCGTGCGATGTAGTCGGGGGTCTCCACCGTCACTTCCCTTACGGAAGGGCGCGGCGCCGGTTCAACGGGAACCGTGCCCGGCAGCGGGGTCGCTTCCGGCAAAGGAGTTGTCCCCGGCAGAGGGGTTGTCGCCGGCAATGGCGCCTGCTCGGCCAACGGGACCAGCCCCGGAACCAGGTTCGGGGCTGCCTGCTCCTGGCGGGGTTGGGTCGCGGTTTCCCGCGCCGGCGGCTCGGCCGGCGGATAGAACCGCCTCATGTACTCCTGGTAGAGGATGATGATGAGGATCGAGATGATGACCGCGATGAAAGCTCGTTTTTCCATGAACGCTTACGGTACCGGGTCATAGCCGCCGGCATGGAGCGGGTGGCAGCGCAGTATCCTCAAGGCGCCGAGCCAGAGGCCCCTGACGACGCCGTGACGGTCCACTGCCTGCAACGTGTAGGCGGAGCAGGTGGGGAAGAAGCGGCAGCACGGCGGCAGCAACGGCGAGAGAAGCCGCTGGTAGCCCCTGATGCAGACGCGCACGGCGGCGCGGGCGATGGTCGTCATCCCTCTTACCGGGTGTTCGGCTTCGGACCGATCACCTTGCGGAGCTCGGCGGTCACCGCCATGTAGCTCATGTCTCCCGCGCCCTTGCGCGCGATCACCACGGTGTCCTGATCCGGGCGAAAGTTCTCTTGCCCGCGGCGGAAGAACTCGCGCAGCATGCGCTTCACGCGGTTGCGAACCACCGCGTTTCCCACCTTCGAGCTGACCGTGACCCCCAGCCGTTTGCCCAGATGGTCGTTGTCTCTACGGATGATGATGAAGTGCGGCGTGAAGAACTTCCGGCCCCTGCGACCCAGCAGCAGGAAGTCGGAACGTCTGGTCAGGCGGGCTTCCTTCGGGAAACTCTCCCGCACACGGGACAACGGGCCGTCCTAGGAGCGAGGACCCTTGGGTGGGATGACGACGGTCAACCGCTTCCTTCCCTTGGCTCGCCGGCGCCTCAGGACATTCCGCCCGCCAGGGGTTTCCATTCGTGCAAAAAACCCGTGGGTTCTTTTGCGCCTCAGATTGCTCGGTTGATACGTCCGTTTCATTTCCGCACCTTCATTCGTCAGTGTCCCTATTTCTGGCATACAGGGGTGGGCTTGTCAATTTGCCGCGGCCGGGAACTCCACAACATGGAGCCCTGCGCGTCCCGGTACACCATCGCGTGCTAGTGTCCTGCGTCACAAATAGCTTGATGAATCCGCGGGTCCTTTTCGCCGTCGGCTGCGTTACGTCACCCCGGGCCTTGACCCGGGGTCTTCCTCGCGTGGTGCCCGCCACTGCTCGTCATCGCGCCTTGCCGACGACAAAAATGCCCTCGCGGATTCATCAAGCTATTTGTGACGCAGGACACTAGTCCGCTTCGGCCTTCTGGGTGCGCCGCATGAGGTCGCGGACGGCCTGCATGGGGTCCTTGTCCTCGTAGAGGACACCGTACATCTGCTCGACGATGGGCATCTCGACCCCGTGGCGTTGGGCCAGGAGGTGGACGGTGCGTGTGTTGCGCACGCCTTCGGCGACCATGCGCGTCCCGGCGACGATGTCGGCGAGGCGCCGTCCCTGCCCGAGTTGGAAGCCGAGATTGCGGTTGCGGCTCAGATGGCCGGTGCAGGTGAGCACGAGGTCGCCCAGGCCGGGGAGGCCGGACAGGGTCATCGGGTCGGCGCCCATCTTCACGGCCAGGCGGGTCATTTCGGCGAGACCGCGGGTGATGAGCGCGGCCCGGGCGTTGTGCCCCAGCTCCAGGCCGTCGCTCACGCCGGCGGCGATGGCGATGACGTTCTTGATGACGCCGCCCAACTGGACTCCGACGACATCGGTGGACGTGTACACGCGGCATTCAGGGGAGCCGACGCTTTGCTGCACCTTGCGCGCCACCGCGGGCTCGGCGCTGGCGGCGGTGACCGCGGCGGGCAGCCCCTGGGCCACTTCCAGGGCGAAGGTGGGCCCGGACAGGAAGGCGTGTCGACGGGAATTCCCCAGGACGTCCGCCAGTACGTCGCCCATGGTCATGAGGGTCGACTCTTCGATGCCCTTGGAACCGCAGCACACGATGGTCTCGGTGGTCACGAACGCCGCCGCCCGCGTCATGACCTCGCGCAGGAAGTGCGACGGGGTCACGCACAGAAGCAGTTCACGGCCGGATGCCGCGGTTTCGAGGGAACCGGTGACCTGGAGACGGTCGGGCAGCTTGACCGAAGGCAGGTAAGCGGCGTTCTCGCCAGTCTCCCGGATGCGCGCCAACGTCTCCGCGGAATGGCACCACAAGGAGACATCGTCGTGCTTCCTGCAGAGCAATACCGCCAAGGCCGTGCCCCAGCCGCCCGCGCCTATGATACCGATGGACATGGTCTGTAAGGGTTACGCTGCCCAAACCCCGGCCCGCCTGGATTCCCGCTTCCGCGGGAATGACGGTAAGTGGCGTTCGTGCCATTTCGTGTCCAAGCACATTCTTGCCACAGCCGTGTTTCGCGGAAATGACCGAGGATGCGGGAATGAAGCCCTAACTGTCGTCTTCCGCCAGCCGGGCCAGCGACACCACGCGTTCGCCGTTGTCGAGGTCGATGAGGCGCACGCCCTGGGTGTTGCGGCCGATGACTCGGAGGTCGCCGATGCGCAGCCGGATGATCTTGCCGCCGTCGGTGATGAGCATCAACTGGTCCTCGTCCGTCACTTGCTGCACGCCCACCACGCGACCGGTGCGCTCGGTGGTCTTCATGGTGATGAGGCCCTTCCCGCCACGGCCCTGTTGCCCGTATTCGTCGGCGCCGGTGCGCTTGCCCATGCCCTTGTCCGAGACGGTCAGGATGGACGCGCCGGGGTGCAGCACCTCCATGCTCACCACCTGGTCCCCCTCCTCCAGCCGGATGCCGATGACGCCCATGGTGTCGCGGCCCATGGGGCGCACCAGCTCCTCCTTGAAGCGGATGGACTGCCCGTCCATGGTGGAAAGCAGGATGTCCTGGTCGCCGTCGGTAAGCAGCACCTCGATGAGCGAGTCGTCGTCTTCCAGCGCGATGGCGCGGATGCCGGTGGCTCGCGGACTGGAATAGGCCATGAGATCGGTCTTCTTGACGAGGCCGTTCCGGGTGGCGAAGATGATGTAGCGGCCCTCCTCGAACTCCCGCACCGGCAGAAACGCCGACACCTTCTCGTTTTCCTGAAGCTGCAGCAGGTTCACCACCGGCCGGCCCTTGGCGGCGCGGCCGCCTTGGGGCAGCTCGTGCACCTTGATGCGGTACACCTTGCCGACGGTTGTGAAGAACAGGATGTGGGAGTGGGTGGAGGCGACGAACAGGGATTCGACGAAGTCCTCGTCGCGGGTGGTGGTGCCCACCTTGCCCTTGCCGCCGCGGCGTTGCGCCCGATACAGGGTGATGGGGTTGCGCTTGATGTACCCCTCATGGGACACGGTCACCACCATGTCCTCCTCCACGATGAGGTCCTCTATGGAGATCTCGTCGGCCTTGTCGACGATGGCCGTGCGGCGCGCGTCGCCGTAGGCTTCCTTGATCTCCCGGAGTTCGTCCACGATGATGGCGAACACCCTGTTCTCGTCGGCCAGGATCCGGCGCAGCTCGGCGATGGTGGCCTCCACGGCCCGGTGCTCCTCGAGAATCTTGCCGCGTTCGAGCCCCGTGAGCCGCTGCAGGCGCATCTCCAGGATGGCCTGGGCCTGGGCTTCCGAAAGTCGCAGACTGGGGTCGGGCGCTGGCGTCCCGGCGAAGGCGCCGGCCATGAGCCCTTCCTTCGCGGATCGCGGATCGGGTGATTCGCGGATCAACTTGATGACCTCGTCGAGGTAGTCCAGCGCGATCTTGAGCCCTTCGAGGATGTGCAGCCGTTCCTCGGCCTTGCGCAGGTCGTAGGCCGTGCGCCGGGTTACGGTTTCCCTGCGGTGCTCGAGGAACGCGTCCAGGATTTCCTTCAGGTTCAGGAGCTTCGGGCGGCCGTCGATGATCGCCAGCATGTTGACGCCGAAGGTCTCTTGCAGGCTCGTATGCTTGTACAGGGCGTTGATGATGATCTGCGGCATCGCGTCGCGCTTGGGCTCCACGACGATGCGCATGCCGTCGCGGTCGGACTCGTCCCGCAGGTCGGCGATGCCCTCGATCTTCTTCTCGTGGACCAGGTTGGCGATCTGCTCCATGAGGCGGGTCTTGTTCACCATGTACGGGATCTCGGAGACGATGATCTGCTCCTTGCCCGTACGCTTCACCGTCTCGGTGGAGACCCGCGCGCGCATCTGCACGCTACCCCGTCCGGTCTTGTAACCCTGGTTGATGCCCTCGCGCCCGTGGATGAACCCGCCGGTGGGGAAATCCGGGCCAGGGATGTACTCCATCAGCTCGTCGATGGTCAGGCCGGGACGCTCCACCAGGGCGATGAGGCCGTCGATGACCTCGCTGAGGTTGTGCGGCGGGATGTTGGTGGCCATGCCCACGGCGATGCCCGCGGCGCCGTTGACGAGCAGGTTGGGCAGCCGCGACGGCAGCACCGACGGTTCCTCCATGGAATCGTCGTAGTTGGGCAGGAAGTCGACGGTCTCCTTGTCGATGTCGGCGAGCAACTCCTGGGCGACGCGCGCCATGCGGATCTCGGTGTAGCGCATGGCCGCCGGGGGATCGCCGTCCACCGAGCCGAAGTTGCCCTGCCCGTCCACCAGGCAGTAGCGCATGGAGAAGGTCTGTGCGAGGCGTACGATGGTGTCGTAGGCGGCGGCGTCGCCGTGCGGATGGTACTTTCCGATGACGTCGCCGACGACCCGGGCGGACTTGCGGTAGGCGTTGTTCCAGTGGTTGCCCATGTCGTGCATGGCGTAGAGCACACGCCGATGCACCGGCTTCAGGCCGTCACGCACGTCCGGCAACGCCCGCCCCACGATGACGCTCATGGCATAGTCCACGTAGGACTGGCGCATCTCGTCTTCGATGTAGACGGGGACCTTCTGTTGTCTTATTCCGGCTTCCATTGAGCAGGGGTGGGGGGATTAGCGGAAATCAGACATCGAGGTTGCGCACCGTGAGGGCATAGTCCTCGATGAACTTCCGGCGGGGCTCCACGTGATCGCCCATGAGCGTGGAGAAGATGTCGTCGGCCTCGACGCCGTCCTCGACCCGAACCTGCAGCAGCACCCGGGACGCCGGATCCATCGTGGTCTCCCAGAGCTGGTCCGGGTTCATCTCCCCGAGGCCCTTGTACCTCTGGATGTATTGCCCCTTCTTGCCGCGCTCCATGACGAACTGGAGCAGGTCCTTGTGCGAGCGCAGGTCCTTTCGACCGCGCGCATCTTCGGTGCGCTCGCCTTCCTCCACGACGAAGGGCGAATCACCCGAGGCCCGCAACTCGCCGTGGAGCCGCTTGAGCTCACGGTACTCGGGGCTGGTGAGGAACTCCCGGTCGATGACCGTGCGGATGCCGCTGCCGTTGGAGCGGGTGGAGCATACGAGCTTCCAGCAATCGTGCTCCGGATCGCGCTCCGTGACGGCGGACATCGGCCCGATCTCCGGCGTCACGAGGTTGACGTAGGACTCGAGCTGAACGGCGAGGTCCTTCAAGTCCGACTCGTCCTTGAGATGATTCGCGTCGAAGTCGCGCTGCAGCAGCAACGCCTCGACCAGGGCGCGCTCCTTGTGCTTCCTGGCCATGAGATGCAGCAGCTTGTCCACCCGCACGACCTTCTTGACGAAGGCCTGAAGCGCCGTACCCTTGACATCCCTGGCGCCGTTGCCGTTCGCTTCCGCCGGCCGCACCCGGAGGTTCTCGGTGCCCTTCTCGATGAGGTAGTCCTCCAGGCTGTTCTCGTCCTTCAGGTAGCGCTCCTGCTTGCCCCGCTTGACCTTGTACAGGGGCGGCTGGGCGATATACAGGTAGCCCTTCTCCACCAGGTCGGGGATCTGGCGATAGAAGAAGGTCAGCAGCAGCGTGCGGATGTGGGAACCGTCCACGTCCGCATCCGTCATGATAATGACGGTATGGTAGCGCAGCTTCTCCGAATCGTAGTCGTCCTTGACCCCCGCGCCCAGGGCCGTCAGCAACAGGCGGATCTCCTGGGACGACAGCATCTTGTCGAAGCGCGCCTTCTCGACGTTGAGGATCTTGCCCTTGAGCGGCAGGATCGCCTGGTTGCGCCGGTCGCGCCCTTGCTTGGCGGAACCGCCGGCCGAATCGCCCTCCACCAGGAAGATCTCGCTCAGCGCGGGGTCGCGTTCCTGGCAATCCGCGAGCTTGCCAGGCAGCGAGGCCGAGTCCAGCGCCCCCTTGCGGCGCGCCAGCTCCTTGGCCTTGCGCGTGGCCTCGCGCACCCGCGCCGCCTCGATGCCCTTGGAGACGATCTTCTTCGCCTCGCCGGGATGCTCGGCGAAATAGGTCGTGAGCCGGTCGTTGATCAAGGCCTCCACGATGCCCTTGACGTCGCTGTTTCCCAGGCGGGTCTTGGTCTGGCCTTCGAACTGGGGCTCGGGCACCTTGACGCTGATGACCCCGGTGAGTCCCTCGCGGACGTCGTCTCCCTGGAGGTTGTCCTCGTCTTTCTTGAGAAGGTTGGAGCCGGCGGCGTAGTGGTTGATGGTACGAGTCAGCGCGGCCTTGAAGCCGATCAGGTGCGTGCCGCCCTCGGCGGTATTGATGTTGTTGGCGAACGAATAGACCGTTTCGGAGTAGCTGTCGTTCCACTGCAGCGCGATTTCGACCTCGGTGCCGTCCTTCTCCCCCTCCAGGTAGATGACCTTGGGGTGAACCGCGGTCTTCACGCGGTTCAGGTGCTCGACGAAAGAGACGATGCCGCCCTCGTAGAAGAATTCGTGCTTCTTGTCGTTGCGCTGGTCCTCGATGAGGATGCGCAGCCCCCGGTTGAGAAACGCCAGCTCGCGCAGTCTTTGGGACAGCAGGTCGAAACTCAGGTCGACGGTCTCGAAAACGGTGGAATCCGGCTTGAAAGTGACGCGCGTGCCGCGCTCGGTGGTGGTGCCCATCTCCTTGAGCGGCGCCAGAGGCGTGCCCCGCTCGTAGGCCTGCTGGTACACCTTGCCGTCGCGCTTGATCTCGACCTCGAGGCTCTCCGCCAACGCGTTGACCACGGACAGGCCCACTCCGTGCAGTCCGCCGGAGACCTTGTAAGCGCCCTTTTCGAACTTGCCGCCGGCGTGGAGCTTGGTCAGCACCACCTCCGCCGCCGGGCGCTTCTCCGTGGCATGCATGTCCACGGGGATGCCGCGTCCGTTGTCCACGACCGTCACACTGTTATCGATGTGGATCGTAATGTCGACGCGGTCGCACTCGCCCGCGAGGGACTCATCGATGGAATTGTCGACAATCTCGTAAACGAGATGGTGGAGGCCCCGTTCGGCGGTGTCTCCGATGTACATGCCGGGGCGCTTGCGGACAGCCTCCAGCCCTTCTAGAACCTTGATATCGTCGGCCTTGTAGTCGGACTCGGATGAAGCCATGGATTGGTGTGATTGGGTCAGGTTTGGTGACTGCGTTTACATTCTGATGGATCGGAAATGCGCTCGAACACACGCTCGAATGAGTCGCCGGGACGAACGCCGAACTTGGGCACAATATTAGCATTTGCGCACCGGGAATGCCAACGCACGAAGCCACTCTGACGACAATGGGAGGGTTGTGAGGAGGACTACCCGCGCTTGCCCCGCCTCCAGAACGGCGGAACAGCCTCGGCGGCCGGCAGCCATTTGTTCTCGGGCTTCAAACCTTCTTTCAGGAACAGCTCGTGAACCTCGGCGACCGTCCACCCTTCGGGCAGGCCATAGGACTGGATCGACCTCATCCGACCAGAATCGGGCGAGTCCGACTCTTCGACTACCTTGACCTGAAGTCGAGTACTGGAAGGCGCATGTGGCATGATTGGCTCCACGTGATCGCGACGGATGGGCCTCGATGGGCCAGCACCACTTATCTCGTGATGCAATCCACATGCCGCAGCCGGAAGGAGCGCAGAAAACCATTACATATCCGTTAGTTGTAGATGTGCTGGGACGACCTTCCAGCTCTCGCACTGTTGCGAATTGAAACACGAGCCTACACCTTGCCACGGAGGCCTCCATAGTTTCCTCACGTTTTTCGTAACCTGGAGTACGGTTAAGGAAGGATCTGCAATACTGCGACAACAGTTGCAGTTCGCAACACTTCGAAGACCTTATCTTTGGGTAGAGAGACCGTATCTCTTCAACTTTCGGTGTAGCGTGACTCGGTTGATGCCCAACACCCGCGCCGCCTGAGTGATGTTGTTTCCAGTCGAATCCAACGCCCGAGCCAGTGCCCGTTGCTCCGTCTCCGCCAGCGAGAGGACCGACCCGCCGGCGTCTCGCGAAAGATCCGGTCGCGCGATGTGCGGTGGAAGGTTGTGAACCTGGAGCACCTGGGTGGTTTCCAGGAGAAGAGCGCGCTCGATGGCGTTCTCCAGTTCCCGTGCGTTGCCGGGCCAGTCGTGCTGGAGCAACAGGGCCGTCGCGGCGGTGGAAATGCCCTTCATGGCCTTGCCGGCCCGTTGAGCGTGTTTGTTCAGAAAGTGGTCCGCCAGGAGCGGGATGTCTTCGGGCCGTTGGCGCAGCGACGGAATTTCGATCGGGAAGGCCGTGACCCGATAGTACAAGTCTTCCCGGAAACCGCCGGCCTTCATCGCGGCCTCCAGATCCCGGTTGGTCGCCGCGATGACCCGGACGTCGACGGAGATCATGACGGCTCCGCCCACCCGCTGGATCTCCCGTTCCTGCAGCACGCGTAACAGCTTGGCCTGAAGGGCCGGCGGCATGTCGCCGATCTCGTCCAGCAGGATCGTTCCCCCGCAAGCGCGCTCGAAGGCACCGACCCTCCGCCGGCTCGCTCCGGTAAAGGCGCCCTGCTCGTGGCCGAAGAGCTCGCTCTCGATGAGGGTCTCCGGAATGGCCGCGCAGTTGATGGCCAGAAAGGGCTCCGACCGGCGCGGACTGTTGAAGTGAAGCGACTTCGCCACCAGCTCCTTCCCGGTTCCGCTCTCGCCTTCCAGCAGGACGGTGATGTCGCTCTCGGCCGCCTGTTGCATCAACTTGTAGACTCGCTGCATCTGCGGACTGGCGCCCACGATGCCTTCGAAGGAGTACGTGGCCTCCAGTTCGCCGCGCAGGCGCAGGACTTCGGCCTTGGCCCGTTCCGTCTCCGCTTCCTTGGTCATGTCACGGTAGACAACGACACTGCCGGTCACGTGCGCGCCTTCGCGCACGGGCCCCGTGGACCGATAGAAGACACGGTACTCGGACTGCTGCCCGGCGGTCTCGTCCTCCGGGCCGGTGTGGTTCTTCAAGCGAATCCTTCCCTCGTCGTTCCACTTTTTCGGCTGCTCGAAATTCCCGATAAGACGCGCGGCCAGGTCGCCGGCGGGAAGGCGTTTCAACTCGGCTTCGGTCAAGCCGAACAGCTTCTCGTAGGCTCTGTTGGCGAACAGCACACAACCCCCGAGGTCAAACATGGCGATGGCATCGTCCGTGGCGTCGAGCACCGCTCTAAGCCGGTGTTGACCGGCGGCGAACTGACGCTGCTTTTCGGCCAACTCCCGCTCGACGTTCCACTTGTCCACGAGCGCAAGCGTCATCTGCTGAATCTCCTCCGTGGAGAATGGCTTCCTGATGTAGAGCACCTTGTGGAGCGGTTGAACGTTGCGGATGATCTCGGGCAGAGGCCTGTCGCTGTACGCGGTCATGACCACGACCTCGACGTCGGGGTCCACTTCCCTCAAACGGCGGATGGTCCTGACGCCGTCCATCCCTGGCGGCATCCGGACGTCGACATAGGCTACGGCGACGGGACGGCCTGACTCCTGGCCCGCCTTCGCGATGGCGCAGGCTTCGGCTCCGCTTCCCGCGTGGAGAAGCTCGAATTGCGGCAGAAGGACCCGCGGCTCTTGCTCGGAGACGAACGCGGCCGCCAGCGCCCGCGCCGACGACTCCGCCAGCACGGGGGTCAGCATCTCCCTGAAATCGTCGTGAATCTCCTTCTGGTCGTCGACGACCAGAACCCGCCGGTTGCCGTAATCCGCGCTTTCCGTCATTGCCTTATCCGGCTTCACTCTGCCCCAAGGGCGAGGGTGTCACCGAGGAGAGCTTCAACCTGATCCGCGCGGTCGCGCCTTTGCCGAGACCCTCACTCAACAGGTCGATTTCCCCTCCTGATCCAATGACGAAATTGGCGGCGGAATGGAGTCCCAGCCCGGTACCCACCTTCTTGGTGGAGTAGCCCGCGGCAAAGATCGCGCGGGTGTCCCCGTCGGCGACGCCGATGCCATTGTCGCTCACGTCGATGTTGAGAAACGCTCCCTCCGTGTACGCCTTTACCCGAATGCGCGGCGATTGGTCGAGGCCACTCGATGACGCCAATTCGTCGATGCCTTCCGCGGCGTTCTTGATGATATTGACCATCGCCTGATGAAACTGACTCTCCTGAATGCGGATCTCTCTTGGCGCCCTCCCACAGTCAATGTCGACCCGAATCTTCCTCCTATCGAGCGAGTCGTCCAATACCTTGACGGCGGTCAGGAGTGCGTTTCCAAGGTCGATGTCCTTCCGGACCATCTTGGCACCGCCCATGGCCGTCTGCGTCCGCACGATATCGGCGATGTGGTTCGCCCTGTCCCGGACTCTTGCCACGGTCTTCGCCAAGGCCTCTTGCTGTCGAGTGAAGTCCTTGGCCAAGGCGACGAGGAGCGGCAACACCTTCTGCCCTTGCGGGTCACTCCGGATGTAATCGACCGGGTCGTCCCGATGCTTCTGCACGGCGTCGGCGAGCGCGCGGAGACCGCGTAGCGGCCCTTCGTCGCTCATGTGCTGGTGGACGGTGTCGATGCCCGTGGTGACGCTGTTGATGGCATTGCCGATGTTGTGGAGGATCGTATCGACGATCTCCAGCCGGCCCTGTGTGAACGCATGGGTCAACGCTTCCTCCGCCAGCACCTGGGCCGTCACGTCGTGATAGGTTGCGACAGCTCCTCTGATACGGCCGCCCTCGTCGAAGAACGGCCGCACGTTCTCCCGCAGGTAGCAGCCGCCATCAGGATTCGCCGAGTCGCGCTGAAACGAGATGGCATCTTCAACCGTCTGTCCCTTCCAGATGGCTCGGGCAAGGGGGAAATCCTCGACCTCCATGCGGGTTTGTCGATCGGGGTAGTAGTAAGGGTGCGCCAGGTCCTCCAACCACTCGCCTCCGCGCTGGGCCTCGTATTCGTCCCCAAGGCGCTCCCGGACCGCGGGATTGGCATACAGATACTTCCCCTCGCGGTCGACCACCAGTATGCCGTCCCGAATGCCGTTGAAGATCGCCTCCATAGTCTCGCTCTGTTCCCGCAACTCACGCATCGTATTCCGCAGGCGAGCCTCGGCTTCCTTGATCCCGGTGATGTCCTGAAAGACGGCCACGGCGCCGCCGATTCCGTGAACGTCTTGTTTCAACGGCCGCGCGCTGACGCTGACGAAACGGCCGCCGACCGGCAAATCGGCTACGTATACCTCGACCCTGTCGGTCTTCTCCCCTTGCAGAGCACGCATGAGCGGATTGGCTTCCAGGGGCATGACCGTTTTCTGGTCGGCGAAATAGATCTCGAACTGGTTGTGCCAATCCTGGAAACAGACGCTCCCCGTACGGCCCGCGGCCAGGTTTCTGACGGGCGGGTTGGCGAACAGCGTCTTGCCTTGTTCATCGACCACCAGCACGCCTTCCTTCATGCTCTCGAATATGGTCTCCATGAGGCCGAGACGGGCACTGAGCCTCTCCGCCTCCCGCTCCAGCGGGCCACTGTTCCCTTGAGTGCCCCGCGGCTGATGACGCGAAAGCGCCGTGTGAATGTTCAGGTGTAGCTGTCGCGGGTCAAAGGGCTTCAGAACGTGACCCGAGATGGTCACGCCCGGCTCCCGCGCGAAAATCTTCCCCTCAACGTCCTCCGTCAGACACACCACCGGAACGTCGCACCAGCCTTCAAGCCGTTCGGAGATGAGAAGGCCGTCTACTTCCCCCTTCGAGTCGAGATCAACCAGCGCCAGGTCCGGCTTGAGTTCGGCGACGTCGGTGCCCTCCCAAGTGAGTGGAACAGTCGCGCACACGGTGTATCCCATTTCTCTCAGGTGCCGCTCCAAAAGCGCACCTTCGGGATTGTCGTCGCCGAAGACAAGGATACGGGCGTTCCTCGACGTGTTCCGTTCGACCGCTTGCCGCTCCATTGGCCAACCTCCCGAAAAGGCGGCTACTCCGCCCGGTGAGGCTCCGTGACGAATACGGCGATGTTCGCCGTTCCCAGCGCCAGCACGCAGGCAAGCGCCTGCCATGCGATGCCGTAGGAACCCGTCGTATCGACAATATACCCGAACGTGGGGGTACCCACCACGGTTCCCAGTGCGTTGATCGTGATCATGAGACCCAGTGCCATCCCTGTCCGAGACTGCCCCGCGATCTCGCTGATGAGGGAATAGGAGACACCTTGGTAGCCGATCATGCTGAACCCGCCGAGAAAGGTCAACGGCACGAGGACAGACGGCGGGACCCCCTCGTCGAGCGCGCTCAACCCCGCGCACAGGACCACGGAGATGACGCCGATGAGCACCAGCACGACCTTGCGCCTGCCGCCGTAGAGGCGATCGCTCACCGTGCCCCAGCCCACCCGGCCGAGCACGGCTCCGCCCTGGGTGATGGACAACCACTGGCTGGCGTGGACGGTCGAGAACGCGAGCCGCTCCTTGAGGAACAAGGGCAGGTAGGTCAGCAGCGACATCTGGCCGATGAGCAGCAGCGCCGTGCCGCAGCTCACGGCCAGCAGGCTTCGGAGGGGCAGCGGCGGACTCGCGGCCGCGCCGGTTCGGACGCTGTTCGTTCGATCCGCATCGTCGGGCTCGCGCCAGAGGAACCAGAAAGCCACGCCGAAGAGCACGTTCACCACTCCCATCCCGGCCAGGGCCGCGCGCCAGCCGAAAGCCGCGGCCAGGGGCGCGCCCACCAGCGCGGTGAGCACCCCGCCACCGGGGACGCCGGTCTGCTTGATGCCCATGGCCGTGGCGCGCTGGCGGTGGAACCACATCAACACACCCTTGGTGGAGGCGGGATTGAGGAAGCTGTAACCCAGGCCGGTGAGCAGGAAGCACGCGAACGCCCAGCCGAAGGACTCGGTCGAGGAGGCGAACAGGACCGCCGTGCCGGCGAACACGTGGCCGATGAAGGAGGCCCGGCGCACGCCGAGGCGGTCGCTCAACCAGCCGGCGGTGAAAGAAAAGCCCGCCATGCCGATGTAGAAGGCGGTGAAGAAGAGTCCCACCTGGGCGCGGGTCAGACCCAGCTCGTCCTGGTAGAACGGCGCGAAGGTGTTGATGCCGTATTGCGCCGACGCCCCGATGACGTGGGTGACGGTGACCAGGGTGAGGATGAACAGGGAGTGAGTCATCGGCTTCCGGCGGCAACACAACGATGCCGGACGGAGATGTGGTCGGACTAGGCCAGGATCCCGGCGGCGGCCCGCAACGCCAGGAGATAGCTCCGGGCCCCGAAGCCCGCGATCTGCCCGACCGCGACATCGGCGATGAGCGACGTGTGCCGGAACGCTTCGCGCTTGTAGATGTTGGAGAGGTGCACCTCGATCACCGGCAATCCGCACGCGGCCAGGGCGTCACGCAGCGCGATGCTCGTATGCGTGTACGCGCCGGCATTGATGATCACCGCGCCGAAGGCCGCGGCGCCGGCCTGTTGCACCCAGGTGACCAGTTCGCCCTCGTGGTTGGACTGTCGAGACTCCACGGCGACATCCAGTTCCGCGGCCAGGGAGGCCACTCGGGCGTCGATGTCCGCCAGTGTGTCGCGGCCGTAGATCTCCGGCTCCCGCGACCCGAGCAGGTTCAGGTTGGGTCCGTGGAGGACCAGGATCTTGGTATCGGACATGGCCGTGAACTCCCGAAGCTGGCGCGAGTGACTATTGGTGACGCAACACGAGTATCCCGAGCGGACGGCCGGGCGAGGATCAAAGGCCGGCGGCCAGCTCCCTGACGATCTCATCCGGGGAAAACCACTGGAAGCGCGTCCCGCCGATGCCGTCGCACAAGACGAACTTGATCTTGCCCGCGTGGGACTTCTTGTCGAGCGCCATGCCGGCGATGAGGTCGTCCAGGGCGATGTCGTCCGGGATGCGCCAAGGCAGGCCCGCCCCGCGCACCAGCGCCTCGATGCGCCGCAGCTCGGCGGCGCTGCACAGGCCCTGTCCCGCGGACAACGCCGCCGCCTGGATCATGCCGACGGCCACGGCCTCGCCGTGAAGAAAGCGCTCGTACCCGGTAAAGGCCTCCAGCGCGTGGCCGATGGTGTGGCCGAAGTTCAGGATGGCGCGGCGGTCGGTCTCGCGCTCGTCCTGCTCCACCACCGCGGCCTTGATGCGGCATGACGCCGCCACCGCGTGTTCGACGGCGTTCGCGTCGATCCGCAGCAGCGCGTCCATCTCCCGTTCCAGGAAAGCGAAGAACGCCGCGTCCTCGATGATGCCGTGCTTGATGACCTCGGCGAGGCCCGCGGCGTACTCCCGCCGCGGCAGCGTGCGCAGGGTGTCCAGGTCGATGACCACCAGGCGCGGCTGGTGAAAGGCGCCGATGAGGTTCTTGCCCTGCTCGTGGTTGACCGCGGTCTTGCCGCCCACGCTGGCGTCCACCTGCGCCAGCAACGTCGTGGGGATCTGCACGTAGCCGATGCCGCGCAGGAACGTGGCCGCGGCGAACCCGGTGACGTCGCCGATGACCCCGCCGCCCAGGGCGATGAGAGTGGCGCTCCGGTCGAAACGGTGCTCCACCAGGGCATCGTAGATCAATCCCAGGGACGCCGTGTTCTTGTGCCCCTCGCCTTCCGGAATCAGCACCGTCGCGGTTTCGTAGCCCGCGTTCTCCAGAGATTCCCGGACCTGGTCCCCGTAGAGCCCGGCCACCGGCGGGTTGGACACGATGCCCACGCGGCCGTTGATGCCGCGAGCCTTCATGATCTCGCCCACGCGGGAAAGGAGTCCTGTGCCCAGCTCGATGGGATAGGAGCGCTCTCCCAGGTTGACGGTTACGGTCTGCATAGCTGTTGCCGGATGCGTTGCACCACCTGCTCGACGGTCAGGTCGTCGGTGTCCACCACGAGGTGCGCCTGGGCATAGATGCTCTCCCGTTGCGCCGAGAGCTCCTCGATCCGCTTGAGCTTCATCGCTTCGGCCTGTTCCGCGGAGGTGGCCCGGGCGCCGGCGGCGTCGCCCTGGGGCGGCGCGCCGCCTCCCTGCAGCAGCGGCCGGTCTCCGCTTCCCCTTGTCCTGTCCAGCACGGTCAGGGGCGAAACCCTGAGCCAGACGAGCAGGCTGCGATCCTTGAGCCGTGCCCGGCTGTCCGGATCCACCACCGCGCCCCCACCCAGGGCGATGACCTGTCCCGCGCCGTCCAGCACCTCTCCGAGGGCAGCCTTCTCGCGCTCCCGGAAATAAGCCTCTCCACGACGGGCAAAGATCTCACGGACGCGGGTGCCTTCGCCTGCCTCGATGACCGCGTCCAGATCCACGAACGGCCACTCCAGGCATCGCGCCAAGCTTCGGCCCACGACGGTCTTGCCCGCGGCCATGAAACCCGTCAGGGCGATGTTCGCGTGCTCCTTCGTCATGTCCGGCGTGTCCCGGCGCGACGGTACCGCGGTACCCGGAGCTCAGAGGCTCTTGATCTGGTCAAGGTAGCCGTCGTAGTTGCGGGTGATTTCCGCCAGCGAGTCCCCGCCGAACTTCTCCAGGAACGCCCGCGCCAGCTCGAAGGAGACGATGGCCTCGCCGATGACGGCGGCCGCGGGCGCGGAGCACACGTCCGAGCGTTCCACCGACGCATCCTCGGGCTGCTTGGTGTCGAGGTTCACCGACTGGAGCGGGCTCATGAGGGTGGAAATGGGCTTCATCGCTACCCGCACGACCAAGGGGGCGCCGGTGGTCATGCCGCCTTCGAGTCCGCCCGCGTTGTTGCTGCCGCGATAGAAGTTGGTGGGCTGCATGCGCGGCTTCGCGTCCGAGATCATGTGCTGCGGGTCGAAGAATATCTCGTCGTGCACTTCCGACCCGCGCCGCCGCGCGATGTCGAAGCCGCGGCCGATCTCCACGCCCTTCATGGCCTGGATGCTCATGAGACTCTGGGCGAGCCGGCCGTCGAGCTTGCGGTCCCAGTGGACGTGGCTTCCCAGACCCGGAGGCACGCCGGTGGCGACCACCTCGAAGACACCGCCCAAGGTGTCGCCTTCCTTCTTGCACTGGTCGATGAGCTCGATGGCCTTCTTCTCGGCCTCGGGGTCCGCCATGCGCACCGGCGAGTTCTCCGCCAGCTCGAAGATCTCGTCGTAGCTCTTCCCCTCGATGTCGGCCTCGATGCCGCCGAGGGAACGAAGGTAACCCCGCACCTGCACGGAGAAGGGCTCGACGAGCTGCCTGCAGAAGGAGCCCACCGCCACCCGCGACACGGTCTCCCGGGCGCTGGCGCGCTCCAGGATGTTGCGGATGTCGGAATGGCCGTACTTGAGGACGCCGGTCAGGTCCGCGTGGCCCGGGCGCGGCTTCTTGACCGCAATGGCCTGTCCCTCATCCTCCGCGTACGGGGACATCTTTTTGGTCCAGTTCTTCCAGTCGCGGTTGTCGATGCCGAAGGTGACGGGCGAGCCCAGGGTCTTCCCCCAGCGGAGGCCCGAGCGCACCTGCACCTCGTCCTTTTCGATCAGCATGCGGCCGCCCCGGCCGTAGCCCTGTTGACGCCGCCAGAGATCGTGGTTGACCTTCTCGATATCGATGTCGAATCCCGCCGGCACCCCCTCGATGATGGTGGTGAGGCACGGGCCGTGGGACTCGCCGGCAGTGAAATAACGCAACATGCCTGGAATCTTAGCCGAAATGCTTGGCTCCGGCCAGCGCGCACGGACTTTACGAACCGTCATTCCCGCGGAACAGGCTGTGTCAAACGTTGTCCGGACAAGAATTGGCGCCAACCCCCCGGAGTCGTCATTCCCGCGGAAGCGGGAATCCAGGGGTGGAGAGGGGCGTATGGGAAGCGGGAATCCAGGGGGGGTCAGGGCAGATAGCGGACGGCTCAGCGCCGTGCGGCGGTTTCGAGCCGCACCAGGGCGCGTTGCAGCGCCGCGCGGGCGGCGGACAGCGCCTCTTCGTCGGTGGCGTCGGTCTCCTCGAGGGCGGTCTCGGCGCGGGCACGGGCGGTCTCGGCCCGGGCGGTGTCGATCTCGTCGGGGAACTCGGCCGCGTCGGCCAGCACCGTGACCACGTTCTCGAGCACCTCGGCGTAGCCCCCGGCCAGGGTGACCACCGTGGTGGAGCCACCCTGCTTGTAGCTGAGCCGGCCGATGTCCAGCGTGGTCATGAGCGCCGCGTGGTCCGGCAGGATACCGAGCTGGCCGAGGGGGCCGGGCGCGGTCAACTCGTCCACCCGCTCTTCCAGCACCAAGCGCACGGGCGTGACCACCCTGAGTGAGATGTCGCCGGCCATGATCTACTCGCTCGCGAGCCTGCGCCCCTTCTCGATGGCGCTTTCCATGGTGCCCACCATGTAGAAGGCCTGCTCGGGCAGGTCGTCGTGCTCGCCGGCGACGATGGCCTTGAAGCCCTCGATGGTGTCCTTGAGCTCGACGTACACGCCCGGGGTGCCCGTGAACACCTCGGCCACGTGGAAGGGCTGCGACAGGAAACGCTGCACCTTCCGCGCCCGGGACACCGTGAGCTTGTCCTCCTCGGACAACTCGTCCATGCCCAGGATCGCGATGATGTCCTGCAGATCCTTGTAGCGCTGGAGAATGGCCTGCACCTGCCGCGCCACGTCGTAGTGTTCGTCGCCCACCACACGGGGGTCGAGAATGCGCGAGGTGGAGTCCAGCGGATCCACGGCCGGGTAGATGCCCAGCTCGGCGATCTGCCGCGACAGCACCGTGGTGGCGTCCAGGTGGGAGAAGGTGGTGGCCGGCGCCGGGTCGGTGAGGTCGTCGGCGGGCACGTAGATGGCCTGCACCGACGTGATCGAGCCCTTGCGCGTGGAGGTGATGCGTTCCTGCAGCTCACCCAGGTCGGTGGCAAGGGTAGGCTGGTAACCCACGGCGGCCGGCATGCGACCCAGCAGCGTGGAGACCTCCGAGTTGGCCTGGGTGAAACGGAAGATGTTGTCGATGAAGAGCAGGACGTCCCGGCCCTCTTCGTCCCGGAAGTGCTCGGCCATGGTCAGGGCCGACAGCGCCACGCGCGCGCGGGCGCCGGGCGGTTCGTTCATCTGCCCGTACACGAGCGTGGTCTTGTCGATGACGCCGGACTCCTTCATCTCAAGCCAGAGGTCGTTTCCTTCACGGGTGCGCTCGCCCACGCCGCCGAACACGGAGTAGCCGCCGTGTTTCATGGCCAGGTTGTTGATGAGCTCCATGAGGATGACGGTCTTGCCGACGCCGGCGCCGCCGAACAGGCCGACCTTGCCGCCGCGGGCGTAGGGTGCCAGCAGGTCCACGACCTTGATGCCGGTCTCGAACGCCTGGACCTGGGTCACCTGGTCCTCGAAGGGCGGCGCGTCCCGATGGATGGGAGACCGCTTTTCCGCCTCCACCGGCGGGCCTTCGTCCACGGGCTCGCCGACGACGTTCAGGATGCGTCCCAGGGTCTTCTCGCCCACGGGTACGCTGATGCCGGCCCCCGTATCCATGGCGTCCATGCCGCGCACGAGCCCCTCGGTGGCGTCCATGGCGATGCAACGGACCGTGTTCTCGCCCAGATGCTGGGCCACTTCCAGAACGAGGTTCCACTCGCGTTCGTCGATGGCCGGGTTGCTGAGCTTGATGGCGTTGTAGATCGGCGGCAGTTGGCCGTCGGAGAACGCGACGTCGACGACCGCGCCCAGCACCTGCGTGATCTTGCCCATTCTCACGGCCGGCACTTCCGCCGGGGTCTCGGTTTTCATCGTTTTCCCTGCCTCACGGCCACGCTTGCGCGGAGACCGTCCCTTCGTGACAGCCATGGCTGCTCCTCATTCTTGATTGTCGGCTCGGTCAAAGGCAGACCTTTCGCCGTTGCCTTAGTGCCCCGTGGCCCGTGTTCTTCGTTCACGGGAGTCACGTGCGCGGGGTCGAAACCCGTCTCCACACGTCAGCCCAGCGCCTCTGCCGTTGAAACCACTTCCAGCAGCTCCGTGGTAATGGCCGCCTGCCGCGCCCGGTTCATCTGGAGCGTCAGGAGGCTGATCAGGTCGGAAGCGTTGCTGGTGGCGGACTCCATGGCGGTCATGCGGGCGCCGTGTTCGCCCGCGACGGCCTCGAGCAGGGCCTGGTAGATCTGCACCTCCACGCTCTTGGGCAGCAGGTTGGAGAGCAGGTCGCCGATGCCCGGCTCGAGCAGGTACTCGGTCAGGTGCTGGTCCTCGTCGACCTTGGCGGGCGCCACGGGGAGGAGACGGGCCACGGTCGGCTTCTGCGACAGGGCCGAGTGGAACTCGCTGTACAGGATGTACGCGCCGTCCGACTCGCCCCGCAGGTAGCGGCCGATGAAGCGGCCGGCCGCGGCCGCCGCGATCTCCTCCGGCGGCGCATTCCACGTCACCGGGGAGTCGTCCATGGGGCTCCTGCCGCGACGGCGGTAGAAGTCCGCGCCCTTGCGCCCGACGAACCTGAACGACACTTCCTGCTCCGGATGATCCTGGAGAAAGTTCTGCGCCAGGCGGAAAAGGTTGCTGTTGTAGCCGCCGCACAGGCCGCGATCGGTGGTGACGAAGACCGCGTCGATACGCTTCTCCTCGCGCGCGACCAGCAGCGGATGACTGTCCTCGGCGACCCGCGCGGACAGGTTGGCCAGGAGTTCCCGCATCTTCTCGGCGTACGGGCGCGACTCCACCGCGGCGTCGTGCGCCCGGCGCAGCTTGGCCGCCGCCACCATCTTCATCGCCTTGGTGATCTGCTGCGTGTTGCGGACCGAGGCGATGCGTTTTCTTATGTCCTTGAGGGAGGGCACTTACGCTTCGAACCGTTGGTTGAATTCCTGCAACGCCTTCTCGACCCGCGCCTTGACGTCGTCGTCGATCTGGCCCTTCTCGACGATGGCCGGCAACAGGTCCGGGTGTTTCGACTCCACGAACTCGAACAACTCGCTCTGGTATCGTTGCAGGTTCTCGGGAGCGACCTGGTCGACGAAGCCGTTGGTGCCGGCGTAGATGATGAGCACCTGCCGCTCCACCGGCATGGGCTCGTACTGCCCCTGCTTGAGGATCTCCACGAGCCGGCTGCCGCGGGCGATCTGCCGCTGGGTGGCGGCGTCAAGGTCCGAGCCGAACTGCGCGAACGCGGCCATTTCACGGTACTGGGCCAAGTCCAGCCGCAGCCCGCCGGCGACCTGTTTCATGGCGCGGATCTGTGCGTTGCCGCCGACACGGGAAACCGAGAGGCCGACGTTGATGGCCGGACGGACGCCCGAGTAGAAGAGGTCGGTCTCAAGGTAGATCTGGCCGTCGGTGATGGAGATGACGTTGGTGGGGACGTAAGCGGAGACGTCACCCGCCTGGGTCTCGATGATCGGCAGGGCCGTCAGCGAACCACCGCCCAGATCGTCGCTCAACTTGGCCGCGCGCTCCAGCAGCCGGGAGTGCAGGTAGAAGACATCGCCGGGGAAGGCCTCGCGTCCCGGCGGCCGGCGCAACAGCAGGGAGAGCTGCCGGTAGGCCACGGAGTGCTTGGAAAGGTCGTCGTAGATGGCTAGCGCGTGCTGGCCGTTGTCGCGGAAGTACTCGCCCATGGTGCAGCCGCTGTAGGGCGCGATGTACTGCAGCGGCGCGGACTCGGAGGCCGTGGCCGCCACCACGATGGTGTAATCCATGGCGCCGGCGCGCCGAAGCTCGTCCACCACAAGCGCGACCGTGGAACGCTTCTGGCCGATGGCCACGTAGATACAGGTGACGTCGCCGCCCTTCTGGTTGATGATGGTGTCGAGGCACACCGCGGTCTTGCCGGTCTGCCGGTCGCCGATGATCAGCTCACGCTGGCCCCGGCCGATGGGGATCATCGAATCGATGGCCTTGAGGCCCGTCTGCAGCGGCTGCGTGACCGGCTGGCGCGCGACGATGCCCGGCGCCTTGATCTCGACCCGGCGCCGTTGATCGGTCTCGATGGGTCCGCGTCCATCAAGGGGCTCGCCGAGCGGAGAGACCACCCGGCCGCGCAGGGCGTCACCCACGGGCACCTCGACGATGCGGCCCGTGCGGCTGACCCGGTCGCCTTCCTTGATCAGGTGCGAGTCCCCGAACAGCGCGGCGCCGACGTTGTCCTCCTCGAGGTTCAACGCCATGCCGTACACGTCGTTGGGAAACTCCAGCAACTCGCCCGCCGCCGCGTTGTCCAGACCGTAGATACGCGCGATGCCGTCGCCGGTGGACAGCACCGTGCCCACTTCCTCGACCTTGACGGCCTTGTCGTAGTCTTCGATCTGTTTCTTGATGATGCTGGTTATCTCGGCGGTGCCGATTTCCATGGCTGGCTCCCTTGGACTGTTTAGTAGGTCCTCTCGATGTTCTGCCTGAGGCTGTGAAGCTGGGTGCGCACGCTCCCGTCATAGACCTTGCCGCCTACCTCGACGATGATGCCGCCGAGTATGGACAGATCCAGTTCCTCGGTGAGGACGGCGGTCTTGCCGGTCATGCCACTCACCACGGACCCGAGGCTCTCGCGCTGCTCGTCGGCCAGGGGCTGGGAGACGAGGACCTTGGCGTTGACGCGTCCGCGCGCCTCGTCCAGCAGGCTGTGGTAATGGCTCGCTATGGACGCAAGCCCGTCCATCCGTTCCCGCGTCAACAGCAGCAAGACGAAGTGGGTGGTCAGATCGGACAGTCCCATCCGTCCGGCCAGTTCGGCGACGATCTGCTTGCGTCGCTCCACGTCGAAGGCGGGGTTGCCCAGCACATGCCTGAGTTCGGGGTGCGCGTACACCTTGAGAAATCCGTCGATTTCCGCTGCGACGGCTTCCTCCCGGCCGGCGGCGAGCTCGAAGATCGCCCTGGCATAGCGGCGGCTGATCTTTCCTGCAGTCATCGGTTATAGACTTGGTGTGGTGTCCTCTCGGCTGTCCGCGGAGCGACTCCGTTGCGCCGCGGCATCGCGGCGGGTTTCCCGGCTCGGCGTCAAAGCTCCTGGATCTGCTCGGAGAAGCTTTGCACCATGCGATCCTGGTCGGCGGCGGCCATGTGCTGCCGGAGCAGCCGTATCGCGGCTGCCTCGGCCTGGGAGGCCATCTCGGCGCGGATCTGCTGGCGCGCCATCTTGACCTCCTGCTCCGCCAGAAAGTCCGCGTCGGCCATCAGCTTGGCGGAGGACTCCTCGGCTTCGGCCACGATCCGTGCACGTTCGCGCTCGCCCTCGGCCCTCAGCCCAGCCCGTATCCGATCGCACTCCTCGTCGAGAACCTTCAATAATTCCTGATAGCTCCGAACGTATCCGTCGGCCTCTGCCTTGGCCTTCTGGGCCGTATCCACCGCGGCGATCATGCCTTCGCGCCGCTGCTTGAGATGGTCTCTGATGATCGGAAGGCCGAAGCGCTTGACCAGATACGCGAAGATCAGGAAGTTGATCAGCGGGAAGATGAGTTCGGTAATGGACGGCACATGGGCCTCGCCGCCGGTCGCGGCCCACGCCACGGACACGAACATTTCGCTTACGACGGTCATGACAGCCTCCGCCCCAGCACCTTCTCCGCCATCTCTTCCGCTAGCGCCTCGGCGTTGCTCGCAGCGACCACGCGCGCCGCGTCCATCTCCTTGCGAACTTCTTCGCGAATCTCCTGGATCTTTTGCGTCGCCGCGTCACGCCCCTGTGACAGGATGACGTTGCGTGCCCTGAGCGCTTCTTCCCGGATCTCGCCCTTGATGGCTTCCCCTTCCGCCCGCGCCTTGGCGATGGCGGCGTCGTACTGTTCCTGCAGCGCCTTGCCTTCGTCGGACAAGGTACGCGCCTCCGCGTGCGCGCCCTCCGTCCGGCGCTCCCGCTCCGCCATCAGACGCCCCACCGGCCCGAAGAGCACGCGGCGCAGAATGCTCCACAGGATCAGGAACAGGACGATTTGGACCACCAAGGAAAAGTCTACGCTGATCATGCTACGCGTTGGGTTGCTGAAAACACCGGACGCGGACCAACAGCCCGGGCCGTCCGGAGTTCTGAGATGGCGTGAACCGAATGCCGTCAGGCGGCGTGTCGTTCCCTTTCCACGTTGGCCGGTAGCGTCTCGCCGTGACCACGGCCCGAAGCCCCCGGCAAAGGAAAAGCCCCGATAATCCCACTAGTTACACGAAACACGGCCCAAACGGACCGTGCTTGATGGATCGGCGCGTGCAGCCGGAGGGAGGCGAACCTCATTCAACTGCCTGCCACGGCAGTGGTCTATAACATCCGAGCCTGACCTTGTCAAAGCGTGGACCGCATGACCCGGTTTCTCACTAGCCCTTGCCCATCACCATGTCCGTGATCCGTCCCAGGTCGTCCTGCGAGTAGTACTCGATCTCCAGCTTGCCCTTGCCGTCGCGCGCGCGGTGCATGAGCCGGACACGGGTGCCGAGGCGGCGCTGCAGGGTTTCGACCAGATTTGCGAGGTCGGGGTCCAGTCGATGCTCGGTCTTGGGGCGTTTTTCACTCTTGAGCCGCTTCACCAAGGCTTCGGTCTCGCGCGTGGACAGGTCCTTGGCCATGACTTCACGCACCGCTGCCGCGAGCATGGCGCGGTTTTCCAGGGCGAGGAGCGCACGGGCCTGGCCGGCGGGCAACTCACCGCGGGCCACGTGTTGCTTGATGTCGTCGGGCAGCGACAGAAGTCGCAGCGAATTCGCCACCGCGGAACGACTCCTGCCGACCTTTCCGGCGACCTGTTCCTGGGTCAGGTTGAACTGTTCCTGCAACTCGGCGAAAGCGGCGGCTTCCTCGATGGGATTCAGGTCCTCGCGCTGAAGGTTCTCGATCAACGCCAGGAGGAGGGTGTTCGGATCTACGGTTTCATGAATGATTACAGGTACTTCCGGGAGTCCCAAGCGCTGGGCCGCGCGCAGGCGGCGTTCGCCGGCGATGAGCTCGTAGCCGTTGGAGCTCGTGCGCACGACGAGGGGTTGCAGGATGCCGCTGTCCTCGATGGATCTTGCCAGCTCGTCGATCCTGGCCTCGTCGAAGATCCGCCTGGGTTGATTCGGATTGGGGATGATCAAGGAGGGATGCACCGTCATCGGCCCAGGCTCCGGGGCGGATTCCCGGACCGTCGGGGTGCTCTTCGGCAGCAGGGCGTCAAGACCCCGGCCCAGTCTAGGCTTCTGCATGCGTGGACTCCTTCCGACGATCCATTACTTCGGCCGCAAGGCCCAGGTAACCCTGTGCCCCCTTGGACCGGGGGTCGTACAGCAGGGCGGGCCTGCCGTGGCTTGGACTCTCGCTCAGGCGGACGTTCCGGGGGATGATGGTCTGAAACAACTGTTCAGGAAAATGGTCGCGGACATCCGCCGCTACCTGCGCCGATAGATTGCTGCGGGCGTCGTACATGCAGAGAACGATCCCCTCAAGCTGCAACTTCGGATTGTACGCGTCCTGGATACGCTTCATCGTATCAAGAATGGCGCTGAGGCCTTCCAGGGCATAGTACTCGCACTGAAGCGGCACCAACAGGGAGTCCGCCGCGACCAAGGCGTTGAGGGTGAGCAAACCCAGGGAAGGGGGACAATCCAGCAGAATGTAATCGAACCGGTTTTTTACTGTCTCCAGGGCGTCCCGGAGCCGGCCGAAACGGTCTTCCATGTCCATCAACTGCAACTCGGCGCTCACCAAGTCACGGTCGGCCGGCAAGAGGAACAAAAGGGGCAGTTCCGTTGCGCATAGCGCCTCGGTGGCGAAGCAGTCCTCGATCATCACGTCGTAGATGCTCTTGTTGAGAGCCCCGCGGTCGACCCCGAACCCCGTGGTGGTGTTCCCTTGGGGATCCATGTCCACCAAAAGGGTGCGTTTGGTCGCGACCGCCAGGGAGGCGCCAAGATTCACGGCCGTGGTGGTCTTACCGACCCCGCCCTTCTGATTGGCTATGGCGATTATCCTGCTCAAAACTCTTTAATATTCAATGGGTTAAGAGATTTCCGGGTACTCCGGGAATGTAACACGCCAAGACTTCGAAAGGAAGTGTAGCGCATGTTTCACGTGAAACAATGACCTCGGGACGAAGCGAAAGAGAGTGCGTCTCCCCTACACCTTCTTGAAGGTAAGCACGGTCCTTTGCTCGCTCCCGAATGGGAGAGAGAATCGAACGGTCCGGCCTTCGTCGAATCCATGGCGGGAAAGGAAGCCGCGAAGGTCATCCAAGACGGAGGGGCCCTTGGGGCCTTGCATGAGAACGCCCGTACCGTTCGGACCGAGAAGTCGGCCGCTTGCCTTTACGAAGCCGGGGATATCGGAGAACCCGCGGGTGACGGTTTCCATTATCGGGGGCAGGCCTTCGGTAGGCAGGTCCTCGGCACGACTCTCGATGACGTGGGCATTCGTCAAGTCGAGTTCCCGAATAACGTGTCGCAGAAAATTCGCACGTTTGCGGCGCGGTTCGACCAGATATACCGGCTTCTCCGGTGAAACAAGCTTGATGGGGATCCCCGGGAAACCCGCTCCGCTGCCGATGTCCACGATTGCGTCGGTATGACTCAAGAGCGGCACGACCGCGAGGGAGTCAAGGAAATGCAGTCGAATGACCAGCGGGTCTTCACGAATCGCGGTGAGGTTGAGTCGGGCGCCCCATACGGACAGTAGAGATCGATAGCTGGCGAAGCCGGCGACCTGTTGAGTTGACAACGCCAGATCGAAGGATCTCGCGCCGTCGATCAAGAGTTGCTCTGCGCTGGAGAGTTCTTTGCAGGGCACCGGTCACCACACCTGGTTGCAGGCACCGTGGAGAGGTCTCGTGTCTTGCCGCCACGAAGAAGCTTGTGGCGCAAGACACGAGGCCTCCCCTCAACCGGCCTTCAACTTGTAGAGATACAGCGAAAGCACCGAGATGGCGGCCGGGGTGACCCCCGCGATCCTGTAGGCTTGGCCGAGAGAGCGTGGCCGTACGTGTGTGAGCTTTTCCTTGATCTCGCGCGACAACCCGTCGATGGTTGCGTAATTGAGGTCCACCGGAAGGGCCACGTTCTCCAGCTTCTGAAACCGCTTCAATCCCTGTGCCTGGCGATCCACGTAACCACTGTATTTTGTTGACACTTCCACCTGCAGGGCCACATCGGATGGCACCTCCGTCACATCGGCGTCGAAGGCCTGCAGGTCCGCGAACGTAATCTCCGGACGACGGAGGAGTTGCGCCAACGGCGTGATGTTGCGAATGGGCGCCGTTCCCAGGCTCTTGAGTTGTTCCTGGACGGCTGGCGACGGATTGACGCGGATGGTTTCCAGTTTCCCGGTCCACTCCGCGATCTGTTGCTGCTTTCGGACCGTGCGATCGTGGGCCGTTGGAGTGGCCAATCCGATGCGAGAGCCCAAGTCGGTAAGCCGAAGGTCCGCGTTGTCCTCCCGAAGCAGGAGCCGGTATTCGGCCCTGGAAGTGAACATCCGGTAGGGCTCCCCGTCCGTCCCCTTGGTGACCAAGTCGTCGATCAGGACGCCGATATACGCCTGGTCACGGGAAAGAATGAGCGGCTCTTCGCCCCTGAGGCTGAGACACGCATTGATGGCCGCCATAAGGCCTTGACTGGCGGCCTCCTCATATCCGGTGGTTCCGTTGATCTGCCCGGCCAGGTACAGACCGCCAATGGCCTTCGTCTCCAGACTCGGCTTCAGTTGAGTGGGCTCCACGTAGTCGTACTCGATAGCGTAGCCCGGCCGCATGATCTCCGCGTTTTCAAGACCTTGGATGCTGTGCACCATTTCCACCTGGACGTCGAGCGGGAGGCTCGTGGAGATGCCGTTAGGATAGACCTCGACCGTGTCGTACCCCTCGGGTTCCAGGAAGATCTGGTGGCGCTGCTTGTCCGCGAAACGTACGACCTTGTCCTCGATGGAGGGACAATAGCGCGGTCCCCGGCTCTGAATCACCCCCGAGTACATGGGCGAACGGTGAATGGCCGCCCGAATGATGTCGTGTGTCGACGGGTTGGTGTAGGTAACGTGGCAGGGGACCTGCTTCTGCTCGATCCGCGCCGTGCCGAACGAAAACGGCACGGGGTTCTCGTCTCCATGCTGAATATGCAGCTTGGAGTAGTCGATGGAATCGGCGTGCAAACGTGGACAAGTGCCGGTTTTCAGGCGTCCCAGGCGCAAACCGAGCTCGCTCAAGGACTTGCTGAGTCCCTGCGCGGCGAAATCCCCGGCTCGACCCCCCGAATAGTTGCGGTCGCCGACGTGGATCAACCCCTGCAGGAAGGTTCCGGTGGTCAAGATCGTCCTCTTGCCTTCGAACACCTCTCCGATCTGGGTCTCCACGCCTACGACTTCGCCATCGCGGCATACCAGCCGTTCCACGCTGGCTTGTTTGAGGATGAGGTTCTCACACCGCTCTACTACCCGTTTCATCCGCTGGCGGTAGAGCGCCTTGTCCGCTTGGGCGCGGGATGCCCTGACCGCCGGCCCCTTCCTGGTGTTCAGCACGCGAAACTGGATGCCGGTCTCGTCGATGGCCCGGGCCATCTCGCCGCCAAGCGCATCGATTTCCTTGACCAAGTGGCCCTTTCCGATGCCTCCGATGGCCGGATTGCAGGACATCTGGCCGATATGGTCCAGGTTGAGCGTCAACATCAACGTGTCGAAACCCATGCGTGCGGCCGCCAACGCGGCTTCGATGCCTGCGTGCCCGGCGCCTACGACGATGACGTCATAGATTCTGCCGGCTCCTCCCAGCGATTGTTTCACGTGAAACATCCTTTGCTGAATGACTTGGGACGACACCGATTGTGACAAATTGTGTGTCCGACTTCCACGCTCTAACCATGGTGCCTGCGGAACTGTTCGGCGGCCCTCGACTTCGCTTCGCTCAGGCCGAACGGGGCCGTGGCACCTCATCGGCACTTGGTGCCGGAGCTCCCGCGCTACTTGCCGATGCAGAACTGCGAAAAAATACGGTCGAGGATGTCCTCATTGGTCACGGTACCGATGATCTCCTCAAGACTGTCCCGCGCCTCCTGCAGGTCCACGGCCACAATGTCGGGCGGAAGGCCCTGCTCGATGGCACGATGCACTTCCACAAGACTCTCCCTGGCCCGGTCCAGGGCCGCCTTGTGACGCACGTTCGTCACCACGATCTCCGGCTCCGCCGCCGAGTCCAGGAAACAGTCCCGCAGGGACTCTTTCAAATCGTCCAACCCCTGTCCCGTCAAAGCCGACACCGCCACCTGCCGCAGACCGGGGACACGGCCGGACACCGCCGTACGGTCGATGTGCTGCTCCAGGTCGCACTTGTTGACGACCACGAGGCCTGCCATTCCTCGCACCCGCTCCATCACGTCCATGTCTTCCGCGGCCAGCGCCGCCGACCCGTCGAGGACCAGCATGCATCCCTGGCTCTCGGCGAGCCGCTTCAACGTCACGTCGATGCCAATCTGCTCCACGCCCTCGGTCCTGTCCCGGATACCCGCCGTGTCCCACAGTACCACGGGCAAGCCGTTGAGGTTCACGGTCTCCTCGATGAAGTCACGTGTGGTCCCCGGCGTAGAGGTCACGATGGCTCGGTCAACCCCCAGCAGCGCGTTCAGCAGGCTCGACTTGCCGACGTTCGGCCGCCCCACGATGCACACCCGTACTCCCTCGCGGATCAAGCGGCCCCATTCGTAACTGTCGGCGAGGGAAGAAACCCTGGCGACGACCTCCGCGACCTTCCGGCCCAACGCCTCACGCTGCAGCAGCTCGATCTCTTCCTCCGGGAAGTCGATGGCCGCCTCCACCTGTACGAGCGTATCCACCAGTTCTTCGCGAAGAGACTGGACCTCCTGCGAAAGGCCGCCGTCCATCTGGCCCAGGGCGATCCCGGCGGCCTTGTCGGTACGTGACCGGATCAGATCCAGCACTGCCTCGGCCTGCGCCAAATCCAATCGACCATTCAAGAACGCTCTCTTGGTAAATTCCCCTGGGTCCGCGTGCCGCGCTCCGCGCCCGAGCGCCAGACCGAGCACCTGCCGCACCACGTACGGACCCCCGTGGCAATGGATCTCGACGGTGTCCTCGCCGGTATAGCTCCTGGGCTCCCGCAGGAAGGCAAACATCACCTCGTCCACCACGGCGCCGTTGCCGGGGTCCCGCACCCTCCCGTGATACAGGCGGTGTGATTCCCAGTCGGCGTCCTTCCGCGCAAGGATTTCCCGTCCGATGCGCTCGGCATCCGGTCCGCTCAAGCGCACCATCGCCACTCCCCCTTCGCCAGGGGGCGTCGCCACCGCCGCGATGGTATCCGCCCGGTACATCAGGAACGCCTCCGCTCTCCGCTCGCCTGCAACATTATATCCTATCCGGCGGCATCGTGCGTCCGCTTCGCCGTCCCGCCGACGACACCGGCGCCGCGTATTCGCCTATCCTGGAATACTGTGTTAGATACACCACTTAACGCCATGGAACGGACCACCGACGACCTCCGAGTCGAAACCCTGCGCCCACTGGTGCCGCCAATGATCCTGGTAAACGAGGAGCTGCCGATTACCGACCAGGCGACGGCCACGGTGACCAAGGCGCGGCACCAGATCGATAACATCCTCAACGGACAGGATGGGCGACTGCTGGTGATCGCGGGTCCCTGTTCCATTCACGATACGGATGCGGCTCTCGAGTACGCCGGCCGTCTCAAACGGGAAGCCGACCGCCTCGCCGACGACCTCTACATCATCATGCGCGTCTACTTCGAAAAGCCGCGCACCACGGTCGGCTGGAAGGGGCTGATCAACGACCCCAACCTCGACGGAAAGTTTAATATAAACAAGGGATTAAGGGTTGCCCGGGGGCTCTTGCTGGAGCTCGCGAACATGGGTGTGCCGGCGGGTTCCGAGTTCCTCGACACCATCAGCCCGCAGTTCACCGCCGACCTCGTCTCTTGGGGCGCCATCGGCGCCCGGACCGCGGAAAGCCAGGTCCACCGCGAGCTGGCCTCGGGCCTGTCGATGCCGGTGGGTTTCAAGAACGGCACCGGCGGCTCGATCCAGATCGCCATCGACGGCGTCCGCGCCGCGTGCCACCCGCACCATTTCCTCGGCGTCACCGATCAGGGAATCGCCGCGATCATCTCCACGTCCGGAAACGCAAGCTGCCACGTCATCCTGCGCGGCTCCAATGCCGGACCCAACTACGACCGCGGCGTGATCGACAAGACCGCGGAAACCCTGCGCGCCGCCGATCTGCCAAACCGCGTCCTCGTCGACTGCAGCCACGGCAACAGCCAGAAGGATTATCGGCGCCAGCCCGAAGTATGCGCCGACGTGTGCGCCCAAGTCGCCGCGGGTTCCGACAATATCTGCGGCGTGATGATGGAAAGCCACCTCGTCGCCGGCCGTCAGGACATCAAGCCCGACACCCCTCTCACCTACGGCCAGAGCGTCACCGACGCCTGCATCGACTGGGAAACCACCGTCCCCATGCTCGAAGACCTCGCCCGCGCCGCGGCGGCGCGGCGCGCGTAGCATCGTCGAACAGTTCCCGTCTCCGCCGCGCGATCGTTCCCGAGGAGCTTACAGGGCCACCTCCCGGCCTTCTTCCGACGCCTCCGTGATGGCGTCGACGAGCCGGTGCAAGTCCACGGCCGTATTGAAATCGGGCTCGCAGCCGGTGCCGTTGCGGATGGCCTCCCCAAATCTCACGTACATTTCGCCAACGTTCTTGGGTTCCTTATCCGGGGTCTCCGCCGGCGCGGTGACGTACTCGCCCGGCACCTCCAGCTCCTCGAGGCCGGACCCGCCGGCCTTGGCTCCCTGAAGGCGCACCGCCAGGAGTTGCGGCGTGTTGCCGGAGGAGGCCACCAGCGTGCCCTCGCGACCGTAGATCTCCATGCGGTAGCCGGACACGCTCCAGGGTACGGCGGCCACGTAGACCGAGGCCACCGCGCCGTTGGCCAACCGCCCGCTCACCAGCACGTTGTCCGGGGCGTCGACGTCGACGTAGCGTTGCGTGTCGGTCTCGTACCACTGCCGCGCCTGGGTGCTCACCACGGCGGACACGGAGCTGAAATCGCCCACGATGAAGCGCAGCGCATCGATGGTATGGCCCCCCGGGATGTTCAAGGTGCTGGCGCCCAGGGATTTGTCCTTCTGCCAGGTCCGGTCCGAGGGCCGCTGCAGCACGCCGCCGCGCGCCACGCTTACGTGGCACGCCATGACCTCGCCCACGTAGCCGTTCGCCACCAGGTCCCTGGCATACCTGATCGAGGGGTTTGCCCTGGCCTGCAAGCCCACCATGTGCCGGAGCCCCTTGGCCTCGGCGAGATCGCGCATCTCCACGGCCTCCGCGCCGGTCTTTCCCAGAGGCCACTCCGTGAACACGTGCTTGCCGGCGTTGAGCGCGTCCATGGTCACGTGGTAGTGGTTCGGCACCACCAATACCACCGCTACCGCCTCGATATCGGGGCAGGCCAGCAGCTCGCGGTAGTCGTCGAACGCCATCCTCGCGCCGTACTTCGCGGCCGACGCCTCGGCGCTCTCCTTGCGCGTGGTGCATACGGCGGTCAACTCCACGTCCCGACTTGCCACGATGGCGGGAAGGTGGGCTCTGGGCCCCCATCCGCGGGTGGGGTTGGCGCCGATAATTCCCAGTCTGATCTTCTCTGCCATGGTCTGCCTTTCACCAAATAACAACCGCTTATAGTCGTAAGCCCATAGTCCAAGATCCGACCCTCAAGAATCCTGGTCTTCCAGCAAGGGTTTCAGACCCTCCCAATCCGTCACCGGCGCGGCGCAGGTGAAATTCCGGCACACATAGACCGTCGCCTTGCCGTCGATCTGCGACTTGCCCTCCAGCAGCGGGGAGATCTCCGCCAGGCGGGCGTCCGGGCTGACCCACCGGAGCGTCTTGT
>MKWU01000339.1_pt1 | contig 90015 bp, 86 predicted proteins | sample 809101 | NCBI WGS metagenome assembly MKWU01 (sample SAMN05860141, study PRJNA318959) | sponge metagenome | host: Aplysina aerophoba | place: Slovenia: Piran, Adriatic Sea, Gulf of Piran | collected 2013-05-07
CAAGATCAAAGATCTCACCCACCAGTACACCGGCATGGACAATCAAGATCATATGCAGGGGTTGAAAGATCTCCGATGTTTCATTCGGAATAACCTCGGTTCCCCAGGTGTCCGTGGCATAGCCGGCAATTTCTTTTTCACAAATCCAGGCGGCGCAATCCACGCCGAGTCCTGGGGCTGAGCCACCGCTGTATTCACCCCAGCTACCCTCAGCTCGAACCTGGCCGATCTGGCCGGTCCGAATCAGGACAATATCACCCGTCCCCACGCTGACCTTGCCCATCTCCGCAGCCCCGTCGAGGTCCGAGGGATAAATGGCCTCGCCTGGGTCGAGCCACTGCTTTCCTTTGTAGCGCGGAATATCGAGCAGCACGCCGCGCGTGGCGATTTTATCTTTCGCGTTTTCCATGCCATTTTTCTTGGCACCGGTGCTGTTGATTTCACTGGCCTCAAAACCGTTATACATTTTACCCTGGTACAGGATGTGGGCCAGCGCGTCCCACTGTGTGGCGCACTGGAGCGGCATGGTCACGGCGTCGTCCGTGTATTGAAGATTGGGGATATGGTCCTGCGCGCCGACGCTGATATCACCCCCATCTTGGAGCATGAAGTGGATCGGGTTAAAGCGGCCGAACGAGCCGGTCTGAGGACCCTTGTCATCAAACGGGATGGCAAGGGAAATCACCTTGCCCTGCTTGACCAGTTGGGAGGCGTCGACGAGTTTCTGCGGGGTAATATAATTCAGGGTACCAATCTGATCGTCGGGGCCCCATTTGCCCCAATTCTTGTATTTCTCGGCCAGCGCCTTGACATCGTCCATTGAGAATTGTTTTGCCATAGTCGTTCTCCTTCCGTCTTTCAGAAGTATGGGGCATGTCAAATCAGAATGTGATTCTCGTCTGTTTGTCTTTCACATCCCCCGCCTGCCCGTCAACAGGAGAGACAATTCAGATTGACGGTTTTTGGTGCTCTCAATATCTTCATTGTCTCTACGAACAGAAGGGATATGGATATGGAGACCCGCGTCCAGAAATGGGGCAATAGTAAGGCATTCATTTGCTTGAGGAGCGCTCGCGCTTGGCGAAGGGTTGCCGATGATAGGAAAATTGAATTGCTGCACATGCTTAGTAGCGGGAATACCTTTAGGCGAGGAGGCTCGCTTTGATCATTAATTATCTGAATCAGTTTCCAATACCGGCGACGCAGCTTCCGCCGCGGCTGCATAGTCTGCTTGAGCTAGTCGACGACGACCCCCAGCTTCGGGTTGAGGTGGCTTCCTACGAAACCTTCTAGTGAGTGCCGGCCACACCCGCCTGGATATCAAGACCCTGGGCAGCCTTAAGCTGCTGCAAGCCTTATTGAACATCGTAGAGCGGCTGAACGCCGAGGGCGAGCGTGTCGACGCCTTCGGTGCCGACGCGGAGCCGGGAGACTTGACGACCCAAAACAGCGCCCTCGCAACGTTGTTCGTCAACAACGAATTTCGCATAGCGGACGCACATGACGCAGGCGGTGTACTCAGGGGCCTTGAAACCCTCGGCTTCGACACGGCGGCTTTGAACCAAGGCTACGGTCGCGCCCTCGACCACGTCTTCGACGGAGTGATCAACGCCTTTTCCCACTTGAATACGGAGCTGGTCGAGCTGCTGAACCGCTAATCGACAGTTGCCTTCCGTTCCATAGGCTCAGTGGCCAAGGCGGTCGCCGGGCTTGAGGTCGTGGCCGGCGAGGAAGGCGGCTGTGGGCAGGGATTTTTTGCCTTCGAGTTGCACGCGGTCGAGGGTGAGGCTGCCTTGGCCGGTGGCGACGGTGAGGCATATATCACACGAGCGGATCTACGACTTCGAGGAAATCGAATTTCCGAAAGTCTCGGTCATGGGTATGGAGCGTGCGCACTCCATGAAGGCGCAACAGGGCGGCGAGATGTGCGTCGGGCACCAAGTTACCCCGCACCGGCGTCTCTTCCGTCGTGATTCGATAACTCTCCCAGAATCCGTCCTCTTCGACGAGACAGCGGGTGTTGGAACGATTGAGCAGCCCCTCAACGTTGGCCATCGCCTCTTTTGGCGTCAGTGGCTCCTCGAAAATCGAGGGGTGCGTTGCAATCCGCAGGTAGCCCATAATCGTCGGCCAACTCAGATAAAGTACGTCGCGCCTATTCATACAGGAATCCAGAAAACTCTTGGCCTTCAGGTGGAGTGGACTTGAGGCGTCCGAGGCGTAGAGGAGGATGTTGACGTCTATGGAGTAGCTCATGTTCAACGTTCACCAAGTGCGGGATATACCCATCCGGAGGCTTATTGGTCCAAAGCACGATGCACGGCTTCTTTATCGGCGAGATCGATTCGGGCGCGCATCGGTTTTGCGATCCACACGGGCCGAGGGGTGTCTGCGCTGACCGCTGCACGGGCGTTTAAGGCTTGCGCCAACAGGTCAGAGACGAGTCGGCCCAGCGACTTTCCCTCTCGTACTTTGAGCCGTTTCAGATCGTGAAGAATGGGATCATCAATATCCAGGGTTGTTCTCATATCGTGATGATCGTAGAGAGCGCATCAGATGTCAATCCTCTGATGTATTGGTGCGTGGCAGGGTGGACGCCTTTCTCTTCGGGCAGTCTCTCAAGGCTGGCTGTAGTTTTCTGAGGCAGGCAACAGGCCATCAACGACGGCCGAGGCGGTCACCCGGCTTGAGAGCGTGGCCGGCGAGGAAGGAAGCTATGGGCATGGCTTTTTTGCCTTCGAGTTGTACGCGGTCGAGGGTGAGGCTGCCCTGGCCGGTGGCGACGGTGAGCGCTTTGTCTTGTCGGCTGATGATAGTACCGGGAGCGGCGGAAGCCTCGACCGTGCTCAGGCATGCGGCCAGGATTTTCAACCGCTTGTTTCCCAACCAAGTGTAAGAGGACGGCCAGGGATGAAAGGCGCGGATGCGGCGCTCGATGCTGATCGCGCTGTGGGTCCAGTCGATCTCTCCATCCTCTTTTTTCAGTAATGGAGCGTAGGTAACGGCAGCTTTGTCCTGGGGCGTTGCGACAAGCTTTCCCTGTTTGAACAAAGCCATCGCTTCCACCAGCGCCTGCGCGCCGAGCGCTGCAAGGGTATCGTGCAGGCTGCCACCCGTTTCGTCCGGTTTCAGGGCAACTGGCTTCTGAAGCAGAATATCACCGGCGTCCAACTCCTGGCTCACCTGCATAATCGTGACGCCCGAGTGCGTTTCGCCTCGGGCAATGGCCCATTGCATGGGCGCAGCCCCACGGTATTTGGGTAAGAGTGAGGCGTGAATGTTAATACAGCCAAAGGCCGGCAGGTCCAGAATCGTCTTGGGAAGGATCTTGCCGTAGGCGGCAACAACAATGAGGTCAGGCCGCCAGCCGCTGAGATGTTCCAGCGCCTCGGGGGTGCGAATATTTTGCGGCTGAAAGACCGACACGGCGTGAGCGCGGGCGCAGTCCTTGACGGGCGGCGCGTGCAGGTCCAGCCGTCTTCCGGCAGGTTTGTCCGGCTGACACACCACCCCGACCACGGTGTCCTCGCTCTCAAGCAGGGCCTGGAGTGCCGGCACGGCAAACTCCGGCGTCCCCATGAAGACCAGCCGTAACGGCCGGGACGGGAGGGACGGGGAAAGCGACGTAGACATCGTGGACGGGCTCCTCGCTGGCGGGAGAGAGGGGGAATGAGGGGGTGGGGGTGAGGGGTCCTCAGATTCCGGTAGACTCCGGCGTTTCACTCCGTTCGAGCGGACGCCCTTCGCGGATCAATTTTTTGACCCGTCGGGAGTAGAGTTCGCGTTTGAGCCGACTGATCCGATCGATAAAAAGCTTGCCCGAGAGGTGGTCGAGTTCGTGCTGGAGGCAGACGGCCAGGAGTTCTTCGGCCTGCACGGTGATCTCCTGTTGGTCCAGGGTCCAGGCTTTCACCTCGATCTTGGCCGCCCGTTTGACCTCGGCCGTGTAGTCAACCACACTGAGACACCCTTCTTCCCAGACGATTGAGCCTTCTCTTGCCGTGATTATGGGGTTCACCAGCTTGAGCAGGTCTTTGCCTTTCTCTTCCCGATTGACATCAAGGACCACAATGCGGTCCTGCGAACCGACCTGGGTCGCCGCCAGTCCGATACCTGGGGCGGCATACATGGTCTGGACCATGTCCTCGACCAGCGTCTCCAGGCTGCCGTCCATATTTTTGACTTCGCTTGCCGCCTTTTTGAGGCGGGGGTCCGGGAAGGTTAAAATCTCGCGAATCATGGCTGTTCTCTATACCACGCTATACGGATCGACATCAATGATTGTCCGCACGGTGCGGGGCGGCTTGGCCTGCTCAAAAGTGCCGCGCGCCTTGTCTATGAGGGCGTGTAGCAGTGGACGGTCGGGACCCTTGACCAGCAACTGCCAACGCTCCCGTCCCTTGATGCGTTCAATAGGAGCAGGTGCAGGGCCCAATATCTGGAGACCTGCGGCTGCAAATTCCTCGGACTGTCGGGCCTGTTCAACCTTCTGTAGAAAGAGGGAAGCCGTCGCCTCGACCTGTTGTCCGTCTCGTCCCTCGAATCGCACATTAATCAGACGGGTAAAAGGTGGATAGCCAAGCTGTTTACGATAGCGCTGCTCTTGAGCGGCAAAGCGGGTGAAGTCATGCCGGGCGGCGCATTGGATGCTGTAGTGCCTCGGGGCATACGTCTGAATGATCACGGTTCCAAGGTCTTGCCCACGTCCGGCCCGACCCGCAACTTGGGTGAGTAATTGAAAAGTCCGTTCCGCGGCTCGGAAGTCCGGCCGGTTGAGCGTTACATCGGCCAGAATCACGCCAACGAGCGTGACGCCCGGGACATCGTGCCCCTTGGCGACCATTTGCGTTCCGATTAACACGTCGAACTCATGCGCTCGCCATGCCCGCAGCACACGATCAAGCGTTCCGCGGCGCTTCACGGTGTCGCGGTCCAGCCGAGCAATACGGACCTCGGGCAGCAGATGTTTCAGGGCATCCTCGACCTGCTCTGTCCCGATCCCACTCCCATCGAGCGCGGGCTCTTTGCAGGTTGGGCAGGTCTCTAGGCTGCGCCGGGTAAAGCCGCAGTAATGGCAGCACAATATCTTTCGCTGAAGATGGAACGTCAGGCTGACGCTACAGTGCGGACACGAGAGCGTCTCGCCGCATAGGCGGCATTGCAGGTAATTCGCATATCCACGCCGATTCAGAAATAAGACGCTTTGCTTGCCAGCTTGATAGGTAGCCCGCAGCGCCTGTTGTAAGCGGGTGGAAAAAATAGGGGCGGTTTTTCCTGAGCGGGACTCCCTGCGGAGATCGACAATCTCAACCTGGGGTAAGGGACGCGCAGCCACACGAGTTGGCAGAGTTAGGGCCGTGTAATGCTGGGTTTGACTGTGGGTATAACTTTCAAGGGCTGGAGTCGCTGACCCTAAAATTACAGGACAGGACGATATTTTACCTCGTACAATGGCGATATCTCTCGCATTATAGCGTATCCCATCTTCCTGTTTGTAGGCCGTTTCATGTTCCTCATCGACAATAATCAATCCAAGATTCATCAAAGGAGCGAAGATAGCGGAACGTGCGCCAACAACAACGGCTATTTCTCTACGGGCAATCCGTTTCCACTCGTCCCAGCGTTCTTTACCGGTCATGGCGCTGTGGAGTACGGCGACACTCCCACCAAAACGCTGCCGGACCTGAGCGACGAGTTGGTGGGTCAGGGCTATCTCCGGGACGAGAAAGAGCGCACTTTTGTCTTGGCTCACGGCATAGCGAGCCGCCCTGAGATAGACCTCGGTTTTCCCGCTCCCGGTGACACCGTGCAGCAGAAAGACGCGAAATTCCCCCTTTTTCAGGGCATTTTCCACCTCACTTTGTGCGTTTTGCTGGGCAGATGTCAAAGAGAGTCTGTCCCACTGGGTCTGCTCGCCGTTATCCCCGGAATCATGAGTACTCTCTTCAGCGTAAGCCCCTGCCATCGCTATGGATTCATTGGATTCAGTGATAGTACGCGGCCGGGGGAAGGACTCCGCCAGACGAATCAAATTCAGTGATTCGAGATGTTGAAGCGTTCCTCTCGTGGCTAACTGAGGGAAGCGTCGATGCAAGGTCTTCACGCTCGATCTCTTCTTTTCTGTGATGTATGCCAGCAGTTCTTTCTCACCCTCTTTCAGACGGTCAACAAGAAGTTGCTTCCTCCGATCGTCTTCCGTATTCGGTTTTTTTCTCCCTCCCTTCTTTTTCGGCAATGCGACGGATGTTGTACTCTGATGACGTACTGTCCGAGGAAGAATGGTCTGCAACACGGCGCCAGACGAAGAAAAATAATAATGCGCTATCCACTTCCAAACATTTTTCATGTCTTGAGAAAAAATAGGGACTTCATCTATAATATCAAGAATATCCTTTACTTTTTGAGAATGAATGTCACCAGGATGAGAGGATTGGCCAACGATGATTCCTGTTATTTTTCGGCTACTTACGGGAACAACAACGCGAACTCCCTCTTGGGCCCGTGAGAGAAGAGCGTCCGGAACGCGATAAATCAATTCGTTCCTTCTACTGATGGGGAGTGGAAGGGCGACAGAAACGAAGCGAGAATTCGTGGAACATTGAGCGTTGAACATTTGACAATTTAGTTTTTGTATTGCATAGTAAGTACTGGAAATACCTAGAGTAAGCTTTTAATGGCTACCTTAACCGAAACCATTGGACGCCTTGCCAGCCCCCTGACTTCCCTTATTCCACTTGAAGTGGAGATAAGGCTACCTCAGCCTCGACATCGGTTCAAGCTCAATCAAGATGGTCGAAATTCGTGGGCAAGGGTCACGTCTCAAGATCGCAAACGTAGTGTCCCAAATAGAGTGAGGATGCGGAACTTGTTAGACGGACACACCATAAAAATAGCAGTCCCGTTATGGGTATGCTTGACTGCAGGAGCCTGTACGCATCAGTTACGGGGTTTGAGAGGAGGACCTTCAACCTTACCTCCTCCCGAACCGACAATTCAGGATACCGGGCAACGGATTGTCATGTTTCGCCTCGGACGTCTCCCGAAAAGTACTTATACTCCGAAAAGGGCGCATATTGAGCCACTTCAGCTTCACGAGATCCGTGTAATTACGGACGCTGAGCAACGGAACGTCATGTTTCGCTTCTCTCGCCCCCCGGAAAACCTGCATTGCTTTCCCCTCAGTACACCGAGCCGTCTTGCCATTGATATCACCGACTCAATTGAGGCGCTGCCTCAGGTCGCAAAGTATATTGCGGACGACCCTCAGATTGAGGAAATCCGAGTGAGCAGTTCTGCAGGCCATATGCGTCTCGTTGTCGAGTTGGCGTTGGATGAGACTCCTCCGGTTTCTGTTGATGCCAATGCGGCGATTCTGACTACCCAGATCGGTCGGAGAACCAAAACGGCTGGCTCGAAACACGCAGATGCCCAGATTCTTTTCATCGCCGAGAACGCAGACCTGACACAGTTAGCCCAGACTCCTGCGATCTCTCGTGTGAATGAACCCTTTTTGTGTAACGCATCCGTAAGAGAGGGGATGTAGTGGAGTCGAAAAACCTAGAAGCCTGAGAATCCAGCGGAGACGTATTGGGAGAGTTCTTAGACTTGTGGGCTTCTCACTTATGAGAACTAAGCTGTGGAGGTTGTGGCTGATGTGAGTGGTGGTGGAATCGAAAAACCTAGAAGCCTGAGAATCCAGCGGAGACGTATTGGGAGAGTTCTCAGACTTGTGGGTTTCTCACCAAACGAGGATTTGAACAAGGAGAGGCTGTGTTGGAAATGGTAGGGACACTCGGAGGCTTGGACGCCAGGTATGTATATACTGAGGTTGTGGTGGGGTGGTATCGAGGTTGGCCTCGAGCCTTCGAGCGTCTCTATCAGTGGGGGTATGATGTGGATGTGGTGGTGGAAATGGAGAGACGAATATAGGGGCGGGTGCATACCCCATCCGCCCCTATACAAAAAAACTCAGCGGAAAAAGTGAGGAACGGAGGACTGCCTCAGGCTTTAATTAAGAAAGTTTTTTACGCTCTGGCCCACTACAGACCATACACAGGGCGACGTTTTGGGTGGGGTGGTGGTGAAGGCGGCAATCCTTATTGCCGCCAGGGCCAGGGAGTTTTGCTTAGTGGGACAGCGCCCTGAATGGGTTACTTAGGTTGGCGCTCTTCAGGTCGTTGTCGATGAAAGAGGTGGTGGTGAGGTTTTGGTTGTCCACGGCAAAGCTCCCTGGCTAGCACACAAGTCGCACGCTCAAACGTATGAGACATTGTAATGTTCTCCTGGCGTGGACGCAACATTATTTTTGTTGGCTTTATGGGGACAGGAAAAAGCCTCGTCGCCAGGCGGCTGGCAAAACGACTCGGCCGTAGGTTTGTTGACACGGATTGCTGGATTGAGCAGGAAGCAAATATGCCGATTGCTCAGATTTTCGCCACTGGGGGAGAAGCCGCCTTTCGTCAACGAGAGCGGCAAGCCATAGCGCGAGCCTGCCAAGAAAAAGAGATGGTGATCGCCACGGGTGGCGGGGCCATTGTGGATAGAGAAAACGCCAGAACGATGAAAGCCAGCGGCCCGGTCATTTGTCTGACCGCTCGTCCGGAAGTCATTCTCCAGCGTGTCCAAGGTGATACCACTCGTCCGTTGTTGCAGGGACCAAATCCGCTCGAAAATATCCGACGCCTGCTGGCAGACAGAGCAGAAGCCTACGCCCGCGCTGATATCACTATTGATACGTCGAGCTTAGGCCCGGATGCGATTGTAGAGGCCACGCTGACAGCCTTGGCCCAATCAGACTCCACGGTATAGAAAAGCCGCTATGGATACGCTCACGCTGAACCTCGGAGCGCGGTCATACCCTATCCACATTGGGTCAGACATCCTCAGCACACTCGGTCAGCTCCTCAAGCAGCAAAATTTCCTTACTGGCCGAGTCGGGGTGATAACGGATTCCCATGTTGGCAAACACTATCGGAATCCGGTGACCAATATTCTCACCGCTGAGGGATTCGAGCCGGTGGTGATTGAGATTCCTGCGGGTGAAGAACACAAAAACCTGGCCTGGCTGACCTTTCTTTATGACAAACTCGTTGAGGGGCGTATTGAGCGCAATTCTCCTTTAATCGCGCTGGGAGGAGGGGTCATTGGAGACCTCACGGGCTTTGCGGCAGCAACCTTCCAACGCGGAGTGCCGTTTATCCAAATCCCGACCACCCTCCTCGCCCAGGTTGACGCGAGTGTCGGCGGGAAGACAGCCGTCAACCATCCGGCCGGCAAGAATCTGATTGGCGCATTCTACCAGCCCCGCATGGTCTTGATTGATGTTACCGTCCTCAAGACGCTCCCCAAGCGTGAGTTTGTGTCAGGTATAGCAGAAGTCATCAAGTATGGAGTCATTCTGAGTCCGGAACTCTTCGGGTTGCTTGAAGAAGAGCTGGCCGTACTCCTGAACGTCAATCCGGCGCTCTTGGCCTCAGTGGTCAAGACGTGCTGTCAACTCAAGGCCCTGGTCGTGGAAGAAGATGAAACGGAAGGGGACTATCGAGCGATTCTCAACTTCGGTCACACCATGGGACACGCGATTGAAAGTGCTACCAATTATGAAAGCTTTTTACATGGTGAGGCGGTCGCACTCGGTATGGTTTTCGCCACTCATCTATCACAACAACGGGGCCTGTGTCGGCCAGCGGTACGTGACCGCGTAGTGCGTCTGATCAAACAGGCCGGCTTACCCGTTGACATTCCACAGGATCTTGCACAAGAGCATCTCCGCATAGGGATCGGAGCAGACAAAAAGGTTACGGCTGGAAAAGTCAAATTCGTATGTCTAGAAGAGATTGGAAAAACACGCTTTGAGTTTTTGAGCGCAGCCGAAATCGTCGACTACTTATACCGGTCTGCTGCCTGAGCGGGCCGGCTCAGAATTCATACCTCTTATTCTCCTCCCCTCCTTCAGGTCAAAAACGTTCAGATCAACCTTCTGGCGAATCACGGGCAGGGGCGTATCATGGATACATGCCGACGATAACGCGCCGCCTTGCGTTCGGTCTGCTTGCCTTATTGTGGCTGCCGGTCGGTATCGCCGCGACGGCCTTGGTCCGTGGCATGCCGTGGCCGGTGGGGTCGTCTGCTTGGCTGTCATTTCTCGCGATGGCTGTCGCGACGGCACCTGTGACGGCGCCTTGTGGCCTGCCGCTTGCCCTGGCCTGCCTCGGACTCCGGCGGATTGGGTATCCGGGTACGGCCTGGGCCGCCTTCGCCGTGCTGGCACCTGCGACCGCGGTGGCATCTCTGTTCGCGGGCCTGCTTGGTCCCGTGGCAATCGCGATCTATGCCTTGGTCATTAGCGTACCGGCCTGGATACTGTACGCGTTCTTGCGCCGACGGAGGTAACTGGTGACCCTATACCTATCTGTAACACGACTGTACTCACTTGGGGCCTAGGAGCCTCATTCTGTTGACACCCAGGATCAGGCTTTGTAGTCTGCCACGGTGTCAGAACCCAGAACCCCGCGACCGTCCACGTCTCGAAAAAGACACGTCGGTTCACAGCGGCCCCGCCAGTTCCCAAAGCCGGGCAATCAGTACAGAAAAAAGAAGGCGGCCTCAGGGTCGTCGCATCCAAACGGCCGTGCGGGCGACAAGCCTGACTGGAAGCCGCCCTGTCCGCATGCGCCTCACTGTTACGGCTGTCCTTTCGTCTCCGTTCCCTACGACCGGCAGCTTGAGCGGAAACAAACCATAGTGCGGGAGGCGTTTGCCGCATTTCCGTCTCTCGGGGCGGTCAGTGTCCCTCTGCCCGTTGCGTCTCCCAAAAAGTTTGGCTACCGCTCCCGCGTCAAACTGGCCGTTCAGAGCGTCAAAGGACAAACCCTGATTGGCCTGTATCTTCCTGAAACACATCGGGTCTTTGATATATCAGCATGTCCGGTGCACCCTAAAGAGATTAACCAGGTCGTCGCCTTTCTCAAACGCGAAATCGAACATCTTCATATTGTGCCGTATAACGAGGAACGGGATACGGGCCAGCTCCGCTATATAGACCTGCGCTATAGTTTTTGGCAACGGAAGGTGCTGCTGCTGCTAGTTACCCGGCATATGCATTTTCCTCAGGTGCACGACTTGACCCGTCAGCTTGAACGACGGTTTCCTTTTTTGAGCGGCATTGTCCACAATATCAACGACCAGCCGGGTAATGTGATCTGGGGCAAGCGCTTTCGCCCCTTGCGGGGTCGAGACTCTTTACTCGAACAGATAGGACATGTCCGTCTCAGTATCCCGGTTGACACCTTTTCTCAGGTCAATCCATCCATGGCGAAGCGAATTTACGAAACCGCTGTCCGGTGGAGCGATATGACCGGACAGGAAATCGTCCTTGATGTGTATTGCGGAATCGGCCCTATCGCCCTGTACTGTGCCTCACAGACCAAGCTCGTGGCCGGGATTGAGGAAAATGAACGAGCCGTGAACATTGCAAAAGAAAACGCCCGGCGCAACGGCTATCACAATACCCGTTTCTTTCATGGTGATGCGGCGCAAAAGATAGAAGAGGTCGCCACCACCCTCCCACCCATCGATAGGGTTGTGCTCAATCCGCCGCGGACAGGACTGAGCCCCGAGGCTTTTTCCTCGGTCATAGGAGTAAACGCACCCAAACTGCTCTATCTCTCCTGTTCGCCCCAGACACTCGCCCGAGACCTGGACCGTTTTTCCGACGCTGGCTATACCGTCGGACGGGTCCAACCATTCGATATGTTTCCGCAAACGGACCAGGTGGAAACGCTTGCCCTTATTGAGAAGGGGAAGAGTCATGCACATGCAAAAGAGTAAACGTGTCCTCCAATCAGACAAAGAGGCTGGATACATTTACTCTTTTCAGCCCCCTCGGCCTGAATCAATTCCAGGTCCAAAAGACACGCCAGGGCAGGAGCTCTGGATTCGGACCGAGGCGTGGGGTGCCTTTCCTGGTCTGATTCACGGTTTTTCTCGTCGCCTGCCAAAATCCCTCAGCGCGGCTTCGATAGGCGCTTCTCTGGGCGTCCCGGACTGTCCACTTCATACCCTCACCCAGGTTCATGGAAATGCCATCGTGGATATTGGAGGAGGGGAAGCAACACCGGGGTTAGCAGCAGATGGGATGCTCACAACCGAGCAAGACGTGCTACTTGGCATCAAGACCGCAGACTGCGTCCCGATTCTCCTCGTTGCTCCACATAAAAGGAGTGTTGGTGCTCTCCACGCTGGATGGAGAGGTACCCAGAAGGCAATCGCCCTCCGAGCAGTCGAAATATATGCCGAACAATGGGCCGTTGCCCCCACTCAACTCTGGGTCACCCTGGGTCCGTCAATTGGCGGCTGCTGTTATCAAGTCGGCCATGAGATAGGAGAGTCGCTCTTTGCGCGCTGGGGAGACGGACAGCCTGCGACCTGGAATCGGCAGGGGGACAAGGGGTATCTCGACCTGCGGGCGATAAACCGGATGCAATTCATCCAGGCCGGGGTTCCACAGACCCAGATTCACAATGTTGGACCCTGCACATTCTGTCATCCGGACGAGTTTACCTCGTACCGAAGGGAGGGAGCTCAGGCCGGACGCCAGCTCAGCGTCATCGGCTGGCAGCCAGCTTGAAGAATCCCCGTTCGGGGCGTGATTACGAAGCAGTCATGCGCGTTGCTGTTATTGGCGGTGGAGGGTGGGGAACCGCCCTGGCTTGTCTTTTAGACTCAGCCGGACATGAGGCCCGGGTGTGGGTCAGGCGTGAGGTCTTGGCCCGGAAGATTGAAAAAACAAGAGAGAATGCGGACTATCTGCCTGGTGTACAGCTCCCGGAGACGCTCCACTTTACCCCAAAGCTGTCCGAGGCAGCCATCGGTGTTGAGGTTCTTGTTATCGCCGTTCCATCCCATGCAGTCCGTTCTATCGCCTCAACGCTGGGATCCCTGTTGACGACAACACCGCTGCTGGTGAGCACGAGCAAAGGGATTGAGCAGGATTCTCTCCAAACGATGAGTGGCGCCCTCACCGAGGCCCTGCCTTCACGATTCGCACACAAGATCGCCGTGCTCTCAGGTCCGAGCTTTGCCGCAGAAGTCGCCCGCGGACTCCCAACCGCCGTGACGGTTGCAGCCCGAGACCAAGCCGTCGCCCGGAGAATCCAAACACTGTTCTCGGCTCCAACATTTCGCGTCTACACGACAACGGACGTGATTGGGGCTGAGATTGGCGGCGCAGTTAAAAATGTGATTGCCCTGGCCGTTGGAGTGAGTGACGGATTGGGATACGGCTATAACGCGCGGGCAGCCTTGATCACGCGAGGCATGGCTGAGGTTGTCCGTTTGGCAACCCGTATGGGCGCACATCCCCAAACCTTATCGGGCCTGTCTGGCATGGGTGACCTGATTCTCACATGCACAAGCGACCTCAGCCGCAACCGAACCGTAGGTGTTCGGCTGGGAAGAGGCGAGTCCTTGGAGGCTATTCAGCGGACGATGGCAACGATTGCAGAAGGCATTCGGAATTGCCGCTCAATTCTTGATTTAGCCCGGCGCCTGGCAGTTGATATGCCTATCGTGGAGCAGATATATGAACTCGTCTATTCTGGTAAGCCGCCGACGCAGGTGGTCACAGACTTGTTGGCGCGCCAGACCAAGGCCGAGTTTCCACCGGGAGCAAATTGACATCTTAGTAGCGGTATGGTGAAAAGAGTAAACGTGTCCAGCATCTCATGTCTTTGGAGGACACGTTTACTCTTCTATGGACGGCTAGCCGAGTACGGCACGCTAGGAACGGATGAATATCGATGAAAAGGACCTATCAACCAAGCAATACCAGTCGAAAGCGCACCCACGGGTTTCTCGTCCGGATGAAGACAGCCGGGGGGCGTGCGGTTATCAAGCGGCGGCGGACGAAAGGACGCAAACTCCTCAGTGTACGGACACCGCTCAAGCCGGCGCGCCGCTAGCTGCTCGCAAAGAGGAAGCGTGTCCTCCAATCATACGCAAAAGCTGGACACGTTTCCTCTTTCTGTCCGATACACATTTCCCAAAGCGGCACGCCTGTTGGCGCGCCGAGAATTTCTCGCGCTCCAGAGACGAGGAGAACGCCGATATAGTCGCAATTTTATTGTCATTACTTCGTCCGCCCGGACCGCTCGTCCCCGCCTTGGGGTGACGGCCTCACGGCGCTATGGCAATGCGGTCATACGAAATCAAATAAAAAGAAGGGTGCGCGAGTTTTTTCGAGTCCGGCAGGCGCGTATATCTCCGACACGTGATATCCTTGTTATTCCCAAATCACGCGCAAAGGAGTTATCTTTTGCCCAGATCGTTACCGAACTAGAGAAGGTGCTTCCCATTGCTCAACGCACGCAATGAAATCTCTTACTTTTCCGGCTCTGCAGGTGCCACAGCAGTCTCTCGGCTATGCCAACTGTTAGTCGTGGGAGGACTTAGGGGCTATCGCCTCTTCATCTCTCCGCTGATCGGTCCGGCCTGTCGCTTTTATCCCAGCTGCTCTCAGTATGCTCTACACGCCGTCCGCAAGCATGGGACTCTCAGGGGGCTAACACTCACCATGCGACGTCTCGCCAAATGTCATCCCTGGCACCCAGGCGGAGTCGATCTCGTCCCCTAACTCATTGCGCGGGCATTTGAAGTTTCTATGGATAACAAGAGTCTCCTTGCTATTGTCCTGTGTATCCTTATTCTTATTGGGTATCAGTCACTGATCTCCTATCTGTACCCGCCGCCTGACCCCCTCCAGCCCCAGACTCAACAGCCCATAGTCGGCTCGGAATCAGCCACACCCTCAGATCAACAGGCCCAGCTCCTTGCGGAGCGCCGCCAGACCGTTATCGAACAAGGAGAACAGACTCCCGATATTCCCCAGCCTGCCTCAACGGCTCCTTCTGCTCCCGTAGAACAAGATATCATAGTTGAAACAGACGCATATATCGCTGTTTTTACATCCACGGGTGGGCGTCTCAAAAGCTTCCGACTCAAACAGTATCCGGTGACGCTCCGCCCGGACAGCCCGCTGTTGGAAATAGTCACCGCAGGGACCTATGGAGAACTGCCCTTCGTCCTGGACGTGAGTGGCAAGGAGATCACTATCAGTGATGCTGCACTGCCGTATGTCGTAGAGGGCGTCACCGCGGGAGAACCGCTCTTTGTGCCAGCGGGAGATCACGGGGAGCTGGTGTTTAGAGGGTCACTTGCGAATGGGGCTAGCTTTACCAAAACCTTTACTTTTTCTGGAGAGGGATATGGCATAGAGCTGACCGTCGCGGTCACGCAGCTTCCTTTTACGGCGTCTGCCCTCTCTTTATCCTGGCTTGAAGGCTCCCGTTCAGAAGGGAAATCTACCTATTATGACGTCTACGGGCCGGTTGCGCTGATTGGCCGGACCTTTGAATATGAAAACGCTTGGGATTGGGAGGCCGGAGACGCATACGGTCCGGGGGATATTCGTTGGGCCGGATTCACAAACAGTTATTTCTTGGCCGGCATGATGCCGCGCGACGTCGAAACGGCCCAACTTTTTTTTCGCGATGAGGACGGGACCCTGGAAACCCGCCTCTCGACGCCCTGGAGCGGGCAGGCGGTCTCCTACACCCTGTATCTTGGCCCGAAGGATACGACGGCCCTGAATGCGGTTGACCCGGCCTTTGACCGGGCCATCGACTTTGGTTGGTCCCACTTTATTGCCCGGCCCTTGGTTTCATTGCTGAGGCTCCTCTATGGGCTGACCGGGAACTACGGCATTGCCATTATCGTACTGACGGTCCTGGTTAAACTGGTATTCTTCCCGCTCAGTAATAAGAGCTTCAAGTCGATGTCAGCAATGAAGAAACTCCAGCCGCAGATGGAACGATTACGTGAGCAATATAAGGATGACAAACAAAAGCTGAACCAGGAAATGATGGAACTGTATAAGCGGTACCAGGTCAATCCGCTCGGTGGGTGTATCCCCATGATTGTACAGCTCCCGGTGTTCATCGGCCTGTATCAGGGGCTTTTGTACGCCATTGAATTGCGACAGGCCCCATTTTTCGGCTGGATTGAAGACCTGTCCCAGCCAGACCGGTTGGGCGCATTGGCCATTCCTTTCGTTGATCCCCCAGGTATCCCCGTGCTGACCTTACTAATGGGTGGGTCGATGGTCATCCAGCAGATGATGATGCCGACAACCGGAGATCCGATCCAGCAGAAGATGATGCTCCTGATGCCGGTCATCTTTACGGTGATGTTCATTAATTTTCCAGCTGGACTGGTGCTGTACTGGCTTATCAATAATGTCCTGAGTGTTGCGCAGCAGCACTGGTATACAAGAACGTATGGATAAAAAGAGTAAACGCGTCCTCCAATAACATGCAGATGCTGGACGCGTTTATTCTTTTCAAAAAGGAAAGACACCATGAGTGCAGTTGAAGCGGAAGGATCGACTATAGAAGCGGCAGTCGCAACGGCTCTGACCCAACTCAAAGCAGACAGAGATCAGGTTGAAATAGAAATTCTCACTCAGGCCACAAAGGGCTTCCTCGGTATTGGCGGGAGGAAGGCACGCGTTCGGGCGACACTGAGAAATCCTGTTTCGCTTCAGGAGCCCGAGCCTGAATCGGAGCCTGCTGCCAGTAGTGACAAAGCTCCTCAGGAGAGAGGGAGAGGAGCGCGACGACGTGCTCCTTCTGGAGAATCCGTCGCCCAGCCCGTTCCCGTTTCCAAGGAGACCGGAGAAAACGCCTGCCGGGTGCTCTCAGAAACTCTGCGTCTCATGGGCGTGGAGGCCCCCGTCTCACTGGATGTCCAAGGGACAGAAGCCGTTATCAATCTTGAGGATACCGTCGATGGCTTACTCATTGGACGTAAGGGACAGACGCTTGATGCGCTAGAATATCTGCTCAACCGTATGATCGCCCGGGGAGAAGAGGAAGAAGCGCATCTCGTCTTGGACGCCGAGGGCTACCGGGAACGCCGCCGCCAGAGTCTTGAAAGCCTAGCCCTCCGCTTGAGTGAGCGAGCCAAGCGGCGTCGAAAGACGGTCACGCTGAACCCGCTCAGTCCCCGAGACCGCCGTGTCGTCCATCTGGCGCTTGAGGACGACCCCCTGGTTGTGACAAGAAGTATGGGCCGGGGGTATTTCCGCCGTCTCTCCATCGTTCCAGAAGAAGCGGGGAATAATCGCCGGGATCGAGACCGGCGGCCGTCTCGCTCGTAACCCGTGGCGTCAAGAGGAAACGTATCAACAGCTTGTGTCTATTGGAGGACATGTTTACTCTTTGAGGAGTTGTGTACGAGCATGATACCATTGCTGCTATTGCGACGCCCCCAGGTCAAGGTGGGATCGCCGTTATCCGAGTCAGTGGCGCGGACGCAGAAAGAACACTAAGACAGCTCTTTCTCCCCAATACGCCGTGGGAAAAACTCCATTCGCACCATTTCTATCTTGGCAAAATTCTGGATCAGCCGGACGGCCAGCCGATTGACCAAGCCGGCCTGGTCCTGATGCGCGCTCCCCACAGTTATACTGGGGAGCATGTCGCTGAACTGCACCTCCATGGCGGCAGTTTCCTGACGCGTCGGGTATTGGAAACCATCCTCAATCAGGGAGTTCGTCCCGCCCAGTCAGGCGAGTTTACAAAACGCGCATTTCTCAACGGTCGCCTCGATCTCATTCAGGCCGAGGCCGTGCTCGATCTCATTCACGCGAAGAATGAGACGGGTTTACATCTCGCTTGGGAGGACCTATCAGGCCGACTCTCCCAGGCCTGCGCAGCCATTCGAGACCGCCTCATTGCTCAGACGGCCTACCTGGAAGCTTTTATCGATTTCCCCGAAGAAGATATCCCTGAACAGGGCCAGCACGAACTCGGCGCGGCTTTCTCTTCAATTCGAGGAGATATAGAGGCTCTCGCCGTCACTTTTTCCCAAGGAAAAGTCTATCGAGACGGGCTCAGGACCGCTATCATTGGAAAGCCGAATGTCGGCAAGTCAAGCCTGCTCAACCTCCTGTCAGGCACAGAGCGGGCCATTGTCACCCGGATCCCTGGGACGACGCGGGATGTGCTTGAGGAAGCCGTAATCGTGAACGATATTCCCCTCGTCGTGCGCGACACTGCTGGGATTCGTCAGACAACGGATGAGATTGAGAAGATCGGCATTGAGCGTAGCCTGTCCAGCATTGAACAAGCAGAGCTTATTGTGGCACTCTTCGACCTCTCACGACCGTTTGATGCGGACGACGCCCTCCTCTGTGAAAAAATTACAGGAAAGAAGTGTATCCTGGTGGGGAATAAGAGCGATCTTCCTCAAAAATTTGATGCAACCCATTTGGTAGACAATCTGGATATTGAAGCGCCTCGCATTCTTCATATCGCCGCGCTGTATGGTACTGGGATGGACGACTTAGGAAACAGAATACAGGAGGTCGCGCTGGGGCAGGGGCGACCTGGGGAATCCGCCACAGGTCCATATAAGGGTGTGATGATTACAAAAATCCGGCATAAGGTTGCCCTTGAAAGAGCCGCGGCAAGCGTACAATGTGCGGAGCAGGGGTTGGCGGCGAGCCTCCCCCTTGATCTGGTTGCGGTTGATCTTCGCGCAAGCCTGGACCATATTGGCGCGATAACGGGCCAGGTCAGCAGTGAGGAGATACTCGACCGCGTGTTTCAAGAGTTCTGTATCGGGAAATAGGTGAAGACGCATGGACTACGATGTGATTGTTGTTGGCGCCGGCCACGCCGGGATCGAAGCCGCGCTGGCGGCGGCTCGCCTTGGCAGCAAGACTCTGATGCTGACGCTGAACCTGGATCACATCGGTCAGATGTCATGCAATCCGGCTATTGGAGGCATCGGCAAAAGCCATTTGGTACGGGAGATTGATGCGCTGGGTGGGGAGATGGCCCGCGCCATTGACGAGACAGGCATTCAATTCCGCGTCTTGAACACACGCAAGGGGCCAGCCGTTCGCGCGACGCGCGCGCAAGCAGATAAGGCTCTGTATCGGCAGCGTATGAAGAGGGTGGTGGAAACAACCCCGAATCTCACCCTGCGGCAGGGCAGTGTGGAACGCCTTAGGGTCGAGAACGGCAGAGTTAGAGGGGTCTCCACCCAGATAGGCGAGTCCTTCTCAGCGCAGGCCGTTATTCTGACGACCGGAACCTTTCTGAAGGGTCTCATACACGTTGGCCTCAAAAACTATGCAGCAGGCAGGGCAGGGGACTTTGCCGTTGAAGGGTTAAGCGGCCACCTAAGCGAACTCGGTTTTCATATTGGCCGGCTCAAAACCGGTACGTGCCCTCGATTGGACAAGCGAACAATCAATTACGATATTTTGGAACCGCAATACGGGGATAGCCCTCCACCTGCCTTGTCCTTTTCAACCGAGTCCATCACCCAGGAACAGTTGCCGTGTCATATAACGTATACGAATGAGAAAACGCACCAAGCCATTACCGCAGGACTCGACCGCTCACCCCTGTACTCCGGTGTGATTGAAGGCAGAGGGCCGCGCTATTGTCCATCGATTGAGGATAAAGTCATTCGCTTCAAAGAGAAGCCTCGCCACCAGATTTTTCTCGAACCGGAGGGGCGGGACACGGTCGAAGTGTATCCAAACGGCCTTTCTACAAGTCTGCCCCTGGATGTACAGCTCGCCATGGTCCGTTCAATACAAGGGTTAGAGGACGCAGAAATCATGCGTCCCGGCTATGCCATTGAATATGACTATGCCGACCCGACCCAGATCACGCCGACTTTAGAAGCAAAACTGGTATCGGGCCTCTACTTCGCTGGCCAGATTAACGGGACAACCGGCTATGAGGAGGCAGCGGCACAGGGAATGATGGCCGGGATTAACGCTACATTGAAAGTTTGGGGCGATAGCCCCTTAATTTTTTCCCGAGATCAGGCCTATATCGGTGTTCTCATAGACGATTTAGTCACAAAAGGGGTGGGAGGAGAGCCCTACCGGATGTTTACTTCTCGGGCTGAGCATCGGCTGTTACTGCGGGAAGACAACGCAGATGTGAGGCTGAGCGCATTCGGACGTGGAATCGGGCTCATCGATGCAAGATCGGCCGAGCGGACACTGAGGAAAAAAGAAGACATTGCCCAGGAGGTCCAACGTCTGGAGGATACGGTACTGACCCCAAACGACGTGGTGAATACCCACTTATCTGCTTTGGGCACGGCAGAGATAAAGACGCCGACATCGCTGGCGAAATTACTCCGCCGGCCTGAGTTGTCCTTCGGAGATATCCAGTCCCTCAGCCCAGCGCCTACGCCCCTCTACACAGGAGTCGGGGCCGAAGTGGAGATAGAGGTGAAGTATGCAGGCTATATACGCCGTCAGGAAGAAGGGGTAAGCAGGGTCCGACACATGGAAGAGGCCCTTATTCCGAATGAGATTGACTATACGGGTGTCCAGGGTCTCTCAAACGAAGTCAAAGAAAAACTCCTGACATTGCGCCCCCGCTCACTGGGTCAGGCGTCGCGTATCCCTGGGGTGACGCCCGCCGCCGTATCTTTGCTGGCCATTCATCTGAAACGCACTGGGACCGCCTGATTGATGGATAAAGAGACCATTTCTCTCTTAGAGTGGGGCGCGGAAGCGTTACACATATCGCTTTCTCCCCAGGCGTTCCGCACTTTATTCCTGTACATAGACGAACTTCAACGCTGGTCTCAGGTCTTCAATCTCGTCGGCCGGCATGACGCAAAAACCATTATTCGGAAGCATATTCTCGACTCTCTCGCCTTTTCGCACATTCTTCCGTGGCAGGGCGTTTTTGCCGACCTTGGGAGTGGAGCCGGGTTTCCGGGATTCCTACTTGCCGTCGCCGGACCGGAACGGGAGGTTTTTCTCATTGAGGCACGAAGAAAAAGAGCAAACTTTCTGAAACAGGCCACCAGGAAGACAGGCGTAGAGAATATACGCGTGTTTGAAGGACGAGCCGAAGAATTCGCACAACAGGATAGGAGGCCCACTTGGTTCGATACCGTTGTCACACGGGCAACCTGGGATATTGCGCACTTTCTGAGCCTCTCCTTTCCGATTGTGAAGGAAGGGGGCTATGCAGTAGCAATGCGAGGTCCCCACAAGAATGGCGGTGGAGCAGCCGGAGAAAATCACCCCTCTCATGGTGGCTTCACCCAGAAGGCCCTGGGTGAATACCGCCTCCCCTTTGGTGAAGGAGACAGATATGCCCTCTTTTTCAGAAAGAAATGTTTCACGTGACACATTTATCCGTCATGTTTCACGTGACACAGGGCTCAACCCTTTCCTCCAGACGCTCTGCAATCTTCCCTTGCTTCCGGTAATGTGCTACTGAATCCTGTGGCCAGGACCATTTGTATAGCGAATCGGAAGGGCGGGGTTGGGAAGACCACGACTGCTATCAACCTTTCGGCTGCCATAGGTATCTCTGGAGCAAAAACCCTCCTTATTGACTGTGATCCTCAGGGGAATGCCTCCAGTGGTGTGGGGGTGCGTCTTGGCGAGGATACGGCGACCGTTTATCAGCTCCTCCTCGGGGAGTGTACGCTCCAGGAGGCTGTTCAAAAGACAGCCATTGAAAAGCTTGACATTCTGCCCGCCAATCATGACCTGATAGGAGCGGAAGTTGAACTCCTCAACATCGAAGACAGAGAATACCGTCTGCGGACTCTTATTCGGCAATATGGCGCGGCCTATCGCTATATCTTTCTCGATTGTCCACCCTCGCTCGGGCTGCTCACCGTGAATTCTCTGACCGCGGCCGATAGCGTCCTCATCCCTCTCCAGTGCGAATACTACGCCCTTGAGGGGCTGCGGTCCCTGATAGAGACACTCGACATCATTCGCGAGAGACTCAATCCGGACCTTACCATTGAAGGGCTCTTGCTGACGATGTTCGACGCGCGCAATCGACTCTGTCACCAAGTCGCCGAAGAAATACGGGAATTCTTTCCGCAGTACGTCTTTGAATCGATTATCCCCCGGAATGTCCGATTAAGTGAGAGCCCCAGCCACGGTCTGCCTGTTTTATTATACGATCCATCTTGCCGGGGCGCGAAGAGTTATGTGGACCTTGCTCAGGAGTTGCTCAGACGAGAGCCCGAAGAGTGGATTCGTGCGGAGAGAGATTTTGGTTCTACACCAACGGTTGCAGCAACACCAGATACTCACACAGCGATGAGCGTCCGCTCACTGGGAGAGGAAGAGGGTGGTGAAGGATGAGTGACGTTGCCGTACACGTCAAAAGGCGTTCCCTTGGCAGAGGTTTGAGTGCCCTTATCCCTAAGGGGACGTCGCTCGATACTCCGGCTGAGCGTCAGGTTCCCATTTCCGAAATACGCCCGAATCCAAGGCAGCCGAGACGCTATTTTAATGAAGCTAAGATTGCGGAACTCTCAGAATCCATCCGTAACCAGGGCATTCTGCAACCACTCGTGGTCAGGAAAATATCGCAGGGATATGAGTTAATCCTTGGGGAAAGACGGTTCCGGGCAGCGCAGCGTGCTCAACTCGAACGCGTTCCAGTGATCGTTAAGGAGGTCAGCGACGCGGAAAGTCTCGAGATGGCGCTGGTCGAAAATATTCAGCGCGAGGAACTCACCCCAATAGAGGAGGCGCTGGCGTATCGACAGCTTATGGAAGAGTTTCATCTCACTCAGGAGCAGGTTGCGCAGCGTGTGGGCAAAAGCCGGCCTGTCGTGACCAATCTCCTGCGCGTTTTGAATCTGCCCGAGGAAATAAAACAGAACGTTGATAAAGGGGCACTCACTGTTGGCCATGCGCGCGCCCTGCTCGCGCTGAATATGCCAGAGCAGCAACTGGAAATGGCCCGCCGTATTATGGAGCAGGGCCTCTCCGTACGCGCAACAGAAACACTCGTGTCACAGTCCAATGTGATCGAGGGACCACTAATTGAGTCATCCGCTCCGGAAGAGCCTACGCTGATACAAAGGACGGATGTGTACCTGAAGGCAGTTGAAGAAGACCTGGTCCGTGCCCTGGGAACCAAAGTCAGACTCGTCTCTCGGAAAAAGGGGGGAAAGATAGAAATTGAATATTATTCCAATGAGGAACTAGAGGGGCTTGTACAGCACTTAAAAGGATGAAAAGAAAAGGGGCGCAAAGAAAAGGGAAGCTGGGAGAAGCAGTACTCCTCCCTGTTCCCGCTAGAGCATTTGATCAAGTTTTTACTCTGAGTTTCTATCGAGAGGAGACCTCTCTTCGGTGCTTTCTTTCCCGCCAGACTGGACTTTTATAGCCCAAATCATTCTTTTTCTTATTGTTTGGGTCTGCTTACGCCGCTTCCTGTTCGAGCCCAATCTTGCGGTACTCAAAACGCGGGCGCAGCGAACGGAAGGGGCCATGCGAGAAGCAGTCACGGTCAAAGCAGAAGCCGAGGCCATGGACGAACAATATCAGACCCGCCTCGCCACCTCCCGAGCGGAAGCCAGACAGCGTGTCGACGCTATCTATAAAGATGCGGAAGACCAAGCCCGCTCAGTTGTTGAGTCAGCCCGGAAAGAAGCCGAACAATCCATTGCCAACGTCCGCGCCAGCCTCTCTGAGGATATCCAGCGCACACGCCAGAGCCTTGAAGCCCAGGTTGGGAATTTTGCCGATGAAATAAGCGAGAAACTCCTGGAAAGACCCCTCTCCTAGTTATGGTACAACTGATACTCCCGCTCCTGGGTGTCACCCTCAGCAGCCTTCTTCTCTCCCTTTCCTGTTCCGGGCTGGCGTGGGCTGCGAGTGACGCGCATGGGGGCGGTTCTGCTCTCCTTACCTTAGGCTTTTTCGGCATCAATTTTCTTATTTTTGCCTTTGTCATCCGGAGATTCACCCGAGACCTTATTCGACGCAAGCTCAAAGAGCGGCACGAGACGGTTGTCCGAGCGCTTGAGGAAGCCAAGAAGGCCAAAGAAGAGGCGGATACACTGCGCCAGGAGTATGACACCAAGCTGGCCAACCTCGCCGCCGAGGAAGAGCAATTACGGAGTCAAGCCGTTGAGGCAGCCGAACGCGAGCGCCTGCGCCTGCTGGAAGAGGCCCAACAGATGGCGGAAAGGGCGAAAACCGAGGTGCAACTCATCGCTCAACGTGAGGTCGAGGAGGCGCGGCGGCTCCTTCGCCGAGAAGTCGCAACCCAGGCGGTCAGGATTGCGACCGCACTGATCCAAAAAAACGTGACGAGAGATGATAATCGCCGACTCGTAGCACAACTAGTCCAAGAGGTGGGGAGTGCCGAGAACACAGGCAGCTAGACGGTATGCCAAAGCCCTCCTGAGTCTCGCCCAAGAGCAAGCAGAGGGAGCAACCATCGGAGCTCAGCTCGGTCAGATCGCCGAGTTCTTTACTGACCCGGAGTTGGCAAAAATACTCGCGCTTCCGGCGCTGCCGGTCGGCGTTCGCCAAGATATCGTGGCCCAGTTGGTCACCCAAGGCTCTCTCCATGAGCTTGTCGAGAAGTTTCTGCGCGTCCTTGCGGACAATGATCGACTCCGGGACATCGGCGCGATTAACGCAGCCTACCAACAACAGCTTGATAAAGCGCTCGGGCGGGTTCGTGCCCAGGTTCGCTCGGCGGCCGAGCTGGCAGAAGAGGAAAAGCAGCTTATCGCCAATACGTTCAGCCAACTCACGCACAAGACGGTCGAGCCAAGCTTTGAGACAGACGCGACCCTCTTAGGTGGCGTCGTCGTTGAGGTTGAGGGTCGAGTGTATGATGCCAGCCTCAAAACACAGCTTGCCCGGCTCGGCGATCAATTGGCACGACAGATATAAGTATATGAATTTTAAAGAGAACCAGGTGTATTCGAGAGGGACGAATGGAACTACGCGCGGCTGAGATAAGCGAAATCATCAAGCAACAGATCCAAGGCTACGACCAACAGGTCGAGCAACGCGAGACGGGCACAGTACTCTCAGCCGGAGATGGGATCGCCCGTATTCATGGTCTCGACCGGGTCGCCTCGGGAGAACTGCTCCAGTTTCCGGGTGACCTGTACGGTCTGGCGCTGAATCTGGAAGAGGACAATGTCGGTGCTGCCGTCTTTGGTGAGGTGCAGTCCATTAAAGAAGGCGACGAGGTTCGCCGCACCGGGCGTATTGCGGAGGTTCCGGTTGGCGCTGCCATGCGGGGCCGCGTGGTCAACGCCCTGGGCCAACCGATCGACGGCAAGGGGCCTATTGCGACAACGGAAACACGTCGAATCGAGGTCAAAGCGCCGGGTATCGTCCTGCGTCAGCCGGTCACGGAACCCTTGCAAACCGGGATCAAGGCGATTGATTCCATGATCCCGATTGGTCGCGGACAACGGGAGTTGATTATTGGTGACCGCCAAACCGGGAAAACCGCCATTATTATTGATACGATTATCAATCAGAAAGGTGGCGATGTTTCCTGTATCTATGTCGCCATCGGCCAGAAGCAATCCACCATTGCTCAGGTCGTGGAGCGCTTGACCCGGGCTGGGGCCATGGATTATACGACCATTGTTGTCGCATCCGCCTCTGATGCAGCGCCGCTGCAATTTATTGCGCCCTACTCTGGGACTGCCATTGGTGAATACTTCCGCGATAATGGGCAACACGCCCTGGTGGTCTATGACGATCTGTCAAAGCACGCCGTTGCCTATCGCCAGCTTTCCCTCCTGTTGCGCCGCCCGCCCGGCCGTGAAGCCTTTCCCGGCGACGTGTTTTATCTCCATTCCCGCTTGTTGGAACGCGCCGCAAAAATGAGCGATGCGCAGGGCGGCGGATCGTTAACCGCCCTTCCGGTGATTGAAACCCAGGCCGGAGACGTCTCGGCCTATATTCCGACCAACGTCATTTCCATTACGGACGGCCAGATCTTCCTGGAGTCAGACCTCTTCTTCTCGGGCGTACGGCCGGCGGTCAACGTTGGTATCTCCGTCTCCCGGGTGGGTGGCAACGCACAAATCAAGGCCATGAAGCAGGTCGCGGGCTCGTTACGCCTTGACCTGGCGCAGTACCGGGAGATGGCGGCCTTTGCCCAATTCGGGTCTGACCTGGACGTGACCACGCAACGGATGCTGGCACGCGGCACGCGCCTGGTTGAGATCCTCAAGCAGGGACAGTACGAGCCGCTGCCGGTCGAACGCCAGATTGCCATTATCTACGCCGGCACCAAGGGACACTTGGATGAGATTCCCGACACAGCGCTTGGCCAGTATGAGCCGGAACTCGCGCGCTTCATCGAGAACTCTCACCCTGACATCTACGCCGATGTTCTCGCCAGGGGGGCTCTGGATGACGATCTCACCGAGCGTCTGGACACCGTGCTCAAGGAATTCAACCAGAGCTTTTCCGTATAGTTGAACCATGGCGACTCTGAAAGAAATCCGCAAACGCGTCTCGTCCGTCCAGAATATCCAGCAGATCACCAAGGCCATGAAGATGGTCTCAGCGGCGCGGCTGCGACGGGCGCAGGAAGCCGCGCTGGCCGCGCGTCCCTACGCGGAGAAGCTGGAAGCGGTCTTACAGAATTTGGCGGCGCAGGGAGACGAACTCGCCCACCCCTTTCTCACCGAACGAGCGGAAAACAACACCACTCTGATTGTGATGACTTCCGATCGCGGCTTGTGTGGCGGGTTCAACTCTTCCTTAATCCGCGAAGCCGAAGCCTTCATGCGACAGCGGGCCGAACAAAAAGTGAGTCTGATTCTGGTCGGCCGCCGCGCCTATGATTATTTTAAGCGTCGAGACGTCGCCATTGCGGAGGAGCATATCAATCTGTATGGGCGGCTGTCCGCGGACCTGGCCCACGATATTGGCCGACGGGCTGGCGAGCAGTTCCTGAGTGGGCAGACCGACAGCTTTTATGTCTTGTACGCCAGATTTCGTTCGGCTCTGGTTCAGGTCCCGACCCTGGATAAAATTCTGCCCCTTGCGTCAACGCAGCCGACGGAAGATCAAAGCGCGGTGGATTATCTGTACGAACCTGCTCCCCACACCTTATTGGCCAGCTTGTTGGAACGCTATATCGACATGCTGATCTACCGGGCCATGCTGGAATCGGTGGCGAGCGAGCACGGCGCGCGGATGACGGCCATGGATAATGCCACCAGTAACGCCGTTGAGATGATTGACCGCCTGACCCTGGATATGAACCGCGCCCGTCAAGCCGGGATTACACGGGAATTACTGGAGATCGTGGCGACGGGCGAATCGTTGAAATGATAGGGTGAGCGGGGTCTTGCGGATGAAACACGGCATGTAAAGAGAGGATGCACACCGATGAATGTTGGTCAGATTACTCAGGTCATGGGCGCAGTGGTTGACGTGGAGTTCGAGGATAGCGCACTCCCTCCCATTTATAACGCCCTGCAGGTAACCAATCCTGCGATCAGCGACAAGGAGTGGAATCTGATTCTTGAGGTCGCGCAACATCTTGGCGAAAATACCGTCCGGTGTATTGCGATGGATAGCGCAGAAGGACTCTCACGTGGCCTGGAAGTCCGTGATACCGGCAACGTGATTACGGTTCCGGTCGGTGGAGAGACGCTCGGGCGCATCCTCAATGTGGTCGGTGAGCCGGTCGATGAGGGCGCCTCGCTCGAGCATGTGAAGCGCTCGCCCATCCACCGAGCGGCACCGGCCTTTGTCGATCAGGCAACAGAGGTCAAAATCCTGGAGACCGGCATCAAGGTGGTCGACCTGCTCGCCCCCTATCCATTAGGCGGAAAAGTAGGCTTGTTTGGCGGCGCCGGCGTGGGCAAGACCGTTATCCTCATGGAGCTGATTAACAATATTGCCCAAGAACATGGTGGGTATTCCGTCTTCGGTGGAGTCGGTGAGCGGACGCGTGAGGGCAACGACCTGTGGCTGGAAATGAAAGAATCCGGCGTCATCGATAAAACCACCCTGGTTTACGGCCAGATGAATGAGCCCCCAGGCGCCCGAGCCCGCGTCGGGCTCTCGGCCCTGACGATGGCCGAGTATTTCCGGGACGAGGAAAACCGGGACGTCTTGCTCTTCATTGATAATATCTTCCGTTTTGTGCAGGCAAACTCCGAGGTGTCCACGCTCCTGGGGCGCATCCCCTCCGCGGTGGGATACCAGCCAACCCTGTCAACCGATGTTGGTGATTTGCAGGAGCGCATTACTTCGACCAAGAATGGCTCGATTACCTCCGTCCAGGCCATTTATGTCCCGGCGGACGATTTGACCGACCCGGCTCCCGCCACCACCTTCGCCCACCTGGACGCCACCACCGTCTTATCCCGCCAGATTGCCGAACTGGGTATTTATCCCGCGGTGGACCCGCTTGACTCAAGCTCCCGTATGCTCGACCCCAACGTGATTGGTGAAGAGCACTATACAGTTGCCCGTCAGGTCCAGGAAATCCTCCAGCGCTATAAAGACTTACAGGACATCATCGCCATTCTGGGAATCGACGAGCTGTCCGAAGAAGACAAACTCACGGTCGCCAGAGCACGCAAAGTGCAGCGCTTCTTGTCCCAGCCTTTCCACGTTGCTGAACAGTTCACCAATTTCCCTGGCAAATACGTGCAAGTCAAAGATACGGTACGCAGTTTCAAGGAACTGGTAGATGGCCAGCACGACGCCCTGCCCGAGCAGGCGTTCTATATGGTTGGTACTATCGAAGAGGCCACAGAAAAAGCAAAGACTTTGGCCGAATAACCAAGACAGACATTATGGCCGATATCCTGCATCTGCGTTTAGTCACCCCCGAGCGTCTTCTCCTTGATGAGGAGGTCGATGAAGTCACCGCTCCGGGCATGGTGGGGGAGTTTGGCGTATTCCCTGACCACGCCACGTTTCTGTCTTCCCTCCAGCCTGGGCGCTTGTCCTATAAGCAAAACGGACACACCCAGTCATTAGCGGTGAGCGACGGCTTCGCCGAGGTGATGGACAACCTGATGACCGTCTTGTGTACCGAGGCCGCATACGCCAATGAAATCGACGCGGCGCAAGCCCAAGAAGCGGTTCGCGAGGCGGAAGCCGCCCTCAGCACGCTTTCGCCAACCGACGCCGGCTTTGAGGACGCGCAAAATACGCTCCGTCTCGCTCAGGTCCGTTTGGACGTTGCATCTAACGGCTAAACTGCTCGACTTCACCCACATACTGTAAATTCGACAGGGGCCGCTCCATCGGCCCCTTTTTCGTTGTGGCACACGTGGTAGTATTACCCATGACGAGGGGTACGGTGAATAGATGACCGGTAACACTTTCGGCAGCAGCTTGCGCGTTACAACCTTCGGTGAGAGCCATGGCCGGGCGGTCGGCGTAGTCATCGATGGTTTTCCTGCTGACTTCGAGATCGACGAGGCCGGTATTCATACCGAGCTGCAACGGCGCCGGCCAGGCCAGTCCAAGCTGGTGACTCAGCGTCAAGAAAGAGAACAGTTCGAAATTTTCTCTGGCGTCTATGAAGGCAAAACCACCGGGACGCCCATGATGATCATGGTCTTCAATGAAGACACCCGCTCAAGAGACTATGCGGATATCAAAGACCTCTTTCGTCCCGGCCACGCAGACTTTACGTATTTTGCAAAATACGGCCATCGCGATTATCGTGGCGGAGGGAGGGCATCAGCCCGCGAATCGGTTGGCCGCGTGATCGCCGGGGCTCTGGCAAAACAGCTCCTGGCGAAATTCGGCATAGCCATAGTGGGCGGTGTCGTCCAGGTAGGCCGCGTCCGAGCGCAGCACTATATATGGGAACAGGTGGAACGGAATGAGCTGCGCAGCGTTGACCCGGACACCGTAACGGCCATGCGTGAGGAAGTCGAACAGGCCCGGAAAGACCGTGATTCGGTTGGCGGAATTATTGAGGTGGTCGCTACCGGCGTTCCACCCGGTCTTGGCGAGCCGGTCTTTGGCAAGCTTGACACTGCCATTGTTGGCGCTCTCATGTCTCTACCGGCAGTGAAGGGCGTAGAGATTGGGGCTGGTTTTGCCGCCGCGGCCATGCGCGGCAGTCAGATGAATGACGAAATGGACATTGACGGCTTTCGCAGTAATAATCACGGTGGTATTCTGGGCGGCATTTCGTCTGGCGCACCTATTGTGGCCCGTGTCGTGGTGAAACCAACGTCTTCGATACCCCGCGCCCAACAGACACTCGATACGCAGTTGCAGCCCCGAACAATCAGTACCAAGGGGAGACACGACCCCTGTGTTGCCATCCGCGGCGTGCCGATGGCCGAGGCCATGCTAGCTCTCGTCCTCGGCGACGCCCTGCTCCAGGACCTAGCAACGCGGGGAGCCCGAGAGCCGTACTCCCCGCGTCCTTATCTCAAGCTCGGGAAACACTAATTCTTTCTGCTCAGAGACTCATCGCCCGCCCGCGACTCTCCGCTTGTCAGCATGAGTCCTCTCAACGCCTATGCGTCCGCTTATTCATATGGTTCTCCATTTCGTCGTTCCGGCGCTGGTAGCCCGGACATGGTATGTGGAGCGGTGGCAGTGGGCCTTCCTGATCATGGTCGGAACCATGGTCGTTGATATTGACCATCTGCTGGCCGACCCCATTTACGACCCAGACCGCTGCGGCATCGGCTTTCACCCGCTCCATTCCTACCCAGCTATTGCAGTCTATCTGCTCCTGCTTGTGATCTCCAGGGTAACCTGGCTGAGACTGATCGCACTGGGACTGGTCATTCATATGTTGCTGGATGGAGTAGACTGCCTCTGGATACGACTCGAATAGATTGCCCTTGCGCGCGCGTCGTTTCTCATTTATGCCGCCTGGTGAGCTATCGGCATTACTCATACGTGCGGCGCTATTCGCCTGGAAGGCTGTATGCAAAAAATCATCGAGATGAAAAACGCGACCGTCTATCGTGGTCAGACCTGCGTGTTTGAGAATTTCTCTCTCGACCTGACCGAGGGCCAAAATACGGTCATTCTCGGCCCGAATGGCGCGGGCAAATCAACCTTGCTCAAACTCCTGTCCCGCGATCTCTATCCCGTTGCCCAAACAGAGAGCTATGTGCGTTTATACGGGCAGGAGCGCTGGGATGTGTGGGAACTGCGCTCCCGCTTTGGCATCGTGTCTCACGATTTGCAGCAACAGTATGTCGGTAATACCCGTGGATTTAATATCATTTTATCGGGCTTCTATTCGAGCATAGATATCGCCTGGCACCACAGCTTTAGTGACGACGATACGGCGCGTGCGCAAAAAGTCCTGGACACTCTCGGGATCAGCGCCCTGCAAGAGAAAACCTATGCGACCATGTCTACGGGTGAGCAGCGGCGCTTTCTTCTGGGGCGGGCGCTGATCAACGATCCCGAAACCCTGGTACTGGACGAACCCACCAGCGGACTCGACCTGCAAGCGTGTTTTCAATACCTGGAGACCATTCGGAACCTGATGCAAGCCGGCAAGACGCTGGCTCTTGTGACCCACCATATTCATGAAATACCACCAGAGGTCTCACGTGTTGTCCTGCTGAAACAGGGCAAGGTTATTGCGGACGGCAAGAAAGAAGAGATTCTTACCAACGCGCATCTCAGTGCCCTGTTCGAAACGTCGGTCGAGCTGGTTCAGACCAATGGCTTTTACCAGGCCCTACCGGGCACCGCATAAGAGCCGCTAGGGGAGCTGGGTCGCGGGTTGTATTTTATAGGTCCGCGCAGCCGTATCGTGGAAGAGCGCCAGCCGTTCATCGGACGAGAAGTCTTGGACGATGCGTTTAAACGAGTTCCACAGCACGGTGTACGAGCACGATACTTTATCAACCGGGAAATTACTTTCAAACATACACCGGTCTACGCCAAACTGCTCGATACAAAAGAGGTAATACGGCGCAGTGGCCCGAGCAACTTCCTCCGAGGTCGGCGGTTTGTCCCGCTGATGCCAGCCGAAGCCACACATCGGCATGGTGACGCCGCCAAGCTTGACCACCACGTTCTGACAGTGTGAGAGAGCGGCAATACCCTTTTTCCAGACCTGCATGACTTCATCCTGTTTGCCCGCATACGGACCAATACCGAGCGGCCCACCAACATGGTCCAGGATGATGGTGGCGTCAGGAAACGCCTGGGCCAGATCAACCAGGTCGGCAAGCTGGGTATGATACATCCAGGCGTCAAAACTCAGACCGAGCTTATGCAAGCAGGCAAATCCCTGTCTGAAGGTCGCGTCCAACAAGAGGCCTTCCGAAGGGTGCGTATGCGCGTTCCTGATTTTCTCATGCGCGTGCCAGCTTGAAGCGTGCCGAATCCCGCGAAAACGGTTACGGCTGGCTGCCATATGCGCTTCGAGAACCAGCTCGGTCGCTGGTCCGAGAGAGAGGTTGGCCAGGCTGACAATCCCGGCGGCAACTGCCGTCGGCCCGTAGTTTCCGCTGGCACTCTGGGCGGCAACGCCCTGCACAAATTCGGTCTCCCCGACCGGCTTCATCTCTTCGGGGCCGTCTTTGCGGTACATGGACACACACTCGACAAAAACCGTCTGAGTCACCCGATGCCCGCCCCCGAGGTCTTGGAGCAAATCTTCCAGCAAATATCGATTATTGGGATAGTCCCAGAGATGATGATGGGGGTCGCAGATAGGGAGGGCCGGGTCGAGCGCTTCTTCTTGGGTCAGTTTGATCCGGGCTTCGCGGTCGGTTGCCATAGTATGTCTCCTGTCTAACTGGCGGTCCTCCCGTCTTATGCCGAGCCTTTGTCCGGTGCAATATCCATCGCGCGTGAATTGACGTATCCCCCAAGAACTATACAATTCCTGCAGATGCAAACGTTTCGGAAGTGCATATGAAGAGATGGAAGATTCATACGATTTTCTCGATCGCCGCAGCCATATCTCTACTCTCCGGGGCTAGGGCTCAGGCGAACGAGGTCTATGTGCGGGCCGGAGTCGGCCTCGATTGGTCCGAGGGCACGCGCTTCAAGGACAAGGACTGTACGAACCACACCCCGCCGGCCATATACGCCCTGTATGGCTGCGGGACCGGGAACGACGGAGCGCCCTTGAGTACGCGCGGCGATTTCAGCGCGCCGGCCGGCTTCGAGCTTGGGCTCGGCCACGCCATCATGCCTGCCCTGCGGATTGAGGCATTCTTTCAGTACCGTCCGAGATTCACCCTCACCGGCCGCGCCAACTTTTTGCAAACTCAAGGTCAGCAGGAGGTCTCGGCGAGATTATCCTCCCTGTCCGGCATGTTTGCCGCCTATGTGGACCTGCCACAGTTGGGTCTGCCTCAGCTCGGGCCGTTCAGCCCATTCATAGGCGGCGGTGCCGGTGCTTCGTATATCGATATCGGCAAAACCCGCATGAAGTTCACGAGGACGCGGACTATCGTTCCGGGTGGGCACCAGGTCAATTTCACCTGGATGCTAACGGCAGGCGTTAGCACCTCGCTGACCGATAGACTGATGCTTGATCTCGCGTATCGCTACATGGATTCCGGCTCGGTCGAAACCGACGAGGGAATCGCGCGAGTCGTCAATCGGGCCGGAGACGTCTTGGTTCCGCTCACTGTGGGTCAAACACGCGCCCACCTGTCGAGCCACGGAGTATGGGTATCACTGCGCTACACCTTTTACACGCTCTAAGGCAAAACTGCCTCTCGTATCGCTCACGTTTCCTGGGCTGAAGGACTTGTTTTGGTCTGGAGGGCAGACTGGTTCTCCTCTGCCTGAACGATCCACATACGGACCCACGGCAAGAGGACAAAAGCCGGCCAGGCCAGGAAAAAAGTCAGGGTGAAGTACGTCGCGTAGCCGAAACTTTGCGTGAGCACCCCGGAAAAGGCTCCTGACAGCGACCGCCCCAGGCCAAAGAGCGCGCTCAGCAGGGCGTACTGGGTGGCGGCTTGGCGTTTATCACAGATACTCATCAAAAAAGCCAAGAATGGCGCGGTCCCCAGCCCGCCACAGAACGACTCGACAATCGAAGCGCCATACATCAGCAGGTCGGAACGGGGGAGGGCGGCGGTCACTGCGTAGAACAGGTTGGAACTGGCTTGAGCAATGCCCAATACCCACAATGCGCGAAAAAGTCCCCATTGTTTTGTCAGACGACCGCCGAGCAACGCACCGAGAATCGTACTGACGACGCCAACCGTTCCCGGAATCATGCCTATCTGAAGTGGGGTAAACTCCCGGTCCACCCAGAACGGCCGGGCCATCGGCCCCAAGGCCATGTCCCCCAGTTTGAAAAGCAACACAAAGAGTAGGACCGCAATAACACCCGGCCGCCGCCACAAGCTTGTGAGCGGCTTGAGGAACCCTTGCGTGAGTGCAGTGGACCTGGATTGCGTCACTGGCACCCGTTGTGGTCCCTGTGCAATCCGAGGCATGCGACTTGAGATCAGAGCCAGGATGGCTAAGAGGACGGCCGCCGTCAGGAATGCTACCTGCCAACCGACGAGACCAGCGGCTCCAACAAAGACTCCCCCTGCAACGATCAGTGCCACGCGATAGGTACTTACGCGGAGCCCATTGGCAGGGCCCATTTCTTTTTGATCCAGGAGTTCGATCGTATAGGCGTCAATGGCAATATCCTGGGTGGCCGCCAGTACGGCAAGCCCAATCAGTCCACCCCAGGCCAGACTGCCGCTCGCGGTTGGGTCGAGAAAAAGGAGGAAGCCCAAGTCGAGAGCGAGCAGGCCCTGACAGGTCACAATCCAACTTCGACGCGAGCCTACTACATCAACCAATGGAGCCCACAGAAACTTGAGCGTCCACGGCAGCCCCACCACGCTCAACAGACCGATTTCCGTCAGGCTCATGCCATGCATCCGGAAATACACCGGAAACGCGTCGAACAGCAGCCCGAATGGAAAACCCTCGGCAAAATACAGCAGGGCCACCCACAGCAGTTTCGTTCGGGTTGTGATGGGTTTCAGATCCACCCCTGCTTACCGACTCCGCTCGACTCCGATTTTTTCGCAAAACCGTTCAATCGGACAGACACTGCACTTGGGTGAGGTGGGATGACACAGGGTTTGTCCAAACGCGACCAGCAGGTCGTTATAGCCTATCCAGAAACGCTTGGGCAGGCTTTCGCGCAGGGCCATTTCTGTCTGTTCCGGGTTTTCCGTTGCAACATAGCCCCAACGGTTAGAGATGCGGTGGACGTGCGTGTCTACACAGATGCCCGGTTTCTGGAAGCCCAAGGTCACAACCAAGTTTGCGGTTTTCCGGCCCACGCCCTTAAAAGTCAGGAGTTCGTCTATATCGTCAGGGACGCGACCCGCATAGATATCGAGCAACCGCTGTGAGACGTCGAGTACGGTTTGTGCTTTGGTTTTATAAAATCCAACCGGATAAATCGCCTTCTTCACCTGAGCGGTTGTCAGGGTCACCATTCTTTCAGGCGTATCGGCCAGGGCAAACAACCGCCGGGCCGCCGGGCCGGTGGTTTCATCCTTGGTCCGCAAACTCAGGAGACAGGCGATCAACACCTGGTAGGGATCACGTGAAAACCCCGCCATTTCCGTCACCACAGGCGCGTTCCAGCCCTCGGATGCGCGACGCAGGATGCCAATAACCCGAGAAATTGTTCTATTCGTCACCACTTCTTTACCCTCCCTCTCCTCTCTGTATGGTGACAATAGCGACGGGCAGGGGCAAGTGGTCTTCCCGCTCGCGCACTTCTTCCTGGGTCCATTGCAAGCCTGCTTGGTCAAGCCGCTGATAAAAGTCTTGGGTATTCGTCCGTTTGGCGTCGGCAAGGATAGCCCGCCCAGCGGGGGAGAGGTGCCTGGCGAGAAAACGCACCAGGGCGGGGAAGGTTGGCCTGTCGTATAGAATCTCCGCGCCAAGGATGAGCGCGAAATCTGTCTCCAATATATCCTGGGTAAAGTCGATTTGCTGCACCCCGTATCGCGCACATCCGTTTAACCGCGCGTTCTCCCGCGCAAAAGACACCGCGGCAACTTCCTTGTCGGCAAAGGTAACCCGCCCCCCTTTTTGCGCGGCGACGATACCGGTCAACCCAAGTCCACAGCCGAGGTCGAGCACAGTCTGATCGCGAACGTCGATAAAACTATCTAGATAGCGGGCCAAGGTCAGCGCACCGGTCCACAGGTGCGCCCAGTACGGCGGCTCCTCCGTGTTGTCGCGCAGCAGGGCCTCGCGGTCAACCAGCCGCTCAAGATCTTTTACCCGGAGCAGAGTCAGCGAACGTGAGCCTATGACCACCTCGATAGGCTCAACCTCATAGACTAAGGCGTTCACTCAAACGCACTCAACCCGGTAATATAGCGGCCAAGCGTCAGGCGGTGGATATCCTCGGTGCCTTCGTAGGTATTGACCGTCTCAAGGTTGAGGAGGTGGCGAATAATCGGATACTCATCCGTGATGCCGTTCCCGCCGAGAATGTCCCGAGCGAGCCGCGTAGTGTGCAACGCGGTCGAAACATTATTCATCTTGGCCATACTGACCTGGTCCGGCCGCATCTTGCCCGCGTCTTTGAGCCGCCCCAGCCGGTATGCGAGAAGCTGGGCCTTGGTGATCTCGGTCAGCATAGTCACGAGTTTGGCCTGCACGAGCTGATAGCCGCCGATCGGCCGTGAGAACATCTTTCGGTTTTGGGCATAATCGACCGCGCACTCATAGCACGCTATGGCCGCCCCAGTCGCGCCCCAGGAAATCCCGTAGCGCGCCTGGGTCAGGCACATGAGCGGGGATTTGAGGCCGCCGGTCTTCGGCAGCAGATTGTCTTCAGGAATCCAACAATCCTCGAAAATCAGCTCCGAAGTCACGGACGCCCGAAAGCTGAACTTGCCGTCGATGTTTTGCCGGGTGAAGCCATCGCGCTCTTTTTCAACCAGGAAGCCGCGAATCACATCCTTACCGTCTTCTTCGAGCTGGGCCCACACCACTGCCACATCAGAGATTGAGCCATTGGTGATCCAGCGCTTGGTTCCGTTGAGCAGGTAGCCCCCGTTTTCCCGCCGCGCACGGGTTATCATCCCGCCCGGATTCGAGCCAAAGTCCGGTTCGGTCAGTCCAAAGCACCCAACCGCCTCGGCCCGCGCCAGGCGGGGCAGCCAGAATTTCTTTTGCTCCTCCGAGCCAAACGTCAGAATCGGATACATCACCAAGGACGACTGCACACTGGCGAATGAGCGCAGCCCACTGTCCCCACGCTCAAGCTCCTGGCTGATCAGGCCGTAGACAACGCTGCTCATACCAGCACCGCCGTACTCGGTTGGCACGGTCACCCCCAGAAAGCCTAGCTCAGCCAGTCGAGGAACGAGCTCCATGGGAAAAGAGCCTTCGCGGAAACACTGCTGCACCCTGGGCAGGAACTCCTCATCCACGAAACGGCGCGCCACATCACGTACCAGGCGTTCTTCTTCGCTCAGCAATTCTTCAATCTGATAGAAATCGGTGTCTATTAAATCCGCCACGGCAGACTCCCTTCGCAAAAAAACTGGCCTGATCCTAGCCCCTTCCGCTACCCGGCGTCCAGGCCGCGCGGTTGTCCTTCTCCACGAGGGTCGGAGACCCCGGTCATCAGGCCGGACTCCTGGTCAACCTGAATCGCCTGGATATTGCCAAAACGGGAACGTTTGCCGGGACCCCATTCCACGACCTTCACATTATGGCCCAGAGCCTGAAGCTGTTCGACGAGCCCGTTCGATTCACTCCCCGTTTGGACTTCCAGATTCAGTCGGTCCGGATACCATTGATGATGAATACGCGTGGCGAACATGGCGTCCGGTAAGGACATCCGGTAGGCGAGGACATTGAGCATGACTTGTAGGACCGAGCTGATAATGCGTGAGCCACCGGGTCCGCCGATCACGAGTTCGACTTTTCCGTCCCGGGTCACAATGGTTGGACTCATGCTGCTCAGCGGCGTCTTCCGGGGCGCAATAGCATTCGCGTCCGTATTACCGACCAGACCAAAGGCGTTGGGATGGTCGGGCTGGGCATTAAAGTCGTCCATCTCGTCGTTGAGCATGATACCGGTTCCGGGAACCATGACTCCGCTGCCGAAATACAGATTCACCGTCTGGGTGGTGGCTACGGCATTACCGTCTTTGTCGATGACGGACAGATGGGTGGTGCTCGTCGACTCTATCCGCCCTGTTGGCGTTTGCGGAATGCCCTGACTGGGCGTAGCTTTGGAGACATCTATCTTCGCCCGTAGGTCTTGTGCATAGGCGGGAGAGACGAGGCGCTCAACCGGAACGGACACAAAATCCGTATCGCCCAGGTAGCGGGCGCGGTCGTGAAAGGCCCTGCGCATAGTTTCTGCCAGGATATGCGTGGCACCAGGGGTTTGGAAGCCGAGCTTTTGCAGGGGAAATCCTGACAAGACATTCAACATCTGGACCAACAGAACGCCACCGGAGCTCGGCGGCGGCATGGAGTGGATACGCGTTCCCTGAAAACCACCTGTCACCGGCGCGCGGTCAATCACGCTATACTGGTCCAAATCATCCTGGGTCAGCAGGCCGCCTATTCGCTGCATTTCCGCGACAATTGCCCCTGCCACCCGGCCAGTGTAAAAGGCGTCTTTGCCGTCCTTGGCAATGGCCCGCAGGGTGTTGGCCAGGTCTTTTTGAATAAAGAGCTCATCTTGCCTGAGCGGTTGGTCATCCCGGTAATACACCGCCCGGGTTGCGTCGGATTCCCCCAAGACCTCGGCTCGGTAGGCGATAGCCCGGGCCAGATGCGGGTAGACCGGAAATCCCCCGTCCGCCAGACGAATAGCAGGTTGCATGACTTCTGCGAGCGATAAGCTACCGTATTGTTGCTGGATCTCCACCAGTCCGGCAACAATACCGGGCACGGCGACGGCCAGCGGTCCGGTGCGGCTCAGGGAGGAAACGGCTTCTCCGTCCCGGACAAACATGTCTCGGGTGGCTTTGAGCGGCGCCCGTTCGCGAAAATCAATCGCCAGCGTTTTGCGTTCCTCCGCCAGATAGAGCAGCAGAAAACCGCCGCCGCCTATCCCGGTTGACTGTGGCCTGAGCACGCTGATGGCAAAGGATGTCGCAACCGCCGCATCAACCGCATTGCCTCCCCGGCGGAGCATGGCGGCACCGGCTTCGCTCGCCGGCGCGTTCGCGGCAACGACCATACCGTGCCGGGAGGTTGAGATAAATGGAGTGTGTTCTCTGAGGCCGGGCGCATCCGCGCCATACGCCATCCCGGTAAGGGGAATGAATACGGCCAGCAATAAGAGAATCTGCCTTCCTCTTTGAAAAGTTCGAGCCTTCAGCATCATAATTTCCTCACGCAGACGGAGACGAATATAAGCGAGCCGGGGCAGAGCAACAATCCCTCTGCCCATCTGGTCGATCAGATTGACTTCAAAAGACGAGGTTGGTACGGTTCCCGCCAGGTCCTTCGACAGGCTCAGGACAGGGAGGAAACGCCATGGCTTCGGTGAACAAAGCGATTATTGTTGGAAATCTCGGCAGAGATCCAGAAGTGCGCTACACGCAGAGTGGGCAGGCCATGACACGCTTTACTGTAGCCACGACAGATACCTGGACGGACCGGGACAATGGCCGTCAGGAACGCACGGAGTGGCACAACATCGTAGTGTGGGGCAAGCAAGCTGAGACGTGCGGCCAATATCTGTCCAAAGGGCGTCAGGTCTATATTGAAGGACGTATCCAAACGCGAAAATTCGAGGACAGGGAGGGGAAAGAACGTTATTTTACTGAGATCAACGCTCAGCAAGTGACGTTCCTCGGCGGCCGTGACGGTGGTAGCGCACGTTCGGGCCAGTCGTTTGATGACGGGCCAAGCGGTGGTTTTGATGATGCTGGGGCGGGCTCAGTTCCCCCGGATGATGACGTGCCGTTCTAGCCGCCTCAGGTTTCTACAAAACCCCTCCAATCTCCGCATAGCCGGGCTTGATGACGGCTCGCCCGCTGGGATTGACCGTTTCATATCGATAGGAGCCTGGATTTGTATCCGGCCATATGGCTGTGGTAATCGTCTGACCGGGGAGTACCGGTCGGGCGAATCCGGCGCTGAGCCGCCTGAGACGGCGGGGGTCCTTTTCACACACGCTGTCAATAATGGCTTTGGATGCAAACGCCAGGGTGCACAGGCCGTGGACGATAATGCCCGGCAGTCCTGCCAGCTTGGCGATGTCTTCGTCTATGTGAATGGGGTTGCGGTCTCCTGAGGCGTTCGCATAGCGGAATGCTTGATCCGCGTCGATGGTCTGGGAGACCCGATGCAGGGGTTCGGGAGTCTCACCGGTTGCCACCCTCGTCCGGGAACGGCGTCCCTGGCCTCGAATAAAAGCGGTAAAGGTGATGCGCTGAACGGTCTCGCCGGTCTGATTACAACAGTGAAGATCAACGGCCAGAGACTCCCCTCCAGGCTGCTCCTCAATGGCCACAATTCTTGCCGTGCTGGTGATCATGTCTCCGGGGATAATGGGATGGAAAAAGCGCATGTCTTGCTGGCTGTGAACCAGACGCAAGACATCGACGTTCAGCTCAGCGTCGGTCACGACCGTCATCAGCGAGAGCCAGCTTGCCACCGCACCAAACAGCGGTGGCGCAAGAATGCCTGCGGGTCGGTCTGCCTCAAAAAACCAGGCATTATCCTCATTATACGCACGGGCGTAGGCCGTGGTTGCCTCAGCGCTGACGACATACGCCTGCGGGTCGTACTCTTTGCCAAGCAGGTCTCGGTTGAGTCCCATGTCTCTAAAGAGTAAACGTGTCCTCCAATAAATAACAGATGCTGGACACGTTTACTCTTTAATCCCAGTATCCGTCGTCGACAAAACTAATATAACGGCCTTTGCCGATGATGAGGTGGTCCAGAATATGAACGCCCATGACCTCACCGACCTCCCTGAGCCGTTGCGTAATCTGAAGGTCTTCCTGGCTCGGCATAGGGTCGCCGCTGGGATGGTTATGTACCAGGATGGCGGCGGCGGCTGACTCGCGGATGATGGGCTGAAACACCTCACGGGGGTGGACTAAGGAAGAGGTCAAAGACCCCTCCGAGACACGCACGTCTTTGAGTTTTCGGTTCTTGGCATCCAGGAGAAGTACGTGAAACTCTTCTTTTTTGAGGCTGCCGAGTTGTTCGCGGTAGTGATTGAAGACGTCAGCACTGGAGCCGAAAGATTCACCCCGTCGAATTTCTTCTTGTGAGAAGCGTTTCGCAATCTCCAGAGCGGCCTTGATCTGCGCGGCTTTTGCCGGCCCTATACCTTTGACCTCACACAGTTCGGCCGTGCTCGTCTCTTCCAGTTTTCGGAAAGAGTCATCAAAACGGGAGACAAGCGCCCGACCGTGGTCAAGCGCACTCTGTCCCGAACTTGCATCACCGGTACGGAGGAGGATGGCCAAGAGTTCTGCATTGGAGAGGGTTGCCGCTCCATGCTCGGTAAGCTTCTCGCGCGGCCGGTCGGATTCGGGCCAGGTGCGGATGGGCGATGCCATGACTGAGGACTCACCACACGGTGGTTAAAGAGTAAACGTGTCCAGCATCTACCTGTGTATTGGAGGACACGTTCACTCTTTGCAGCCTTTCCTATTTTTTCTTCTTTTTCTTGCCGGTGGAACGGCGGTGCGTCTTGTCTTTTTTCGCGAGGAAACGGTCAAGTTTCATATTGATATTGAGCAGATTACCTTGGACTTCTTCAAGCTTTTCAACCAAATGCTCGTAGTCTGTCCTGGAGGGTATATTCAGCAGGGAGAGTATAGCCTCCATATTGCGAGCGACTTCTTCTTTCGCTTGGGTAGCGTCCTGAAACGTCTTTTCCATAACGTCGTGCATACAACCCTGTGCCAAGAGGTCCTTTACAAGATTTGTAAAGTTCTCTCTATTTGCCTCGTAGAGCTTCTCGAAAACTGTTTTCTCTTCGTCCATAACCCTAGGGGAATATGTCGCTCAAGAAAATTAGCTAGAAACAACCGTGTCAGCAATAGGGAGATCGTGTGGATTTCGAAGTCTTTCTTGGATATTTCACCGGCTTACGTTTCCTCGACGAGACCATTGGCTTTCCGGCTCTTGTTGGGACAACGCTCTTTGTTCACTTCCTTGACGGCATTGCCTGCGGCCTCATGGCCAAAAGAAATCGCCGGCCACTCTACCCCTGGGTCGTGAGTGGGCTGCTGTTTGGCATATGGGCCCTCACGCTACTCCTTCTCCTCGTAATACGGGGAAAAGGAGAAAAAATGCGAGAAAGAGTAAACGCGCCCTTCAATTCAAATAGATAGAGGCTGGACACGTCTACTCTTTGCTGAGAGAGCTCTGCCTTCCTGTACTCGGAATAGGCCGTCTTATCCGCAATTCTGTAAACAGTCCCGTATAGGATCCAGGTCGGGCAGTTGGCTGGCGTCTTCTGTAATCCAAGCGTACCGGACCGTCCCGCTCTTATCTACGACAAAGGCCGAACGTTTGGAGACGCCTTTGAAACCAATCAGGTCTTCATAGAACGACCCGTACGCTTGAGAAACTTCTTTACTAAAGTCACTCAGCAGCGGAAAATCATAGCCTTCCTTCGCCGCCCACGCGTCAAGCGAGAAAGGGCTATCCACGCTAATGGCCACAACCTGGGTGTCGTCATTCTGCAACGTATTGATATTGTCTCGAACCGAGCACAATTCCTTCGTTCAACCACTGGTAAAGGCAAAGGGAACAAAAAGGAGGACGGTATTCTTCTTCCCCTTTGCCTCGCCGAGTGCAAAATCCTGCATCTTATTAGTCTTGAGGGTAAAATCCGGGGCTGTTTGGCCGACCTGAATGCTCATGCTGCTCCTCCTCCATACTGTGTGAATTGAGAACCGTTTCTGTGTTTTCGACTTTCCTTGACTCGCTTTCCTCTTCTGCGACCAACGCGATACTGGAGACGTATCCATCCGCACCAACGTTAAAGAGTTTGACGCCTTGGGTATTCCTGCCAATCACCCGCAACTCAGCGACCCGAAGCCGTATTATCTTGCCGCTATCCGTCACGAGCATCAAGCCATCGTCCTCTTTTACCTGCCGAACACCACAGACCTCTCCGGTCTTGTCCGTGGTGCGCATCGTACTGATTCCTTTCCCCCCACGCGCCTGTAGCCGATAGTCCTCTATCCGGCTCCGCTTCCCATACCCTTGGGACGACACAGTGAGAAGCGTAGCTTCTTGATTGAGGATTTCAAGAGAGACAACCTCGTCCTCTTCTTCCAGGGTAATCCCGCGAACGCCAGATGTGCCGCGTCCCGTTGCGCGGACTTCTTCTTCTGCAAATCTAATCGCTTTTCCGTTTCTCGTCGAAAGGAGGATCTCTTGTTTACCGTCCGTGAGTTGGACGCCGATAACCTCGTCTTCGTCCCCAAGAGTAATGGCGATGATTCCGCCGCGTCGAGGATTGGCATACGCCATCAGTTTCGTTTTCTTGACTTGTCCCTTGCGGGTCGCAAAGACAATAAAACCGTCGTCTTGGAATTCTCGGATAGGGAGAAAGGCTGAAATTTTCTCTCCTTCTTGCAACGGCAGAAGATTGACGATGGCTTTTCCCTTTGCCATGCGGCTGCCTTGAGGAATTTCATGGACTTTCACCCAGTACACTTTGCCGATTGAGGAAAAAAATAACAGGAAGGCATGGGTAGAAGAGATAAAAAGATGCTCAACAAAGTCCTCCTCTCGGGTTGTTGCGCCAACAACCCCTTTTCCTCCCCGACGCTGAGAGCGGTATTCGGTCAATGGGTTTCTCTTGATGTAGCCGGCGTGGGATATGGTGACCACGACATCTTCTTCAGCAATCAAATCTTCGTCCGAGAGATCTGCGCTGTCGGGCAGGAGCTCTGTCCGCCGCTCGTCGGAAAACCGGCTCCGCAGATCGCTCAGCTCTTCTTTGATCACGCCGTCGATCTTCTCCGGACTGGCTAAAATCCTTTGCAGGGAAGCAATAACACTGAGCGTTTCACTGTGCTCGGAGAGAATTTTTCCCTGTTCCAGCTGGGTGAGTCGCTGCAAGCGCATATCAAGAATAGCCTGTGCCTGCGTCTCAGTTAGCGAAAATCGATCCATAAGGGCTTGCCGGACGCTCGCCGGGTTCTGCCCGTGGCGAATGACGTGGAGCACGGGGTCCAGGTTGTCCAGCGCGATTTTGAGCCCTTCAAGCAAGTGGAGGCGGTCGTTGGCTTTCTGAAGATCAAAAGCAGTCCGGCGTCGGACAACCTCCCGGCGATGTTCAAGAAAGTGCAGGAGGGTGTCTTTGAGCGTCAGGAGGCGAGGGCGGCCATCGACGATGGCCAGAAGAATGACCCCAAATGAATCCTGAAGAGGGGTCATTTTATACAGCTGGTTGAGAACGACGTGTGGGACCACATCTCTTTTCAACTCGATAACGATGCGCATGCCATCCCTGTCGGACTCGTCACGCAGGTCGGAGATCCCGGTAATACGCTTCTCATTCACCAGATCGGCAATACGCTCAATCAAACGAGCCTTGTTCACCTGGTACGGGATCTCATGCGCAATGATGCGACTTTTTCCGGTCTTCTCATCTTCTTCTATGGATGTCCGGGCCCGCATCAGAACGATACCCCGCCCGGTTTCATAAGCACTCCGTACTCCGGCGCGTCCGTGGATATACGCTCCAGTAGGAAAGTCTGGACCGGGGATGTACTCCATGAGGTCCATGTTGCCGAGGTCCATGTTCTCGATCAGAGCCAGGAGGGCATCAATCACTTCGCCCAGGTTGTGAGGGGGGATATTGGTTGACATCCCCACCGCAATACCAGATGAGCCGTTAACCAGCAGGTTCGGAAATTTACTTGGGAGAACGGCTGGTTCGTGGCTGGTATCGTCATAGTTCGGTATGAAATTGATCGTCTCTCGGTCAATGTCGGCAAGCATTTCCGCAGTGATTCGGGTCATGCGGACTTCGGTATACCGCATGGCGGCTGGAGGATCGCCGTCAACCGAACCGAAGTTTCCTTGGCCGTCAATGAGCGGATAGCGCAACGAAAAATCCTGCGCCATGCGGACAAGCGTGTCGTAGACGGCCGAATCTCCGTGCGGGTGGTATTTACCGATCACGTCACCCACAACACGGGCGGATTTCTTATAGGGACGATTCCATTCATTCCCGAGGTCGTGCATGGCGTACAGAACGCGCCGATGGACAGGCTTCAATCCGTCACGGACGTCGGGCAGGGCGCGACCAATAATCACACTCATGGCGTAGTCCATATAGGACTGCCGCATTTCTTGCTCAATATTGACAGAGGGAAGGGGGCGGGAGTCTGGATAGTCTTCCATACAAAGGAGATTCCTTTTTGGTGACAACAGAGGGCGTAGTAGGATTAGATGTCAATATTCTTGGCGGAGAGTGCGTTCTCGGAGATGAATTTTCGTCTCGGCTCCACTTCATCTCCCATGAGCGTAGAAAAGATCTCGTCAGCCTCGTAGGCATCCTCAACCCTGACCTGCAAGAGCGTCCGTGTTTCCGGGTTCATTGTTGTTTCCCAGAGCTGCTCAGGATTCATCTCCCCAAGGCCCTTATAGCGCTGAATATCAACCCCCTTTCTGGAACGCGCGAGGATTGCATCAAGAACTTCCTCCCGACTTCCCAGGGTGAGAGAAGTATCCTTCGCAGAGAAAGTGAAAGGGGCCGGGCCAATATTCTCAAGCGCATTCAATAGTCTTGTCACTTCCACGGCCTCTGCTGACTCAATAAAGTCTCGGTCAAAGACAACCCTTTGCCCGGAGCCGTTCAGCCCCTGGATCACGATAATTTTATACCCGCCCAGCTTTCTGTCTTCCTCTATAGAAAAGGCGATAGGGTCGCGATCTGTCAATTCTTTTTCGACCGTAGGGAGTGCGGACTCAAGAAGGGTACGACTGCTGAAGGCAGTCGGAGAGAGGTTTGGATGAGAGAGGAGAGAACAGACAATATTCCGGTCTCTTCCTCTCCGTTCAACCAGATCAAGAATGCCGTTCAGACGGAGGGAGTTCTTGACCCATGTTTTCAGATGTTCCCCCTCAAGTTCCCCCACCAGGACATGTTCGACACCTAGATCGACCAGAAAATCGTTGAGCTCGGCGTCATCTTTCAGGTAGTGATCGGTTTTTCCCTTTCTGACCTTATAGAGGGGAGGCTGAGCAATGCACAAATACCCCTCCTCGATAATGCCGGGGAGCTGACGATATAAGAACGTCAGCAGTAAAGTACGGATATGGGAACCGTCAACATCAGCGTCTGTCATAATGATGATCTTATGGTAGCGCAGTTTGGAGAGGTCCGTTTCTTCCTTCCCGACTCCAGCTCCCAGAGCGGATATCAGCAGACGGATTTCCTGGGATGAAAGCATTTTGTCGAAGCGTGCTTTTTCGACATTCAGAATTTTCCCCCGCAGAGGCAGAATAGCCTGCGTCCGCCTGTCTCGGCCTTGCTTTGCCGACCCTCCGGCAGAATCCCCCTCAACCAGAAAAATTTCACTTTTTTCCGGGTTGCGCTCCTGACAGTCGGCCAGTTTCCCAGGGAGAGAGCCGGAGTCGAGTGCTCCCTTCCGCCGTGTGAGTTCACGTGCCTTTCGAGCCGCCTCACGAGCTCGTGAGGCATCAACACTCTTATGGGCTATCTTTTTAGCCTCGGCCGGATGTTCCTCAAGGTAGACCCCAAGCTTTTCGTTCATCAACGATTCGACAAACCCTTTGACCTCACTATTGCCAAGCTTGGTCTTTGTCTGTCCTTCAAATTGAGGTTCTTGAACTTTCACGCTGATAATCGCGGTCAGACCCTCCCGAATATCCTCTCCTTGAATGCTTTCCTGGTCCTTCTTGAGAAGACCGAGTGACCCAACGTAGGAATTAATGGTCCTGGTCAGAGCCGCCTTGAGGCCGACGAGATGCGTTCCCCCTTCTATCGTGTTGATATTGTTGGCAAATGAATAAATACTTTCGACATATCCCTCGTTCCACTGGAGAGCGATTTCAGCTGTGGTTCCGCCTCTTTCTCCATTAAAATAGATAACCTCGCTGTGCAGCGGTGTTTTTGCACGGCCAAGGTGCTCAACAAAAGAAACGATCCCCCCTTCATAGAAGAAGTCGTGACGTTTATCCGTCTCCCTTTCATCAACAATAGAAATGTGGAGACCTGGGTTAAGGAAGGCGAGTTCACGAAGCCGCCTTGAGAGGATGTCGAAGCTAAAAGCTCTCTCACCAAAAACCTGAGTGTCTGGCGTAAAAACAACTTTTGTTCCACTCCCCTCAGTCTGTCCAATCTCTTTCAACTCGTTGTCGGGCTGACCTCGATGGTAACGTTGAAAGTGTATTTTCCCAGCTCTCTTGATCTCGATTTCAAGGATCTCAGAGAGCGCGTTGACGACAGAAACACCGACACCGTGCAGCCCTCCGGAGACTCGATAGGCTGCTTTATCGAATTTTCCGCCGGCGTGGAGCTTGGTAAGGACGACCTGAGCGGCTGAAATACCCTCGGTCGGATGATTTTCCGTTGGAATGCCCCGGCCGTTATCGACGACGGAGACATGTCCTTCAGCGTGGATGGTTACAATAACGTGAGTGCAGTAGCCGGCGAGTGCTTCATCGACAGAATTGTCGACAACTTCAAAGACGAGATGGTGAAATCCTCTCTCTGCGGTATCACCTATATACATTCCCGGCCTCTTGCGGACAGCTTCGAGACCTTCGAGTACCTTTATTTGTCCTGCCCCATAGTCTTGTTCGAGCATGTACTTCCCAAAGGAGGCAGGTAGGTTTAAAGATTCTTCACACCCCCCCTCTTTTCTTTATCAAAGCTTAGCATTTTCTTTACGTTACGTAAACCACGAGCTTAAGTAAAACATCTTTCTATTAATTTATTTTCATAGGCATTATGACATAGGAAAATTCATCACTCTCCTTTTGCTGAAGGAGTCCAGGACTCATCTCATCTTTAAGAAAAAGGACGACAGAATCCCCTTCATTCATAACATTCAATGCCTCGGTCAGATATCTTCCATTAAACCCAATTGATAATCCATCTCCAGCGTATGAGGCTGCAATCTCCTCTGTTCCCTCGCCCACATCCGGAGTGTTGACGGAAACCTCTATCTTGTCTTTTTCAAACTGTAATTTTATCCCCCGAGAGCGTTCTGTTGTGAGAATCAAAATACGACGGAGAGCGCTGAGGAGCTCATCTCGGGGAAACTCAATACGGTGCGTATGCTCTTTTGGAACAACTTGCTGGTAGTCAGGAAAGTCTCCCTCAATCAGACGCATAAAGAGTTCGGTTGTCTCCTTCTTCAGGTTGACGACCGAATCCTTGACCGAAACGTCTATGGTTCCCTCGCTCCGCTCAAGGAGTTTCCGGGTTTCAACCAATCCCTTTTTCGGAAGTATGACGCTCGGCCAATCAGGCAAGGAAGGAGCATCGATTCCTCGCTCTATGAGAGACAGGCGATGTCCATCGCTGGCAACCATACGCACCTTCCCATCTTTCTGGGTCTCGAGATAGACACCGCTGAGATTCAGTCGTGTCTCGTCAGGTGAGGTTGCAAAGAGAGTTTTCTCGATCATCTCCCGCAGGGTCGATCCGGGCAAAGAGATGAATTGGTCAGAAGAAGAGGGGGATTCCTCCTGCTTCTCTTTTTGTCCTGTTATTGTGGGGAATTCCTTAGGGTCCAGACTTGCGATTCTGAAGCGGGACTTTCCGCTGTTAACATCTACCCATCCATTGCCACTTGAGCGTAAACGGATATGACCGGATGGCAGCTCACGAATGATCTCATACAACTTTCTTGCATCTGCAGTCATCGACCCTGACGCCTTCACCTCAGCCTGACACTGCTGACGGATCCCAATTTCGAGATCTGTTGCTCCAAGAGAAATAACACCTTCCTCTCCTGTAGAGTCTGATTCGATAAGAACATGGGAGAGCATAGGGAGGGAGGAGCGTCTCTCAACAACACCTTGGACTAGATACAAACACTGAAGGAGGTCTTCCTTACCGACGCTGAACTCCATGTCCTCCTCCTTTCTCTAATTACTACTACTTATTCTTTATATTTATATATAAATAGATAATAGTAGTAGTAGGGCCTGTGGATATGTGGATAAGTGGGTTAAGTATTTGTTTATAATAGAAAAGTTATCCACAGGGGGGTGTGGATAACTTCAGTAAACCTGTGGATAACTTTTTTCGTCTCCTTATCCGGCTGCTCGCCACTACGAGTTATCCACAGGTTATCCACAGGTTATCCACAGGTTATCCACAGGGCGAGGAACCTACTCATAAATCATGATCTCTATTCTATTGATGATATCGCGAAGCTCTTCGTCTTTTTTGGACCGATTTTCAATTGTATGACAGGCATGCAGAACCGTTGTGTGATCTTTTCCTCCAAATCGCATTCCAATCATTGGGTAGGAGGCGCCGGCAAGCTTGCGGCAGAGAAACATGCTAACCTGCCTTGGAAACGAAACCATCTTTGTCCTTTTCTTTGAAGTTATATCGGCAACGCTGACGCCAAAATATTTACTCACCGTTCTCTGTATGGTCTCGATCGAGACTTTCTTTTCCTGGTCTGTGACTAAATTCTTGAGGACCTGTTGGGCAAAGTTGACAGTGATATCAGCCTGATTCAAGGCGGCCATCGCTCCTAATCGTGTCAGGCCGCCCTCAAGCTCCCGGACGTTTGAGGTCACATTAGAAGCAATGAAAAGGGCAACATCGTCGGGAAGGGGAATACGTTTTGCGCGTGATTTTTTTTGTAGAATCGCTACCCGAGTCTCAAGGTCGGGCGGCTGGATATCGGCGATCAATCCCCATTCGAAACGGTTTCGCAACCGCTCTTCTAGTCCGCCTATCTCATTTGGGAACTTATCCGACGTTAAGATAATCTGCTTGCTCGACTCATGGAGGGAATTAAAGGTGTGAAAAAATTCTTCTTGTGTCCGTTCGCGACCAGACAGAAACTGCACATCATCGAGAATAAGAACATCCGCGCGACGGAATCTGTTTTTGAATTCCGTCATTCGATTCTTTCGTAAATGAGCAATCAATTCATTGGTAAAAGACTCTGAGGACAGATAGACAATATTGTCCTTTCCTTGTTTTCCCGATGTTTCGTGTCCAATGGCATTAATGAGATGCGTCTTTCCTAACCCAACCCCCCCATAGATGAATAATGGATTATAGCTCTTCCCTGGGTGTTTGCTGACCGCTTTGGCCGCGGCATGAGCAAACTGATTGCCGCCACCGACAACAAAGGAGGAGAAGGTGTAATTCTGAATAAGCCCGTCTTTTTTCCCCTTCCCTTTTCCCTGGGCTGTTTGTTCTCTCTCTTCTTCCGGAAAGAGTTCTCCTTGTGGTTTTTCCCGTACATGCAAGACGAGGTGCGTTGGCTGACCAAGAGCCTCGGTAAATGCATTTTCCAGGGGGCCGACGAGGTTGCTGAGTAGCCAATCCTTAAAAAGCGCGCTCGGGACTTCGAGGTGGAATGCCTCGTCTTGGAGCCCAAGGGGCCGAATCGGCTTCAGCCAGGTTTCACTATTCGTCCTTCCTACTTGTCCTTCAACAATCCCCAACACTCTTTCCCACACCCGATGCATGCCGCGTCCTTCCACCACTCAACAAAAGTTGTCCACAGGTGTGGATAACTCGATAACTTCCTTTTTAGACTGAGGAAATACCTGTCGTCTGACGAAGTTATCCACACACATTTGTCTTTCTGTCTCGCCTTCTGCCCCAGGAAAATCCCGTTCACCGACTGCGTCGTCAGAGAGGCAAGAAAAAGACCCATGTCTATCCGAATCAATGTGCCGCTTAAAATTTATGAGGCCAGAGAGGATAGCGTCACTGCGTATTAAACTTTTTTCCTATAGAATGCAAGGAAAAGAGCAACAGTTTTCCAAAGCAATGAATATCACTGGAAAAAATTGAAGCCGTAACATAAAGTGATATTAAAAAAAGAGTAGACCTGAAAAATTAGGTTCGTATCTATTTATTTTTCTTATCATTTCTGAAAACGCAGGCAATAGAAATACGCAGAATTAAGTCACACATTGTTACCGATTCTTATAAGAGAACCCAAGGAGAGTGAGAATATTCTCATAATTCCGGTCCGTTCAGACGCCCCTTCTGAGAAGAATTCTTTTGGCTTGACTCTCTTGTGGGTGGGTGGTAGCAGGGGAAATCTTCACAACCGGGACGTGGGTAGACCAGATGTCAACATCGCAAAAACTCTTTCACGAGGCGCAAAAATATATTCCAGGGGGCGTGAACAGTCCGGTCCGTGCGTGGCGGGCTGTTGGTGGTGATCCTCTTTTTATCAGCCGCGGGAAAGGATGTCGCGTTACTGATGCGGATGGACGCGAGTATATAGACTATGTCAGCTCATGGGGACCGTTAATAGCCGGCCATGCGCATCCGCAGGTTGTCGGTGCACTTGAGCGGGTGGTGAAGAACGGGACCAGTTTCGGTGCCCCAACGGCAAAAGAGATTGAACTGGCAAAAACGCTTACACAGACCATTCCGTCAATAGAGAAGGTCCGCCTGACCTCCTCGGGCACAGAAGCGACCATGACCGCCCTGCGTCTCGCCCGTGGCTATACAGGCCGGGCGAAGATCATCAAGTTCTCCGGTTGCTATCACGGTCATACGGATGCGCTTCTGGTGAGAGCTGGGTCTGGAGCGCTGACGTTTAGTACCCCGGACAGTCAAGGTGTTCCCGAGGCCTTTAGCAGTATGACACTTGTGGCTGAATACAACAGTCTCTCCAGCGTCCGCGCCTACCTGGAGGCCGACCCGGAAGGGGTGGCCGCCGTTATACTGGAGCCTGTTCCTGGAAACATGGGCCTCGTACCGCCCGAGCAAGGCTTTCTTGAGGGCCTCCGGGAACTCACCCGAGAGTTCGGAGTCGTGCTCATCTTTGACGAGGTGATGACTGGCTGCCGTCTCGCTCGTGGTGGAGCACAAGAAATCTACCACATCGACCCAGATCTCACCTGCCTCGGGAAAGTCGTGGGTGGTGGCCTGCCGCTGGCCGCGGTCGGCGGAAAAGCGGCGATAATGGACGCGCTTGCTCCATTGGGGGGCGTCTACCAAGCTGGGACGCTGTCCGGAAATCCGTTGGCTGTGACCGCCGGCATTGAAACCTTAAAGCTTGCTCACGCCGCTGGAGCCTATGAGCGGCTGAATATGCTCGGAGATATGCTGGCCGAGGGATTACGCACTGTCATTCGTGAGACTGACCTAAAAGCCTGTGTGAACCAAATGGGCTCGATGTTCACCATCTTCTTTGGGGTAGACGAGGTCCGTGACTACGACTCAGCGACCCAGAGCGACACCACAATGTTCGCTAGCTACTTTCGCGGGATGAGTGAGCAGGGCATATACCTGCCTCCCTCTCAATTTGAATCCGCCTTTATTTCCCTGGCGCACGGCGAGGACGACATCCAGGAAACCCTCCGGGCAGCGGGGACGGTACTGAAGAACCTCGGAAGCTGAGGAAAAATGGCTCGGGAGAGTCCACAAAGAGGAAACGTGTCCTCCAATCATACAAAAAAGCCAGATGCTTTTCCTCTTTTCGTCACCTATGGAAAGTATGGGGCGCTTGGGTTCGAGTTCGCCGGAGCCATTGTCGCCGGTCTCTTGATTGGAAACTATGCAGACACTCAGTTTGGCACAGCGCCCCTGCTGATGGTCATCGGGGTGATCGTTGGTATGTCAGGAGCGATATATCGTCTGATCATCGTACTCCAGCGCCTCTCTGCCCGTGAAAAAGCCGCAAAAGACAATTGAGAGAATAGAAGTCCTGAACCTTGCCTTAGTTGGGACTGGTGCCACTATAGGCTGGATAACAGAAATTATTCATGTGCCCAGCTTTGTACTTGGCGGTGGAGTGATGCAGGCCAACTTCTGGCTGCTCAAAAAAGTTGTCCGCTCCGCACTCACTTCCGTCGATTCACAGGATCCACGGAAATCCAATATGAACAGAAAGATCCGTGTCGCGCTGTGGCTGACTGCCAAAGCGGGATTGTACGTTTTGCTGTTAAGCGCGGTTTTCGTTCGGTATCCCATCGACGCCAAGAGTTTTGTCGCCGGGGTCCCTTTACTGCTTATTGCCTGCATGATAGTCGGCCTGAACAGATCGAAAGACCAGTCTGAACATCCCTTTATCCCACGCTAACCAGTCTAAAGGACGAGTATTGGCGAGCATACTGAATGGGAGTGTATTGAACCGAATCTATGGAACACCATATCTTTCTCTGGGTCGAACATATTCCTGGGCTCAGCCTTCTCCCCGGTCATATCGCTACCTCCCTTATTGTCTCTGTCGCTCTTATTCTCTTTGCCTATATGGCAAAGAGGCAGTTGGCCGCTGCAGATGATGTGGCTGTCCCTGATGACTCGCTGACCTGTCGGAACATGGCCGAACTCCTCACTCAGGGCATCTCTGATATGGCCGAGGGCGTTTTGGGTGACCGGGCACAGAAATACGTCCACCTCTATGGCAGTTTCTTCCTCTTTATTCTGATTGCAAACCTCTCCGGGCTGTTGCCTGGATTCTCTCCCCCAACCAGCAATTTCAACGTGACGCTCGCCTTAGGCGCTCTCTCCTTTGTCGCGTATAATTTCTATGCGTTCCAAGAACAGGGTCTGGCCTATTTGAAGCATTTTGTCGGACCGATCTGGTGGCTGGGCATTTTGATGGTCCCGCTGGAACTCATTGATAATTTTGTCCGGCCCTTCTCTCTTTCCCTGCGGCTTTTTGGCAATATGACGGGCGACCACGTTGTTTTAGAGATATTTACGGACCTGACGAAAGTTGTAATTCCGGTCGTCTTTTACGCGCTTGGGGCTTTTGTCTCTCTCGTACAAGCGTTTGTTTTTACCCTGCTCAGCATGGTGTACGTCTCCTTGGCCGTTGCCCATGATGAGCATCACTGAGGGAGAGAAAAGAGAAACAGTCTAATAAACCCATTGTCCAGGTGGCGGAGAGGGTATGAAGCGGTGAGGAGGATAAGAGGAGGCTGACCCTACACTGTGCCATTGGGACATGAAAGGAGTAGGACGTATGAAGAAAGTATGTGTAACTGGTGTGCTGGCGGTCTGTATGATGCTGCTCACCGCCGGAGCTGCCCTGGCGGCTGACGGAGACGGCGATTCCTCAAGAGGAATGATCGCGCTCGCGGCTGGCCTCGGCATCGGTATCGCTGCCGTGGGTGCTGGCTTGGGTCAGGGCCGCGCAGTGGCTGCCGCCATGGAGTCTATCGGTCGGAACCCAAACTCGGCTGATCGCATCCAGACCCCGATGATCATCGGTATTGCTTTCATCGAGGCGCTGGCTATTTATGCGCTGGTTATCGCGTTTACGCTATCTGGAAGCGTGTAATAGCGCAGTTCAGAAGAAGAAAAGGGCGCCGTCATACACGGCGCCCTTTTTATTACAAGAGCTGCTGTCCAAGCCGGACAATCGAAAAGACGGCAAAAATAATATAAAAACAGCTGATTCCGACAAGAAGAGCGGTTTTCGCCGGACCGGGCCGGAGCGCCGGTGGAAGCAGCTTTCGATTGATCACCAGAGTCAACGGCGTATAGACGGCCATCGCAATCCCACCAAAAAACGCCGACCCCATCAAAAAAAGGATGGGCGGCAGGCTTTCATACACGTAGGTCAAGAACGTCCCGAGTACGATCCAACCCACGGCGATGACGCCGTACCACCAACTCAGCGGCTTCTGTTGCGCCCAGGCATAGTTGGTATGCAGAATATCCGCGCCTGTCCGGGCGACTCCGTCGATAAGCGTCAGTTGGGTACTGAACAGACACGCGATCCCAACCAAAAGAAAAAGAATTTTTCCGAGCCCTCCCCCCACGCTGCCTAAAATCTCGGCTTCCTCCCAGACCAGCATCTCCTGGCTCGGCACGATGCCCTGCGGATGTAGCACCGCCAGCGCACCAAAGATAAACAAGAGCATGGTGAACGTGTTGAGGAGCCAGAAAAGGAGCATTTGGTCCACGGACAAATGTCTGAACCATGTCCGCCAGCGCGCTAGGTTCGACTCGGTCTCGTCAATCTGAAACGCCCGGTCTGAAACAACCTCCTCCTGCGCTCGGAGTGGATTCACCACCTGGGGCATCAGCGCTCCCATGCCCCAGCCTTTGTCGCGGATATAGAACGAGAAAAAAAGATTCGCCGTCCCCCCGGCTCCGGCAAAAACAACCGAAGAGAACAGAATATAGGTCGGCATGTCCGGATGCTTGAATGGAAAGTTCAGCATCCCGTGTCCCAGCGTTGCCCAGGTTTCCGCATTGCCAACGACACAGGCCACCAGAATCAGGCCGACCGTTACCAAAACGACTAGCAATTCCGTTGTTTTCTCAACCGAGGCATAAACGCGCTTAGGACCGAATAGGACAAAGGCAACACCGGTAAAGGTAATGGCCGTCCAGACCCACGGCTCCCCCCAGCCCTGGGGACCGACCATGAGCGCCTTGAGCGCCCCGCCGCAGGCCCGCGCCCATCCTGGAAGAATCCAGCCCAGGATGTTGAGCAGAATAAAGATCCAGGCAAAGTGGCGCGAGATGCGGCTGAATCCGGCGTAAATACTTTCTCCTGTCGCTAAGGTATAGCGACCAATCTCGCAATTAATCCAGAATTGAAGAAAAATGCCGAGCAGCGCCGCCCAGGTCATACCGGCGCCAAATTGCGCGGTATTCCGCGGCCAGACAATCAGCTCACCCGCGCCGATTGAGAGTCCGACCAGGACAGCCCCAGGCCCTGCGAGCTTCCAGAAGCCGTGCCCTTTTGGAGGAAGGTCCGCGGTTTTGAAGGCTGTGGGCATCAGTGTACTGTATCAAGACGGGCGTACGGAACTACACATACCCCTTCTGATACAGATACTCCGCCGTCAGGACTGCCCCCTTGGCCGCTCCCATCTTGGTATTGTGGCTGACAAGAAGATATTTCACGGCATTCTCAAGCGTCTGATCTTCCCGTAGCCGACCAACGGACGTGGCCATACCGTCTTCTGCATCACGGTCCAAGCGTGGCTGGGGTCGAAACGGGTCATCGTGCACGATGATCATATGCTGCGGAGAAGAGGGCAGGCCCAGCTCGATGAACTCTTTGCCAAACCCGACCATCGCCGCCCGGACATCCTCAACCGAGCAGGGGGTATCCATGGAGACCAGCAGCGCCTCGGTATGGCCTTCAAGAACCGGGACGCGAGTACACGTCGCGCTCACCAGAAAGGTGGCTGGGACAATAGCTCCATCCTCGAAGCGACCAAAAATCTTATGCCCTTCCTTTTCGACCTTCTCCTCTTCGCCGGCAATGAACGGAATGACGTTGTCTATGGTGTCCATTCCGATTACACCCGGCGAGCGTCCGGCTCCGGACAGCCCCTGCATGGAGGTCATGATGACTTTTCTCAGACCGAATTGATCAAACAGCGGTCGGAGGGTAATCGCCAGCCCGATCGTGGTGCAATTGGGCTGCGTGACGATATAGCCTTGCCAGTCACGATTTTTCTTTTGCGTATCAATCTGGGCGATATGATCCATATTGATGCCCGGAATAAGCAGGGGAACGTCCGCTTCTTGTCGGAACGCCGAGGCCGTACTGACCACCGGGGTCGTTTTGGCATACACCGGTTCCAGTTCCCGTGCCGGTCCTGATTCGACGGCCGTAAAAACGAGATCAATCCCGCCCAGGTCCAGAGACGAGGCTTCGTGGACCGGAAGCGGCAGCATGGACTGCGGGGGCTCTTCCTCGCACCACCATCTCCGTGCCCCGGTTTTGGGATCGCGGATAGCCTCTGCATAGCTTTTACCCGCTGAGCGCTCTGACGCAGCCAGCAAAGCAACCTCAAACCAAGGGTGGTCCTGGAGCGCAACGAGGAATTGCTGACCCGCAATCCCGGTTGCTCCAACAACGGCGGCACGCTTTTTCATAGCGGGTAAAACAACGCGAGAGCGGACCAATTGTCAACACCCCGCCTCGTTCGCTGTTGACTTCTCCGGCATAAGCACGCAGACTTCCTGCTGACGCTTGTCTTGGGAAAATCATATGGCACTTGAGTACTTTGAAGAGTATGAAGTCGGCGCGGAGTTCGAGACCAAGGCGCGCACGGTCACCGAAGCGGATATCGTTAACTTCGTGAACCTGTTCGGTTTTCACGAGCCCTTATTCATGGACATGGAGTTCGTCAAAAACAATAGCCTATTTGAAGGTCGGATCTCGCCCGGATCGTTTACCTTTGCCCTGGCTGAGGGCCTGACCGTGCAGTCAGGCATGGCCAAGGGCGGTATGGCCCTGCTCGGTATTGAAGCCATGAACATCCCGGCGCCCCTGCGCTGCGGAGATACCGTCCGGGTCAAAGTCCGCATTCTCGGGAAACGTGAGACCTCAAAGCCCGACCGTGGGGTCGTCACCTCGCTCACCCAGGTTCTCAATCAGGCTGATACGGTCCTCCTTGAGTATACCGTTAAACGCATGATCCGCCGTCGACCCGCATAGTCGAAGGGAACGAGGAAGGAATGCGCATGGATCAGAAAATTCTTGATCGCTTGTATGACATCGTTGGTCCTGATGGGGTGGTCGCACATAAGAGCGCGCGCTCGGTCTACGACTGCGATGGCTATACCTTGGAGAAGGCCGTCCCTGAGATTGTTGTCCTGCCTCACTCGACGGAAGAAGTGGCGGCGGTCGTTAAATTTCTCAACAAGGAAAAGATCGCCTTTGTCCCGCGCGGAGCCGGGACCGGCCTCAGTGGGGGCTGCCTGCCGGTCGAAGCGCCGGTCATGATCGGGACCAGCCGCCTCAACAAGATTGTCCATATCGACCTGCTCAATCGCCATGTCGTGGCCCAGTCCGGCGTGGTGAATTTGTGGGTGAGTAATGCGGTGAAAGAGCAGGGCTTTCAGTACGCCCCCGATCCGTCCAGCCAGCAGGCGTGCACCATCGGCGGCAACATAGCGGAAAATGCCGGCGGGCCGCATACGCTCAAATACGGCGTGACCACTAACCACGTGCTCGGGTTGGAAGTTGTCCTGCCAGACGGAGAAATCGTCACCGTCGGCGGGACGGTCGAGGACGTTCCCGGCTATGACTTACGGGGGATTACCATCGGCGCGGAAGGCACGTTCGGGATTGTGACCCAGGCCGCCCTCAAACTCACCCGTCAGCCGCAGGCCTACCGCACATTTCTGGCGGTGTTTGAGTCGGTCCACCACGCCACCCAAACCGTCTCCGGCATTATTGCTTCGGGCATTGTTCCGGCGGCCCTGGAAATGATGGATACGCTTATTATCCAAGCGATCGAAGAGGCCTTTCATTTTGGCTTCCCAACCGACGCCGGAGCGGTTTTGATTATTGAGATTGATGGTCTCGCCGCCAGCCTTGATCCCCAAACTGAACGGATTCAGGCGATCTGCAAACATAATAAGGCCCGTGAGGTCCGGATCGCGCGAGATGACGCGGAGCGGATGGCGCTCTGGAAGAGTCGCAAGCGTGCCTTTGGCGCCATTGGCCGCTTATCTCCAAACTATTGCACCCAGGATGGTGTTGTCCCGCGGACCAAGGTTCCAGACATTTTGCAGCGGATTACTGAGGTTTCAGAAAAATATCAACTGCGGATTGCCAATGTGTTTCATGCCGGGGACGGCAACATCCACCCGATTCTGATGTACGACGAGCGCAATGCGGATGAAACCCGGCGTGTGGTCCAAGCCGGGAAGGAAATCTTGAACGCCTGTGTAGACTTGGGGGGCAGTCTGACTGGCGAGCACGGTATTGGCGTCGAAAAGATGAGCCAGATGCCGCTCATCTTCAGCCCCGAAGATCTGATGGTTATGACCCAGCTCCGGTCCGTTTTTAATCCGGACAATCTGTGTAATCCCAATAAAATTATCCCGACACCGGGTGGCTGTATTGACGTGACGACGCCCCGCCGCCAGGTCCCGCTCTAGCCCGCTATAGAGAGTATTGGAGAGAAAGCCAGACGATGACGCAGGCCGCAGGTCGTCCGCCATCCTCCCAGTTCATCATCGACGGGCAGGCACCCGAGACGGTGGTCTATCCCGCGTCGGTTGACGAAGTCTCCCGCCTGCTGAAAGAGGCGAATGAACACGACCGCGCCATCAGCCCGGTGGGGCACGGCGCGTTTCTGCATGTGGGTGGCGTACCGAAACGATACCAGCAGGCACTGTGTACGACGGAGCTCAGCGCGGTTGTCAACTACCAGCCGACCGATATGACCATTACTGTCGGGGCCGGCCTGGACCTGGCACAACTCCAGGCTATTCTCGGAGAAAACGGCCAATGGCTGCCGCTTGACCCGCCGTGTCCGGAGCGGGCGACGGTCGGCGGAGTCATTGCCGCTAATCTCAATGGTCCCGCCCGATTCTCTCAAGGCACCGTCCGCGATTTTCTGATCGGCATAAAAGTCGTTCGCGCGGATGGGACGCTGATTAAGGGCGGCGGGCAAGTCGTGAAAAACGTGGCCGGCTATGACCTGCCGAAGCTCTACTGCGGGTCGTTTGGGACGCTCGGCGTTATCGTTGAGGCGACCTTTATGATCCGGCCTCGACCCGAAGCCCAAACAACGTTCGCCTTAGCCTTCTCCTCGGCTGAAAAGGCGGGCGAAGCCGCGCTGAAATTGACCGGTTCGGACATGCAGCCCTTTTTCCTGGAACTGGCCAATTTTTCTCCGTTCCCGTCTTTCGGAGACCAAAGCGGGGACGAGGGGGTCTATCGTCTCTTCGTCGGCTTTGCCGGGATGCAGGAGGAAATCGATGATCAGCGGAGCCACCTGCGGGATGTCCTTGGAGATGACGCCGGTGGCATTGAGGAGTTGAGTGTCGACGAGGCGCAGACGCTCGCTCAGGCCCTGCGGGATTTCCCGGTGTCCGGCCCGGCGGCGCTGCGGTGTAAAGTCAGCCTTCAGCCCACCCAGTTGGCGACGTTCTGTGCCGACCTGGCAGCCGAAGCCCGGCGCCGCCACGCTCCGGCCCGTTTCCTGGCCCGGGCCGGGAACGGCATCCTGTATACGGCTTTTGGAGGAGAGGCCGTCCCCGACGACCAACTCTTGGCTCTTGTTGACTGGATACGCGTCCACGCAACCAGCAACAACGGTTTTGCCGTCGTGGAAGAGATTCCACCGGCGCTCAAGGAACGGGCAAATGTCTGGGGCACCGTGGGCAAGGCGTTTCCGCTTATGCAGCGACTCAAAGAAACCCTGGACCCCAAGGGTATTTTGAACCCCGGTCGCTTTGTTGGCGGAATCTAGGAAAGGCGTTTGACGAAACGCACGTGATGAGGCGCAGCGCTCCCTATGGAAAACACCTCTTTTGTCGATCACGAAAAGTTTTTTGACTGCGTGCACTGTGGGTTGTGTCTGGCCTCATGTCCGACCTATGTCGAATTAGGCACGGAGATGGACTCCCCCCGGGGGCGCATCGTGATGTTGCGTGCTCTTCAAGAGGGGCATGCGCAGCTTGACGACGAGGTCGTTGGGCATCTTGATCTCTGCCTGGGGTGTCGGGCGTGTGAAACCGCCTGTCCGTCCGGGGTGCAATATGGAGCGCTCATCGAAGGCGCCCGGCCCTTTATTGAGGAGCACTATCGCCGGCCTATGCTGGAGCGCGGGAAGCGCTGGCTGATGAACAAGACCTTCCCCAACCCCTGGGGGGCACGGCTCTTTGCGCTATTCCTCAAAGTCGGTGCCGCCCTTGGCCTGGCGCGTTTTGCGCGCTCTGAAGCCATACCCACCACACTGCGCTATTGGTTCGGGCTCCTGCCGGAACGTGGCAGCGTCTCTTCCGCGTCACTCCTGGAGCACTACCCCGCCATTGGTGAAAAACGCCACACCGTTGCCGTGCTGTCGGGCTGCGTCATGTCTACGGTCTTTGGGGCGACCAACCTGTCCACGGTGAAGGTGCTGCGCCATAACGGCTGTGAAGTCCTCATTCCCAAGGCCCAGTCCTGCTGCGGTGCGCTCCTCCTGCATAACGGCGAGAAGCAGACGGCCCTGGCGCTGGCCAAACGGAATATCGATGTCTTCGACCAACTCGATCTGGATGCCCTTATCATTAATGCGGCTGGCTGCGGAGCGATGATGAAGGAGTACGGCGAGTTGTTCAAAGATGACCCTGCCTACCGAGACAAGGCGGCCCGCCTCACCGAAAAAATGAAGGATGTGGCCGAGTTTGTGGGCAGCCTAGAGCTCAGGCCACCGACCCGAGAAGTGCGAGCCAAGGCGACCTACCACGACGCCTGCCATTTGGCGCATGGCCAAGGAGTCCGCGAGCAACCCCGTGCTCTGCTGCGCGCTATTCCTGGGTTGGAGCTGACGAACTTACCCGAGTCAGACTGGTGCTGTGGCAGTGCCGGCACGTATAATCTGACACAACCGGAAATGGCGGCCCGGCTGCTGGAGCGTAAAGTCGGAAATATTCAGGCAACCGAAGCCGACGTTGTCGTGACCGGTAATCCTGGCTGTTTAATGCAGATACGGGCCGGATTACGGCAGAGTGGGCTGCCGATTACCGCCCTCCATACCATTGACCTGCTGGCAGAGGCCTACGCGGACGATCCGGGGACCGATTGATCATCATCAGGCGGACCCTAGGAAAGAGCCCGCAGCCTTTCTGGAAGATCATTCGGAGCGATGAAGACGAAAGCGCGCCCGGCTTTTGTCATGCCCAGCAGTTTTCGATCCACCAGATCAAGCAGGTCGGTCCGTGCCGTTTGGTAGGTTACTCCCTGGCTCTTCTCATGTGATGCGATCGTATAGCGCATACCTGGGTGGCGGAGCGCATGCCCGAGAAGATCGATCTGGCGGTGGTTGACCGCAGCGGAAGACTGGAGAAACTGTTCAGTCTTTTGAATCTCGTCCGCCTTCTTGTCAAGATAGGCGTATAATTCGTTGATGGCCCGCTGGATAACTCGAAGCTGGGCCAGAATAAAATACGTCAGGTCATTCTCATCTGTTTCCGTATAGAGGAAAGATCGGGCGTATTTTGCCGGTGCCTTTCGAATAATACTGGAAATCGAAAGGAACTCGAACATCCAAAACCCCTGTGAGAGGACAGACCAGTAGAAGAGTGCTCTTGCTGTTCTTCCATTTCCGTCAATAAAAGGGTGATCGTAGGCGAGCCAAAAATGGAGGACAATGGCCTTCAGTATTGGATGAAGAAAGGCTCCTGTCTGGGTTTGATTCGCAAAGTCAAACATCGCGGCCATTCGACTTGGAATGTGCTCGGCAGGTGGGGGCTCATGCACGATGGTGCCCTCACGCTCATAGACGACCGCGATTTGGTCACCGGGGGCTCTGAGGTAGTTCCTCTCGGCACCTTTCTCTAAGGTATCGCGGATTAGCGCTTCATGGATGGTGAAGAGCAGCTCACGAGTGAGTGGCTGATCTTTTAATTTATCTACCAGGCGAATTGCCCGGTAATTATTGAGTATCATCCGTTCGCTCTGATCAACGGGTGATCTCCCTGAGCGAATCATATCTTTTGCGATTTCGCGCGTCGTCGATGCGCCTTCAAGTTGGCTCGAAGTGATGGCCTCCTCTATGAAAGAACGCTCTATATAGCGGTCTCTCGTCTGCGGATTTGTAATCTGGTCGCGAGTGGGTATCCTGCTGCTCGCGGCCCGGTCGATCTCATACAACAGTTCCAGTACCGGATCAGCCAGGGAGTACGTGAATAGCTTCCCGTCCTTATCCTGTAGTAGAGGAACTGCCCTCCGTGTCTGGAAGCGGGCATATTTAATTCCTGCCCACCACTCTCTCGGAGAGAGTCCGTCTGGAGGTTGGAGTCTTTTGAGTGTTTCCCAGTGCCGATACTTGCCCTGCGGGGAGGCGGAAATTCCTTCCGCAAGAACTTCCACCAACCGCTTCATACGAGCCTTCTTGCCTGTCTTTGAGAGTATATCCTCCAGGGTTGGCGGAGTTGCAGGAAATTTCATCTTTCTAAATACTAATTCAATACTAATTATAAATAAATTAGTATTGAATTAGTGAATCGATCAAGTCGTACACATTCAACAGTCTACATAAATACTAACAGGAGAACAATTAGTATTTATGACGGAGGGGGGAAACGGGCCTATTTGGCGGGCCCATGGAGAGAAAGGCAGAGAAAGTATGCGGTTAATATCCGGTGAGAATCTTCTTTTCGTCAAAATCGTACAGGCGAAGACAATTCTTCCACATGATTTTGCGCTTGGAGTCCAGCCCGACCCCAGGTAGTTCAAGAAATTCCTTAATTCCGTTCGGGAAAGGACCGTCAGCATGAGGATAATCGACCGACATGACAATATTGTCGTCGCCGATTTTATCAACCGTGACCGCTAACAGCTCTTCATCGACATCCGTCCCAATAAAGCACTGGCGCTTAAAATACTCGCTTGGCTTGGCCGAGAGTTTGATTTCCTCGCCGCCGCCGTACTTCTCCCACTGATCGTCCAGACGGTCCAGCCACCACGGCAGCCAGCCACAATTGCCCTCCAGAAAACCGACCCGCAGGTCAGGAAAACGCTCAAGCACTCCACCTACGGTCATGGCGCCCATGGCCAGCATGAGTTCCATGGGAAAGGCGGACGAGTGATTCAGCGTGCGGAAATTCGGATGGTCTCTATACCGATTGGTCGCGTAATCTTTTGAGGCCCCACCGCTCGTTCCATGAAAAGCGAGGGGGACGTTCAGCCGGGCGACTTCTTTCCACAACACGTCACACTCGGGCGCGTTGAAATAGCGTCCGTTGCAGGGCATGGGCAGCAGAACGACGGCAACGTGGCCCTTGTCTTCTACGGCCCGGCGCGCCTCTGCCGCCGCCAGCTCAGGGTCGTGTAAGGAGACAATCGCGGCCGCTTTGAGACGCCTAGTGTCGGTCTGACAGTAATCGGCCAGCCAATCGTTAAACGCCGCGCAATAGGCCGTGGCATAGGCCGGCTCTAAATCATCAATGGAAACGACCATGTGCGCAAACGTGCGATAGACGATTCCGACATCAATACCTTCGGCGTCCATGGCCTCAAGCGTGGAAGCCGGCTCGTACTTTCGCTCGCGGACCGACTTGTAGATATGCTCGGTGGGTTTATCGAGATATTCCTGGGCTTTCACCACTTCGGCGGACTGTGCCCACGGCGGGATCATCTGTCCCTGTACCTCCCAGTGCGGAAAATTGGTCGGACTCCAGCCCAGGTAGCGAGGTTTCTTATCGCGGTATCGCTCGTCGAGGTATTTCTCATACACCTCGCCGTTTTCAATAACGTGGAGGTCGCTGTCCATCACATGAAAGCCTGATCGCATAGCACTTGATCCTCTTGGATATCTCTCAATCCATCACACAGCGTGGCAACGGTATCAGGCAGCCCACTACTGTACAATGCGCCGCAGCCCGTGCACCAGCCGCCGGCTCGCTTCGGCAGCTATCTCTTCGCCCAGCGCGCCGTAGGAGAGGCGCATATAGCAGCCGGTCGTGAGACCGAAGGCCGTACTGGGAATGACCGCGACGCGATGCTCTCGGATTAAGCGCTCAGCCAAAGTCATGGCATCCATATCTGTGCGCACCCGCAACAGAAAGTAGAACGCGCCGTCAGACCGCGGCAGGGTGATCAGCTCACCCAACTCGTTCAGTGCGTTGCGTATGATCCGGCGGGTCGCGGTCATCGTCCCGAGTTTTTCTCGACAGTAGGCTGAACCGACCTGCATCGCCGCGACCGCGGCATATTGCGACACGACCGGCGGACAGATCAGGATCGTATCCTGGGCCTTTTTGATCGCCGTATACAGGTGGTCCGGCGCGACCATCCAGCCGATACGCCAGCTCGCAAACCCGTAGGCTTTGGACAGCGAGTACAATGAGATCGTGTACTCGCCGCTGTCCGCGATGGACCCCGGCGAGAAATGGCGCGCGCCATCGTAGGTGAAATACTCATAGGCCTCGTCACTAATGTGATAGATGCCAGCCTCCCGACAGAGGGCATTGACCGCACGCAGGTCTGACTCTGCATACACCACACCCGCGGGGTTATTGGGTGACACGGTCACAATGGCGCGCGTGCGATCGGTAATCGCGTTTCTGGTCGCATCGAGTTGAAGCTGATAGTGCTCATTAGTCGGTACGCACACGGCCTCGCAATTGACCATGCTGATGGCCATCTCATGGTTGAAGTAATACGGCAGTTGCAAAATAATCTGGTCGCCGGGGTCGGTAATTGCCAGCAGCGCATTCATAAACGCCATATTACCCCCGGCCGTCACCACGATACGCTGTGTCTCATCCAGCGCGATACCGTTCTCCTCCAACAGCTTGTGGCGAATCACCTCCAAGAGGGGGTCAATGCCCTGGACGAGGGTGTATTTATGGTTGGCCGGATCGGCCTGAAACTGCTGGACCGCTTCCAGCGCCTCGGGCGGCGGGCCGTAGTAGGCTACCCCTTGGCCCAGCGAAACCGTCCCAGGGGTCGCGCGGATGAGTTCAGCAATCACCGGAATGATCGGCGTCTGAACCTCCCGCATCCGCCGACTTTCACGCATTATTTGTAATCCGCATATCTCGTCGTGAGAGGAAAACTGCCCCCGGCGCGATTCGAACGCACGACACCCGGATTAGGAATCCGGTGCTCTATCCTCCTGAGCTACGGGGGCACGAAAAAATACGGGGGGATACTACCCCATAGTCCGGCCTCCAGACAAGCCTGTGGGTATACCCTAGCTACTAAAGAGTCGGACAGACAGATGGGCGTGCTGCATGGCTCTGATATCGGCGAGCGGCGCAAAACTTCCAATTTCTTCGAGTGGTTTGTCCAGCGCCTGCTCCACCAGCGGTCCCACCAGCGGTCGGAAGTGAATGAGCAGCCCCTGAGCCTGCCGGTGCCCGAGGCGGCCCAAGCGGATGGCGGCGCCGAGAAAATTCACCATAAAGGTGTATAGCAGCATACAACCGCCCCGGCGTTCGGGGATCCGCCATATAGAGTGGAGGAGAGCCAGGCAAACGGGCAGATGGCCGCCGCTTCTGCCCGCGTCAACGCCGGCCACAAAGGTCTGGAAGAGCGGCTCCTCTACCGAGCGCCGCAGTGTTTCCAGGGTCCCCCTGCCCGAACGGCCCGAGCCCTGCCGCAGCTCTTGCGGCAGGAGCGAAACGTGCAAGTAGCGATCGATTTGATGCAAGCGCTCAGCGTCTCCTCCTGCTGAGGCGTGATACGCGTGTGCATAGGCAACGAGATCACACGGAGCAATTTTCCTTTCGAGATAATTATGAAGGAGCTGAGACAGGTCGGTCTCCGCAGACTGGTCGCTGAGAAAGGTTTCCAGGCCGTGAGACAGGCTGACTGCTCCGGAGGGGAAGAACGAGTCGGTCAACTGCAAGGCTGCTATGAATGCGGTGTCGTCCATGTGCTTTTCGGCCAGGAACGTTGCTCATACCGAATCGTAAATTGATCCAGGAGGTGATGGGTGCGCAGAACGGTTTCCATCACCGCTCGGTCGAGGCTGACCGGCACAAGGACCGCATCATCGACGCTCGCGATTGGCCAGTGCTGGTTGCCCAGCACATGGCCGAGACGAACGAGCCAGTGGTGTTGCTCGCTCGGGGGCAGCCCTGGGCGCAGCGTCAGCACCATGACCTCTTGAAGAGCGAGGTGGACTAACAAGCCCCCTTCCCTATCGGTGAGGGCAAAGACGTCTCCATCCGCTATCTCTGTGCCACGAGGAAGGACGAGTCCCAGCTCCTGACCTGTCGAGGTCTGTAGGCGAAGCCGACTCTTCTGTGCCTCCCGTTCGTTCAGGGTCACTTCCTCCAGTTGGTGCGTATGCTCCCACTGCGTGACCTGAGCGGCAAGGTCCGAATCATGATGGATATTCCCCAGGCGGTGACTGATGCGCAGCATGCGTGTCTTCCCTTGATCCTTATTTCGGCAGGTCTGGTGCGGGAACACCCAGGTGGCGCAGCCGCAGTCCTTGCCATGCGCGGCGTAACACCCGCCGAACCGCTGGAACCTGTGTCCCTGCGACTTTCATGCAGACCCCATATTCCCCTGGGAGGACGGTTGTCCCGGCCACGAGAACAGTGTCAGGGAATGATTCCTCTTGGATTTCCCCCTGGATTTCTTGTGCCCAACTCTCGGTCACCGATCGGCCAACGAGGACGGCCTGGCCCCAGACGTGATAGCGATCCAGGACGCCAGGGCCGGTGAGGCGCTGCTGGAGTGGCAGGGCGACGCCGTGTTCTCGCATGCGGAGGGCACCGGCCGCGTCCATGACCGTCAGGCTGGTCGAGAGTGCTTCAAACGGCTCCTGGGTCATGTCCCCCCGGATGAGAAAGATTTCGGAAAAGAAAAAGGTCGCCTTCCGGCCGAGTTGGACGCGCAGATGCTGGCCGAAACGCGCGCGGGGAAAGAGAATAACGGGTTCGGGACAGTACTCCGCATAGGCTTCCGCACCCAACACAAACGACACGCTTTGCAGTGCACAGTTGGCCGTCATGGAGTGGATCTTCTCCGCGGCCTGATTGGTAATATGGACTTGGGCCGTGTCGCCCAGATTGAACTGGAGGGTTGCCCGGTCGCCCTGAATCAGCCCGCCCGCGGGTGTTTGGACGTACACCACCGCCATACCAGGCAAGGCCGGGTCCAAATACCAGGGCCGGGTCAGATGGAAAGGATGGGAAACCAGCGAACGCTGAAGACGGGTCTTGCCTGACCTTGCGGCGGCAAAGGTCAGCTTGCACGCGCCCGACTTTCCGGCCGAACCAGCAGGACGTTGATCGAGCGCATCAGACAGATAGGGTTGAAACGATTGCGGCCAGAAAGCGGCATCAAGAGAGCGATCCGGTTGGGAGGCGTCAGGCTCAGACACTGGCATAGGGGGGAGGAGGCTAGACAAAGAGCAACTCGCGTTCAATCCACGCGCCCACGTCTTGAATCCCCAGCCCTGTTTTACAATTGGTGAGCAGAACGGGCCGCGGACCACGGGCGTGGTGGGCATCCTGGGTCATCGCCTCAAGATTTGCGCCAACATAGGGGGCAAGATCGACCTTGTTGATGACTAGCAGGTCTGAGCGGGTCACGCCCAGCCCCCGCTTGCGTGGAATGTCGTCGCCCCCGGCTACGTCAATGACAAAGACAAAGGCGTCGGCGAGTTCCGGAGAATACGTTGACGCCAGATTGTCCCCGCCACTCTCCAAGATAATGAGATCCAGGGCGGGGAACTGTTCCTCCAGCTGACGGACCGCTTCCAGATTCATGGTCGGATCTTCGCGAATGACCGTGTGCGGGCAGGCGCCGGTCTCAACGCCGACAATGCGGTCCGGGGAGAGGAAGCCCCGATTCCGCAGGCGTTGGGCGTCCTCCTGGGTCAGAATATCATTGGTGATAACCGCGATCTGCTTCCCCTGGCGCTGAAGATACGGCACCACATGTTCAATCAGTGCGGTCTTTCCCGAGCCGACTGGTCCACCGATACCGAGACGGGGAACTTCAGCATATCCTGTCATACAGCCTCATCTTCGTCTGAGGAAAAGAATAAACGTGTCCTCCAATAAATATGCAGATGCTGGACACGTTTACTCTTTCAGGAAGCCCTGCTCTGCCGCTCTGAAGAGCGCCTGCTGTCGAACGCTTGCATCTTCTGTATTCCCCTCAGTCAAACCGTTCAAGCCGAAGACCGTCCGTTGCCCGCCGAACGGGACCAGTTGTACGACCTTCTCTTCTCCCGGCTCAAAACGAACGGCCGTCCCGGCTGGAATATCAAGCCGAAGACCAAAAGTCGTGGCCCGAGGAAAACGCAGCGCGCGGTTGGCCTCGAAGAAGTGATAATGCGAACCCACCTGAATAGGTCGGTCTCCGGTGTTGAGCACCGTGACGGACCGCACGGGCCGCCCGGCATTCAAGACGACTGCGCCTTCAGCCGGAAGGATTTCCCCAGGAATCAGCGTAGAAGCCGTTTTTTCGTCCGGCATGAATACCTCTCTTGTCTTTCGTGGCTCTCACTCCTGTCTGTCATATCTGTGTTCTTAGAGCAATAATCTTGCCGAGGTACAAGCGAGGGAGTCCACTGGTTTGCTCAGGTTTGACGAAAAACATGCTGAATTTATGGGCCCGAAAATCAACACTTTGTATAATAACAGGGCAAAGTGTTGATTCTTGAACAGGGTAATGCATTCTATCCAACACCCTGTTTTCTCTTGATATGTCTATTCCTCAACGTATCGGATCCAGGTATTTTTCAGAGCCTATCAAAGTCTGGCCTCTATCTTGCTCCTTTCCTCGAATCTGTCCGAATCGCGCGCAGCAGAAAGGAAGGAGTACACAAGAATATGGGAAGAAAAGGAAGACGCGGCTTCGTCGCACGGGCCCGTCTGATTGCAGGCATTGTTATCAGCACCCTGATGACGACTCCGGTGCTGGCAGATGAGCTCAGCGAGTTACGCCAACAACTCGCTGCGCAGCACAAGGTCATGCAGGCTCTTGAGAGCCGCATGATGGAACTCGAAACAAAGGAAAAGGAGCGTGCCGAGCAAGGCGTTGATTTCGGTTACAAGGCCGGAACCCGCAAGAAGGGCCTCGCCGCGGAAGATGTGTATGACAATGGGTTTTTTCTCCGCAGCAAGGATGGGCGCTACTCGATCAACCTCAATGGTTTCCTTCAGGCCAGATATACCCTGACTGCGCCAAACGCGGGGAAAAGCCGCAACAACTTCGACGTTGCCCTGGCCCGACTGGCATTCTCCGGGAATGTCTTTGATCCCAAAGTAAAATATTTTTTCCAGTACGAGGCCACGACGTTCGGCAACAGCAACACTACCTCCATGCTCGACTGGTGGATGCAGTACAGCCACTCTCAGTACCTGAACGTGCAGGCCGGTCGTTTCATTCTGCCCTATAGTCGCCAGTTCTACACCCATCCGGGTAATCTGCTGTTCCCCGACCTGTCCGTGGCGGACTATGCATTCAACCTGCAGCGTGCGGTCGGTGCCAACATCAGCGGCAAGGTCGGCAAGCTGTCCTACCATGGCGTGGTGACCAACAGCATCCGGGCGCTGGACGCCGGCGGGCAGCAAAACGCCGGGGGCGAAGTCGCCTGGCAGGGACGCCTGGAATACGACCTGCTGGACGCCTACGGTTATCTGGAAAGCTCGCCGACTCCGGCTCTGTCCCCGCAGCTATCTATCGGGGTTGCCGCGGCCTTCAATCCGGTGGACGACCCTTCCGGCTTTCAGAACGTCAGACGTGGCGACCGCACGACCAATGTTACCGTGGACGGCGGGTTTCGCTACCTGGGCTTTACCGCCCAAGCCGCGGGCTATTTTCGGCGCAACAATTATGAGCACCTGAACGAAATCGGCCACGACTGGGGTTATTACGGACAGCTCGGTTATTACCTGACCGACAAGCTGGAGTTGGCCGCGCGCGTCTCCGGGGTGGACTTCCAGTTTGCCAACTATGTCCGAACGGCCGGTGATGTCCGGGAGTATACGGCCGGCCTCAACTATTATCTGTACGGCCACAACGTGAAGCTTCAGATGGACTACAGCTATCTGGACGGCGACCCGTTTCTCGGTCGGGCCACGAGTGCCGACCAAGTCCGGGTGCAAACCCAGATTCTGTTCTAATGATGCAGTAACCGCATGACGAAAAGGAGAAATCGAATGACGACCTTATTGACCTGTGTTCCCCGCCGTGCGCGGCTCGCGGCCGCCCGCCTGATGCTTTCGGTCGGCCTGCTGGCCGGGCTATTCATCGGGTTACCGGCTGCCCAGGCGGCCGACCCCATTAAAGTCGGCATCCTGCACTCGCTGAGCGGGACGATGGCGATTAGTGAAACGTCGCTGAAGGATGTGGCCTTGATGGCGATTGAAGAAATTAACGAGGCCGGTGGGTTGATGGGCCGTCCGGTCGAGCCGGTTGTGGTTGACCCGGCTTCTGACTGGCCGCTCTTTGCCGAAAAAGCCCGCGAGTTGATCCAACAGGAAAAAGTCGCCGTTGTCTTCGGCTGCTGGACCTCGGTGTCTCGCAAATCGGTCTTACCCGTCTTTGAAGAGTTGAACGGCCTGCTCTTCTATCCGGTCCAGTACGAGGGCGAAGAGTCTTCTTTCAATGTGTTCTACACCGGCGCCGCGCCAAACCAGCAGGCTATTCCAGCCGTCGAGTATCTGATGAGCGAGGATGGCGGCGGAGCGGAACGCTTCGTGTTGCTCGGCACCGACTATGTCTATCCCCGGACGACGAATAAGATTCTCAATTATTTTCTGGAATCCAAAGGGGTGGCCAAAGCAGATATCATGGAGCTCTATACGCCATTCGGGCATAGCGACTATCAGACCATCGTGGCCGACATCAAGAAATTCGCCATTGGTAAACAGACCGCGGTTGTTTCGACGATTAACGGTGACTCGAACGTTCCGTTCTACAAAGAGCTGGCCAACCAGGGGCTGAAGGCTGAAGACATTCCCGTTGTCGCGTTCTCGGTCGGCGAGGAAGAACTGCGCGGTATCGATACCGCCCCGCTGGTCGGTCATCTGGCGGCGTGGAATTATTTTATGTCAGTCGAGACCCCCGAGAACAAAGACTTTGTGGCCAAGTGGAATGCCTATGTGAAAAAACATGAATTGCCTGGGGGCGATAAGCGGGTGACCAACGACCCTATGGAAGCTACCTATATTGGGATCCGAATGTGGGCCCAGGCCGTCGAACAAGCCCAGACAACCGACGTTAATGCCGTGCGCCAAGCCGTCGGCAATCAGGTGGTGCGCTCACCCTCCGGCTTCGATATCAGCATGGATGCCAAGAACCACCATCTGCACAAACCGGTCCTTATTGCTGAGGTCCGCGAAGATGGCCAGTTCGATATCGTCTGGAACACCGAAGGCCCCGTTCGTGCCCAGGCCTGGAGTCCTTTTATCCCGGATAGCGCCAAAAAGGTTGCCGATTGGACCTATCCCTGGGTGTGCGGCAACTGTACCGAGCCCAAGTTCAAAAACTAGGGGCTCTGCCCGTGACGGATTGGTGCCGGCGTAAGCCGGCACCAATCCCCTTGTGTCGTCATATAGCCGGGGAACTCGTTCCCCGGTAAAACATTTTCTGGCTGAATCAGCATGAAGAGCGACAGAGAATTGAGACAGAGAATTGAGACAGAGAGGAACCCCCTTCTCTCTATCCCTATCTCTCTTCTCTTTCTGTCTCTCATTCTGCTGCTCGGCCTCCCGTCTCCCCCCCGTGCCTCCGCTGCGGGGGGAGACCTTGCCTCTCTCCTGCAGGGACTCGGAGCTAAGAGCCGTCGGGATGTCCGGCAGGCTATAACGGCGCTCGGCACGCTGAACGATCCTGCCGCGCTGCCCGCTCTCGAAGCTTTAGGCGACCGGCGTTTACGGATCGATAAGGCTGGACTCGTCTACATCAAGGGCGAAGACGGCAGCCTGCACGACGCGCTCAGTGGGGCGACCGTGGCGCTGGACGAGGCATCACTGCGGACGCCCAGGATTAATAATGCGGTGCGGCGCACGCTGCGACCGGTTATTGCCCAACTTCAGTTAAGCTCACTCGACGTTGCCGTACGCCTGGCCGCGGCAGAAGAGCTGACCAAGCGTCCGCGTCCCGAAATGATGGACATCTTGCAAGCTGCCTTGGATCGCGAGATCGAGGCTGCTGTGCGGGATATCCTGGCCGTCGCTCTGGCGCAAATGCAGCTCCAGAGCGAAGACCAAACGGTGCGGCTTGCCGCCATTCGGATGATCGGTGAGTCGGGCAACCTTGGATTGCGGCCCCAGTTGGAAGCCTTGGTCGCGACGAACGAAGATGGATCGTTTGCCGAGGATGATCCGGAGGTGCGCGCTGCGGCCGAGGCCGCGCTGTCGAGTTTTGAACGTACCCAGTTTCTGATCAACAGCTTGGGGAATCTGTTCTATGGGGCGAGTCTGGGCAGTGTATTGCTCCTGGCGGCTCTTGGTCTGGGGATTACGTTTGGCTTAATGGGCGTCATTAATATGGCCCACGGCGAAATGTTAATGCTCGGCGCGTACGCCAGCTACGTGGTCCAGGGGATCTTTCAAGAGAGCTTCCCGGCGTGGTTTGACTGGTATCTGGCGGTTGCAATCCCGGCCGCTTTTGGAGTGTGCCTGCTGACGGGGATGATATTGGAGCGCGGGGTGATCCGTTTTTTGTACGGCCGCCCCTTGGAAACCTTGCTCGCCACCTGGGGCATCAGCCTCGTTCTGATTCAGAGCGTGCGCCTCATCTTTGGGGCTCAAAATGTGCAGGTGGCGAATCCAGCCTGGCTGTCGGGCGGTATCGAAGTCCTGTACGGTGTCGTTCTGCCGTATAGTCGGCTGGCCATCATCCTGTTTGTCGCCCTGGTGGTCGGCCTGGTCTGGCTGATTCTCCAGCGGACCCGCCTCGGCTTACAGGTCCGAGCCGTCACCCAGAACAGACCCATGGCGTCCTGTATGGGCATATCGGCGGGCCGGGTTGATATGTGGACTTTTGGCCTGGGTTCGGGCATTGCTGGCCTGGGTGGGGTTGCGCTATCCCAAATTGGCAATGTCGGGCCGGAACTCGGCCGCCTGTATATTGTTGATTCGTTCATGGTCGTGGTGCTGGGCGGGGTCGGGAATATTGCTGGCACCGTGGTGGGGGCGTTGAGTCTGGGCTTGGTCAACAAGCTGCTCGAACCGGTCGCCGGTGCGGTATTGGGGAAAATTGGCGTGCTCATTTTTATTATCTTATTCATCCAGCAGCGGCCCCAAGGTTTATTTGCGCTCAAGGGACGTCTGGCGGAAAGCTAAGTCGGTGGTGAGTTCTTCGTTGTCTGAGACTTCTCCAGAGCCGCTGGTCGCCGACCCACCTGCGCAGCAGACGGAGCAGCACGGGCAGGCCGGCTCCGTTCTCACGACCTTTCTGCGGCTTCATACCCGAGGCGAGTGGAGCCTGATCGGGCTGTTCCTCTTCCTGGGGGCGGTCGTCATTCCCGGCCTGAATCTTCTGCCGGCCGACTCGGCGTTCCACTTTCCGGACTATCTCATCCCGCTGCTCGGCAAGTTCATGTGCTATGCCCTGGTTGCCCTGGCCGTGGATCTGATCTGGGGATATGCCGGCATTCTCAGCCTGGGGCACGGCGTGTTCTTTGCGCTGGGCGGCTATGCTATGGGGATGCACTTGATGCGGGCCATTGGGACAGAGGGGGTCTATCGGAGCGAACTGCCGGACTTCATGGTCTTTCTCGATTGGAAGGAACTGCCGTGGTATTGGTATGGGTTCAGTAACTTTGGTTTTGCCCTGGGGATGGCTCTCTTCGTCCCTGGGATCCTGGCCTATATCTTTGGGTTTTTTGCCTTTCGCTCGCGGATTCGTGGGGTCTATTTCTCTATCATTACGCAGGCCATGACCTACGCGCTGATGCTGCTGTTCTTCCGCAACGACACGGGCTTTGGTGGGAATAACGGCCTGACCGATTTTAAGCGTTTGCTCGGGTTTTCGCTGCAAGAACCGACGACCAAGTTGGGGCTCTACGTCACTTCTGTGGTGGTCTTGCTCCTCGCCTATCTGGCCTGCCGCTATCTGGTCACGTCGAAGCTGGGGCGGGTACTCATGGCCGTTCGCGATGCGGAGAGCCGCTTGATGTTCTGCGGCTATAACCCGCATGGTTATAAACTCTTCCTCTGGACCCTGTCCGCGGTGTTATGCGGTTTGGCGGGTGCGCTGTACGTCCCCCAGGTGGGGATTATTAACCCCAGCGAGATGCAGCCCGCCAATTCCATTGAGATGGCTATCTGGGTCGCGGTCGGTGGACGTGGCACCCTGTCCGGTGCTCTGCTCGGCGCTTTTTTGGTCAATGGCGTCAAAAGCTGGTGTACTGCTGCGTTTCCCTATCTGTGGTTGTATATTCTCGGAGCGATGTTTATTGTCGCCACCCTCTTTCTCCCTCGTGGTGTAGCCGGTCTGTTACGTCGGCAGGCTGATTCGCGGACCGGTGAGACGACGGGATAGGTGCCGGTCAGATGAATCGGGATATACCGGAGGAAACAATCGATCAGGGCGGCAGCCCGTCAATGGCCCATGTGGCCCGGCCCGGACTGGACACCAGCCACGGCGTCATTCTCTATGTTGAAAATGTGACGGTGAGCTTTGATGGCCTGAAAGCCCTGAATGCGCTGAATCTGTATCTTAACGCCGGCGAGTTACGCTGTCTGATTGGCCCCAACGGGGCCGGCAAAACAACCCTGCTGGATGTCATCACCGGCAAGACTCGGCCGGATACCGGGACGGTGTTTTTTGGCAATAACCTGGACCTGACGCAACTGTCGGAATACGACATCGCCCTGGCCGGAATCGGCCGGAAGTTTCAGCGACCGACCGTCTTCCACGGCCATACCGTCTTCGAAAACCTCGAACTGGCCATGCAGGCAAATAAAAAGGTGTGGCACAGCCTGCTCGCCCGGCTGAGCCGGAAGCAGCACGAGCGTATTGCCTCGACCGCGGACACGATCGGTCTTATTGATCAATTATATACCCGTGCCGGGTTGCTCTCGCACGGGCAAAAGCAGTGGTTGGAACTCGGTATGCTGCTGATTCAAGACCCGCAGTTATTATTGGTGGACGAGCCTGTGGCCGGTATGACCCATCAGGAGACCGAACGAACGGCCGAATTGCTGGTTTCGCTGGCCGGTAAACATACCGTCGTGGTGGTCGAACACGACATGGAGTTTGTCCGCAGTCTGGCCCGGACGGTGACGGTCCTGCACGAGGGCAGCGTCCTGGCCGAGGGCAATATGGAAGAGGTACAGAGCGACCCGCGTGTGGTCGAGGTCTATCTGGGAGCCTAGCCGGCCGAGGGCGACGATGATCCGCATTCAGAACCTGAATCAGTATTACGGCGAGAGTCATATTTTATGGGATGTTGACCTCCACATCCCGGCCGGCTCGTGCACCTGCCTGATGGGCCGGAACGGTGTTGGCAAGACCACGCTGCTCAAGACCATCATGGGCATCCTGCCCATCGCCTCCGGCAGTCTCCAGTTTGAGAACAGCGAGCTGACGCGTCGCCCAGCTGCACTACGGGCGCGCCTCGGTATCGGCTATGTTCCCCAGGGCCGCGAGATCTTTCCACAACTGACCGTTGAAGAAAACCTGCGCATCGGCTTGCCGGCGCGTCGTGATGCGGTCGGGACGATCCCCGAGTTGGTGTTCCACTACTTTCCCGTGCTCAAGCAAATGCTCGGGCGCCAGGGCGGGGATCTGTCCGGCGGACAGCAGCAGCAGTTGGCCATAGGCCGCGCCTTGGTCCTGAATCCGAAGTTGCTGATTCTGGATGAGCCAACCGAAGGCATCCAGCCCAATATCGTCCAGGAGATCGGCGATATTCTGCTGCGGCTCAATCAGGAAGAAAACTTGACTATTCTGTTAGTCGAGCAGAAACTTCCCTTTGCCCGCCGGGTGGCGGATGCCTTTGCCGTGATGGAAAAGGGCAGCGTGGTGGCCGACGGACCCATCGCCGATTTAACGGATGACATTGTCCAGCGGCACTTATCAGTCTAGGCTCTCGCCATATGCATTTTACTCCGCACGAACAAGAGAAGCTGATGATCTACCTTGCCGCCCAACTGGCCCGTGACCGCCAGGAGCGTGGGTTGAAGCTGAACTATCCCGAAGCCGTGGCCCTGATTACCAGTGCAGTGCTGGAGGGAGCCCGAGATGGTCAATCCGTGTCGGAACTGATGTCGTACGGGGCAACGATCCTCGGTCGGGACGATGTAATGGACGGGGTGGCTGAGATGATTGATCTGGTGCAGGTTGAGGCCACCTTTCCGGACGGGACCAAGCTGGTCAGCGTCCACCAGCCGATTCGCTAGGTGAGGAGGGACGGATGAGTCGAACGATGGAACACCGTCGGTATGCCGAAATGTTCGGGCCGACCGTTGGCGACCGGGTCCGGCTGGCCGATACCGACCTGGTGATTGAAGTCGAGCAGGACCATACGCAACTCGGGGATGAGGTAAAGTTCGGTGGCGGCAAAGTCATTCGCGACGGTATGGGCCAGTCACCCGTCCAAACCTCGGTTCAAGGCGCGCCGGATCTGGTGATTACCAATGCGACCGTGATTGACCACTGGGGCATTGTGAAAGCCGATGTCGGGGTGAAAGACGGCCGAATTTGCGGCATCGGTAAAGCCGGTAACCCCCTCCTGATGGAGGGCGTCTCGCCCGAACTGGTCATTGGCCCTGGGACGGAAATTCTGGCCGGAGAAGGGAAGATTCTGACTGCGGGTGGTATTGACGCGCATATTCATTTTATCTGTCCCCAACAGATCACCGAAGCGCTGGCGTCGGGCATCACCACGATGTTTGGCGGTGGAACTGGCCCGGCAACCGGCACCAACGCGACCACCTGTACACCGGGGCCGTGGAACATCGCCCGGATGCTCGAATCGATTGAGGACTTTCCCATGAATCTGGGTTTTCTGGGCAAGGGCAATGCCTCTCGTCCCGAGGCCCTACGCGAGCAGCTCGAAGCCGGTGCCATGGGGCTCAAACTCCACGAAGACTGGGGCTCGACGCCTGCCGCGATTGATTGTGCGCTCTCCGTGGCCGATGACTATGATGTCCAGGTCGCCATTCACACCGATACCTTAAACGAAACCGGCTATGTCGAAGATACGATTGCGGCGTTTAAGGGCCGCGCGATCCACACCTACCATACCGAGGGAGCAGGCGGGGGACATGCGCCGGATATTATCAAGGTGTGCGGGTTCCCGAACGTCCTGCCGTCGTCAACCAATCCAACCCGGCCCTTCACCGTCAACACGATAGACGAGCACCTCGACATGCTGATGGTCTGCCACCATTTGGACCCCGGTGTTCCCGAAGACGTAGCCTTTGCCGAATCGCGTATTCGACCGGAAACGATTGCGGCCGAGGACGTGCTGCACGATATGGGTGCCTTCAGTATGATGGCGTCGGACTCGCAGGCCATGGGCCGCGTCGGGGAAGTGATTCTCCGCACCTGGCAGACCGCCCATAAGATGCGAGTCCAACGCGGACGCTTCCCGGAAGAGACGGGGGAGAACGATAATTTTCGGGTCAAACGCTATATTGCCAAGTACACCATCAACCCGGCCCTGACTCACGGCATCGCCCACCAGGTTGGCTCAATTGAGGTGGGTAAGTTGGCCGACCTGGTGGTGTGGGAGCCGAAATTTTTTGGCGTCAAGCCGGAACTGATTCTCAAGGGTGGTTTCATTGCCTGGGCGGCGATGGGCGATCCCAACGCCTCAATTCCGACCCCCCAACCGGTGTTCGGACGGCCGATGTTCGGCCACCTGGGTCGGGCCCCGGCTTCGCTGTCCGTAAGCTTTGTTTCGCGCGCCGCCTACGACGCCGATCTCGGTCAGCGCTTACGGCTCCAGAAGCCGCTCGTCCCTGTCCAGGGCTGCCGGGACGTCGGAAAAAAGGACCTGATCCACAACCAGGCCCTACCGGAGATAGAGGTCAACCCGGAGACCTACGTCGTCAAAGCCAACGGTGAAATACTCACCTGCGAACCGGCCCAGGTCCTGCCCCTGGCCCAGCGCTATTTTCTCTTCTGACGAGACAAAAAGGCTCACGGGTTTCCCCTCCTTTACCCCTGCTAGCACTTTCGGTCGGACCGACTCCGGCGCTGAAGATTTTGTAGTTATCACTAAGCTCTCACGGTCGCCTCACCGTCGAGAGGAAGGAGGGAGTACGGATATGAGAGTCAGAGGAGGTTTTGTCGCCCAGGCCCGTCTGATTGCCGGCCTTGTTCTCAGCACCCTGACGACCCCAGGGTTGGCAGACGAGCTCGGCGAGCTACGCCACCAACTCGCCGAGCAGCACAAGGTCATGCAGGCCCTGGAACGCCGCATGCGGGAGCTGGAAGCTAAAGAACAGGAACGGGCCGGGCACGGAGTCGATTCTGGTTATGCGGCTGGAACGCGCAAGCAAGGCTTTGCTGCGGAAGATGTATATGACAAGGGGTTTTTCATCCGCAGCAAAGATGGGCGCTACTCGCTCAGCCTGAACGGCTTCCTGCAGGCTCGCTATACGCTGACTGCGCCTGATAGCGGCAGAAGCCGTAATAATTTCGACGTGGTCCTGGCCCATTTGGCGTTTTCCGGGAACGTTTTTGATCCCAAAGTCAAATATTTCTTTCAGTATGAAACGACCACTCTCGGCAACAGCAACCGATCAACCCTGCTCGACTGGTGGATGCAGTACAGCCATTCCCCATACCTGAGGGCGCAGGCCGGCCGCTTTCTCCTGCCCTATAGCCGTCAGTTCTACGCACACCCTGGCCATCTGCTGTTCCCGGACCTGTCCGAAGCGGATTATGCCTTTAATTTACACCGGGCGATCGGCTTGCATCTGAGCGGGGAAATGGGTCGGCTGTCCTACCACGGGCTGGCCACCAACAGTATCCGGGCACTGGATGCGGGCGGACAGCAGAACGCTGGCGCAGAAGTCGCCTGGCAAGGGCGTTTGGAATACGACCTCCTTGACTCATATGGTTATCTGGAGAGCTCCCCGACCCCGGCTGCCACACCACAGCTTTCAATCGGAGTCGCCGCGGCCTTTAACCCGGTCGATCAGGCCTCTCGCTTTCAGAACGTGATGCCCGGCGACCGCACGACCAACGTCACCATTGACGGCGGATTCCGCTATCAGGGTTTCAGTGTCCAAGCCGCGGGCTATTACCGCCGTAATAATCTCGAAGCCCTCGACGAGATCGGCCATGACTGGGGCTACTACGGCCAGATTGGATATTATCTTACGGAAAAACTGGAAATCGCTGGTCGCGTGTCCGGGGTCGATTTTCAGTTCGCCAACAACCCCCGAACGGCGGGGGATGTACGAGAATATACAGGGGGGGTCAACTACTATCTGTACGGCCACCACGTCAAACTCCAGGTGGATTACAGTTTTCTGGATGGGGAGCCGTTTGTGGAGGGGAGCACGAGTGCCGATCGCCTGCGGGTCCAGACCCAAATTCTGTTCTGAGATCGAGCTGATTACTATTAAGTATTACTAATAAATAAAACAAATTTAATTCAGTGTAACTTATCTTGTGAAAACCGGACAACTGGGCTATATTTCCTCTCGTTCTCTTGAACATCGTTCAAGACATCGTCGTCAGGTCCTCCCCGTCCTGACGATGATTTAAGGCTCGCAGGTTTCCCCTCCTTTCCCCTGCGGGCCTTTTCTTTTTCTGGAGATCAGACGCTAAATACGTGAATGGACGCTGCCGCGTTTTCGCCCCCAAGGACGCCACCGCCGTTTTCGGTCAGGCCGACCTTGGCACCCGCAACCTGACGCTCACCCGCCTCGCCCCGGAGCTGCCAGAATATTTCACAGATCTGAGCCACGCCGGTCGCGCCGACCGGATGCCCCTTGGCCAAGAGACCGCCGCTGGGATTGACCGGGCAGCGGCCGCCAAGCTGAGTCACACCCTGGTCAATGAGCTTCCCGCCCTCGCCGGTTTGGCACAGGCCCAGCTCCTCATACACCAGCAGTTCGGCCGGTGCGGTGGCGTCATGGACCTCGACAACCTGGAGATCCTCCGGCCCAAGCCCGGCTTGCTCGTATGCCTTGTGGGCGACTGACGGGACGATGCCGGGAGAATCGGCTGCGTGTTCCTTGCTTGAACCCAGGGTTGAAGCCTTGACATAGACGGGCCGGGAGGTGAGTTGGCGGGCTTTATCGGCTGTGGTCACCAGGACCGCGGCCGCGCCATCGCCAATCGGGGAACACATCATGCGGGTGAGGGGGTCCGCGATAAGGGGCGCGGCAAGGACCTCTTCGACCGAGCGCCGAGTCTGATACTGGGCATGCGGGTTCAAACTCCCGTTGGTGTGATTCTTGGCGGCGATACGGGCAAACTGTTCCTGTGTCGTGCCGTAGCGCTGCATATGCTGCCGGGCGAGGTTGGCATAATAATCCATAAAAACGCTGCGGGACTGACCGGCTCCCCCGCTCCGCTCGCCGCTCATCTCTCTGGCAAAGGTATCGGCCTGCTCAAGATCGATGGCGCTGCCTATCGCCTCAAACGTCCGCTGCTTATCCGGGTGAAAGAGTTTCTCCATGCCGAGCGCGAGCACAACGTCATACATCCCGGACGCGACGTAGAGCCAGGCCAGATGAAAGGCGGTAGAAGAGCTGGCGCACGCGTTTTCCGTATTTATGACCGGGATGCCGCCAATGCCGAGCTCGCGCAGCACGACCTGACCCCGGATACACTCCTGTCCGGTAATCAGGCCGGCCACCGCATTCCCAACGGCCGCGGCCTCGATATCCGGCGTACTGACCCCTGCTGATTGTACGGCGCCTTCAATCGCCTCCCGGGCCAAATCCTTCATGCTGCGCTCCACATGTTTGCCAAAGCGCGTCATCCCCGCTCCAACGACTGCAACCTGTCGCATACCGTTCCCCTTTCCTGTAGATGTGAGAGCCCCTAGTCTACCAGGGGATGGGAATGAGTAAACATGTCCTCAACTCATTGAAGGCAGAAAGGAGGCAGATCGGATGGAAGACGCGCTTGCGATTATCGGTCAATGGATCGGTCTGGTGAAGTCGGCCAAACTGTCCATTGCAGAGGTGAGTCAGGATTGCGAAGCCCGCGTGGCCGCCGGAGTGGTCAGTGCCGAGGAGGATTTTCAGGAAGCGGTCAGCGCCGTGTTTGAAGCGCTGAGTACCCTCCAGGTCCGCCTGGAAGAACAAGAGGAATTGCTGGAATCGGAAATGGAGGATGAGGAGGCGTGACGCGGATCGATAGAAATGGGACTGTCCGATGAGTGAACGCAAGAAATGTATGTTTGATACTGTCATATTCAACCGGGTCGTTGAGCACAAAGTATCTGTCGAGCTGCTAGCAGAATGCGTCAATGTATACGCGACGCATATTCAGCGTGACGAGATCAACAACACCCCATGTTCTGAGAAAAAGGTTGAGTTGAACCAAGTATTCGTTGATATTGTCCTGGAAGAGCGCCCAACTGAGTCGGCTGTCTGGGGCGTGTCAAAGTGGGGCAGTAAATGGTTCAAGGACGGTAACCTGTACGAGCCGATAAAGGCGGCGTTGGACAAACGTAAGCAGAAGGAAAACAATACTCAGGATGCATTGATCGCGGAGACCGCAATCAAGAATGATCTTACTCTTGTCACTGACGACAATCCTTTGAGAGAGGAAGCATCAAAATTCGGTGCAGAGTGCATGTCCTGGGAGGAATTGATGAGGCTTTGTCGAAGATGACTCCAGGAGACCTGCGCAGCCCGGTCTCTCGATCAATCCGGCGAGCATCGCTGCCTTACTCGATGTCCACCTCACCCCCGCAGCCACGCTTCGATCACCCGATTAGTGTCTGTTATGCATCCTTCCCGAACTCCTTGGCAGTAGCCCACAAGTTGGATGAGCCTATAGCCTGCGTATAAACGACCAGTGGCGTATCTGTTTTGTCTGGCGCGCTGGCGACGCCTGGGAGGTCGAGATCGTTGACTACCATTGAGGAGTGAGGATGACCATGACTATCAAACGTAGCGATGTGGACCGGGGACGGGTGGACTTCTCGGACGTGACATCCGGGCGGCGGCTGCCGCCGGTCCATCCCGGCGAGATTCTCCGTGACGAGTTCCTCGTGCCGCTGGAACTCAGCGTGTACCGGCTGGCCCAGATACTCAAGGTATCACGGCCGCGATTGAACGATATCGTGCATGGTCGCCGGGCCGTGACGACCGACACCGCGCTCCGCCTGGGATGCTATTTCGGGACGACGCCGGAGTTCTGGCTCAATCTTCAGACGCGCTATGATCTTGATGTCGCCGCGCATACGCTCCGGCGCAAGATCGAACGGGAGGTCGCCCCGCGCGCGGCGTGACTGGAGGAGTTGGGTACGGAGCGGGTGAGAGAGTTCTGAATTTGAAAGGAGCTCTGGACTTATGACTAGGAACCCTGAAAGACTGTCCATGAATAGCATGGATGAACTACCAGAGTTCCCCGAGGGGTGGTATTTCGTCGCAAGCCGCGCGTCCATTCTCCGAAAGCAACTGATCGAGAAGACGTGGCTGGGCGAGGAAATCGTCGCCTGGTGCGACGAGGCAGGCCGTGTCTGCGTGGCCGACGCGGTATGTCCGCACCTGGGCTCGTACCTGGGGCCGGAGGTCGGCGGCCAGGTATGTAACGGTCGCCTCGTCTGTCCGTTTCACGGGTTTGCGTACGATACGACCGGCCAATGCGTTGCGACTCCGAACGCCCCGGCCCCCAAAGCCGCGAAACTGAAGGTATACGAGACCAGAGAAATCCTCGGCCTGGTCTTTGCCTGGTTCGGGAGCGGCGGCCGGCCAGCACAGTGGGACCTGCCGGATGAGCCGCCCACCGGCGCGGACTGGGGCGAGTTGAGATTCCGCACCCTCCGGTTCCGCGGCCATCCCCAGGAAACAGCGGAGAACTCCGTTGACCTGGGACACCTGGGCTACGTCCACGGCTACGAGAATACGAAGCTGGTCGGTTCGGTAACGGTGGACGGCGCCTACCTGAAGAGTTGTTTCGACTTCAAACGCGTGCGCAGGATACTGGGTGTAAAAGACCTCGTGTATGACGTCTCGGCCGTCACTCACATCTATGGACTGGGCTACTCCTTCGTCGAAATCCACGAGAAAACCATCGATATGCATGCGAGATTGTGGGTACTTCCCACACCCATTGATGGCACCCTCATCGATCTTGTGCTGGTCAGCCAGGTGCGGGAAATTCGCCAGCCCCGGCGGTTCATCACGGGTCTGGGTTTCGTACCGATGAAGCTGCGCCAAAGGCTGATGAATCACATTCTGCTTTCACAGCAAAAACGGGATGTCATGCAGGATGTGGCGATCTGGGAACGGAAGCGGTATCGAACTCCCCCCCGGCTGTGCCGGGCGGACGGCCCCATAGGGAAATACCGCCGGTATTGTCGGCAGTTCTATCCGGAACTGGAAGCCGAGACGTGCAGGCCAGCCCCGGAATTGACCGGGAGGCCAGCCTCTGCGGATCAATCGGAGGAGAACGGAATATGAGATTTGCCGAAGAACTACTCCTGTTGCTGCACAACGACGAGTCGGGCTATTTCGTACCTATCCCGGAGTGGAATATGTCATGTGCGCTCGCCGGCGCCGTGCTGATGGACCTCGCCATGGAGGCCCGCATCGACTCCGACCAGACATCGCTTACCCTGACCGATGCGACTCCCACCGGAGACGAACTGCTGGATCCCACGCTCGTAGAGATAGCCGGTGAAGAACAGGTACATACACCACAGTATTGGGTTGAACGCATCGCCCGCCGGGCGGATGACATCAGTGACGTGGCGGTTGATCGCCTAGTGAAAGCGGACATTTTCGATTCCGATGCCGGCGGGTTCTGGACCCTGTCCGCCAAGGTCACCCGCACTGGTCGTTACCCCCTGGTGGACGGCCGGTCAGGCGAAGAGATAAAAGGCCGGATCATGCGCACGCTGCTCGACGGCGAGATTCCGGATCCACGCGACGTTCCCATCATCGGCCTCGTGCACTACTGCGGCGGCTTCCGCGCCATGATGGAACCCGAAGAATACGAACTTGCTGAAGAGCGCATCGAGCTCTTCAGCAGGATGGACCTGATCGGGCGAGCCATAGGCCCGGCCGTGCGCAGTTCCTATCTCCCCCCCGAAAGCATGCGGGCGGCACGGCTCCGCCCGCTGCCGGAAGTGAGCCTGTGGGAGATGATAGCCTCGAAATCGTTCCGGTCGGGAAACCTGCCGAAGTTCATGGCCGAAAAAAGTAAGAAACTGGGACCGGTCTTTCAGCTCAAGGTCCCCGGCCGCCGGATAGTGGTGCTCGCCGGTGGTGTACGCATGATACGGTGGGACAGCCTGCCCGTCGCCGACGTGGAAGGCGAAGGTCATGACGACCCGACCCTCACATGCCGAACGCTCCGGCCGAACCCGGCGCGCCCTGCTTGACGCGGGACGAGTGTCGTTTGCCGACGTGGGCTATGCCCGCACCACGACGGGAGAGCTTGCCCGGCGGGCGGGCGTGACCCGCGGGGCGTTGTACTATCACTTTCACAACAAAACCACCCTCTTCAAAGCCGTGTTCGAGGAAGTTCACCAGGAGTGCCTCCAAGCTATGAGGACGTGTATGGAGACGGCTGCGGGCGACACGTGGGAGCGGTTTCTGGCGAGTCTGCGGGTGTTGGTTGCCCAGCTTGGGCATCCGAGCGTCCAGCGGATTGTCGCTGTTGATGGGCCGGCGGTTCTGGATTGGCCCGGTGCACGACATGGGCCGCTGGGTCCGCAATCCCTGCGCCCCGTTTTTGAGCAGTTGGTAACCGAAGGGGTGCTGAAACCCCTGCCGCTTGACCCCCTGTGCCGCCTGGTGTGGACGGCCTGCTTTGAGGCGGCGCTCCATATTGCCCAGCCCGAGACGCGCGGTGGGGGCCAGCAGGACATGACCGTCACGCTGATGGGGCTGATCGGCGGACTGCGGCGCAAGCAGGAAGCTGAGGGCAGGCAGGACTGACGAACAGGGGCCGACGGCATTCGTTCCGGCGGGGATGTCATCTGCTAGGGACAGGGCCGGCGCAATGAGAGTACGGTACGGCCCGTTTGGCCAGTGAGACAGGAAGTAGGAGCGAATCTTTAGAGGAGCGAATCTTTAGAGGAGGTGTCTGATGCGGACAAAGCACATATTGAGCAGTCTGGTCGTTGTTGTCCTGCTTGGCGGTTTCAACTCGCGCGCGACGGCCGAGTTTTTCCCGTGGTGGGCGTTTGACAGCGTCATCGAGGAGGTCCAGGAGCGGGGGACGCTGCGCGTCGGGCTCGGGCTGTTCGAGCCCTGGTCGGCCTGCAATGCCGACGGCGAACTGATCGGCTTCGAGATTGATGTCGCGACCAAGGTGGCCGCGGACATGGGGGTGGAGATCGAATTTGCCCGGACGAACTGGAACTATATCATCCCGGCCCTGCTCGCCGAGCAGTTTGACGTCATTATCAGTGGGATGGCGATCCTGCCGCAACGCAATCTCAAGGTCAATTTCACGTCCTCGTACAATCCTGCCGGTCTCTACCTGGTGGCGAATACAGAGCAAACCACAGACCTGGCAACGCTGGCCGACTTCAACAGTGCCGATGTCACGCTTGCGACCCGTCGGGGAGCCTCGTCAATAGGTTTTCTTCAGAATGTGTTTCCTGATGCCATGCTCCTGCTCTTTGATACCGACAACGCGGTCCTCCAGGCCGTCGTCGCCGGTGACGCCCATGCGGCGGCGGCGTTCGCGACGACGCGGACCACATGGGTTGAAGCTCACCCGGAGGCCCTGCACCTGCCCTTTGAGGAGCCGGTTGCCTCGGAAGTGGGGGCGATGGCCATCCGGAAAGGGGACCTCGATACCTTGAATTTTTTCAACAGTTGGATCGCGGCCAACGAGGCGGACGGCTGGCTCGGGCAGCGCCGCCAGTACTGGTTCGAGAGCCGCGAGTGGGAAGAGCAACTCGCGACCGACCCTGAAACCGTTGCGGAGTGTGACGACTCCTTTCAATAGTTGGCTGCGCTGTCGTCTGGGCCGAACGGCCCATCTCGACCGAGCGCAAACGCTTCGTCTCGCCCGACTTGGCTGCCTTCGGTCTCTCCTTTCCATGGGTTGAAGAGCGCTCCACGCTCAGAGACGTCAGCGGCCACGTCTGCTGTCACCCCTTGGGCGGGAAGGGCAGGGCGCTCCCCCCCGTGGCGCGCTGCCGTAGCGCGTCTCTCTCCCTTCCAGGAGGGCGGGCGGGGGGGAACCCACCCCGGCCTGCGGCCACCCCTCCGAGGAGGGGATTATGCACGTTAAGACACCTGCGGCGCAGTTTTTTTTCGATCATTTGCATTTTTCTATCATTTGTTAGGGACAAGCGCGCGGCCGGTGTGGTAGGGAAGCGGCAGGTATCCTTGAGATATGGACAGTCGGTATGATTTTGGATATAGACAACCGGTATGTATAGGGAGAAGACAGAGACTGACTGAATGCCGTGAGAGGCTGCGCCGTTGGGTGAGAATGGGCCGGCCTCAAAAGGCAGTCAGCATGCATGAGGGAGGAAGAGCTATGAGTACGGTTTTGCGCCCGAACTGGGTCCGGTGTTTCATCTTCGTGTGTGTGGCCGTGCTGTGTGGCGGGCCGCTCGTTGCCGTGGGCGGCGCCCAGGAGGAGGGCGACCTGCGCGTGCCGGGAGGGGGCGCGGGGCGCCTGGAGGTGTATCGTGCGGGCCAGTGGGGCACGGTGTGCGATGACCGTTTTACGAATGATACGGCGGGGGTCGCCTGCCGGCAGTTAGGCTATACGAGCGGTACGTTTTATCAGGCTGGGGGTGGCAGCGGACCCATTTGGCTCGACAGCGTCGAATGCGAGGGGGACGAAGCGCGCCTGGCCGATTGTGATCATGACGGCTGGGGGATTCACGACTGCTCCCATAATGAAGATGTGGGGGTCTCGTGTGAGTTAGACACCACGGCGGCGGTGTTCACCGTGTCCGTCTCTGACACTGAGATCGCGGAGGGCGAGAGTACCACCCTGACCGTCGCCATCACCAACGGCGTCACCTTCACTCAGGACCTGCCGATCAGGCTGGATTTCGGAGGGAGTGCGGCGGCGAACGACTTTACGGCACCGGCGACCCTCACGCTCGCGGCGGGGAACGCTTCGGTGACGGCGACGCTGAGCGCGGCGGACGACATCTATGCGGAAAATGCCGAGACGATTGCGGTCACGGCCCGGCAGGGCACGCGGACGCTCGGTCAGGCGACCGTCACCATCTCGGCGGGCGGCCCGACCGGGGCGTTCTCCGTGTCGGTCTCTGACACTGAGATCGCGGAGGGCGAGAGTACCACCCTGACCGTGGCCATCACCAACGGCGTCACCTTCACCCGGCCTCTGACGATCAGGCTGGATTTCGGCGGGAGTGCGGCGGCGAACGACTTCACGGCACCGGCGACCCTCACGCTCGCGGCGGGGAACACTTCGGTGACGGCGACGCTGAGCGCGGTGGACGACATCTATAAGGAAGACGCCGAGACGATTGCGATCACGGCCCATGGCTCAAGGACGCTGGGCCAGGCGACCGTCACCATCTCGGCGAGCGACCCGACCGGTTCGACCCTCAGCGAGGGCGACCTGCGCTTGCAAGGGGGCACCGCCTTGGCAGGGAGACTGGAGGTCCATCATGCCGGCCAGTGGGGCACCGTGTGTCATGAATCCTTTCGTCTGCCTCAAGAGAATACCCATCATGTTGCCGAGGTCGCCTGCCGGCAGTTAGGCTATACCGGCGGAACGGCGTATACCGCCGGGGGCGGCAGTGGGCGCATTTGGCTCGACAGCGTCGAATGCGAGGGGGACGAAGCGCGCCTGGACGCGTGTGATCATGACGGCTGGGGTGTCCACGACTGCTCCCATGCCGAAGACCTGGGGGTCTCGTGTGACTTGAACACCACGGCGGCGGCGTTTTCCGTGTCCGTCTCCGACACTGAGATCGCGGAGGGCGAGAGTACCACCCTGACCGTGGCCATCACCAACGGCGTCACCTTCACCCAGGACCTGCCGGTCGCGCTGACGTTCGACGGGAGTGCGGCGGCGAGCGACTTCACGGCACCCACGCCCCTCACGCTCGCGGCGGGGAACGCTTCGGCGACGGCGACGCTGAGCGCGGTGGACGATGCCTATAAGGAAAATGCCGAGACGATTGCGGTCACGGCCCGGCATGGCACGCGGACGCTCGGTCAGGCGACCGTCACCATCTCGGCGAGCGACCTGACTGGTTCGACCCCAATCGAGGGCAGCCTGCGATTGCAAGGGGACACCGACTTGAGGGGGCGGCTGGAGGTGTATCATGCCGGCCAGTGGGGCACGGTGTGCGACGACCGTTTGTTAAATGTGAGTGCCGAGGTCGCCTGCCGGCAGTTAGGCCATGCCGGCGGCACGGCTCATAGACAAAGCCGGGACGACCGCAGTGGGCCCGCCTGGCTTTCGGTCGGCAGTGGTCCCATTTGGCTGGACAGCGTCGAATGCGAGGGGGACGAAGCGCGCCTGGACGCGTGTCCGCATGACGGCTGGGGCATTCACGACTGCTCCCATAGTGAGGATGTGGGGGTCTCGTGTGAGGCAGCCACGTCCCTCCAGATGTCCCCGGCCCTTCCGCCCCTGACCGCCCGTTTCGATCCTGCGCCGCCGGCGACTCATACCGGGTCGGGCACGTTCACCGTGCGGATTCGGTTCAGCGCGGACATCACGATCGGCAAGAAAAAATTGCGCCGTCGCGGCCTGCGGGTCACGGGCGGCACAGTCACCCGCGCCTGGCGGGCGAAGGGACGCAGCGACCTGTGGAAGATCAGGATCAGGCCGACCGCCGCCGACGTGACCATCGTCGTGCCCGCGAACCGCGCCTGCAACGCGGCCGGTGCGCTCTGCACGGCGGACGGCCGGCAGTTGGCGACCCGGCTCGCGCACACCGTGCGCGGCCCGACCACGCCGCTCCAGTCGCCGCAGCGTGCGACCCGCCGCGCGCCCGATGCTATTGCGCCGCCCTCCAAGCCGGTCATGGACCCGCTGGAGATTCCCGACGCGGCCTTACACACCGCGCTGGAGCAGGCGCTGGGCACAGCGCCCGGCGTGTCGCTCACGGCGGCGGATTTGGCGGCCGTGACCACTCTCGACCTGAGCGGGGCGGGCATTACGGACCTGACCGGGCTGGAGCAGGCCCACAATCTGGAGACGCTGTTCGCAGCCGACAACCGGATCACGGACCTGAGTCCGCTGGCCGACTTGGTGCATCTGAAGTCCCTGTCTCTGGGCGGCAACCGGATTACGGACCTGAGTCCGCTGGCCGACCTGGTGCATCTGGAGTTCCTGTCCCTGGCGGACAACCGGATCACGGACCTGAGTCCGCTGGCGGAGTTGGTGCGCCTGGAGTTGCTGTTCGTGGCCGGGAACCGGATCACGGACTTCTCGCCGCTGGCGGGGCTGCCCAGGGTGAGCATCGACGGGCAGGACGCCCAGACCCATACGGTGGGGGCGGAGTGAGCGGCCTCGGTGTGCGCAAGGGGCGGCTCGAAGGCGCTGCCCCTTGCGCGGCCTTCCCGTGAAAAGTGTGCGATA